>Ga0105093_10001046_pt1 | contig 10562 bp, 7 predicted proteins | sample PPLLak3March2015_2_FD_79111 | JGI IMG/M metagenome (GOLD analysis project Ga0105093, IMG submission 79111) | Freshwater sediment microbial communities from Prairie Pothole Lake near Jamestown, North Dakota, USA - PPLs Lake P8 Core (3) Depth... | ecosystem: Environmental > Aquatic > Freshwater >... | reverse complement strand
ACTCCATGCTCGACCAGGGCATCTACCTTGCCCCGTCGCAGTTCGAGGCCATGTTCACCAGTTACGTGCACTCGGACGAGGATCTGGAAAAAACCGTCAAGGCCAACTACAACGCACTTGTCGCCGCTCACAAGTAAGCGGCAAGGCGCGACATTGAACGCAAAAGGGCTGCCCGAAAAGGCGGCCCTTTGTTTTGAAGCAAATCAGAAATAGTAAGTTCATTGTGAAGAAAATAATTACCTGGCATTCATTCGAACAATATCCATCAATTTGAGATATCTTTTATCTCTTGTCAACTCCGGCTTTGCGGTAACAATTGCGTCCAGACATTTTTCAAGATCTTCGTACAACACCGGAGAAACGGCGATAACAAGATCAAGCAAACGTAAAACCTCTGCAGGAAATCGTTTGCAATGTCCATTTTCCCACAAACGCATCACGAGATAATCGGAACTCTCTATTGGCATGAGCCAGTCAGCCAGCTCAGACAAGGCCGCAGGAAACTCATCACCTGCTTCAATACATAATTGAGAAAACTGTTGGGCAAGTGTTTCGGTTCGAAGTTCGTGACGCTTTGGCCACACCTTTTGCAAGAACACGCTTATCTTATTTCGCCAGTACGATTCTCGCTGCTTCCCAGCCCCTTCAAGAGCCTGTTTCAGTGTCTGTGCAATTACTTGCAGCCCTTCAGGAGGAAGAATGTCAATGGCTTTATAATAATCCTCAGGCGTATAACCATCAACAGAGCCTAATGCCGCATAAGTCAGAAATGCAGCGTATTGTGAACTGAATTCGCCAAGTTGTCTATAATGATTAGGATTAGCTGTCGACAGGAATTCTGATTTAAACACTATCATGAGGGGACTGTGGACTCTTGGAGAGTAGAGAAAACCTCTCCATACCGCACAGGCCTCTTCCGAATCACGATCCCATTCGAACAACGGCAGCAGGTGTTTCATTGTCCACTCACGATCAACCCGGAACAATGAGACCAGATTCAATGCGAGCAACACTCGACCATGCCGGAATTTCTGAACACCGACATCACATAATTCCGAAAAGATACATCGAAAAGGTTTCGGTAACAACTCATGGTCATTAGGCTTGGATTTAAACCATAGGTTGATCAGCGCCTGCGTCACATGGCCGACAGGGTGATTGATGGCCGCCGATACCGGATCCTGCTCAGGTTCACCATTTCCCCTGACATCATTACTGACTTCAAATGGCAATTTCAAAAGACGGCGGCACAATGCCATCAAACGATCACCATCACGATCTATCGATTTCGAAACTTCCTTTAACCACCAAGCCAAACCGGAAGCAATATTCTCAATAAACGAATCGCTCATCTCGCTTACCCAAGGCGAAGCATAACGCCATGAACGCCGAACATACCGATCCTCACTCCACACCTGCAATGCCACTACCCATCGTTTTTCCTGCCAAATCTCCTCTTTTGCAAGATCACTCAAGGCACACAGACTATGACAGAATCGAGCGCGACAGCTATCACGCCAGCCACTGCCATTTTCCTCCGGAAACTGCTTAAGCCATTCAACCAACTCGACCTTTTTGTGCGGAATAGCATCAACATCACGAATATCTCTTCGATAATCGGGATCGCCAGAGCAACTCATCCAGTGCGCGAACTCCTCCCGCTCATGTGGCTCGAATGCCCAATCTGGATATATCACAGCTATTGATTTCAAGCGTTCACTTGCCCTAAATCCCAAAACAAGTCCTGACGCACTCAGCTTTGCAAGACGCAACCAAACCGACCGGTCAATCAAATATTTACGATCCTCTTCCTCAAATGAATCTGAAGGAGGGCCTGTCAAAATCGCAGTCTCCAATCTTTCCTGAACTTTCAGGGTCAGACTGCCGCCCTGAAGAGTTAAAAGACGCATCACTTCTCTCTGGGCATCATGAGTCCATAACCAATAGCTATTATCAGACACAAGCCACTCTACCCATTGTTCCGGTTCAATCCCGTTATCCTGGCTGGCGGCAAAAAATGCAAGTCGCTTGAACGTCAGATAAGGAATATCAAACCATCCCAGCGCAAAACGACGCGCTCTCGGGGGATCTATTTTGAGAGTCCTTAACCAGGCATCGCGAAGAAACTCAATCAGGATCAGCCACTCAGTGAAACCCCTGTTCTGCCAATGTTCGCTGATCGATGGCAAATGCCAGATTGAAGGGTCACGATGCTCCTCTGCCTCCCCAAGTTCGTTCATTAAATCCAGTGCATCGCGCAACAATACTTGAAAGTCATCCATCAACTCAGGCAACACCTTATGCCAGTTATCCTTGGCAATATCGATGAAGGATCGAATATGTTCACTGGCCAGCACAAATTCGAAGTCAACCAATTCCCTGATGTGGGTTGGTACCATTTTTTGTTCTTTAACATCGCCCCAAAAAAATGGTTTTTTCAACCTCACTTTTAGCGAAAGCAGTTCACGCAATTCAAACCGCATGGTTACTGTAAGGCGGCCTGCGTATTTTAAGCGATGCATCCAACGATACAGTCCCGGCTCATGCCGGTTTGATTTCACCCGACCTGACAGAAACAAATTCCATAACGGTAGCATTAATGGCCCAGGAATTGCATTCGGTGAGTTCGAGCGAATTTCATCAAGCTCAGGAACAGTCTTGCCTGCAAGATCAGCCAGTATTTTCTCGATCATCCATTGCAATCGCTCGTGCAATTGTCCGCCACGCTGCGCAAGCCAGATAATCAATGCCGGTTCATTCAAATGCCGTGTCAGCCATAAAGCAAGATAAGACATAACATCATCCCACTCACTGCTTACCCGACCACCCGATACCAATGAGATGAATGGAGATCGTTTAAATGGAGCTGGGCGTCTTATCAGACTGAAACGAAATTTCTCATCGGCTTTGGTATCCGAAGACGTCACTCCAAAACGAGACAAATCATGATGCGTATAGCGCTCGTCAGAAAAAACTTCGAGCCACTCAATCGGAGGTGCAGGATTAAAATCGGCAAACAACTTTGCAGGAAGACCCGACACATCCGAGAGCGCCCAAAGCATTCGCCCAATAAAGTCATCCTGAACTGTGCTTTCAGCAGGATTGGCAATTGCGTTTTCAATCACGATCCGTTCTTTCCCCTGAATCCCATTACTGTAATCGTCTGCCCATATCCTGAGGGTTTCATGCAAGAGTCGGTGATCTTCAACTGAATCATAAAGAATCGGATATATGCCTTTGGAAAGCCAGTCTTCTTTAGCAGTCCGCTCACAACCATTCGTAAAAGCTGCCAACGCATAGGCTTGTGGAGTTGCCTCTCCCCTGAGTCGGTCTGCCGCCAAAGCATCCATCATATAACGAAGCACAGGGTCATTGATACTATAGCCCACAAAACACACCATAAAATTACGGAACAGCTCACTCACAAAACGAGCCGCCCAGCGTTCGGTCAGATACGCAAGCCCGAAGTCGCCACTCGTAACAACCAGATTATCCAGGCCTTGTTCGCACTCTCCTATGTCAGGTACCAAGCCGTGCAGGTAAACCAAACCATCCCATCGACTATTTTTTGGTATAGGGAGCATGGGGGCAGCATAGATTTTGCACTTGAGCTTTAAAGAACATCGAACTAACTCGAATGAGCGATCGAAGTTCGTCGTCACCAGACGCATAACACCTTTACGATCTTGTGATAAATGCAGCAAAGCTTTATGAGTCGATTCCGCACCTATCCGGCCAAAATCCGGCCTCAATGCTTCTGCAAGCGCTTTGCGCATTTTCAAGCTTGATCTCTGACCGGGGAATCGATCCTCAAGAATTTTCAATACAATGTCATAGCGCTTTTGTGAATAAGCAACATTCTCAATTGGCTCCTTTTTTGTTCCGCATCGCTGGTAAATCTCATCGACGAGCCATTGAAAATCTTTTAGCCCAACTTTGTATGAAATCCCGGCGCCGCAGAAGAACACAACGCGCCCCTCTTCATGTGCCTGTAAAAGGGTTTCCGGAATATCGGGCCCGTTCGGAATGAACTGCATAACATCTAATCATCGATAAAGTTAAGAGCTATCGGCCGGGCTGATTCATGACAGTACGATTCGTCAGCCAGAAGTAACAATGCGGTGCCGAAACATCCCTCGGAATATTTCCAGTAAAGGACACCTCATGGTAACATACAGGTCAATGCTTCGCGTCAAAAAGTGAGCATAAAAACGCCATTAATGCTCATCTTAATGCTCACGAACATACATCGCATCATTGCCGAAACTCATGGCGTGCATATTTGCCTCTCCCTGGCGATTGCAAAAATGGATTCTCTTGCCTGAGTTCCGTCATCAACCGATAGACCTGATTGCGATCAAATCGGGTGATCTGCCGGATTTCCTTGTTGCTGAGGCCGGGCTCTCCACGGCGGGCTCGTTCCATGAGGATGCTCAGGATGCGAGTCTTTGCGGCTTCCCAATCCACTCTTCTGCGTACTTCGCCTTGCCCGTCGCTGGCCAAACGTTTGTACAGCTCCGGATGCAGGCACCAGTAAGCCCCACGACCGGCACCGCCATGCTCGATATACCCGGATGTTTCCATTGCGGATAACCGTTCGCGGATTTCCGATTCGCTTCGCTGACAAAGATCGGCAGCCGAGCCGGTGTTCACCTCCGGATGATGCAGCAGATGCTGCAATAACAGCAGTTCATCGACACCCGGATCTCGCCCTTTTTCACCTTCTTCGGCAACAAAAAGCCGAAAGGCCGCATTCAATTCACGCCTGGGAAAGCTCACCAGGACAGATTCTCCGATTTCACGAATATGCGGCGGCTCCTTGCCCTCTATCAGCAGGGACGAAAACATACGGTTTATTCCGAGGTTACTGCGATTGACAAGACGCAGGCGGGTCAAAGCCTCAACGAGCAGCGGATTTCTCGATGCCGGTTGATGGTGAAGAATGTTGCCCGGAGTTATGCCAGCAATGAACCCCCCGTTATTACTAACCTCAAGCCGGTCGGGATACAACTTGACCATCACCGGCCCGGCGATACGCAGATCGACATGACAAAAGGCATTCATCAACGCTTCGCGGACGGCGATTTCGGGCCACGTGTGGTATTCGAAGTGAAACAGCCCCTGTTGATACGTTGTAATGGGATTGAAGGGTACAAGCAGCTCCTGGATACGCTGTACAGATAACGGCAGCGCACTCACCCGGTCTTCACGAATACCATATACGGTATCGGAGGTCATCTGAAGAAAGGTCCAGTTATGACCCGGACAATGTTCCCGAATAGCCGATTCGGTGCCGGCCAGCAACAGTGCCGCTCTTGTGAATCTGTTATGCCTTACCAAACCCAACGCAGCAAGCAGCTCGATATCCGTCAGACGCAGGAGATCATCCGGCGCTCTCTCTTTTCTCGCCTGGTTGCGCAAGGCTTCAATAGCCGTAGAGGAGAGCAGCTGACTGTTTGCGGCAGCAACAGATTCACCGGTATAATCGGTCTCACCGGTCTCGACACCTATTTTGCGACGAAGAGTTCCGGTAAGTGGCTGACAGTCTTTGCCGATGCGAATACTGCCCCGACCGGCATTATCGGTATAAGGTGGCATTCCGGGATAAATCCGCATCAGTATAAGGCGACCGGTTCCTTCAGGCACACGCAACTCTTCGAAAACAGGGGTGATTTTGGGATCAGTCTGATCGTAGATTGCTTTCCTGAGCAGGTTGGTATCGATCTCGGGAGGAACCCCGAGAATTGCCTTTTCACGCCCTTTGATGCGATCAGCAATACCAAACACGACCGTACCACCGCCTCCATTGGCCATGCACACCGCCATGTGAACCATAAGCCGAACGGCTTTGTCACGGCTCTGTGAATCCCACTGTTTGAAATCGAGATCCTGATCTTCCAGTTCATCAGCCGTACAGAACTCCAGTTCAGGAAGTAAGGATTCTATCTGGGCAACGGTTCTCATATCAATTCCTGAATGACTTGATTAACCTGATTATGGCTGGTGATGGAGAGCGTTGTATCGTTGTATCAGGTAATGCATGCAAACATCGGCATTCAACCGGAATCACCCCGATTCAGAAATCATCTCAAAGGGAAAATGTTCAATCTTTCCTTCAGGCCGTCCACTGACGCACCGTCTCCCGCGTTACCAGCGCCTGCGCTCCGGACTCTCGCAACAGCATCTCCACAACCGGCAGGAACTCTTCGATCTTTTCGTTGGTGTCCACGATTTCAACCACCATCGGCAGGTCGCCTGCAAGCTCCAATATCTTTGCGGTGTGCACCTTGTGGCGCAGGCCGAAGGAGAGCAGACCCCGAAATACGGTTGCACCGGCCATGCCTCGTTCGAGCGCTTCGCTGACAAGCAGTTCGTAGAGTGGTCTGTGGTGCAGCTTTTCCTGCTCGCCGACAAAGATCCGCAGCAGTTCCGATTCGATGAAGTTCATCATGACCAGAGTTTTGCGATAAGCATCCCTGAATAAAGGGCAAGAAATCCGCCGGCGATGCTGCCGGCAAGGTAAAGGGTTGTATAGAACACCTGGCCGTCCCTGATGAGCGCACCGTTCTCGTACATGTAGGAGGAGAAGGTGGTGAAACCGCCGCAGAACCCGGTTACCAGAAAAAGCCGGGTTTCGGGAGAGACCATGGTGGTTGAAACCGCAAGCTCGCTCAGAAGGCCGATCAGAAAACTGCCGAGCATATTAACCGCAAAGGTTGCAAATGGAAACCCGCTGCCGGCAAAGGGCATGACAAGTGCAACCAGATAGCGAGCGGCAGAACCTAGAAAGCCGCCCGCTCCCACAAGCAAAATAGATGCTGCGGGATTCATGCTGCTGCCCCCTGAAAACCGGGCGTGAGAACAATGAACCGGACGGGGGTTGAACGGTTACCTCTCATGGCCGCACGTCTGCCGCTCCTCGATCCGCTTGTGGGCACAGCACATCTCGTCAAGAATGCCGAGCAGGGTGTTGAAAACGCCGAGGCAGATGATGGTCGGCGCCCAGAGGCCGATAAAAATAGCGATCAGCTCGTGGTTGGGTGCCGTGCCAAAGATAAAGATATAGATCGACAGCAGAATGGATAGCCCTGCGCCAACAAAGTAGTAAAGTGGTTTCATAACCTCTGATGATTTACGAGCTGAAGGATTTCCTCAAATGTACTAATTCGACTGCCGAGAAAAAAACCGGTCTTTCAGCTCCCGGCTGCTCTGACTTCGCTCTTTTCCTCATGAATTGCATAGCCCCCGACAATGCGGACTCCGTATCGAAAACATAACAATTGTTATTACTTTTCCATAAAAGAAACAACAAGTACGGCATAGAGTAAACGCAATCTGAAACAGATAAAATCTATATATTTATACAACTATATAACTATAAATAAAGCACTCAAAAAAAGCCTAATATTTTATAAAACAATAACTTAAATAAAAAGACCTTGAAATAATTTTCATTTTGCATGATGTTGCCTCATCAATTATATTTACTTCTTATTCAATAATTTTTTCTCCAAAAGCCGTCACAGCAAAGGAATTATTCTTTACCTGAAATATTCCTTTTTCCGGCCAGAGAAACACATTCGTTGCTGCAATAAGCATGGGTTTTTCCCGTCTTGCCTGATGCTTCTCTCTCTGATTTTTTTATACTTTTTTTGCCGGCACTTCACTGCATGGCACAGGAAAGTGCTGACGGATACCTGCGCAGAGTAAGAAAAGCCAGAAGGATAGAAACTGTCGTTCCATTATTTCATTAACACTCAGTAAGGAGCCCATACATATGAGCCATGGCCAGAACTTCAGCCGCCGGGACTTCATAAAGATATCTTCGATTTTCCTTGCAGGATCTACCGCCTTGTCAGCCGGTGCTGCACAGGCATTTTCCGGAGCTGGCTCATCCGTTGGGGATGAAGGAAGCAAGGTGGTCTATTCATTCTGCGAACACTGCTTCTGGCGGTGCGGTATCGCTGCGCATGTCCGCGACGGCAAGGTTTACAAGATCACCGGATCCGACCACCATCCTCTCAGCCAGGGGAAACTCTGCCCGAGGGGCACCGGAGGCACTGGACTGCTCTACGATCCCGACCGCCTTGCCTATCCTCTTATCCGGGAAACAAAAGGAGGAAAACAGTTTTACAGAAAAGCGAGCTGGGATGAAGCTATCACGCTTGTCGCAGAGAAGCTCTACGGCATCAAAGAGCAGTACGGCCCCGGAGCGCTTGCCATGCTTCACCACGGTTACGGGGTTTCATTCTTTAAGAACATGTTCTCGCAGATCGGCGTGAATAAATATGCCAAACCATCCTACGACCTCTGCTGCGGCCCAGCCCGTCAGGCAACGGTACTGACCTATGGCTACCCGAGCGATACTCCCGAAGGGTTTGATATGAAGAACAGCAAGTACATGGTCTTCTTCGGCACCCATTTCGGAGAGAACATGCACAATACCGCGGTACAGGAGATCTCCGAAGGCATTCGCAACGGAGCGAAAATCGTGGTATTCGATCCGCGATTCTCCACTCTTGCCGGAAAAGCCCAGCACTGGCTGCCCATCAAGCCGGCAACAGATATCGCCATGATGCAGGGACTCATGCATGTACTCATCAGCGAGAACCTCTACGACAAAGCTTTTGTAGAGGCGCACACCGTCGGCTTCGGCGAACTCTGGGATTCGGTAAAGGATATGACGCCTGAGAAGGTTTCGGCCATTACAGATATTCCGGCAGATGCGATCAGAACGGTTGCCCGCGAATACGCGTTCCATGCCCCGGCGGCCTTCGTACACAGCGGTCGGCGCACCAACTGGTACGGCGACGCTCTGCAGCGTATCCGGGCCATTCATATTCTCAATGCGCTGGTAGGAAATTTCAAGATGCCGGGCGGTGTTGTTGCCTTCCAGAAGTTTCCGCTCGTGCAGCCGCCTCCGACCCATGAGCATCCTGCCTATGAAAAAGAGGTGCACAGCAAATATCCTTTCTTCCCGGATGATGAGCCATCGAATACCATCGCCTCTCATGAAATCGTTCAACAGGCCATTTCGGGAGAGGTCAAGGGACTTTTGATTTACGGCGTAAACCTGCCGGAAACCATGACTCTGGGCCGGGACAAGGCCATCGAAGCCATGAAGAAAGCTGAGTTCGTGGTTGCCGTGGACGTACTGCCTTCCGAGGTTACCGGCTATGCCGACGTGGTGCTGCCTGAGTGCACCTATCTGGAAAGGTATGATGATCTCGACAACGGCCGAGCCTTCCGCACTCCGTTTGTCGCGCTTCGTCAACCCGCCGTACCGCCTATGTACGATTCGAAACCGGGTAACCAGATCGCGAAAATGATTACCGAGAAATGGGGCATTCACGGAGCCTTTCCTCCAAGCGTTGAAAAAGGGCTCGACAAAAAGCTCAAGCTGGTAGGCAGCTCGCTTGCCGAGATCAAGAAAAAAGGGGTGCTGGTGATGCCTGAAACCGATCTATACCGCAAGCCAGGAGAACCGCTCAACCTGAAAACCCCGAGCGGAAAGGTCGAACTGGCTTCGGCCCGGCTCAAGGCTGGAGGATTCGATGCCGTACCGAAATATACCGCGCATCCCGAACCGCCGACAGGCTTCTACCGTATGCTGACTGGACGCAAGCCCATGCTGACGTTCGGCCGTACAGCAAACAACCGCTTTCTTGGCGACCTTGCTACTGCGAAAGAAAACGAGGTCTGGGTTAACAACCGCATCGCAGAAAAACACAGTCTTGAAAACGGAGAGTATGTACACCTGAAAAACCAGGATGGCGTGGTTTCCGAGTTCCCGGTGAAGGTGAAAGTCACCCAGCGTATCCGTACCGATGCGGTTTACATGGTTCATGGTTTCGGGCACACCTCGGCCAAGCTCACCTGGGCTCACAAACGGGGAGCATCGCACAACCAGCTTATATCGAGAACCGAAATAGACCCGGCAATGGGCGCCGTCGGGTTCCAGAACAATTTTGTGACATTCATCAAGGAGGCATAAAGCGTGAGCAACAAGAAAAATTATGGAATGGTTATCGACACCAGGGTCTGTGTCGGCTGTTCGGCCTGTGTCTATGCCTGCAAGCAGGAAAACAACGTACCTGAAGGGTACTGCCGCGACTGGGTTGTGCAGGAGTCGGGAGGAGAGTATCCGAAACTGACCATGGAGAACCGATCGGAGCGCTGCCAGCACTGCGAAAACGCGCCCTGCGTCACCTACTGCCCGACAAGGGCCTCGCACTACGCCGAAGACGGCACCGTGCAGATCAACCGGTCGCTCTGCACCGGCTGCAAGGCCTGCATGGCGGCCTGCCCTTACGATGCCCGGTACGTGCATCCCGAAGGATATGTTGACAAATGCTCGCTCTGCAAGCACCGGATAGAACAGGGTCTTGAAACCGCCTGTGTGTCGATCTGTCCTACCGGCAGCCTGAACCTTGTCGATTTCAACAACATGGATGAGAAAACAAAAGAGCTGTTGAAAGGTAAAATCGTTTACCGCCAGAAAGAACATGCAGGAACGGAGCCGAGCCTGCAGTGGATTTCCGCAAGCAATAAACCCGGAGCGT
>Ga0105093_10001045_pt1 | contig 10565 bp, 14 predicted proteins | sample PPLLak3March2015_2_FD_79111 | JGI IMG/M metagenome (GOLD analysis project Ga0105093, IMG submission 79111) | Freshwater sediment microbial communities from Prairie Pothole Lake near Jamestown, North Dakota, USA - PPLs Lake P8 Core (3) Depth... | ecosystem: Environmental > Aquatic > Freshwater >... | reverse complement strand
TTTTAAGCTTTTAATTTATAAATCCACTAAATATTTAAAAGAAAACCAGATTTAAGGAATTGGTGAAATAAAAATGGCAAATCCATTTATAACAGGAATAATTAGCATAACACTAGGAGTAATAATGCTCGCAAACGTGTTTATGCCAGTAGTCAAAGGAACAAACACCTCAACCTATACAACGGCAGAAGTCGCTCTCTGGTCAGTATTAGGTCTTGGAGGAGTTATTGGCCTTGTCTATGGAGTTTTTGCAGTTTTCGGACTAGCTTAAAACTAAAAAGCCCAAGTTTCAAGTGTTTTATTTAAGCCTAGCTCTACCCTCTAGGCTTAAATTTTTTATTTTTATTTCACTGGAGCAATAAAGTGATTTTTGAAATAATTTTGGCCCTCTTGGCTCTAGTTTTCTTTCTCGTTTATTTTGGTTATAGTTTTACAGCTCCATTTCTAGCTATTGCAGGATTTACCATTCTTTTTTTACTAGGAGCTATATTTTTGGCAAATGGTTTTGAAATTAAAACCGGCGAAACAATAAGCACAACCTATTCGTATATTGGTAATTCTAGCAATATAAACGAAACAACGACGACTTTGACAAATGTTTATAGTGGAATTGACGTTGACGAGGCCACTTTTGCAGGCCTTTATTTAAGCCACTTTATAGGCTTTATTTTAAGCGTCATTGGCGTCTTTGGGTTTATTGACGTTGTAATCAATATAAAAGGTTTAAAACAATGAAAAACCTCTTTAAAATAAAGGTTTATGACGAATCAAGCCAGCAAGTAATCATAAATGGAAAAGGAGACAAAAAAAAGATTAAAGAATTATTTGAAGAATTTGAGGCAAAATTTGACTGAAACAAGCAGGGAACGCAGGGAACGTTTTTTAAAAGAAAGCCAGAAATACAAAAATAGTTCTGGAGCTATTACTGATTTAAAAGGATACAGAGAGGCTTATAATAGAGTTATGACTGAACCAGCAAAGGCAGAGGCTTATAAAAGAGCTGGCATTTCAAAGCCAGTTATTGTTCAGCCTGGAGAAACTCTGGAGCAAGCACAACAGCGTAGTATTACGGAAACACAAATTTTAAATGCCAGCGTAAGTTCTAACGAACCAAGCGACAAAAAAATTGTGGGTTTGACATTATCAAAAGCCACTGGTCAAGTCTCCGTATATGCTCCAGCTCCTTTAAATGAAAATCAATTAAGGTTTTTGAGTAGTTTGCAAGAGCAAAGAAATCAAAGAGCAAATATTTCAATTGTCGATAATAAAGTAAATATTGGTTTTTCTTCGGTTAAAAACCAAACCTCAGGCCTGGCTCCTCCTAAACCTCTGGAGGAGCCCTCTATTTCTAGCGTGAACGTTTCTAGTTTAAAAGAGCCTCCTTTCTTATCAAATAAAGGTCCAAGCGTCCAGCCAGCCGATACTATGTTTATTTTAAAGCCAAAACCTGATTTATCCGGAACCTATAATCTTGCACAATATAGTTTTGAAGAAAAAGCAAATATAGAAACAGAGAAGCTTTTTTCAGAGGCTTTTCAAACGACAAATGCAAACGTTTCTTATAGTGATATTTTAAATAAACAATTTAGTGGCATAAATTCAATTGGGAAATATGTTCAATATAGTGTTGCTCTCGGAGTTTTTTCTGGAGTAAAGGGAATCGTTTATGATTTTCCAAAAGCATTTATTGAAAATCCAATAGAAGCATTTACGGAGCCGGTTATTCAAATAGTTTCTAATCCAAAAGAAACCATTGCCGAGCCTTTTTTACAGAATCCTATTAAATTCTCGTCGGAGGTTGCAACATTGGCTCTTGCTCCAGAGTTTATTATTAAAGGAGGAAAAAAAGTTTATGCTGATTATAGAGCTCAAGTTTTTGAGAATAAAATAAATCCTCCAGTGGACCCTCAACGTTTACCTTTTGACGTCGTGAAAATAGGAGGCGAGCCGGTTATCGTTACTTATAAAGATTATTTTAACGCCGAAACTTTTGTAGATACTACGAAAATAAATAAACCAGCTACGGCTCCAAGTGGTCCTCAATCTTTTGCTTTTAAATCCCCGACAGGAAAGCAGTTTGAATTGGTTTTAAATTTGAAAACTGGAAAATATGAGGCCGTGCCTATTGCAAAACCTCTTAATGTTGAAACTTTTGTAGATACTACTAAGTTATTAAAAGAAGAAATTCCGACGACAAAAACAAACGTTGCTCCAATGCAAACAAAATTAAACCAATTTGGAGAAAAACAAACCACAACAATAAAAACAAAAGAGGGAAATATAGAAATAGTTTCAGATAGCAGGCTTTATTCTTTTTCTGACCCAGCCAGTTTATTAATTTATCAAGCAGGAAAAGCATTTGAAAGAATTCCAGAAATAAAAGTTCCACAACTTAACCCAGAAATATTTAAAGTTTCTCCAGGAGCAGTTTCAATTCTTGCAGGAATAAATTATCCAGAAAAAAATTCTCAAAGCAATATTTTATTTACTTACGATTATAATTTATTTGAAAATGTCAAATCTCCGACGACAAAAACAAACGTTGAAATAATACAAGAAAATGAAATAGGAAACAAAAATATTTTTGAACCTATACAAATACAAGAACCAAGCACAGCAATTTCAACAATAACAAGTTTAACAACTAAAACAAGAAGTACAACAGCACAACAGCAAGCACAAGCACAGGCACAACAGCAAGAGCAAATACAAGAACAAATCAGAATCACGTCCACAATAACCACAAAGAAAATAAAACAAACAAGTTTGCCAATATCGGAACCGATACAAAGAAAAGAGCCTTTTATTCCAATTCCAAATATAAAACCCAAAGACGACAAAACTTTTTCAAAAGGTTTTGACGTTTACGCAAAAATAAAAGGACAATTCAAAAAAGTTAATGTTAAACCACTAGCAAAAAGTCAAGCTTTAAGTTTTGGAGCTCGGTTTGTCGGAAATTCTCCGAGTGCTACGTTTAAATTGAAAGAAACGCAAGCTAGTGTTTTGGATTTTAAAAAAATAAATTATGGTTTGCAAGATTTCTATAAGAAAGGAGCCCTTTATATTGAGAAAAGAGAAAGGAGGATTAAATCTCAAGGAGAAAAGCTTGGTATTACTTTTAGAGGCTTACAAAAATTAAGATTGGAAAAGACAGCAAAAAAGATTTGGAGGCTATAAAAATGAATAAATGTCAGCATTGTAACGGAACCGGACTTTCTGACGCCGTATGGTATGGAGTTAAGACTGGGAAAAAAAGTAAATGTCAAATTTGTGGAGGCTCAGGAAAAAGCAACGCAATAAATATATTTAATATGTAAGGAGGATTAAAATGGGAATTTTAAATTATATTAATGAAAAAAAAGCAAAGCTAAAAGAAATACAAACATCAAGACGTATTTCAAACTTACAAAGTCAAGAAACAAAATTAAAAGAGCTTGACAGGGAAAGATTAAGACTTGCCGACGAAGTAAGACTTAACAACGCAATAAATCAAAGACAGGAAAGTGTTAAGGCTTTAAGAAAACAAAAACTTGCTAGCTCAATGCCTGGCCGTATTGTAAGTAATATTCAAAGCAAAATAAAAGCAAGTAAAAATAATAATTCAAACATTTTCACAAGTGGAAATAATATTTTTACAAAACAAAGCTCTGGAAACATTTTTACGCAGGGACTTGCAGAACCAATTTCCAAGCCTAAAAAAAAGAAAGTAATAATTTACGAGTGAAAAAATTATGAATAACACAGCACAAACGCCCATCACTTTTATTTTTACTATTTTAACTTTTATAATAGGCTGGGTATTATTCGGAGCAAAGTTTTTAAGCGACGCAGGACAACAATATATTGCAGTCAATCAAGCCACAGGACTAGAGGCTTTTTTTTATGGTAACCTCAATTTAATAGTTATGTTTTGCTTGTTGCTTGTAATTATTGCTTATAGTGCTTGGAGCACAGGACAATGAACAAAAAGATTTATTTATATTTATTTGTAAGTTTGCTTTTAATTAGTTTCGCAAGTGCAGAAAGTTTTTTAACAATTTATAATAATTACGACGACTATATAACCACAGATTACACGGCTGGAACGATAGGAACGACAAATGTTTTAAATTCAACAAACGCATATACACCAGGAGTAAATTTAAACGGACTTATTCCTTATCTTAATAAGAAATTAAATTTTACTCGTCAAAATTTTAGTTTTCAACCCAATGAGCTTTTAAATTATACAGGCTACCATTATACTGGAACCGGAGCAAGTTCAGATAATGGTTATAATGGAGTAGTTTTCTGGAATACAGCCAGCAATTATAAAATAGTCTGGAATAAAAAAGCAGGAACTAATTTTGAATCTTGCATATTTTCAGCTGGTTCGTGGGACGAGTGCAGAACAGCTCCTCTTGGGACTTTATCAAGCACAACTTATTATAAAACCAATATGTTGATTTATAATTTAAGCAATGGAAGTGTGCAGGTTAATATTACCTGGTTTCTTGCAGGAGGAACAGCAAGTTTAAATTATTCAACACGCCACGCAATTTTCAACACATTTCAGACAATAATGACAGGTTTCGGAGACGGGTCAGGAAGTGGAGGCTCACAAGCATATTTTGACGAAGAACAATTAACAATATATAATTCCACAACAATTCCAGCATTTTCTCCTCTAGCATTTAGCAGTCAAACACCCAGCAACATAACCAGCACAACTTTATTTAAAACAAATGTTTTAATAAATTACACATTTAACACAACATTAAATTTAAGTGTTGCCTATGGTTTAAATTATACGAGTTACGGCTCTTTAAATTGTTCCTTACTTATAAACGGCTCGTGCATAATAGCCAATAATACTTACAGAACAATAACCCCCTCAAGTAACACAAGCACAGGAGGACTTTATACTTTCAGTTTTTCAATAGGAGAAAATAATTTATATCCACAAATAGCAAACTTAAACGACAGCTTTTTTTCTCAAACACATAATGTTCAAACATTGACGACAAATAACCATTATATTAAAACAACAATTAATAATTTAACAAATAAATTAAGTTATAATATTTTAGAGGCTAATATAAATACAAGTGGAACCATTAAAGTTTTTGCTTGTAATTCTTCATATAGCACAGGAAATATTTTAACATCTCCTAATTGTTTAGAAATAGGAAATATAAACACTACAACTTTTAACCATAGCCACAGCTTAAATGTTAATCATAACCTTGTGCCTTTCTCCGTCTTGAATGGAAAAATAAATGGTTTGCTTGGTTTCTCTGAAACAATGACTTTTGTATTTAGAAGCTTAACCGGAACAGCAAACGCATTTTATGTTCCAAATATAAGCCGAGTAGACAATACAATGTCTTCAATAAATTCAGGCGTAACTTGGAACACTATTTCCGGAACCCTTGACGCACATATACACAGCTACGGAAACAACGAGGAATATATTAAATATCAAGCATTTGGAAGTTATGCAGGAGCCCTTTATAATACAACTTTCACAACAGAATTAATTGAAGTCGAGGCTTTAAATCCAAATCCTCCAGTTATATATTTTCCTTTCAATTCAACAATAACCTCGTCAATAATGAATATAAACTGGTCCAATGCCACAGCCACAAATCCAAGCCAAAATATAAGCAATCACGTTTTACAATTGCTCAACAATGATTTAACTTTAAATAGAACAATAGCCAGCAACTTAACCCTTTCAACTTATGCTCTAAATATTTATAATGAAAATTTAACAACCGGAACATATTATATAAAAGTTATCGGCTACGACCAAAACGGATTAAATAGTTTTGACTTTGAAAGTTTTGACCTGGTAACAAATGCAAATCTTAATTTAACAGCAATATTTCCAATAAACAGCACGTTAATTTCAAACTTTACAATAAACGCCACAAACTTAAACACTGGAAATATAACAACAGCCTCGACGACAAACGGCTCTTTACAACTTGGAATAATAAAACAAAACAATTATACTTTCTTTGTAGATAGCCCAAGTTTTGCTTTTCATTATCAAAATTATACGACGACAAACGCAACATTCCAGAATTTACAATTTAGTCTTTACACAAACAACAGCATTTCAATAACAGCAAAGGACGAAACAACTGGCTCAATAATTCTTGAATCTTTGCAAGTAGTAGTTACAGGAACCACAGAAACAACTTATAATTTAACAAACGGAACGCTTTTTATAAGCAATTTATTAGACGGAGCTTATACTTTAAAGTTCAGTGGAGAAAATTATACATTAAGAACATATACAATAAGTGTTGCTAGCAGGAGCACGCAAAGCCTGGAGGCAATATTAAGCAAAGCCACAACAGCCGTTGTTTTTACAATAAAAGACGCATTGAGCGACGTTTTACTTGAGGGAGCAACTATTTCAATGTATAAACTTATCAATGCAAGCTATACTTTAATTGAAACAAAAAACAGCGACATAACAGGCAGAGCACAATTTACATATAGCCCTCTCGTCAAATATCGCTTTTATGTTTCAAACACAGGCTATTCAACAAAAACCTTTGACCTGGACCCTATAATTTTTACAAGTTACGACGTGAAACTTGACAGAAACGTAGTTTTTCCAAATACACAAGACTATGCAGGCGTAACATTAATTTATTATCCAAAAACATTTTACAATAATAAAAGCAACAACTTAACTTTTATTATAAACGCTCCAAATGGAGAGCTCGTGAGTTATGGAATAAATATAACTTATCCTGGAGGAATTGTGAGTTTAACCGGTAATAATGCAATAGGAGGAAATCTTTATCCAAATTTCACAATAACAAACGCTGGAATTTTCAGCACGATAAATATAACTTATTGGTATGATACAACACTAGCAGAACCTAAATATTTTAGCGACGCTTATTTTATTAGTGGAGCATTAAATGAAAATACAACTTTTATAAATTTAAAAAATCAAGACTATGGACTTGGCAGTCTTGACAAAATGTTAATTGTTATTTTCTTTGTGATAATTGGAGCAGGAATGGCTTATCTTGCAGGAGCTGGAAACTTTGCTCTTGTATTTGGTTTATTTATTTATGTTTACTTTGTGGCAATTGGCTTTTTGCCTTTGTGGTCCGTATTAATTGCTTTAATGATTGGATTTATATTTATTTTAGGCAGGGAGGCGACATATTGAACAGCGATTTATTAAAAGTGTTTTTAATCGTCATTGCTCTTGACGTAGTTTTATTTTTATTTCAGTTTAGCATTACAGAAATAAATCCCTCTGGCCCTCTCGTTTATAATTATGAAGGTTCAACCCTCCAAAAATATGATACAGGAGGATATTCCTTAAACGTAAGCAATGCTATAAATCAATTGCCGGAAAGCAATTCAGTAGAAGCCAGCACAGGAAACGTTTTTGTAGATACTTACAGCACATTAAAATCCTGGTTCTTAATTGGCGCTAGTGGTTTAAGTTATCTTTATGTAATCTTATCTGGTCCGAGTATAGTTCTTGCAATGCTTGGAGCTCCCACGGCTTTGACTTTCGCAATCGGAGCTCTTTGGTATGCCTTTACTCTATTTTTAATAATTGCATTTATTACAGGGAGGAGTCAATAATGGTTTACTTTAATGAAACTGGATATATTGGAACGCTTATTTATTACGCAACTATAAACATAACTGGCAGTTTATTTCTTACGTTGTTGAGTATGCTTTTTATAATCCTGGCTTTATTTGCTATGTTTAAATTGCCTTTAGAATTTACAGCAATACTTGTTTTTCCTTTATTGCTCGTTTTAATGGCTTATCAATCGGATTTTTTAAGCATTGGAGCCGTATTTATTATTTACATTGCTATTTTGATAGCAAAGAACATCTTGTTTAAGTAAAAACGCCGGCCTTTCTGATAGAAACAAGACCCTAGTTTATCATAAGGCACAGCTAAAAACTAAAAAGTAACACAGAAAGCCCTTAAAATGTTATTACATTTTATTTATTTTCAAGACTTTTTGGCTTGGCTAAAAAGTATTTTCTTCTTGTTTGACTTGTGATTTTATTCCAAATATCGCTTTTTAATTTGACAAGTAAGTCATTTTTGCAGTATTGTAAAGCTATTTTTATAGCCGTTGCGTCCTTATTTTCATTTAAAATAAATTTAAGTTCTTCCAGGTCCTCTCTATTTTCTGGATTTAAACGAATAGTCAAAGTTTCGGAACCGGTTTCCGTTTTTTCTTCATCAAGATATTTTGTTTTAAAAGCCGGCTTTATTAAAAGATTAGGCTCAACATCTGTTTTTAATTCTGTTTCTTTCATTTTAAAACCACGAGAGCAAGTATTAAAGTAAAAATAAATAAGAGGCCTATAATTATGCTCTCTTTAAACCAAATTCCCAGAGTAAAACTTTTATAATTAAATTTCTGTTTTGTCAATTCGTCCTTGCTCCTTGTAAAAATCTAAAATCTTTTGTGCTTGCTCTCGTGAATAAAATATCGTTCCTTTGACTATAACACCCTCGATATTTAAATTTTCTTTTGCTCTTCTCCTTATATCATTTAAATTTCTATATTTTAATGTTTTATTTAAATCGGCAAGTGAAAAAGATTTTTTTCTTAAATTTTCTTCTTCTTCTATAACTTTTTTTTCTTCTTCATCTTCTCCGGTTAAAATATTAAGCTTGCCAGCAGTTTGATAATTATCTAGCTCTAGAGCTCTAGCTGGGTCTAAATTATAAAATCCTCCGTGATAAATAGGCGAAACGTGGCTATAAGCCCAGCTCACAACAGGACTTTTTTTAAGCCAATGTTTTAAAAATTCAATTTGATTAATATCATAAACCTTAAAATAACCATAGGTTTTTGTCCTATTATGTATCCTTATTAAAAAACGAGGAATACCTTTCTGCAATAAACTATTATCCAAGTAATGAAAAAAAGGCAATATTACAATAACACAAATTTTAAAAGCCCTATAAACATCAAACAACTGAACCATTTTTTGATTAAACTTTGACAACGTTGAACGCTTGCTAAATTCTCCAGCTTCATCATAAACACAAACAACGCCCTTTTCTTTATAAGTTTCTCTAATCTTTTTAAAAAAATCCTCCCCCCCCAAACCAATAACTTTTTTTATTTCAATCCTTTTCTCTGGAATCAAACGCCACTCTTTTTTATCTGGCAGTTTTTCATAAGCTCCATTTAAATAATCAGCAATATGAATTGCCAGCGTAGTTTTTCCGTGCCCAATAATTCCCTCTATGATTATTAAACTAGCTTTGCCGTTTTCTATTCTTAATTTTTGCTGGTCCAAATTAAGAGCAAGAGCCGGCGTAAACGGCAAACCAAAAGGACTTATTCGTTGCTCGCTCAATCTACGCCTCCCCAGCCGTGAATCTTATTTAAAACCTCGGTATCAATAGTGTCAATATTATCTTTACTATCCCACTGAGTAACCTTTTTTAAATAAGTAAAATTATTTAAGTCGTCAAAATATTTTAATATGGTTTCGTAATCACTAGCTTTATAGAGGAGCCTTTCATATTCTTTAATATTAAAATCTTTTTCCTGGTCAAGTTTATAAATATTAAAACTAGGTTTAAGCTTATGATATAAAGAAATAACAGCTCCCTTTAAAAACCTTAATTCTGGCTCAATGCCTCTTGCCAATTGTTGCTGATAAAATTTAATCGCAGAAAGACAATCCTCTATTGACATAACCACAAGAAGCCTTAATATAATAGTGGGAGGCTGGCTTACAGAGCTAGCCCAGAGTTCCCCTTTCTCATTTTCAACATTAAACGCCAATTTTAAACCTCCTTTCAGTGTTTTTTTGCTTAAACATTTTAGTTTTTGCCTATATTATATAGGTTTTGCTTAAACATTTTAGTTTTTGCTTGAAAGTTTTAGTTTTTCTTGAAAGTATTATAACTTCGCTATTAAAGAGTATGTTCAAGCTCTAAGCTTTTGTTTCAGGATTTAAAGCTTTTAACAATTCTCTTTCAGTAATACGATAAACCAATAAAAACCCTCCTGTTTTAATTTTTAAAGGCTTAACGTCCAGGTAACCCCAAGCATAAAGTCTTCGGACGCCGGTCCTCGTGCTTGCTATATTTAAATCAAAGCCTCGAGTATTTAAAGCCAGGAAAATTTGTTGAACGCTAAAAAAATCATCTACTTTTTTAGTTCTCAGCTCGAGTAGATAGTTAAATATTTGTTCTTGGCTCAAAATTAAAACCTCCTATACCATTTATAACAGGAATTAGTATCGCTTGGTAGTCTTTTAACAATGCCTTTATAACCTGATTTATAAATCCCACGTTTGAAAGCCCAAAACTGAAAAGTTCTACTAAAAGGAATAAAAGTTAAAGCAAAAAAGCCAATGAAAAAAAGAAAAATAGTTTTAGGCCACAAAACATAAAGGAACAAAAATAAAAATGCAATATAATAAATTTGAGGCAATTTATGAATTGTTTCCAGCCTGAAAATAATATCTTCGTTTCGTATTTCTATCGTCGGAGTAATTTCAATCATTGCTTGATATTTTCGCTTTGAAATTTCTTTGAAATAATGCAAAGC
>Ga0105093_10001043_pt1 | contig 10580 bp, 10 predicted proteins | sample PPLLak3March2015_2_FD_79111 | JGI IMG/M metagenome (GOLD analysis project Ga0105093, IMG submission 79111) | Freshwater sediment microbial communities from Prairie Pothole Lake near Jamestown, North Dakota, USA - PPLs Lake P8 Core (3) Depth... | ecosystem: Environmental > Aquatic > Freshwater >... | reverse complement strand
CCGGCCGGCCGCGACTGACGCCCATGCCGGCGATCGCACGGGTGGTGGCGCTCGACACGCTCCGGCGGGTAAATGCGGGGCATGCCGAACTAGCCTCGGCCCTCGAAGCCGGCCGTGCCCGCCTCACCGACGAGCGCGACCAGGGCCTCGCCGCGGAAATCGCCCTCGGCACGCTTCGCTGGCGCGCGTCGCTCGATCACGCCATCGCGTGGGCCGGAGAGCGGGCCGTCGAGGATTTCGACCTCGACGTGCTCGACATCCTGCGACTCTCGGCATACCAGCTGCTTCACCTCGATCGCGTCCCCGCGTCGGCCGCCGTCAACGACGCCGTCTCCCTCGCCCGTCAGCGCGGGCACACGCGGGCGGCGGGCGCCGTCAACGCGATCCTCAGGCGCATCAGCAGGAACCGGACCTGTCTGCCCATGCCGGGTCCGTCCGACCCGGTGGAATACCTCAGCATCACCTGGTCGCACCCGGCCTGGTTGGCCACCCGGTGGCTCGGCAGGTACGGCTTCGACGCGGCACTCGAATGGGTGCGCTTCAATAACGCGCCCGCGCCGGTCACGCTCCGGGCCAACACGCTGCTGGCCTCGCGCGACGAGCTGGCCGGGCGCCTCGAGCGGGAGGGCGTGCGGACCCGGCCGTGCGTGTATGCGCCGGACGGACTCGTGGTCGAATCGGGGCGTCCGTTCGGCACGTCGGTGGCGACCACCGGGCAGTTCCTCGCGCAGGACGAAGCGTCGCAGCTCATCGGCGCCTTCGCGGCGCCGCCCCCGGGCGGGCGCGTTGCCGACGCCTGCGCGGCGCCGGGCGGCAAGACCGCGCAGCTCGCCGCGGCCGTCGGCGCGGCCGGGCTGCTCGTGGCGGGCGACCTCCGGAGCCGCCGCGTCCGGCTGCTCCGCGGGACGCTCCGCGCCGCCCGCATCACCTCGGCGCACATCTTCATCCACGACCTGGCAAAGGGCGCGCCGTTCGGCCCTGTCTTCGACTGCGTGCTTGTCGATGCGCCCTGCTCGAGCCTCGGCACGATCCGCCGCGACCCCGACATTCGATGGTCGCGGCTGGAAGGCGACCTCGCCGCGCTCGCGGAACGCCAGGGCCGGATGCTCGACGAAGCCTCTCGAGTGGTCCGCCCCGGCGGCCTGCTCGTGTACGCCACGTGCTCGAGCGAGCCCGAAGAGAATGAAGCGGTGGTCGACGGATTCCTCGGACGACATACGGGGTTCGCCCTCGAAGACCCGCGATCCGCCGGCGCGGCGCTTCCCGGCGGCGTGGCGGCCTGCCTCGACCCGCGCGGCTGCCTGCGGACGCTGCCCCACGAGCACGGGCTCGAAGCGTTCTTCGGCGCGCGCCTGAGACGCCGCCCATGACGGCCGGCCTCGCCGTCCGCTGCGCTGGCGTCGTGTAGTACAGTTCTCACAGCCATGGCCAGGAAGCGGCGCATCCGAAACGTCGGCCGACTCGTCGTGCTCATCGTCGCGCTGGCGGCCACCTACGGGATCTTCGCGGTGGCGGCCATGCGCGTGGCGCTCCGCGCCCGCGAAGTCGGCGTGCCCAGGGTCGTCGGGCTCGAGTTCGACGAGGCCGGCCGCGCCATGGAGGCCGCCGGCCTGACGCTGCGCGTGGACGAGGGTCAGCCCTTCAGCGACACGGTGGCCGCGGGCCGGATCGCCATGCAGGACCCGGCGGAGGGACTCATCGTCCGCCGCGGCCGGAGCGTTAGAATCTGGATGAGCGCCGGGTCGCGCTCGTCGGTGGTGCCCGGCCTCGCCGGCGAGCCGGAGCGCTCCGCACAGGCCCGGTCCAGCCAGGGCGGGCTGGAGGTGGCGGTGATGGCGGACATCCGGTCGTCCGAGTTCCCGCCCGATGCCATCGTCGCGCAGGATCAGCCGCCGGGGAGCCGCGCCGCGCGGGTCGGCGTCGTCGTCAACCGCGGCGAGCGCGCCGCGGGCTACGTGATGCCGGATCTGATCGGCGCCGCGAGCGACGCCGCGCTCGACGTGCTGCGCAGCCGCGGCCTGCGCGTGTCGGTGGTGGCGCAGCAGCCCTACCCGGGGGTCCCGTCGGGCATCATCCTGCGGCAGTCCCCGGCCGCCGGGTTCCAGGTGACGCCTGATGAGCCCATCTCGCTGGAGGTCAGCCGATGAGCGTGCGCCTTGCGCCATCCATCCTGGCGGCGGACTTCGCCGCGCTCGGCGAGTGCATCGCCGCCGCGGAGCGCGGAGGCGCCGACCTCGTGCACGTGGACGTCATGGACGGGCACTTCGTCCCGAATCTCACCGTGGGCCCGGCGGTGGTCCGATCAATCAAGCGGGTGGCCCGCGTCCCGCTGGACGTGCACCTGATGATCGAGGAGCCGGACCGTTACATCCCGGTCTTCGCGGAAGCCGGCGCCGACCTGATCTCGGTGCACGTGGAGGTGCTGCCCCACCTGCATCGGACCATCGAGTTCATCAAGAGCGTCGGCGCGAAGGCCGGGGTCGTGCTGAACCCGTCGACGCCGGTCGGCTGCCTCGAGGAGGTGGCGGCCGACGTCGACTTCGTGCTCCTCATGACGGTGAACCCCGGCTTCGGCGGGCAGGCTTTTATCCCCCGCAGCACGTCCAAAGTGCAGGCCATGCGGGCGCTGCTCGACGAGGCCGGCAACGCGGCGCCCATCGAGGTCGACGGCGGGATCGACGAGCACAACATCGCGGGCATCGTCGCGGCGGGCGCCGACTGGATCGTCGCGGGCTCGTCGGTCTTCGGGTCGGAGGACGCCGAGGCGGCCACGAGGCGCCTGAAGGCCCTGGCCGTGGCGGCGGCGCAGGAGCGGCTGGCGGCGCACCGGGGCCCGAGGTGAGCGGCCATGTGTCGGAGGCGGCCGTGCGCGTGCGGTACGCCGAGACCGACCAGATGGGGTTCGCGTATTACGCCAACTACCTGGCGTGGTTCGAGGTCGGGCGGTGCGAGTGGTTGCGGAGCCAGGGATGGTCGTACCGCGACCTCGAGGTACGGGACGCGATCATGCTGCCCGTCATCGAGGCGCACTGCGAGTACCGCCAGCCCGCCCGGTACGACGACGAACTCCTGATCCGGGTGCGGGGTGAACTGGCGTCGCCCGTGCGGATGCGCTTCTCGTACGAGGTGGTCCGGGCAGCCGGCGGCGCGGTGCTGGCCGTCGGGCATACCGAGCACGCGGCGACCGATCTCACCGGGCGTCCGAAGCGCCTGCCGGCCCGCGTGCGGGCGTTCTTCGCGTAGTCCGCCCGCAGGGCCGGCAGATCCTCCCGGGCCTCGGCGCGCTGGCGTTATAGAATGGGAGAGGGGATCGTCACCCGTACGGGGCGCGAAGCGCCCGGCCCGGGGCGGCAGTGATGGGGCGCCCGGGAGGGTGCCCGGGGTTTTGCGCAGCCGGGACGTTCGGCACCGGCGGCGCCCAGAAGCGGGATCGTGTGCATGACTTGTCGCGTGTGTCCGGCCCTGGCGGCCGCCGGTGTGCTGGTTCTCCTCGCCCTCTCGAGCGGCTGCTCCAGAGAAAAGAACATCGTTCCCACGGGGATCCTCGAGGGTGACAAGTACCTCATGGAGCGCGGGAACGAACTCATCGCGAAAAAGAAGTGGTTCCAGGCGCGCGAGTACTACCGGCAGCTCGTCGACAACTACCCCCAGAGCAACTACCGCCCGGACGCGAAGCTCGGGCTCGGCGACACGTACCTCGGCGAGAAGTCGTCCGAGTCGCTCGTCATGGCCCAGAACGAGTACCGCGAGTTCCTCACCTTCTACCCGACCCACCCGCGGGCCGACTACGCGCAGTTCAAGCTCGGGATGTGCCACTTCGAGCAGATGCTCGCGCCCGATCGTGACCAGACCGCGACGAAGGAAGCCATCGCGGAACTGACGCTCTTCGTGCAGCGGTACCCCCAGAGCGGGATGCTCGAGGAAGGCCGCGGGAAGCTGCGGGAAGCCCGCAACCGCCTGACCGAGTCGGAGTACAAGGTCGGCTACTTCTACTGGCGGAACAAGTGGTACCCGGGCGCCATCGAGCGCTTCAAGGCCGTGCTGAAGAACGACCCCGAGTATCCGAAGCGCGACGCCGTCTACTACTATCTCGGCGACTCGATGGCGAAGATGGGCCGGCGCCCGGAGGCGGTCCCGTATTTCGATCGTCTGGTGAAGGAGTTCGAGCGGAGCGAGTTCCTGGCCAAGGCGCAGGCGGCGCTGAAAGACGTGCCCGAGGAGCCCCCGGCGCCGCCGGTCAAGAAGGCCGGGTAGGCGGCGCGATCAGGACGCGGTCGCTCTCGTGTACTTCCGGTAGTAGTCGACCGCCGACACGACCGACAGCGCCACCACCACCCACAGCGCGGCCTGCCCCAGCAGGTAGAAGGGCCGGTACCCCTCGTGCCCCAGGATGAGGAGCAGGATGGCGACCACCTGGCTGGTCATCTTGGCCTTGCCCATCGAGGAGGAGGGGATCACCACGCCCCGCGAGAAGGCGATGCTGCGCAGGCCGGTCACGGCGAACTCGCGCCCGATGATGACGGCGACCATCCAGGCCGGCGCGGCGTCCATCTGCACGAGCGAGATGAAGGCCGCCGCGGTGAGCAGCTTGTCGGCGACCGGGTCGAGCAGCTGGCCGAGGGTGGTCACCTGCTTCCGCCGGCGGGCCACGTAGCCGTCGAGCCAGTCGGTGAACGAGGCGATGCCGAAGATGGCGGCGCCCAGCACCTGGCTCGAGACGCCCATGACGGGCCACTCCACCTTGGTCAGGAGCACCACCACCAGGAGCGGAACCAGGAATATCCTGACCAGCGTGAGACTGTTCGGCAGGTTCATTCCCGCACTATTGTAGCGCGCATGCGATAAGATGGCGGGGTTGTCATGAAGGCCATCCTCCTAGCCGGGGGCAAGGGCACGCGACTGCGCCCGCTGACCCTCCATACGCCAAAACCCATCGTGCCCGTGTTCGGGCGCGCGTTTGTCAACTACCAGATCGATCTCGTCCGCACCGTGCCCGAGATCGACGAGGTGATCCTGAGCCTCAACTACCAGCCCCGGCGCATCCAGGACGTGCTCGGGGACGGCCGGGACGCGGGCATCAGGATCTCGTACGTCGTCGAGCCCAGCCCCCTGGGGACCGGCGGCGCGATCAAGTTCGCGACCGGCGCCTACACGGGCACCGTGGTGGTGTTCAACGGCGACGTGATGACCCAGATCAACCTGGCCGAGGTGCTCCGCCTGCACCGGGAGCGGAACGCCAGGGCCACGATCGTGCTCACGCCGGTGGAGAACCCGTCGGATTACGGCCTCGTGGAAACCGACGCCGACGGGAACGTGCGGCGGTTTCTCGAGAAGCCGAAGGCCGAGGAGATCACCTGCGACACGATCAACGCGGGCGTCTACGTGCTCGAGCCCGAGACGTTCGACCGCATCCCCGCGGACACGGCGTGGTCGATCGAGCGCAGCTTCTTCCCGTCGCTCGTGGAGCGCGGGGAGACGTTCGTCGCCTACGTCTATCGCGGCTACTGGATCGACATCGGCACGCCCGAGAAGTACATGCAGGTGCACCGGGACATCATGGACCGGCGCTTCCTCGCGGAGCCCTTCGGCGCGGAGGCCCGGGGCCTGAAGTGCCTGGGCGCCGACGTGAAGGTCGAGGACGGGGCGTCCATCGAGGGTCCGTGCTTCATCGACCGCGGCACGGTCGTGAAGGCCGGCGCCCGCATTCAGCCCTACAGCGTCATCGGCCGCAACAGCGTGATCGAAGAGGACGCGGTGATTGACGGCGCGATTATCTGGCCGAACGGCCGGGTGTCGCGCGATGCCGTCGTGCGGCAGGCCATCCTCGGCCGCCACTGCCACGTCGGCCGGAACGTCGTGATCGACAGCGGAGTCATTCTCGGCGACAAGTCGGCGGTGACCGACCATTCCCGCCTCGCGGCGGGCGAATGAGCGCAGGAGCGGCGATGAGCGTCAATGCGGGGATCTTCAAGGCGTACGACATCCGCGGCATCTATCCGGGCGAGCTCGACGAGGCCGTGGCCAGGCAGATCGGCCGCGCGTTCGTGGCGTACCTCGGCGCGAAGCGCATCGCCGTCGGCCGCGACATGCGCGTGTCGGCCCCGTCCATCGCGGCGGCCTTCGTCGAGGGCGCGCGCGAGCAGGGCGCAGATGTCGTCGACTACGGGATGATCGCCACCGACATGCTGTACTTCGCCGTGGCCCGCGACGCCCACGAGGGCGGCGCCATGGTGACCGCCTCGCACAACCCGAAGGACTATATCGGGATGAAGCTCGTGCGCGCCGAGGCGTTCCCGCTGAGCGGCGAGGCCGGCATCTCGGAGATCCGCGACATGGTGGCGGGCGGCACGATCCCGCCGCCCGCGGCGCCTCGCGGCTCGCTCTCGGTGAACGCCGCCCTGCTCGACGACTACGTCGCGCACGTGCTGAAGTTCATCGACCCGGCCATCATCAAGCCGTTCAACGTCGTCCTGGACGCCGGCAGCGGGATGGGCGGACTCGTCGCGCCGAAGCTGTTCGAGAAACTCCCCTGCCGCACGACGAGACTCTGCTTCGACATCGACGGCACGTTTCCGAACCACGAAGCCAATCCGCTCATCGAGGAGAACCGGCGGGACCTGGTCGAGCGCGTCGTCGCCGAGCGGGCGGATATCGGCATCGCGTGGGACGGCGACGCCGACCGCTGCTTCTTCGTCGACCGGGACGGCGAGTTCATCCCGGGCGACTTCGTCACGGCGCTGCTCGCCGAAGCGTTCCTGATGCGGGAGCGCGGCGCCGCCATCGTCTACGATCTGCGCGCCAGCTTCGCCGTCCGGGACACGGTCGCGAAGTACGACGGCCGGGCGCTGATGAACCGCGTCGGGCACGCGTTCTTCAAGAAGCGCATGCGCGAGGAGAACGCGGTGTTCGGCGGCGAGGTGACGGGGCACTACTACTTCCGCGACAACTTCTACGCCGACAACGGGTTCATCCCCGCGATGCTCATCCTCGAGCTGATGTCGATCAAGGGGCAGGCCCTGCACGAGTTGCTCGAGCCGCTCCGCGCCCGCTACTTCATCTCGGGCGAGATCAACACCAGGGTCCAGTCGATGGCGCTCGTGGACGAGAAGCTCGCCGGCCTCGAGGAGATGGGCCGGCGCGTGGCTGGCGCGACGGTGTACCGCATGGACGGCGTGTCGGTGGAGGCGCCGGACTGGCATTTCAACGTGCGGGCGTCGAATACCGAGCCGCTCCTGCGCCTCAACCTCGAGGCGACTACGCCTTCCGTGATGGAGGCGAAGCGCGACGAGGTGCTGGGGTTTATCAGGGGCCAGGCGCCAGGGGCTAGGGATTCGGGAGTCGTGAGCTGAGCAGAGAGTTTGCTACAATGGGTTTTTGCGCGCACAGCCGTGCGCGCCGCACCTGACGGGCGGGCTTAGCATAGTGGTAATGCTCTGGCTTCCCAAGCCAGCTAGACGGGTTCGATTCCCGTAGCCCGCTCCACCACGCAAGACATGCAGTTTACGTGCGAGGAGACCAGGCGGGCACCCGCCTCGGTCGTGCGTCCCGCTGGTCTCCCGTCACGCAACCTCTCCCTGAACGGCACTCAGACCGCCGGTCCGATGTTCTGGTTGACCCGGAACAGGTTGCCCGGGTCGTACTTCCGCTTGAGGGCGACCAGCCGCGCGTAGTTGCCGCCGTACGCAGCCGGCACCCTGCCCTGTTCGTCCTGAGTGAGGAAGTTGACATACGCGCCGCCGGTCGCGAACGGCGAGGCGGCCTCGAAGAGCTGGCGCGCCCACCCGATGCACGCGGCGTCCTTGGCGGGGTCTTCCCACCGCCCATGGACGTTCATCACGAACTGCGCGTCCCGGTGCGCGTACGCGGTCGCGTCGGCCGGCACGCGGCTCACCGCGCCGCCCAGCTGCGCGAAGGCGATCTCGGTCTGGGGATCGGGGAGACGGCGGGCGTGCTCGACCAGCACGTCGATGAGCCCGTCGCTCACATCCAGGAAGTCGTGCGACTTCCAGTAGTTCCTCATGCCCGGCGTGAGCAGCGGGTCCAGGACCGCCTGCCACGCGGTGAAGGAGTGAGGCTGGACCACGTCCGCGACGGGATGGCCGAATTCGCGAAGGGGCTTCGCGATTCGCTCGCCGTCCGCAATCGAGCCGGCGTAACAGACCGCCAGGGCCAGGATCTCCCGGCCGTGCCACTCAGGCGCCAGGAACGGCAACGGCGGCGCCTTCCGAAGGACGAACCAGCAGACGAACTCGTCAGGGGTCCGCTTCAGGAAATCCCGATAGAACCGCAGCACGCTGGCCGCCTCGTCCAGGGGATGGATGACCAGCCCCGACAACACCTCAGGGCCGATGGGATGCAGTCGGAATGCGAACGACGTCACCACGCCGAAGTTGCCGCCCCCGCCCCGGATCCCCCAGAAGAGGTCCGGATGTTCGGACGCGCTGGCCCGGACTGGCGTCCCGTCCGCCGTCACGACATCCGCCGACAGTAGGTTGTCGATCGTCAGGCCCAGGCTCCGGCTCAGCCAGCCGAAGCCGCCGCCGAGCGTAAGACCCGCAATGCCGGTGGTCGAATTGATGCCGGTAGGCGTCGCCAGCCCGTGTGCCTGGGTCGCGCGATCGACATCGCCGAGCGTGGCGCCTGGCCCGACGCGGGCGACGCGCGATGCGGGGTCGACGTCAACCTGCTTCATGGCCGACAGGTCGATGACGAGGCCGCCGTCGCACACGGCGTTCCCGGCGATGTTGTGCCCGCCGCCACGGACGGCGACCATGAGATCATGCGAGGCCGCCAGACGGACGGCGAGGGCCACGTCGGCGGCGGCCGCGCACCTGGCGATGAGCGCCGGCCGCCGGTCGATCATGGCGTTCCAGATGCCGCGCGCGGCATCGTAACCGGGTGAGTCTGGGCTCAGGAGTTGGCCGCGGAATGCGGCGGTGAAGGCGTCGATCGCACGTCGGGGGACAAGCGCCGTCCCTCCCGAACGCGTCTTGACCTGCGGATCTGGCATGGGGGCCTCCAGCAGTCAAATACGTTCAGTGGCTACACTGCCACTATAACGTGAAAGACGCGAGGCCGCGGCCTGACCCTCGTGCGGCTCCTTCTATGTTAGGCTAGGCGCCCTATGGCATACGAAGCCCCGTCGAACGTCCTGATCTCGGCACTCGAGATCCAGCAGCGCGTGAAGGAACTGGCCGACGAGATCCAGCGCGATTATTCGGCCGACGAACAGCTCCACCTCATCAGCGTGCTCAAAGGCGGGTTCATCTTCCTCGGCGACCTCGTCCGCGCCATGCACCGCCCGGTCTCGATCGACTTCATGGCCGTCTCGAGCTACGCCAAGGGCACGACTTCGTCGGGCGAGGTGCGGGTGCTGAAGGATCTCGACTCGGGCCTCGACGGCCGGAACGTCATCATCGTCGAGGACATCGTCGACACGGGGCTCACGCTGTCGTACCTGCAGGAAATCCTGCACGCGCGGTCGCCAAAGTCGCTGCGGACCGCCTGCCTGCTCAGCAAGCCCTCGCGACGGGCGGTCGAGGTGAAGGTGGACTACATCGGCTTCACGATCGAGGATCGCTTCGTCGTGGGCTATGGCCTCGACTACGCGGAGCAGTACCGGAACCTGCCCTATCTCGCGACGCTCGACTGAGGCGCCTGCGGCTCCACGGCCGCCCGGACCTTCGCTGCCAGCCGCCTGGCGTCTGCCAGCACGGCGGCGGCGTTCAGCGTCAGCACCCGCCGGTCCCGCATCAGCACCCGCCCGTTCACGATCGTCGTGCGGACATCGTCGCCGCGCGAGGCGTAGACCAGGTGGGACACGGGGTTGTACATCGGCGTCTGGCGCGCCGAGTCCATCGACACCACGATCAGGTCCGCCAGTTTCCCCGGTTCGAGCGAACCAAGCCGGCCGGCCATGCCGAGCGCGGCCGCCCCGCCGATGGTGGCCATCTCGAGCACCGTCTGTGCGGACGCGGCCGTGGGGTCGCCTTCGGACAGCTTGTGGAGGAAAGCCGCCTGGCGCATCGCCTCGAACATGTCGAGGTCATTGTTGCTGGCCGCCCCGTCAGTGCCGAGGCCGACGATGAGGCCGGCGGCGAGCGACCGGGTTACGGGTGCGGCGCCGCTCGCCAGTTTCATGTTGCTCTCGGGGTTGTGGGAGAGCGCGACCCGGTGTTTCACCAGGATGGCGATGTCCTCGTCCGAGAGGTGCACGCCGTGCGCGGCGACGGCGGGCGTATCCCAGAAGCCGAGGGACGCGAGGTAGGCCGCGGGCGTCAACTGGTGCTTCTGCAGCGACTCGACGACCTCGCCCCGGGTTTCGGCCAGATGGGTCAGCAGCGGCACGCCGTACTTGCGGGCCAGGTCGCGGGTGGCCGTGAGCGTCGCCGCGTCGACGGTATACATGGAATGCGGCGCCACGGTGGCGGTCACGAGCGGGTCGCCCCTGAATGCCTGCATGAAGCGCTCGGCCCGCGCCAGGCCCTCGGCCGGCGTCTTCGCGTCTGCGACCGGGAAGCCGATCACGGTCTGGCCCAGCACGCCGCGCATGCCGGCCTCCTTCGTGGCCTTCGCGACTT
>Ga0105093_10001041_pt1 | contig 10587 bp, 11 predicted proteins | sample PPLLak3March2015_2_FD_79111 | JGI IMG/M metagenome (GOLD analysis project Ga0105093, IMG submission 79111) | Freshwater sediment microbial communities from Prairie Pothole Lake near Jamestown, North Dakota, USA - PPLs Lake P8 Core (3) Depth... | ecosystem: Environmental > Aquatic > Freshwater >... | reverse complement strand
TGCTCGGGCAGGCTCTCCGCCGTTATACCGCCGTTCTCTCCCTTGATCCCGCAGACACCGATGCCCGAATCAACTATGAAATCGTCTATAGAATGCTGCAGAAACAGAACGCTTCATCTTCTGCGAAGTCCGGCGGTCGGGGGAAAAACGGAGATCATGCTCCAGCGGGCAGCCAGAGCATAAAGCCTGCTGAACGAATTCTGGAAAACGCACAGCTGCAGGAAAACGAGGTCATGCGCAGAATCCCGCAAATCCACGACTCGGGCACCGCATCGGCAAAAAACGTCAAGGACTGGTAGCGAACCATGAACGGTCAAAAAAAAGTTCTGCTGGTTTTTCTCCCCTCCGAAAGTGGCGTCGATGGTGCGCGCTCGCTCTATACCGAACAGGAAAAAAGCCGGCTTACGCAGTGGGTCAATCGCTCCGTAAGAAAGCTGATCAAGCAGACCCAGTTTGCGATACCTCCGCTGTCGCTCATGATCCTCAGCTCGATCGGGGTGCCGGGAGTCGAGCAGCAGATCTGCGATATGCGGTTCGAGGATTTTCCGGACGGAACGCACTGGGACCTGGTTGGCATAAGCGTACAGACCGGTATGGCAAAAAAAGCGTTCGAACTTGCCGACAGGCTTCGGCGAAACAACCTGACTGTCGCGCTGGGCGGCGCCCATGTAACCCTCTTTCCCGAGTCCTGCCGCCCTCATGCCGACCTGCTGGTACACGGCGAAGCCGATGACCTCTGGAAAGAGGTGCTCGAAGATCTCAGAGCGAACGTTCTGAAACCGGAATACAGCGCAGAACGGTTTCCCGACCTTGAACTGTCTCGTCCCGTGATCAAGGACGCGCTGATAAAAAGCCGCTATTTCACGACAAACCTCATTCAGACCGGCCGGGGCTGCCCGTATAACTGCGACTTCTGCAATGTCCACGTCCTGAACGGACGCTCGCTGCGCAGAAGAAAAATCGGCGATATCGTCGATGAGGTCGCGCGTTTTCAGCAACACGACCGACGCATTTTCTTTTTTGTCGATGACTCCATCAATGGCGATCCCGCTTACGCCGAAGAGCTTTTCCGGCGACTCATTCCCTACCGCATCAGCTGGTTCGGACAGGCAACCACGGCACTTGGCCGTCAGCCGCGATTGCTTGAATCGTTCGCTCGTTCGGGATGCCGGGCACTGCTTGTCGGCATCGAAAGCGTCGAAGCGGAAAGCCGCAATGCCCACAGGAAAACCCAGAACAAAGCCGACGAACTTGTCGATGCCGTCAAGAACATACGAAGCGCGGGCATAAGCCTCTACGGCAGCTTTATCTACGGCCTCGACGGCGATACCCTCGATACTCCGGCAGCAATTCTCGACTTCATCAGGGAAACGAAGCTCGATGTTCCCGGCATCAATATTCTCAGGCCCATTCCCGGCACGAGGGTTTTCGAGCGGCTCAAAGAGGAGAGGCGGCTGCTCTTCGACCCGAACGACATCACCGCTTTTCGCTATACGTTCGGTCAGGAGATGCTCTACCTGCCAAAAAACATTCCGCTCGACGCTTTTGTGGAAAGTTACTCGGAACTGACCAGAGAGGTGTTCAGCATGTCAAACTCCATCAAAAGAGGCCTTGCCGCGCCAAGCGCCAAAACCGCAGTACTCTTTTTCAATCTCTTCTATACCCATCTTTACGGACTCTCGCGCAGCGACCTCCGAAAACAGCTTGTCGTTCAGCCGTAATAAAAAAACCATTTTGCCGTATGGTAAATTATTCATAAAATTATAGCCAACTTTTTTTCAGTACCTGTCACAAACACTTAATTCCATCTAACGGAGAACTCTATGAAACGTTTTTTGCCAGTTTTCGCAGTCGGCATGCTCTGCCTTGGCGCATGCGGACTTGAAAAGCCACCGGCGAAGCTTGAATTCCCGGAATCAAAAGAAGAAGCCGCAGCTCCGGCCGAAACAGCCGCCCCTGCAGCAGCTCCCGCTGCGGAAACTCCTGCCGACCCGAAACTTGCCGCTGGTAAAACCGTTTATGAATCGAAAGGGTGCAACGGCTGCCACGATGCTGGCATGATGGGCGCTCCGAAACCCGGCGATAAAGCCGCATGGAAAGATCGTATCGCCCAGGGCGTGGACGTCATGACCAAAAAATCCATCGATGGCTTCACCGGTAAAGCCGGCATGATGCCTGCAAGAGGCGGCAACCCGGACCTGACCGACGAAGAGGTTGCCAACGCAGTAGCCTATATGGCTGAAATCTCCAAGTAAGCCGTTTCAGGCGCCGTTCAGGAATTGAAAAAAAGCGGAGATCGTCACAGGGCGATGCTCCGTTTTTTTTATCCCACTGTATAACTATGTGCGCATTAAAATTCTCGCTGCGTTTGGATGGCTGGTTTTTTAATGCTAACATTGTTGTCTTTGGATTTTTTGCACAATCGGCACACAACCAATTATCAACAATCTTTAATTCTTGCAAGGGAGGACGCTATGTCTCGTTTCGTATCTGCTGCTTTTTGCGCACTGTTTATGATGTCATTCAGCCTGACCGACGTTAACGCAGCTACCGGCAAAGCCGTTTATGACGCCAACTGTACCGCATGCCACAAGGACGGCATCATGGGCGCGCCGAAAACCGGCAACAAACCCGCATGGGTTCCGCGTATCGCTCAGGGCATGACTGTACTGGTCGACAAATCCATTAAAGGGTATCAGGGCAAGAAAGGGATGATGCCTGCTAAAGGCGGCAACACGAAGCTTTCCAACGCCGACGTCAAACTCGCCGTCGAATACATGGTAAGCCTGAGCAAATAAGAATCGTATCGCACGCATTGCCAGAAAAGGCGGGAACTCCATCTCCCGCCTTTTGTCGTTTATTCCCTCCGGCCCCTATCCTCTCCCGAAATCCAAAACCCTTTACTATATTTTCACTTACAGCATTTTCAAAAAGAAAACGTTCAATTGCGGTATAAGATCAAAGTCATGTTAATAAAGATAACCTTGCATAAAGCGAGAAAACAACTTTATAGTAAAGGCATCATTTAATATAAAGCTCATACTGTGCTATAGTAAAGGAACTGTGTTATATGGAGACTATTGAAAACCACATTGACGGATCATCAGATCGTACCGGCAAATATATAAAACAGCTCAATGGCTATCGGGCCTTTATCCCTGCACCATTGCCACCGCAACCTCCAGTCATCATAGACAGCGAGCTACAGGTACTGCTCTCTCAGGCGGATCGCGCTCTTGGTCGCCTTGATGGCTCTATCCAGACGCTTCCTCATCCGGATTTATTTGTATACATGTATGTTCGTAAAGAAGCTGTTCTGTCAAGTCAGATTGAAGGAACGCAAAGCTCACTGCAGGATGTTCTTGCAGCTGAAGCCAAAATACTCTCTCCCGATAGGCCAAAAGATGTCAATGAAGTGGTAAACTATGTGAGAGCCATGAACTATGGTATCAAACGACTTGCCGAATTACCCGTTTCAATCCGTCTGATTCGAGAAATACATACAGAACTCCTGATGAGTGTCCGAGGTTCGCATCTGACTCCAGGGGAGTTGCGTAAAAGCCAGAACTGGATCGGCCCTGCTGGATGCACTCTTCTGGAAGCCGCTTTTGTTCCGCCCCCACCTCATGAAGTCATGAGACTGATGGGGGATCTCGAAACGTTTCTTCATAAAAACTCAGGCCTCCCGCTTTTGATTAAAATCGGATTGGCCCATGCTCAATTCGAAACAATCCATCCATTTCTTGACGGAAATGGTCGCATAGGGCGGTTACTGATCACACTCCTGCTTTGTGAACAAAAAGTACTGCTCAAACCCGTACTCTACCTGTCATATTACTTCAAAAAAAACCGACAACGCTATTATGAAGAACTGCAATCCGTTCGTGATTCAGGTTCATGGGAAAACTGGCTGAGATTCTTTCTGAAAGGTGTAATAGAAGTAAGCCAACAGGCAACAGAAACCGCAAGACAGGTGCTCACACTCAGAGAAAAACATCGACTGGTCATTACAGAACAATTCGGAAGGGCGGCCGCCAATGGGCACAGGGTTCTCGAACACCTCTATGAGCATCCGATTGTATCGGTTATCGATGTCCAGAAGCTGATAGGAACAACGTATCCGGCTGCAAACGATCTGGTTTCACGAATGTCTGAAGCCTGCATTCTTCACGAATTCACTGGGCAGGTGAGAAACAGAAAGTTTATCTACCAGAACTACACAAATTTGTTTGGAGATACCCGCATGGAAGCCGCAACATGATAATCAGACCACAAATTTGCGCTCATACCAGTTCCGCCAACAACCCGAAATGCCTGTAACCCGGTGACTCCTCAAAAACACAACTAATGACCGACGCTACCCATAACAAAATCGTATCCTTCATCTGGGGCATAGCCGACGATGTGCTTCGCGACCTTTTCAAGCGGGGACTGCACCGACATCGAAAGCCACGACCATGCCATCCGGTTCAAAGCCGAAATCATGGTGGACCAACTTTCACGAGCAGGTTATGGCAATAAGAACAGGATTGGCGGAAAGGCTCGTGCCATGGTGGTCACCAGCGGTATCGAGTGGGCAATTCAGTACTTTCAAGCATTCCGGAACTATCTTGCAGAACGTAAAAGCCTTTACCTGGCGATAGTGGCTTTTTCGGGAGTGCACGAGTACGATGGCGCGCATGGTGCACGACGAAGCTCTCGGCAAGGAGATGCAACTGATCCTGAAAGACGACACGCAGTTCTACAAACTGTTCGTTGAAAACGACTCCTTCCGCGGCGAATGGAGAGAGATGATTCCGATTATTTTCCGCGCAATGCCCTTGATCTCTCTTTTTCGTATATTCACCTGCATACCTCAAGCCAAACAACGGAAAACGAATGGAATTCGCATTGAGTGAGGTGCTCGGTTTCACAGCCGGAATCGTTACGACGCTTTCGCTGCTTCCCCAGGCATTGAAAATCATGACAACCCGGAGGACCCGGGATATCAGCCTTCTCTGGGCGATCAGTATGAACATCGGCATTCTGCTCTGGCTTTTTTACGGCATCGCTAAAAACGACATGCCTATGATAACGGCCAACAGCATCTCTTTTGCCCTGCTTTTTCTTATCCTCATCTTCAAACTGCGGTTTCGGTAGAGCGTCCGTTTCTTCTCATGGAAAAACCGGGGAAAACGCGTACATATCTTTGTTTCCGATTTACAAACGCCGCTGAAGCGCAGTCGGCATCAACTACCCTTATCTATCGATGAACAGACTTCATACAGGTTTTATAGGCACAGGAAGAATCGCCCGCGCAATGATTGCCGGACTTGCCGAAAAAGAAACCATCCGTCTTTACGGTTTCGATACACAACAGGCAGCCATCGAGGGAATCGCCGCCGACTATCCGGTCGAGGCCTGTCCTTCGGTTGCGTCAATCGCCGGAAAAGCCTCGGTCATTATCCTCTCCGTAAAACCATACCAGATAGAGAGCGTACTCGAAGAGCTCAAAGCGTACCTGAACGAAAACCATCTGCTTATCAGCGTCGCAGCAGGCATTTCATCGGAATTCATCCGGCAGCGCACAGGCGATGCGGTAAAGGTGATCCGCGTCATGCCCAACACGCCTGCTTTCGCCGGCGAAGGGATGACCGCGCTCTCTCGGGGCGCAGCCGCTACCGACGAGGACGTTACCGCTGCGGAAGAGCTGTTCAGGGCGATAGGCAGAACCATCATTCTCGATGAGCAGCTTATGGATGCGGCAACGGCCCTCTCAGGCAGCGGGCCTGCCTATATGTTCCATATTATCGCCTCTCTGGCCGAAGGAGGCGTGCAGTGCGGGCTCTCACGACGGGATGCCGTGCTGCTCGCCGCACAGACCATGTACGGTGCCGCTAAAATGGCGCTCGCAGGCAGCAGAAGCCCGGAAGAGCTGATCAGGGACGTCACCACGCCAGGCGGAACCACCGAAGCCGGCCTGAAGGTGATGGATGAACGCAACGTCCGGCAGATTCTTGTGGATACCGTTTCGGCAGCGGCAGCCCGTTCTCGCGAACTGATGAAATAACCGCAGAGAGAGGTAACCGATGCGGCGAGCCGTTCCATTCATGCAGTGCTTACTGCTGCTCCTTACGCTATCGATCCCGCTTGCCGATGCGGCGGCAGATACGGGCCAGGGCCGGAAATCGCCGTTCATCCGCACCACAGTTACAGCCACCGGCAGACCCTATGTCGGCGAGGAGCTGCTTCTGACCTATACCCTGTATTTTACCGGTGACGCGCCGCAGGTTTCAGACGAATCGAATCCTTCACTTGACGGATTGTGGCATAGCGAAATCGACCCCGGCCGCTTTGTCAAAAGCAGACCGGTTACCCTCGACAACGCAGTTTACAGGAGCGCCGTTATCCGGCAGTATAAACTTGCCCCCCTGAGATCCGGACGTTTTGACGTCGGGGGATACCGTCTCAAATGTCTGTTTACCGGGAATGGGGCCTCATCCGTCACCCGCACCATGCTCATTTCCGCTCCATCTGTCGTCATCGACGCAAAAGCGCTTCCTGAACCCATCCCTGAAGGGTTCAGCGGAGGTATCGGCACATTCTCGTTTGAGCGATCGGCAGATCATGCGACGCGGATAACCGGAGAACCGGTAACGCTTGCCCTTACGGTCAGGGGAAAGGGAAATCTCCCGACGCTGCGCATTCCGGCACTTGCGGTTCCGTCAACCGTTCATAAAAGAGAGCCGGTTACGGCGCTGAGCCTCGACAGCAGCACGGCCTTTTCGGCAGGATCCCTTACCTCCAGAGTAACCATTTACCCGCAGCAGCCCGGTAAAACCGTCATTCCCCCACTGCGTTTTATATATTTCGACCCCGAAAAAAAACAATACCGTACGCTTTACTCCCAACCGCTCGCCATCGAGGTAAGTCAGGGTGAAAAGAGCGGAACAATGGATTCCCGAAACTTCCCGCAACCCGATGCAGCGGGACCTGAAAACACAGACCAGGCGCAACTCAAGGCGGCGGGAAAGGCCGCGGCTGCGGTGCTGGCAGCTGTCCTGATTGTCGCCCTCGTATTGAAAAGGTTCGGAACACCTCCTGAACGCGCGGATAAAAACAGCGGCGCGATCCCGGATGAGAGTGCTTCGCCGGAAAATCTCAAAGCGCAAATATACTCGCTCATCGAAGAGAAGACGGGAATACGCAAACCGGAAAGTCTGACAAGAGCCCAATTAGCGACAGCTCTGGCGGAAAAAAACATCATTCCGACCACAAACCGGGAGATCGAAAGGGTGTTTGAAACAATCGACCGCATGCTTTACAGCCCGGCCGGCGCAACGGAAAACGAGATGATTCTGCTCCACCGCGAAGGGATGCGGCTGCAGCAGAAGCTTCGGCAGCTTTAGCTGCACCTGAAGCCGGAGCGGTTACCCCGCTCCGGAGACTCCATGCCAGGGAAAAAGAGTACAGGTCACCTGTGCGCCGACAGGCAGCCTGTCGGGCGACGGGCCGGTCTCGATAATGCCGTTTGCCCCGGCAAGCCCGGTGATCATATGCGACTCTACCTTCGGGCTGACTCTGCAAAAAAGCCGACCGTTTTCCTGCCAGATGGTGCCGGGCAGAAAACGGTGCCGTTTTCTGTCGGCAGGAAAGGGTTCAGCCAGCACCGCCGTCAGTTTTTCCGTACCTGCGAAGCCCTGCAGCAGAAGCAGTGCAGGAACGACATATTCAAGAAAACAGGTCATGGCCGAAACCGGATTTCCCGGAAGGGCAAATACCGGTCGACCATCGCCCGTCACGCCGAAATAGAGCGGTTTTCCCGGTTTCTGGGCAACCGTCCAGAAACGCGCCGTAACGCCTGCTTCATGCAACAGTTCCTGTACATAATCATATTCGCCGGTTGAAATCCCTCCTGCCGTAATGAGCATATCGCAAAGGGAAAAAGCTTCGGCAAAAATTTTTCGCAGAGACTCCCGGTCGTCAGGCGCATGCAGAAGCGCAACCGGTTCGATTCCCCATGCGCGGCAAAGAGCCTGCATCATGAACCAATTGCTGTTGTAAATCGCAGGGCCATCAAGCGGTTCGCCCGGAAGACGCAATTCGTTGCCTACGGTAACAAGCGCAACCCTCGGACGCCTGCCTGCCAAGGCCCCACCGACACCCAGCGTGGCAAGCACGGCAATCTCTCCCGGCCCAACCCTCTCCCCTTTTTGAAGAAGGGGTGAATCCTGCGAAACTTCTTCGCCGGCATAACGGATGTTGGCCCCTTTTTTCGGCGCCGCAAAAAATGAAACCTCTTCACTGCCGAATCCGCTGGTCTGTTCGAAAGCGACAATCGTATCGGCGCCTTCCGGAAGCGGCGCGCCGGTCATAATCTGTGCACAGGTACCCGGCACGACAACCTTCTCGGGCATCGCTCCGGCAGCTACCTCCGTAACGACCTTCAGCTTTACCGGATTATCCTGCGATGCATTGCCGATATCTTCCCGACAGAGGGCAAACCCGTCCATTGCTGCGTTGGTGAAACGCGGAAGCGGAAAGGGCGCGGCAATATCTTCCGCCAGAACCCGGCCCAGCAGTTCTGAAAGGGGCCGATATTCGTGAGAAAGCGGTACTAAAGCGTCCCTGATGATGCGGTGAGCGTTCTCGACGGTAATCATCATGAGTGGCCCTCCCCCTTCAGCATGGCGAATGCATGAAATATCGCAGGAACGAGTACTTCAAGCGCATCCGCAGCCGCACCGGGACTGCCGGGCAGACAGATCAGAAGCGAATTGCCGATCATGCCGGCGGCAAGTCTCGAAAGCATGGCTGTTTTTGTTTTTCCCTGCCCCCAGTTGAAGAGGGCCTGTTCGATCCCCGGCAGTTTTCTGGTGAACTTCGGCGAAAGAGCTTCAACCGTTACATCGCGAGGCCCGAGCCCCGTTCCCCCGGAGGTCACAATCAGCTCGACTCCTCCGGCAACCCACTCTTCAACGACCGCTTCGATCTCCTCTTTACGATCAGGAATGACTCTCAACTCGTCGACGGGGCATCCGGCAGCTTCAAATCCCTCCTGAAGCAGCAGCCCTGAACGGTCGGTTCCTCTGCCGGCGGCAATGGAATCGGAGAGCACGAGAATCGAGGTTCTCGGCCTGTACTCGACGGAAAGCTGCTTCTTGCCTCCGGTTTTTTTTTCGAGTCGTATGGAACCGATCTCCATCGAGGTATCGACCGCCTTGCACATATCGTAAATCGTCAAAGCAGCAACAGATACCGCAGTCAGCGCTTCCATCTCGACACCGGTAGCCTCTCTGGTTCTTGCCGTTGCGGATATGGCAATACGATCATCGTGCAGCGCGAAGGAAAGATCGATCCATGACAGATTGAGCTGATGGCAGAGCGGAATAAGACGCGCGGTCTGTTTGGCAGCCTGAATGCCGGCGATTTTTGCTGCCGTGAGCACGTTTCCCTTGGGGATGGCCTGCTCACGGAGAAGACGCAGGGTTTCCGGCTGCAATGAAATAGCACCGGATGCCGTCGCGCTCCTCATGGTTCCTGGTTTTGCAGAAACATCGACCATGGCAACATTGCCCTGCTCGTCAAGATGGGTAAATTCCATTTTCTTTCTTCTCCTCATTTCGGATAAAACAGGTTCACGCAAACAATCCGTCAAGCCGAAGCGCGAGTTCCGGATAATCGGTAATTATACCGTCGGCACCCATCCGCTTCATGGCAAACATCTCTTCGGGAAGATTTACCGTCCAGGGAATGACGCGGATACCCTTTCCGTGAAGCCGCGCAACAAGCTCATCGCTCATCAATAAAAAATACGGGTTAACGTAGGCAGGGAGAAACGGCCGCCTCTCCATAAAGTCATGGATACGGGCAAGATCGTCGGCAAGAATACCGATAGCGATCTCCGGACAAAGCCTCCGAATCTCCTCGACAAGACGAAAGTCGAACGACTGAACCCGAACCCTCGGTAGCATCCCGCACAATCGCAACTGCCCTACAACGAGAAAAGCGTAGAGTTCCGGTTCGGGATGCAAGATACGATCCCTCTCCGGCCACGATTTCAGCTCGATATTGAAAATCATGGCGCCCGGCAGATTTTTACGACGCATATATGCGTCAACTTCCCGGAAAACATCCGTCAGGAGCGGCTTACAGGCTGTCGTTCGCTGCTGGTCGGGAAACCCGGGGTCAGGAAGACCGCAGCCGAAAGCTGCAATTTCGGCATAATCCATTGTATAGATCCGGTAACGATCCCTGTCTTCAGGGGAGAGAGGCGTTCCACCAGGCGCAGTGCAGAGCGGACCGCTTATCCAGGGATCATGGGAAACGACGAGCTGATGATCGCCGGAAACCACAAGATCGAGTTCGATAACCCTGACACCCGAATCCGCCGCTTTGCAGAAAGCCTCGATGGAATTTTCCGGAAAGTAGGCTCTCGATCCGCGATGGGCCTGTATTTCAAACTCCATACAAAACAGGTGTTTTGCTCATCCCCTGAAAATCCCTCTACAAAAGCCGGATGCCGGAGACTCTATAAAAAACCGGCCTGCCGTGGATTATGGGTTCCGCTTGCCCGAAGAAAAGCGTGTGGATTTTGACGCAGGCTTT
>Ga0105093_10001036_pt1 | contig 10624 bp, 10 predicted proteins | sample PPLLak3March2015_2_FD_79111 | JGI IMG/M metagenome (GOLD analysis project Ga0105093, IMG submission 79111) | Freshwater sediment microbial communities from Prairie Pothole Lake near Jamestown, North Dakota, USA - PPLs Lake P8 Core (3) Depth... | ecosystem: Environmental > Aquatic > Freshwater >... | reverse complement strand
CTCAAGTTCCTTTCTCCACTCAATTGTGAATTTCTGCCTGTCGCACTGTGCTCTTGGGCTCCACATTGCCGGACCCTTTGATCTGTTAAGCATTCTGAACTGGATCATACTCCTGTCTGTTATCAGTCCGCTTAATCCTCCCAGCGCATCAATTTCCCTTACTATTTGTCCTTTTGCTATTCCTCCCATTGCAGGATTGCACGACATCTGTGCAAGCTTGGTCATATCCATTGTTATCAATAACGTCCTTGCTCCCATTTTTGCAGCTGCATGTGCCGCTTCACATCCGGCATGTCCTCCTCCTACGACAATTATATCATACTTGAATTCCATAGTTCCTTCAATTAACTTTCTCAAGCCATTTGTCCTCTTCGCGTCTCATTACTTCCTTCTCTCTGATGTTACTGTCTGTATAACCGCATAAGTGAAGAGTTCCATGTATCATTACCCTTAACAATTCTATTCTTAAACTAACTTTATAGTTGTGCGAGTTGTTCTTAACAGTATCAAGGCTAATATACACCTCCCCGTTAACAATTTTATCAATGCTGTTATTAAAGGCGATCACATCTGTATAATAATCGTGATCAAGAAATTCCCTGTTTATTTTTATCAGTTTTTCATCTGTTGTTATAATAAAAGAAAGGTCACCCGGAATTCTTTTCTCACTCCTTATGACCCTTTGCATTAATCTTAAACATTTTTGGCTGTCTCTCAGCCTGTACGCTATGTTATCATAATAAATTTTTATTTTCAAGATATTATATTTTTAAATTTCATTATTACCTTATTTCCCGCTTTATTAAATTCAAGCTCATCTGCAAGATTTTTCATCAGAAACACTCCACGGCCGTTTACGTTCTCCAGGTTTTCTGGTTCTGTAGGATCCGGAACCTCTGAAGGTCTAAATCCTTTTCCCTGGTCTTCTATCGTAACTTTAAGAAGATTATTTTCGAGGTTGAAATAAATATTCACATACTTTTTTTCATTGTATTTATTCCCGTGCACAATCGCATTATTTACAGCTTCCATTACAGAAACCATTATTTTTCCATAGTTCTCTCTGTTGATCCCTGAATCCCGGGTGATTGTATCAATAGCATTTTCGACAACAGAAAGGTTACTCAGCTTTGATTCTATTTTTATTGTCTTTTCCATGAATTGTCAGGGCAAATCCTTTATACTCGATAAATTTCTATTTGTTTCATTCACTTTAAATTTTTTGCTATCCATTGCTCCGGATCCAGAAACTTTTGTTGATCATAAATCATGAATTTAATAGTGCAACTTAAGTTATCTGACAGGTCAGCAAAAACATCACCAAGTTCCTGTTTGGTTTCAACATTATCTCCTTTCCGGACTTTTACATTTATGAGGTTGCTATACACGGAATAGAATTTCCCATGTTTTATAATAATGGTCATATTGGCGCCTGAAATTGCTGTTATCGCTGTTACTTCACCTTTGAAAATGCTTCTTGCCTTAGCTTTACCTGAACTTGTAATGTCGATACCATCATTCTTTTCGGTAACATATTTTAAAATCGGATGCTGATGTGTGCCAAAATGAGCTGTAATTGTTCCCCGTTCAACCGGCCATGGTAATTTTCCTTTGTTTTCCACGAAATTATCACTTATCAGCTTTTGTTCAGGTGTAAGTGTTGTTGCAGAGCTCTTTTTCCTCTCTTCTTCCATTATCCTTGTAAGTTCTCTTTCCAGTCTTTTAGCAATTTGTCTTTTTTCATCCAGTTCTTTTTGCAGTTGTTTTTCCTTTGATGTCAGCGTCCGTACCATTCTCTCCTTTCTAGATTGCTCTCCCTGAAGAAGGTTCTTTTGCTGAAGTTCTCTTCGTTTAAGATCTGAAATCTTTGCCAGATCGCTTTCTAGTCTTGTTTTCGATTTTTCTATTTCTTCTATTAGCTCAGATATTATTTCAGATTCATTCCTTCTGAGTTTCGAAACCTGTTGCAGATATTTTACTCTCTTATAGCCCTGGTTAAAATCTTTTGCTGACAGAATATAAACAATCTCCGGATTCAGCTTTTTTGATTTATATGAGTTTACGATTGCATTTGAATAATCCCGTCTAAGAGAAATAAGATCTTCCTCCATCACCTCTACCGCCAGCCTGTTAAGATCGATTCTTGTATTAAGAAGATCTATTTCTTCATTTATTCCCCTTATTACTGATTCTCTTAAACTTAATTTATTCCCCAGAATTTTCAGTGCACTCAATCCTGCACTTTTTTCTTTCGCAGTATTTGAAAGTAGATTGTCCACATATGCTATTTCATCAAGTGTTTTCTTCCTCTGCTCTTCAATCTCAGCCCTGCTTTGCCCGTCTACATGGAAAAATGAAAATAAAAGTATTATTTGAAATATGATAAACCTGCTCATCTTATAACTATTTTTTCATAGTTTACCCCGGGAATGAAGTTTATGTTATCGATTGCGTTAAACTCTATTTTCTTAATTTCTATCTTAATTTTAGAATGCCCAAAGCTTTCACTTATTTCAATGATCCCCGGATATATCTCTCTTCCAATGGATTGAAATTCTCCAAGAGCTATTTCAATATGATTTTCCGTATTTTCACTTTTCATTGAAATACCGGTTACTTTCATTTCATTGCAATCCAGTAAAAAACTCACTTCCCGTGAACCTATCATTGCCATTATCCGGCTTTCACCTTCTTTGCATAAAACAGGTTCTTCCCTGTGCCTTTCCATAATAAGATCTCCAAACACCAATGGGAGAGCTTCTATTGAAATCCCGTATTTTTCTTCAAGGTACTCCGGTGATCCGCAATAAATCTTTTTGTTTATCCTGTCGTTCAATAATAATGTATCTTCCGAGATAAAGATCCTTGCGATTTCAATTCCTGCTCTTGTTCTCAGGCTGACAAGGTATTTATTGTCTGACTTATGTCTCACACTTGCAATAATATTAACCTCTGTTCCTTTCTCAATATATTGAATTTCAGCTTTTTGAATACTGAAATCTGCATTTGTCAAATTAAACTTTATAACATCATTAAACGATAATTCTTTCGCATAGTCCTTTGCAGGAGTGCTTTTTCTTTCTCCCCGGTATACAGTGCATCCTGAAAAAATCAGTCCGGCTAACAAAAGTGTTACTACTTTCTGCAATTATGTATTTCCGTTACAAGGTTAATTTTTGTACTGTCAATCTTCAGCGCGGTTTCCCATATCATTACAGCCCTCTGGCAATCGTGTCTCTTTTTTAAAATATAGCCGTAATGTTCATAAAACTCTGCATCTTCATTGTCGAGATTCTTTATAATTCCTTCCATTATTTTTTCTGCTTCCGCATATTTTCCCCTTTTATAAAGAACCCACGCATAGGTATCCAGAAAAGTATCATTATCCTTTTCCTGGGTAATCACACGTTTTGCCATTTCTTCAGCTTCCTTAAGCTTCATCCCCTGTTCTGCCAGGTAATATGCATAATTGTTAAGTAAAGTCAGGTCATTCATGTTTTTTCCCAGTGCTTCTTCAAAAGTTCTGAAGGCTTTATCATAATCTTTTGTTCTGTAATAAATATCTGCTTTCAATGTTAAAACCTGAAGTAGCATATCATTATTGCTTCCGGCAAGTATTTCCGCTTTTCTCAGTTCTTCTATTGCTATTTCGAATTTTTTATTTTCTGTGGCAGCCGTTGCATACAGAATCTTTGCCAGAAAGGACCTGTTGAATTTTGAAGCGCATTCATTACCCTTAATCTCAAGGCTTATATAATCACCCTGCTGAAGATAGACCAGAAGAAGCTTCTCCCATGCATAATAGTTTTCAGGTCTGTTTATAATTATCTCTTCAAGTCTTTCCCTGGCATCATCAATCCTTCCCTGAGCAATCAACATTTCCGGTCTTAACAACAGTATAAGATCATCACCGCCATAGGCGGCTTCAAGAACCATAATCGAAATCAGTAATTTATCTCCACCCGCCTTTGCAATCTCCTGATTTCCAATGATCTCTCCAAAAATAGCCAATTTATCTCCCCGCTGTATGTTCTCGTTTAAAATAACTGTATTCAGCAGTGCGGCAAGATCTTCATACTTTTTATCTTCTATAAGGAAATCACAAAGAGCAAGTTGTATTTCAGGATTATCCGGATTTCTTTCCATCAGCATTTTATAAACCTCCATAGCCTTATCCGGCTGACCCTTCCCCCTGTATATTTCCGCCAAAAGTCCATTATAAAGTATTACATCCGGATATTCTTCAAGCAGTATCTCTGCCCGTCCCAGGGCTTCATCCCATTTCTCTGCCCACATCAGGTTTTTAATAACACCTGCCGAAGATGATTCGTTTACTCCGTATTTCTCGTCCATCCTCTTGAATATCTGGGCAGCCTTGTCAAATTTTTTGTCTTCAGAATACAGGTTTGCAAGCGTGACCTGGAGTCCTTCTTTTTCAGGAAAGTATCCTACTGCCTTGTCGTAGAATAGAATTGCACTGTCCAGATTTTTCTCATTGTAGTATGTTCCTGCAAGCATCATCAGGTACCAGAAATTCTTTTTGTCGATATCCCATGCTTTAAGTGCATATTTTTTCCCGTTGTTCAGATCTCCATTTGCGATAAGTATTTGTGCCATCTGGAAATATACCGCATCGCTTTGGGGATTTATCCTTGTTGCCTGTTCAAGAAGCTTTAGAGCGTCTCCTCCGTTACCCATCAGCTTCTCCTTAATGGCTTCCACAAAAATATAATTGAAAGTTGCAGTGTCGAAAGGTTTGATTTTTCCTCCCGAAACTTCATCAGGTACAATTTTCCTGTTGCAGGAAAACAAAGATATACCCAGTACTATTGAAAATATCAAAAGGATTTTGATTTTCATTTCAGCTTTTCTTGAAAAATACTGTAAGAACCTTATCGCGGTATTGCGCAAACATTATGAAGATTATTATCAGAATGCTGTTTATTATCAATTCCGCAGCAGTACTGCTATAGTTGAACATTCTGGCAAAAATTACAATAGAAATGGCGATTATGAAATATGGGATCAACCGTTCCATCCTGTATTCAATTTTATAGTGACGAGAGGCAAAGATAAATGAAAGGATAATCATTGTCCCATAGGAAGCCACGTGTGCCCAGGCAGAAGCCATGTATCCATAAACCGGTATCAGGAATACGTTAATAATAACGGTAATGGCAGCCCCGATTAAAGTAATGTATACGCCGAAACGAGTAAGGTCGTTAAGTTTGTACCAGATGCTGTGATTGCTATAAATGCCATACAGAAGATATCCCATACTGACAATAGGCACCACAACAAGTGCTTCCCGGAAATTTGGTCCTATTATGAATTTAAATCCTCTTATGTACAGGTTTATTCCCAGGAATACAATTAGCATGGCAATCACAAAATACTTCATGACATAGGCATAGGTCTCTTTTGCATTTTCCTTCTTTGCTCTTTCAAAAAAGAAGGGTTCGGCGGCAAATCTGAACATCTGGATGAAAAGTGACATCAGCACTGCAACCTTGTATCCGGCTCCATATACCCCTACGGTTTCCAGACCTGTTTCCTCTCCTAATATCCTTCTGATGAGAACTTTATCGAGAACGTCATTCAATGATCCGCTCAATCCGGCAATGAGAAGTGGAAATGAGTATGCAATCATCCTTTGCCATAGTATTTTATCGAAAACAGGTTTTACTTTAACTATGTAAGGAAGAAGCATCAGCAATGTTGAAATGCTGCCAATCAGGTTGGCAACAAAAACATAGCCCACCCTGTATTCCGGATTATAAACTTTTCTAAACCACCCATCGCTGTTTTGCCAGATTTTTGGAGCTGCAATTAAAAGGAAAAGTACTGCAACAACAGTAATGACTACATTGGCGATCTTTATTATACTAAAAACTCCGGGCTTATTTTCTTTTCTCAGCCTTGCAAATGGTATTGCACAGAAGGAATCAATGGCCATTATCGCAGCGGTCATCATTATAAAGTCGTGATGATCCGGGTATTTCAGAAAAGCCGAAACCGGACCAATGAATATGAAGACAAGGATCAAAAACAAGGCTGAAGTGCTGAACAGGCTTATCAGCGATGTGCTGTAAACACGTTCATAATTCTCCTTATTCTGGGTAAATCTGAAGAAACCTGTTTCCATCCCGTAGGTGAGCATGATAAGCAGAATGGCCATCCAGGCATACAACTCAGTGACAACACCATATTCAGCCTTCTGGAATATTCTGGTATAGAATATTGCCATTACACCATAATTCAGGAATCGTGGTATAATGGTTCCGAAACCATATATGGCAGTCTGTTTTGCAAGTGTCCTTACTTCGTTCACTTTTTATTTTTGGATCGCGCAAAGTTAAATATCTTTGCATTCAGATTTACAGAACATTATTAACCAACAGAAAATTTTCATGAACAGGATATTTGGCCGGATTTTAACCTTTTCGGTGTTATTGCTTGCAATCAGCTGTAATGCTCCCGGAGGCAGCGAAAACATCATTATTCTGATGAAAACCTCGATGGGAGACATTAAGCTGAAGCTTTATGATGAAACCCCTATCCATCGCGACAATTTCGTCAAACTTGTCAATTCAGGCTTTTATGAAGGCATTTCTTTTCACCGTGTAATAAAAGACTTCATGATTCAGGCCGGGGATCCCGTTACAAGAAGTATTCCTATTTCAAAATCAGCTGATTCGCTCAATACCTATACTATCCCTTCCGAATTCAATAAAAATCTTTTCCATAAGAAAGGAGCGCTGGCTGCCGCCAGGGAGGGGAATGATGTCAATCCTGAAATGAGGTCGTCAGGAACTCATTTTTACATTGTTCAGGGAGTGATAATGAATGATGCTGATCTTAAGCTTGCTGAAAACCGGATAAACAGCAGCATTAAACAGGCATTATTCAATAAAATTATCCGTGAGTTAGCCGACAGCGCCAAGATTTCGGGAATAGAGTTGAACGAAGGACAGATACAGGAAAAGGCATCTGTCAGAATGTTCGATTTTCTTGCTGCAAATCCTGAATATAAAATACCGGAAAATCAACGAGAAGTTTACAAAACCATTGGCGGTGTTCCCCGTCTTGACGGTACGTATACAGTTTTTGGTGAAGTCCTTGAAGGCCTGGATATTGTTGACAGGATTGCTGCAGTTGAAACCGACGCAGCCGATAAACCTGTTACAGATATCAAGATCCTGAAAATCAAAATCATAGAATAAAATATAAATATCATTTCTATGCTCGATAAAATAAACAGTCTTCTGTCTGAGATCTCTGATGCAAAAGCCAAAAACGCCGATGAGCTGGAATCATTCCGCCTCAGATTCCTTAGCAAAAAGGGGTTGATCTCTGACCTTTTCGAGGAGTTCCGAAATATTCCTCCTGCCGGTAAAAGAGAGCTGGGGCAAAAGCTTAATATGCTGAAGCAGGGTGCTCTTGACAAGTTCAATCGACTTAAATCGGAAATCGGGGCTTCCGATGCGAGACCTCATGTTGAAGATCTATCGCGCCCATCTGTTCCTTTTAACCTTGGATCCCGTCACCCGATCTCCATAATCAGGAATGAAATAATAAACATATTTGAACGTATCGGCTTCACGGTATCTGAAGGTCCTGAAATTGAGGATGATGATCATGTGTTTACCAGGCTCAATTTTGCTCCCGAGCATCCTGCACGAGATATGCAGGATACTTTTTACATATCAAGAATTTCTGCCGAAGATTCCAATCCGGGTGATATCCTTCTGCGTACGCATACTTCCAGTGTTCAGGTTCGTGTGATGCAGAGCCAGAAACCGCCGATCAGGACTATCTCGCCGGGCCGTGTTTTCAGAAACGAAGCCATTTCTGCAAGGGCACATTGCATCTTTCACCAGGTTGAAGGTCTTTACATCGATGAAAATGTATCATTTGCCGACCTGAGGCAGACCTTGCTGTTCTTTGCCCGTGAAATGTACGGAAAGGACATAAAGATAAGGCTCAGACCTTCATATTTTCCCTTTACCGAGCCTTCGGCAGAAATGGATGTGAGCTGCACTATTTGCAGTGGAAAGGGCTGCAATCTATGCAAATACACCGGCTGGCTTGAAGTCCTGGGCTGCGGCATGGTTCATCCTGCAGTACTTGAAGCATGCGGGATTGACAGCAAGAAATATACCGGTTTTGCATTTGGCATGGGCATTGAAAGACCTGCCATGCTCAAATACCAGGTCAACGATCTCCGGCTTTATTTTGAAAACGATACAAGATTTCTTGAACAGTTCAGGACCGCTTTTTAGACGATCAGAACATTTCAGGCAGCATGTTGTTATTCTTTACCAATTTTATTTACAGAGATGAAGCATCCAGAAGTTCCTGTTCCGTTTTGTGATAAATGTGCACTTGAAACCGGGGCAATTTTCAGGCATCTGAGCCATGATGAGGTTGATATATTGAATTTTGAGAAGGAGTTCCGTCAGTTCAAAAGAGGAGAAGTGCTTTATAACGAAGGCAGCAGGATAAGCGGCTTTTACTGCATACATAGCGGCATCATTAAGGTGTTCAAGACCGGACTTGACGGGAAGGAACAGATAATCCGTTTTGCCAAGCCCGGAGATATTATTGCCTACAGGAGTGTTCTCAGCAATGAGGTTGCCTGTACATCAGCCAAGGTAATCGAGGACTCCCAGGTTTGCTTTATACCGGCTGAAATACTTATTTCTTTTATAAAGTCAAACTCCACATATGCTCATGAACTGCTTAAGCTGGCATGTCATGAACTTGGCGAGGCAAATTCATTCATTACCGATATAGCTCAGAAAACCGTTCGTGAAAGGCTGGCAGAAATATTACTTCTTCTTGTGCATGATTTCGGACTCGATGACCAGAATTACCTCCAGATATCGCTTACCCGCGAGGAGCTTGCAAATATTGTCGGAACGGCAACTGAATCGGTGATAAGGCTTTTGTCGGAATTTAAAACCGACAGGCTTGTAGAGCTTACCGGACGGAAAATAAAGGTTCTGGATAAAAAAGGTCTTGAAAAGATAAGTAACGTTTTTAACTGATCTGTAAACCTGATAATCAGAAAAGGATCCCATTCTCATCACGGCTGAAAGCTTTTCCCAGATGCTTATATGCATGTTCGGTTGCTTCTCTTCCCCTTGGGGTTCTTTTCAGGAAACCCTCCTTGATCAGGAAGGGTTCATAAACTTCTTCAATGGTTCCGCTTTCTTCTCCTACAGCGGTAGCAATTGTGGTGAGGCCTACCGGTCCTCCGCTGAATTTATTTATGACAGCTGAAAGGATCCTGTTATCCATCTCATCAAGTCCATGCTGGTCGATGTTCAGTGCCTTCAATCCGTACCTGGTAATATCAAGGTCGATCTTTCCCGAGCCTTTCACCTGTGCAAAGTCGCGGATTCTTCGTAAAAGGGCATTGGCAATCCTTGGTGTCCCCCGGCTTCTTTTGCCTATTTCGACTGCTGCGTCACCGTCGATCTTTACATTCAATATGCCGGCTGACCTTTTAACAATGCCTGTCAGCACCTCCTGATCATAATACTCAAGGTGGAATTTTATACCAAACCTGGCTCTCAGCGGGCTGGTAAGCAATCCCGATCTGGTAGTGGCGCCTATAAGAGTAAAGCGATTAAGATTAAGCTGCACGGATCTTGCGCTGGGTCCTTTGTCGATCATTATATCGATCTCAAAATCTTCCATTGCTGAGTAAAGGTACTCCTCCACAACCGGACTGAGCCTGTGAATTTCATCAATGAACAGGACGTCTCCTTCCTCAAGGTTCGTGAGAAGGCCTGCGAGATCACCGGGTTTGTCGAGAACGGGTCCTGAGGTAACGCGGAGATTAACGCCAAGCTCATTTGAAATAATAGATGCAAGTGTTGTTTTTCCAAGGCCAGGAGGACCATGAAGCAGGACATGATCAAGTGATTCTCCTCTCTGCTTTGCTGCTGTTACGAAAACAATAAGATTATCAATTACCTGCTGTTGTCCCTTGAAGTCTTTAAAGGTGACAGGTCGCAGCTGCTGATCGAATTCCTTGTCATTAACCGAAATGTCTTCCTTCCTGATATTGAAGTTTTCCTCCATAGGGCAAAGTAACTACTTTATCAGCTTGGTATCGCTTTCAGGAAGGTTTATTTTAATTCCGTTAATACTGGTTTCGACGTCGTCCCTGTATGTGATGGTAATAACCGGCATGCCTTCCTCGTCAAATTTTTTCCACGTTTTCTGGCGAATGCCGTTTCTATAGAATTGTTCTTCCTTTATTTTGCCGTTCTCATAATAAAAAAGATGCTGGCCGTTGGGATTTCCCTGTACATAATCACCCTTGAACCTTAATGTTCCATCGTTGTACCACGATTTCCAAAGGCCATCCTTCAGGCCAATGATATATTTACCTTCCTCTGTATTGTCGCCCGATTTGAATTTCCATTCTCCGTTTCGTTCTCCGTCAGAGAATTGTCCCTGTCCAATAATGTCTCCGTTCAACGAATATTCAACATATGTTCCATCCCGTTCACCCTGGAAATATTCCTCTTCCCTCAGAATCGCTCCGTTTTCATAATACCATTTCCAGAGTCCGTCGGGCCTTCCGTTATTATAGAATCCGGTTTGTTCG
>Ga0105093_10001034_pt1 | contig 10624 bp, 12 predicted proteins | sample PPLLak3March2015_2_FD_79111 | JGI IMG/M metagenome (GOLD analysis project Ga0105093, IMG submission 79111) | Freshwater sediment microbial communities from Prairie Pothole Lake near Jamestown, North Dakota, USA - PPLs Lake P8 Core (3) Depth... | ecosystem: Environmental > Aquatic > Freshwater >... | reverse complement strand
CTGTGGTTTGTGCATTTTCGTGGATAAAAATTGGAATTTGGCGGCAGAAAAGGGCCAAATTCCAAAATTTCTCTCCATTTTCTGACCGACAAAAAATGCTACTTTTGAACCTTGATTGGTATAGCTTAGATGCCGGAATGCAAAAAAGATTCCTGCTTAAAGAATCGTTTATCATAAGTAAATTAACGTCAGTTCGGGATAACCGCGATTCCCTTTTTGTACACGGATTCCACGGAAAGAAACGGAACTTTTTCCGTTTATCACGGAAAGAATCCGTAAGAATCCGTGTTGTCCGTGTACTGAATTCCCTTATCCCGAATTCAGGTTAAATTAATCTGCCACTCGCTTACCGTAATAAAACTCGCCACATTCCTGGCCATCAAAATCTAACACGCGTGGTAGATATCCCCATTGTTGAAAACCGAGCTTCTCCAACAATTTTCGGCTGGCATCATTTCGATCTATTATGACGGCGATAACATTTTTGATGCCAAGCGATGGACAACCAGCAATAGCATGATTAATCAATGCACTGCCAAGTCCCTGACGCTGATAGGTATTATCTATGTAATAACTTATCTCTGCTGTGAAGCGTAATGCTAACCTTCCGGGGCGATAAACACTCAGACTACACCAACCCACTACCTGACTATCTGCCTCTGCAACAAAAATCGGGTGATTGTCTGGCTCGTGTTCTACAAACCATGTTTTGCGGCTTTCGAAGGTCCATGGGATTGTGTTGGCAGTTGAATGGCGAGTGGGAACAGCCTGGTTGTAAATCGCCACAATTTTAGGCAGATCAGATATCTCTGCTATACGGATATGCACTTCGGGCTTGTTGGCAGGGAGGATATTTTTCATATCTTAATGTAACAAAAATCCTAATCCAACTACGTTTGTTAGTTTACTTATTGACATTTGACCTGGATTATGTCATACTTACATTGTATCATAAAATAAAACAATGTTTCACTGTACGATACAAAACAAGCCTTTTTCTAATCATGAGGAGGAAGGATGTCGGAAACATATAGCTTGATTGACGCAACCATGAAGGTCATCCAGGACCGTCGCAGTATTCGGGATTTTACCGACGAGCCGGTATCAGACCAAGATCTTGATATGATCCTGGAAGCTGCGAGGCAGGCACCTTCAGGAGAAAATGCTCAGCCGTGGCGTTTCATCATCGTCAAGGATGAAGCGATGCGCAAGAAAATGGGGGCTATTGCCGGTGGGGGCAGCGGACGTCGTTTCACAGCTGAATTTGTCACCAAGAAAATGCAGGAACGCTTTGCCAACTTGCAAGATGAAGCAAAAAAACAGGCTGCATTCCAGAAATTGACGTCAGGGCAAGTATCGGCTTTTATGGCAGACGCCCCCATCAATATAGTTGTATGCGGCAAAAAAGATGTTTGGGATATGCCCTATGACACCTCGGCTGCCATTGAGAATATCTTGCTGATGGTCACGGCACTCGGTTTGGGCGCCTGCTGGGTGATAGCACCCTGTATCGATATCCGAGATGAAGAGAGAATTAAGGCTCTCCTGGATATCCCAGAAGGGTATAAGGCAGTCAGCATTCTTTCAGTTGGTCATCCTACCAGATCTCACCGACCCCGGCCTCGCTTGCCGATCAACGAGTTGGTGTTTACGGAGAAATGGGGAGATGCTTACTACAAGGAGCAAGCATGAGCAACAAAACTATCCCTCTGGATTATGTGAATGATTTGATGTACGAGTTGGAAAAAGCCTTTTGGGATGAACGGGGTAAGGGCGCGCGTTTCCGTATGACGACCATAGGTCAGCAATACTTCAACGATAAGGTACTCCCATTGCTAAAATCCAATGAAATCGAACAAATCCTAAATACGATTGGGGATGTTCTAAAAAGCAAGGGGATCGTTGCCAAGCTATCCTACAGCTCAGAAGATCGATTGTTACGTGTCCAGGTTGAGGGTTGCATTCATCGCCAGGTTGAGGAAAGGATGATTGCAAAGGAGATCGAGCCTTTCACCTGCGTACCAGCCAACCTGATCGCATTAGCGATTGAAGAAAAATTAGATATCCCGGTTGAACTTGCCGAAATTAAAGTGTTGGAAGGGAATTGCCAGCTTTTACTGGTCTCGTTTGAAAAGCGGCCCGTGCTCGATTAGGAGGTTTTCATGACCAAGGTATCAACCCTTGCAGAAGCGGTCGCCTCCATTCCCTCTGGGGCACACGTAGCCCTTTCTGGTTTTGCAACAGCGCGATGCGCGATGGCGTTCGCTCATGAGGTGATTCGTCAAGGAATAACGAAACTGACGGTTTCACAATGCGTGGGAGCCATGGATGCAGATATATTGGTCGGTGCGGGAGCCGTAGAACGCATTGTTTATGGGGGTGGTTCGCGGGGTCGTTCAGGTCAGCATTTTTGTTTGAACCGGGCGATTGAACAGGGAGACCTGATAACGGAAGAGTTCAGCAGCCTTTCAATGACCTTTCGATATCTGGCCGGTTCTCTCGGGTTACCCTTTATACCGATTCGATCCCTGAACGGTTCGGATATCCTCAAGCGGTTGGAGGAGAAAACTTCACCCCTGGTCGGCAGATTGCAGGATCCGTTTACCGGTGAAGACTGGCTGGTGCTCAAGCCGCTTGTTCCGGATGTGTCAGTTGTGCAGATTCAAGTTGCGGATGAAGAAGGGAATGCCTGGATTTTGGGACCACGCTGGGATAACGAGGAGCAGTCCAAAGCGAGCAAACGAACGATCGTCATTACCGAACAGCTTGTTTCCACGGAAACGATCCGTCGCTACCCCGAACGGACACTGATCCACGGGTTCAGGGTCTCGCATGTGGTTCATTTGCCTTTCTCGGCACATCCCAGTTCCGTATATGGCGTTTATGATTTTGACAAGGAACATATCAAAATATATGCGCAGGCTTCCAAAACGCCACAAGGACTTCAGGAATACCTGGATAAGTACGTCTATGGTGTGAAAGACCATTGGGAATATCTGGAACAAATAGGTGGCATGAAATATCTCGATGAACTGCGCGCAGATCCCATCCTGGGGTATTGAAAGGTAAGGAGAGCATAAATGGCAACAGACCTTGAATATACCTCTTTCGAATTGATGGCTGTCGCAGGGGCACGAGAACTGAAAGACGGCGAAATTGTTGGTGTTGGGCTTGGCTTGCCGGTAATATCTTCTTTTCTCGCGAAACGGACCCATGCTCCCAATGCGACGATTCTTTTTGAACTAGGCGTGGTTGATCCAGAGCCTCTTACGGTTGCCGTTCATGGCCTATCGGATCCAAGACTATGGTATCGGGCCAAAATCCACTCCAGCTTTGCCGATATGCTGGGTTCCGTGTTACATAAGGGCTTGATCGATGTGGGCTTTTTAGGAGCCTTGGAAGTTGATATGTATGGTAATTTGAACACCACCCTACTTGGCGATCCGAAAGGCAAATTTCGACGCTTTACGGGGAGTGGAGGCGGTAATGATCTTGCTTCCAACGCTCGCCGAACAGTCATTACCATTCGGCATGAGGCCCGAAAGCTTAATGAGGCCGTGACCTTCATTACCAGCCCTGGTTATTTGCGTGGTGGCGATGAGCGTGAAAAACTGGGACTGAGGGGCGGTCCAAGCCGGGTCATTACGGATAAGGCAATATTTGGCTTTGATCCACAAAGCAAAAAGATGCGGTTGGAATCAATTCATCCGAATACAACTCTTGAAGATGTCCTGTCCAATATGAGTTTCCAACCGATCATTCCGGACGATGTGCCTGTTACCGTTCCCCCAACAGCGGAAGAAGTCCGACTGATCCGTGAAGAGATCGACCCTGAAAAGGCGTATGCTGGAAGTTAGTTCCAGTGGATTTATAAGTATAGGAGTAGAACTATGCCATTCGTAGTTACTGATGCGTGTATCCTGTGTGGAGCTTGTGTTGCTGGCTGTGAAAGTGATGCCATCACCGAAGGCGAGACCCAGGCCCACATCGATGTCAAAATTTGTGTTGAATGTGGCACCTGTGAACGAAATTGCCCTTCTGAAGCGATTGTTTATATGGAAGAAAGCGAATACGAAGCCTTTCTGGCTTCAAAGGGTGCAAAGGAGACTACATCCTCCTGATTATGGATAGTATCCAGCAACCAATATACCCCTCTTTCGAAAACGAGAGAGGGGTTTTGAGAAATTAATGAATATTCTACTTCTTGTAGTTGGGGTCTCCTCAGGACTTTCACACAGCCTTTATTCTGCTATTTCAAAGTCGCTTCTCAATCATCGAATTGGAGAACCATTTCTTTTCTTTCTGTATATCAGTGTTCTTCAAGCTGTTACAACTCCAATACTCTGGCTCTTTGTTAAACCGGCTGTTCCACCTATATCAGGCTGGACACCATTGCTATTAGCCGGCTTAACCGGTGTTATCGCATTCTTGTTTCTTTATACAGCTTTGTCCAGTGGTGATGCGTCCAGTGTGATGCCAATTATGGGTAGTAAGGTTATTTTTGCGGGTTTCCTTGCCATATTCATGTTGAACGAAAAACATAACTGGGCTATTTATTGTGCTGCAATATTGGTTGCAATCTCTATAGGCATACTTAGCTATTCACCATCTACAAATAGAAAGAGCCAGTTTTCCGGGCGACCGGTTTTCCTGATGATTCTATGTTCTATCGTATTTGCATTTACAGATAACTATATAACCCGCTCCCTAAAATATATCGACTCTTATAATTTTATGGTTTATTACAATCTTATCATTGGTATAGGTTCTCTTGCAGTAATCCCATATATCAAGAAGAAAAAAGCAATACTTCTATTACCAGGCAAAGATTTAGCGTGGAGTTTAATTTCCGCAATTTTCCTAGTAGTTGCAACTTTGCTTCTTACAGTTTCATTTAAGATTGCCAATGGAGTGGTTATACCCAATATCCTGGTATCAACCAGGGGTATTTTTATTGTAATCATAAGCACAGTTTTATCTCATCATGGAAGCACTTTACTTGAAACACAGACCCGGAAAATATATTTATTACGACTTGTGGCATCAAGTCTGATAATATTGTCCATCTGGATTACATTGAGCAAGTAAGTTTTTACTTTAAGGGATTTGAAGCTTTCAGGCATACCCGAAATGTCATAGGTCAATTGACCATGGTCGGTTTTGGCAATAAACTCGAGGAGTGCTTAGAGAAGCAAAGACTGTCTATAGATAATTGAACCTGCTGAATGAATACTGACTCTACCGCTTTCGATGAGAAAAAAACCGAAAATCAGGTTGTGAGCGAGCGCACGCTCGCTCACAACCTGATTTTCGGTCCCCTTTTCTGCCAAAAAGAAAGAATCCGAATACTTGAATGAGATTGAGTTAGATATGTCATTGAACAAAAATCAACTAGGCCCATCATATCTCGAATTTGTTGTTCTGGTGTCGATGATGATGTCATTGATGGCATTATCCATTGATGCCATGCTGCCCGCTTTGCCCCAAATTGGCAGCGATCTGAATGTACAAAACGCTAATGACCGGCAGATGGTCGTCTCGACAATTTTCTTGGGGGTAGCAGTGGGTCAGTTCTTTTTTGGACCGCTTTCGGACAAAACAGGGCGCAAACCGGCCATCTATTTTGGTTATTCACTGTATATCTTTGGGGCATTGTTCTCAGCCTTTGCTTTCAGTTTTCCAACGATGCTTTTCGGGCGTTTGTTGCAGGGAACTGGAATATCGGCGCCTCGGGCTGTCCTTTTGGCCTTAGTTCGCGATCGCTACAAAGGTCGGTCGATGGCCCGGGTGATGTCGTTTGTCTCGACCGTCTTATTGCTGATCCCGATGATCGCCCCAACCCTGGGTCAAGCGATCCTGCTTCATGCGGGTTGGCGCAGTATATTTTTCAGCTTTGTCTTGATGGCGCTGGTCACGTTGATCTGGTTCGCTCTTCGCATGCCAGAAACGTTATCTCCGGAAAAACGCACACCGTTTTCGCTGAAACGCATCATCAATACAACCTTCGAAATTATAAAGATACGCCCTGTCTTTGGGTACACCGTTTCGATAGGTTTGATCAGTGGAGCTTTCCTAGGCTATTTGAACTCCGCACAGCAAATTTTTCAAGAAGGATATGCCCTCGGAGAAAGATTCCCGTTATATTTCGCATTGATTTCTCTCTCTATTGGGATAGCTTCCTTTTCAAATGCGCATTTGGTGCTGCGCTTTGGGATGCGCTTTCTTGTCCGATGGTCTCTCATCATCATTTTGGGATTGTCTACCGTGACCCTAGGGATCGCCCTAAAGACGTCCGGGCAGCTGCCTTTATGGCTCCTGACGATCTATCTTATGTCCACATTCTTTTCCGTGGGAATTTTGTTTGGTAATCAAAATTCCCTGGCGATGGAACCCTTAGGTCATCTGGCTGGTATCGGAGCTGCGGTAGTCGGTTCGCTTTCCACCCTGATCTCCATACCGCTGGGCACACTCATTGGTCAGAGCTACAACGGTACAGTTGTCCCGTTGATCATCGGTCTTGCGGTTCTTTCCGGATTATCGATTACTGTTGTTCACTGGATCAAAATAGAAAGGGAGTGAAAAAGCTAACCGAGCGAAATACTTGCCTGCGCGTAAATTTTTTTACGCTGACCAACTGGTGCAACCAAGCCACGCGCCATGCGACGGTTGACCCGCACAATTTCGAATCCGTAACGCTGCAACAGAGCGATGGCGTCCGTGTTTTCACCCGGAACGATCACCGAGGCCGGAACGCTAAACGTTGTAGATAAGGCTGCTTTTAAGAGCAATTCTGCGTTTGTCGAATCTTGCATCACCCAGGGACCAATGCGTTTTTCCTGGGCAATGAGATACCCATGGACGCCGCCAAGCCTATCAGTTAAAAGAAAAGCACGCTGAGGGTAAGTCTCCAGCAGGGTTCGCAGGAGTCTGCTCCGGTCAGCGCCGAAGGCTTGTTTATCGGTAGCAGTTATCAGGTCCAGGTTTCGAAGCGATAGGGTCTGGACTTCGATTGGGCGCTGAAAGGTCGGTCCTCCAGTTTTTCGTTGGAGAACATATACTTCGTCAAAGGGGACAAAGCCCAGTTTTTCATATAGGGGTTGGCCAAACGGACTTGCATCCAACTTGACTTGATGGATCCCTTGTTGATCCAACCAGGCAAGGAGATGCTCCATGAGCGTCAAACCAATTCCCTGTCTTTGGAAATCTTGTAAAACCCCCATCAGCCCGATATAGGCACAATTTGAATAGATGATTGAAGCCACCATGCCGGCCGGAATGTTGTTCTGTAAAGCCAGGAATACCCCTTTGGGTTGAAGCATGCGGAAAACGCTCAGGTCGCCAAGCCAGCTTTCAGTCCGCTGAAATGCGGATTGTAAAATGGCATCCGCACTTTCCAGGTCGGTGTCTGATAAAGTGCGGATCGAAATGGCCATAAGTATATTGTAAGTGATTTTGGGATGAGGTTATTTCAGATGCTTATCAAGGAATGAGAACACACGCTCCATATTTTCTTCTGTTTCAAACAAGGGGTCGGCATGACCGGCTCCTTCGATAATATCGAACTCAAAGCGATCAGGGCTGACGTATTTTTCCAGTTTTTCCACGAATATCATGGATTGTTGTACAGGCACCATCGCGTCCAGGCGCCCGTGCTGGATCAATAGGGGGGGCATGTGTTCATGCACATAGGTCATCGGATTCGCAAGCACAACCTTCAGCGGCACATCGGCTAGTTTCGCCCCCAGATACCTGGATTCAGGCGAATCTGCTTCACCGTGATCACCAGGGCCATAACCATTTTCCTCCAGTTGTTCATCCATTTTCAGGAAGTCTGTTGGGCCAAACCAACCTACAGCCGCTTGAACATTGCATGGGTATTCCGGATTGCCAAGGCTAAGATCGTCGAGCTCGGTCACACGGTCCGTCAGGCAGATCATCGCCGCATAATTGCCACCGGACGAACCACCACAAGCCGCAATCCGATTCCCATCAAGATGGTATTGCTTACTGTTTGCCCGTAACCAGCGGATGGCTGCCTTGACATCCTGCAACCCGGCCGGGAAGACTGCCTCTCCACTCAAGCGGTAATCTACACCGACCACAGCGTAACCACGCTCTACCCCCCTCAGGAAAGGTAGAAGGTGAATTCTACGTTTATCTTCGGATGCAAAACCTCCTCCATGGATATACAAAATAACCGGGAAGGGGCTATCACCTTCATCTGGCAAATAAATATCCAACTTTTGGGCCGGCGAGAGGTTGGCATAAGGCAGATCCAACCACTTACGGCGAATGTGAGAGACATCTGCTATTGGTGCATCAAATAGTGGTGCCTTGGGTGAAACCTCGTCTACATGTGTGAATTTTTCAGGCGGTTTCATCGTATTCTAAGTTCCTTTCACAAGCAGTTTTTCAGGACCTGAGCGTTTTTGTCTGGCATTTCTTGTATTTCTCTGGTACTCATCGAAAGCCACCGCCCCGAGCAGGATCAAGCCACGGACGACAAATTGGGCATATGTTCCCCAACCAGCGAGTTGCATCCCATTTCCCAACACTGCCAGGATGAACACGCCAGCAATCAGGGCCGGAATATTGCCTTCCCCGCCCATAAAGCTGATTCCACCGACAATGGCTGCGGTCAGGACGATGAATTCCGTCCCCGGCCCGAACGATGAATTGGTTGTATTGGCTTTGGAGATCATCACCATCGTGCCAATCGCTGTGAAAAAGCCACAGAGTGTGTATAAGATGATCTTCATTTTGCGGATATTGATGCCAGATAACCGGGAGGCTTCCTCGTTGCCGCCCAGTGCCATCAACCTGAAACCGAACACGGTTTCAGAGTAGACGATACTGACCAGGATGGCGAGTACCAGGGCCAGGAAAACGTCAAAAGGCATGCCGAGAAACCTTTCCTTGGTGAGAAAGAGGAATACATCCGGATAACTCCGGAAGGTGTTCGCCTTCGAAATCATGTAGGATATCCCCTGAAAAACGATGCTGGTCGCTAAGGTAGCAATCAAAGGGAAGACCTTGATGCTGGAAACGATCAGGCCGTTGAGCAATCCTAAAATCGTGCCCAGTAACAATCCCAGCGTGACTGCCAGCCAGACCGGAACGTCATAAACAACCATCAGCATGGCAGTGACGACCCCGACCAAGGACATCTGGTATCCAACGGACAGGTCGATCCCGCCACCGATCATCACGAATGATAAACCAATCGCCACGATAATGAAGTAAGTGTTTTGCGTGACAATGTTAGTCAGGTTGCGTACAGTGAGGAAATAGGGACTCGTGAACGAAAAGAGCACCATAAGGATCGCGAGCACGAACATGACCGTATATTTTTTCAGACCGCTTAAGTTAATTTTCGCCATTATTCCTCGTAATATTTCGATGGATATTATCCAAACGATCTATACTCTACATCCGGAATTTGATTCCCATTACCAGCTTTGCCTTTTACAATCATGGTCACCACATCATCGAGCGTGACCCTGCTAACTTCCAGAATATCCTGTCTCTGGCCACCTTTTAGGACAAATACGCGATCGGCTATTGCCAGGACATCCGGAATGCGCTGGGTGATGAGCAAGATCGAGAGGCCCATATCCTTCAAGTTCCTGATCAGGCCCAGCAATTTGTTTGCTTCCGTAACGCCCAGCGCAGCGGTTGGCTCATCCATGATCAAAATCTTCGATTGGAAAGCAATCGCACGGGCGCAGGCAACCATCTGGCGCTGTCCACCGGACATGCTGGCTACGTTCAGTTTTGGCGATTTGATGTCGACGCGTAACTCCCGGATCAAATTTACTGTTTTTTGGTACATGCTTTTCTTGTCCAGGAAAATTCCGAATGGCCCACGAACAAGTTCCCTGCCAACGAAAATGTTCTTGGTGACGTCCAGATTGTTGAACAAGGCCAAGTCTTGGTAGATCATGCTAATTCCCAGATTAAAAGAATCCTGAGGATTATGGATAACTGCTTTTTCACCATAAATATAAATCTCGCCTTCATCCGCCTGATATGCCCCTGAAAGAATTTTCATTAAGGTTGATTTTCCCGCCCCATTATCCCCTACAATGCCCATGATCTCACCACGCCGAAGTTCCAGGTTCACGTCTTTGAGAGCATGAACGCCACCAAAACGCTTACATATCTCCTTCATCTCAACGGCATATTCTGTATTCATTAAGCCTCATCATCGAAAATTTCTTTTCTCTTGTAAACAAAGGGCTGGAGATTCCCGTTTTGGGGGATGATCCCCAGCCCAATCCTGTATGTTATAGGGTGACCGATTTCAACCCCAACTTTTTATGGAGGGGGTGGGCCGGGCAGGATCAATTCCTTTGGCTCAACAGTTGGAACGGTAAGAACGGTGGCGCTCTCAACAGGCACAGACATGAGCTTGCCATCCACAGATGTTACCAGTTCCAGATCATCCCAAATGTCCTTTGGAACATTCTCGCCGTTCACCATCTTGGTGGCATATTCCATCGTCCTACCAATCAAATCTCCGCCAAAACGAACTGTGCCGCGAAATACACCTTTTCCAGTGGAAGAGTCAGCTACCGCCGGGCCTTCAGGGCCGAGCAAGCCTACACTAAAAACTGCTACTTTG
>Ga0105093_10001032_pt1 | contig 10626 bp, 6 predicted proteins | sample PPLLak3March2015_2_FD_79111 | JGI IMG/M metagenome (GOLD analysis project Ga0105093, IMG submission 79111) | Freshwater sediment microbial communities from Prairie Pothole Lake near Jamestown, North Dakota, USA - PPLs Lake P8 Core (3) Depth... | ecosystem: Environmental > Aquatic > Freshwater >... | reverse complement strand
CATTTCTTCGCGGGCCAGTATCGGGGTCATCACGAAGCTGTAGCCGTATTTGAACTCCTTGGCATACATGTAATCTTCCAGTTTTTTGCGGATGAAAGCTCCTTTAGGCAAGTACATGACCAGGCCTTGGCCGACTTCATCCGAAACCATAAATAACTCCAGCTCCTTGCCGAGCTTGCGATGGTCGCGCTTTTCGGCTTCTCGGAGCAGCTTAATATGCTCTTCCAGTTCGGCGGAGGTTGCGAATGCCAGACCGTAGATGCGGGTCAGCATTTTATTTTTTTCATCGCCTCGCCAATAGGCTCCGGCCAGCTTATGCAATTTGTAGCTGCCATGCTTGATTTTTTCGGTGGAGGCGATATGCGGGCCGCGGCACAAATCGGTAAATGACCCCAGCGCGTAAAAAGTCGCGAACCTTTCGCCCTGTGATTTCAGCTCTTCCAGCAATTCGACCTTGTAGACTTCCCCCGCCGCCTTTTCCTGCCGGATGGCCGCATCGATTTCCATTTCCGATTTTTCGAAAGGAAGATGCCGCTTGATAATTTCCCGCATTTTGTCCTCAATCTTAGGAAGGTCATCCGAACTGATGGAAATATCCCCGAAATCAATGTCATAATAAAATCCGTTTTCGATTGCCGGACCAATGGCGAATTTTGCATCCGGATACAGCTCCTTAACCGCAGCGGCCAGAACATGGGACAGGGAATGCCTGAGAGTCTCTAAATTAGAGTTGTCTGTATTCATATAATTTTATTAATAATAACCCCATTAATTTTACCAAGTAACAATTTCTTAATTTTGTAATTTTGAATTTTCAAATAATGCCTTAACTTTATAATGTTTAAATAATTTGAAATTCATGCATTGATTCTCCCGCAATTTATTATTCCTTGGTGAGCGGGATCCCGCATATTCGCTTTGCGGTGCGGGAGAAATTCAAAATTCATCATTCAAAATTATAAATATCCAATAGCTTAAATCTAATATCTCATTCGTCTCGACTAATGACTAAGCGACTAACGACTAGGGACTATATTTGCGTTTCACAGTTTGCGATTTAAAAACCCGTCCAAACATACCAACAACAATTGATATGCTAGGACGGGGCTTTGGATATCCGCATCTTCCGCTTATTCGCACGTCCGGTTTTCGCAGTGCCGGCCGCAATGCGATCAACTGCGGGTTTGCGCGGAAAACTGCATAGCCTCGCGGCCTCGACGCTTATGGTCGGGGTCCCAAATGAATTTGGGATTCCACCTAGCTTCCCCGGAATCAACCGGAGCGCTTAATTCATTGCCAAATCACTTAGCCGGATTATTCCGGAACCTGATAATAGGTTCTATGGTTGGTAGCCATAGCAATCGTTTTCGGCAAGTATAACGATATTTTATTATAACCAGCATTTTTTGTCAACCTTAGAGCGGCCGTTATTTTAAAAAAATTTAAAGTTTTTTTTATATTTTGTTAATATCAGGACATTTATTATTTAATCAGTTGAACATTTTAATAATTAACGGCTTTTTGCAAGCCAAAAATTATGCAGCAAAAAAGAATTGGAATTTGCCGCAGGACAAGCATTAGCGCGGGAATTTTTTTCGCCGTCTGCCTGTTTGCAGCAGGTGCAAACGCGGCATCTGCCGGGATAGCCGGACATGTCGTGATCAACGAAATCCAGGTGGACAGTATTGCCGGAGCCGGCGGCACGGACGACGACTGGGTAGAGCTTTATAATCCAACGGCCGCAGCGGTCAATCTGGAAGGCTGGTCGATTCAGAAGGCCAGCGGATCGGGCGGTACGCTGGTCAACCAGCCGCTTTCCGGCACAATCCAGGCAGGCGGATATTTCCTGGTAGTGCGCGACGGAGCGACCACCAGCCAATCCTTAAGGGATATCGCGGATTTGTTGGCGCCCGATGCGTTTTCCATTGCCAACAACAATATCGTTTATCTGGTAAATGACCAGACTGCGATTGCGAACAATTTGACCGATCCGAACATTGTGGATTTCGCCGGTTTCGGCATCGCGGCATATTATGAAGGGACGGCCGCAGCTCCGGGCATCTCAGAAACCAAAAGCATTTCCAGGGTGCCTGACGGTGAAGATACCGACCAGAATTCCATAGACTTCGTTATCAGGGACAATCCGACCCCTCAGCATTCAGTTGCTGTCAGCCAAAACAGCATCGGCGGGACGGTTGTTTTAACGGTTACGCCCGGAACCCAGGCCGTAAAAGATATTTCCGCAACCGGAGCGAATATCGAGTTCAGCGTAAATTCGGACGGGCAAGCCAAGATCCGCTATGGGCTTGATTCCACTTACGGAAGCGAAACGGATTTTTCCGCTTTTAGCGAAAATACAGCCCGAACAATATCTCTGACAGGATTGCAATGCGGGACATTATACCATTACTCGGTATTTGCGGAAAATTCCTTGGGAATGGAAAATGATTCTACCGCCGATGCCGTATTCGAGACTTTGCCGTGCGGTCTGATGCTTAATTCGCTGGTGATGACCAAAACCCAGGCAAAAGCAAATAACCAATATGCCGACGGTTGGGAATGGAAATTCAATTTAACCGTTTGGAACATGGGGGAAACTAAGCTCAAAATGAAATTTGACGCCTGGACCGGTCCGGCTGCGCTTGATGCGGGCAGTAACATGGAATTTTCCTCCGATAACGGCGCGACCTGGATGCCGATTGGCGGAAACGGTGCATATCCGGCAATTGGCGCCGATATTTCGCAAACAGATTTAAGTCCGGATGACGGACGGCAGGTTGAAATGATCGTACGCATGAAAGTCCCGCATGGCACATTAGCCGGCTACTATGATTCTAACTACGGCATATTAACCGAGCAATAAAATGAAAATTAAGTTCGCTGCGGCATTGCTGCCGATTTTCAGCTTTGCATTATTCGCCTGTACAGCCTTGGCATCCGAATTGACCGGCCATATCTCAATCGGCCCGTGGAAACTCGGACAGGAGCAGGTTGTCCCCGGCAGTGATTCCGGGCATCAAAGCGCAAATACAGCTGCCGGTGCCGTCATTCTGCCTATCGTCCGAAATAAGACAGTTCAAGAGGAGAATTCCACCGCTACAATAAAATCGGGCAGTAAAGTGCTGGGATTCAAACAGCATCCCGATTTCAGCCTGCTGCGTTCAAGCAACAAGAAAATATACCTGATTTGCGCTGGCGCCAAAAAGCATATTCTGAATTTGACCGAGCTCCGGAAATATCGCGGCCGAGCCATTCATGAGGTTGACAGCGGGTACTTGGACCATTACCAAACAAAGGGTTATTTGGACAATGATTTGATCAGATGCAAAGGCGATTCCAGGGTATATATAATAAAAAATGGAAAAAAGCAGCACATAAAAACCTTAAAGGAATTAGGCTTGAATTATTCAGGAAGGGAAATATTCAATTTGAAAAAAAGCGAATTCGATGATTACTGACCTGCCTATGATGCGCTAAATTGATTGTAATGCCATTTAATTATTGGCTAAAGTTATTGAGCCTGCAATAATAACCGCCGCTCCCGGATAAAGGAGCGGCGGTTATTTGATTTCAGGCGCTCATTTTGCTAACATTGAATTATTATCATGAAAAGCACTAATCCTATGGAAAGCAAAGCAATGGAAAAATCTTTCGATTTCAAAGCCAATGAGGATAGAATCTATAAAAAGTGGGAAGATTCCGGATTTTTCAATCCGGATAATCTGGATTTGCCGGAAAGCGCGCCGCCTTATGCGATAGCGCTTCCTCCGCCCAATATTACCGACAAGCTCCACTTGGGGCATTCTTCCATGCTGGCCATAGAGGACCTGATGATCAGGTATCATCGCATGAAGGGCTTCCGCACCCTTTGGATTCCGGGAACCGACCATGCAGCTATTGCGACCCAGAATGTTGTTGAAAAAAGGCTTTTCCAGGAGGAAAAGAAAACCAGGCATGATCTCGGCAGGGAAAAGTTCCTGGAAAAAGTCTGGGAATTCGTCAAGGAAACCCAGTCAATGATCCTCTATCAGACTAGGAAAATGGGCGCTTCGCTGGACTGGTCGCGTGAAGCATTCACCCTGGATGAACAGCGCCGGCAAGCGGTTACCGGAATGTTCGTCGCTATGTACAGCGCAGGAGTGATCTACCGCGGCGAGCGCATTGTCAACTGGTGCCCGCGCTGCTCCTCGACCCTGGCCGATGACGAGATAGAATATAAGGAGCAAAAATCGCCATTTTATACCTTCAGATACTCCAAGGATTTTCCCATTGCCATTTCCACGACCCGTCCCGAAACGAAGCTGGCCGATACGGCCGTGGCGGTAAACCCGAAAGACGAGCGCTACAAGGAATTTGTCGGTAAAACATTTGAAGTTGATTTTCTCGGAGTTCCTTTGAAATTGAAGGTAATCGCAGACAGGCAGGTTGATATGGAATTCGGCACCGGCGCACTCGGCGTGACGCCCGCCCATTCTTATGTCGACTGGCAGCTGGCTCTCCAGCATAGCCTGGAGATAGTCAAAGTCATTGATGAGGATGGCAGGATCAGGGAAGGTTTTGCGCAATTTTCCGGAATGAAAGCGAAAGCCGCGCGCGAAGCAATCGTCGGGCAGCTGCGGGAAAGGGGATTGATGCAAAGCGAATACGATATCGAAAACAACCTTTCGGTCTGCTACCGCTGCGATACTGCCATCGAGCCGCTGCCCTCCAGGCAATGGTTTATTTCAGTGGATAAAAAACTCGAACGTTTAGGCGGCAAATCCCTGAAGGAAAAAGCGATGGAAGCGGCCGAGTCCGGCGCTATCGAATTCATCCCCTCCAGGTTCAAGAAACGCTATCTGGATTGGATAGAAAACCTTTTCGACTGGTGCATCAGCCGCCAGATCTGGTTCGGCCACCGGATTCCGGCGTGGTATCGCTATAATTCAAAATTAACCGATGGAGAGTATTTTAAAAATGCCGAATCTACAGAAAGAAATAAGGATGATGAAGGAATTGAGACATATGTGGGTATCGAGCCTCCAGCGGGGGAGGGCTGGGTGCAGGACGAGGATTCGCTGGACACCTGGTTTTCGTCGGGGATGTGGACCTTTTCGACTTTGGGCTGGCCGGATAATTTCAGCGGGGGAGAAAAATCCGGCGATTTGAAGCGCTTCCATCCGACGCAAATGCTGGAAACCGGATATGAAATAATCACACTTTGGGTCTCCAGGATGGTCATTATGTCATTTTTCGCCCTGAATGAAATACCTTTTGAAAAAGTTTATCTCCACGGCTTGATTCTGGACAAGAAAGGCAAAAAAATGAGCAAGTCCAAAGGCAACGGCATCGATCCGCTGGATGTCATAGAAAAATTCGGAACCGATGCGGTGCGGCTTTCGCTGCTCTCCGGCAGCACGCCGGGCAACGATATCCGGATGTACGAGGAGAAGATCGAGGGATCCAGGAATATGGTCAATAAGCTATGGAATATTGCCCGGTATATCCTAAGCTTAGAAGCAGACGCTTCCGAAAAAGAGCTATTCAACGCGGAAAATAGACGGCATTTAACGCCCAGTGACGAATGGATCGTCGGTAAAATGGAAAATTTGATCAAGGACGTGACCGCCGACCTGGACAGCTATAATTTTTCACAGGCCGGCGAGCGCTTAAGGGAATTTTCCTGGAATGACTTGGCCGATTGGTATGTTGAAGCCAGCAAGTTCGCCGGCGGCAAATTATCCGCGAACCTGGCGCAGGAGATGCTAAAAGATTTATTGAAATTGTGGCATCCGTTCATTCCATTCATAACCGAAGCGGTTTGGGAAATGATGACGGGACAGATTTTGATGGTAGCAGCCTGGCCGGACAGCGGACGGTACCGGAAGCTGCTTGGCGCAGCCAGCGGCAAGGCCGAAGGGTTCGAAACGGTCAAGGAGCTGATTTCGGCGGTGCGCAATGCGCGCGCCGAAAACGGGATTGAACCGTCGCGCCGGATCAAAGCCCTGGTCATAACCGCACAAACCGGATTGATCAATGAAAATGCCGGGCTGATCAAAAGCTTGAGGACATCGATCGGCGAACTGGAGGTTGTTGCGGCGGCTGATAAGCCGGAAAATGCCGTCTATCTCGCTTTGCCGGGGATTGAAGTATGCCTGATGGTGCAGATTGACAAAGCCAAGGAGGCTAAGCGCCTCAGCAAAGAAATCGATGGCGCCAAAAAGCTTTTAACTGCCGTTCAAAACAAGCTGGCTAATGCCGAATTTATCGAAAAAGCGCCTCAAAATGTTGTAGATAAAGAAAGGGAAAAACAGAAAGAATATGAAGCAAAGCTAAATAGATTGCAGGAACAGCTGGCAAAAATTAGCAGTATTTAGATAAAAATTATTTAATATTAGCCATTATAATTAATAAACAAAAAAACCGATAATTTTCCAGGAAAATGTTTGTATTTATTAGGAAAATAGGCAGTTATTTGATATAATGATAATAGTTTATCGCTCTTTGTGGAAAATCAAAGTAATTAATTAAATTATCATTTTGGGCCGTTCATGCTATGTGATCAGCCCGGATGATATGTCGCTATTATGGCAAAAATGACAAAATCTCAATTAATGGAGATGATGGCAGCCGAAACCGGCATGACCAAAAAGGATGTCGGCATGTTCATGGACAAAATGGCAGAAGTTGCCTACATGGAAGTCAAGAAGAACGGAGAATTCGTCGTGCCTGGCTTGGGTAAGCTCGTAAAAATCAAGAGAGCTGCCCGCATGGGCCGCAACCCCGCTACCGGCGAACAGATCCAGATCCCGGCCAAGACGGTTGTAAAGTTCAAAGTCGCTAAGGCCGCTAAGGACGCAGTACTCTAAGACCAATCACGTTTATCCATAGAAAAATCCCGCCCTGTTCAAAGCGGGATTTTTCTATGGTTTTTAATTTGAAGATTTTATGGCCAGGCCGTGCAAATTATTAGGAAGGCCTATTTTTTATTCATTACCGCTTCAATATTTTTTCGGACAGTATCCAAATCTTGCATATTATTCCCCTTTTTCGCTTTTTGCCCTTCTTCGCTTAAAGCCGTAAAACGGGCAGAATCCCGTTCATTCCTCCTGCGTTGCGCAGCCGCATCCGCCTGCCTTGGATCTGGAAAAGGGCTTGTCTCGGCATCATTGCCTATTAGCTTATTAAATCTTGAGCGGTCCGACCGCTCAAGATGAAATAATATGCTATTTTCCCTGGGCTATCAAGTTCGCCGTTATCCTGCCGGACTCGTAGATCGTCGGCAGTCCGCTGCCGGGGTGCGTTCCGCCGCCTACCAGGTAAAGTTTTTCGGAAAGCCGGTTATGCGGGCGGAAGTAAAGCATTTGGTCCAGCGAATGGGCCAGATTGAAAGTCGCCCCCAAAAAGACGTTGTATTCATTCTCCCAGTCAGCCGGCGTGATCACGCGTTCGGCAACTATCCTTTTTTCCAAATCAAATCCGATTTTTGCATTGATTTTTTCTATGACCTTTTTGCGGAAGCCGATTTTTTCCGTTTCCCAATCGATTCCCGAACCGTTATTGGGCACCGGAACAAGGACGTAAATGTTCGATTTTCCGGACGGCGCCAAGGTCGGATCGGTTATTGAAGCATTCCTGATATAAATTGATATATCGTCAGCCAGGGTTTTGGTTTTAAAAATCGAATTCAGGAATTTCAGATAGTCGTCGGAAAAGAAAATGGTATGATGCTCCAAATCCATCTGCCCCTCAATACCCAGATAAAGCATGAAGGTGGAGCAGGAAAATTTTTTCCCGCTCAAATCCCTATGTTTTACCAGATTTTTCAGCGCATAGCCGGCATCCGCGTTCATGATGATTTTATCCGCTGCGATCCGCCGCCCATCGGCCAAAACAATTTCGCCGTCATTGACTTCCTTGACTGTCGCATCGGTATGTATTTTTCCGCCTTTTTTCAGGAAGGCTTTCTGCATGGCAACGGATATTTCCGACAGCCCGCCTTTAACATGCTGGATTCCGTAATTGTGCTCGATAAAGGGGATGATCATGAAGGCGGCCGGGCATTCCAGGGGAGACATGCCGAGATATTTGGATTGGAAAGTAAAGGCCATCTTCAGTCTTGGCTTTGAAAATATTTTCCGAGTTCGTCATACATTGAATTGGGAAAAGAAAGCTTGGTCAGAAAGCGCAGCAGATATTTATTGAACAGCTTGTAGAACCAGCTATAGTCTTTCTGCAGGCAGGGGTAAGCCGCTTCAAAACGGATTTTTTCCCTGGCCAGCAGCCGGTCAAAACCGGCTTCTTCGCCGGGAAAATTTTTCCTGATTTCTTCCCTTGTTTTTTCGTGATTGCGGCTCATTCTGAGGGATTTGTCCCTGAAAACAAGGTGGTACATCGGGTCCAGATCGTAAAACTCAAGATAGTCCCCGACTTTTTCGCCGGCTTCCTGGAAGATTTCGTCAAGAATCGGACGCAGCATCAGGAATGTAGGCCCGATATCGAATTTAAATCCGTCGAAATCCAAAAAACCGTTCCTGCCGCCAACCCTTGGATTTTTTTCGTAAATTTCGACTTGAAAACCCTTGTTAGCCAGCAGCATGCCGGCAGTCAAGCCGCCCGGGCCGGCGCCTACGATAACTATTTTTTTGTTTAAATTATTAAGCATTAATTTTGAGCGGTCGGACCGCTAAAAACATTAATTATTTATTATTAGCAATTTTATTGTTAAGAATATTTTTGTTAAACAGATTTTTTCACGATCTGCATCCCTGTCGTTTTATGGCATTGAATAATGCTACTCCGTAAAGCAGGCGTTGCGTGTTATGCATTACGCATTACGCGGCTTAACGTGTCGCTCCCGAATAAGCGATCGCTCTGACCGTATTCCATTCCTGGGCTGTCTGCGGGCTCTTGTCATAGATATTCTTATAGATGCTGATAGCGGCTTTTTCGCTGTTCAGGTTGCGGTCCGAAGGCAGGAGGCCGTAAGCTACGATTTTGACCGCGGCATCGTCATGCGGATTCGACAAATTGGCATCGCGCTGGTAGACGGCTTTGAAGATTGCCAGCGCTGACCGCTCCTGCCCATCATTCCGTTCGGACGGCCAGCGTCCGTTGGCGATCTTCAATACATCCGACCATTGGGCTGATGTCTGAGGGAGGCGGGCAAAAGCGCTCTTGTATGAATTCAGCACGCCGGTGCGTTCTCCCTCGCCGAGCTTGACGGTCGTTGGGGTGCCGTAGGCGATAAACTGCACCATGGCATTCTGCGCATCCTGGGTTATGTCCAGAAAGCCCTTGGTTAAAATCGCCAGATATCTGTCGATTGTCATTCTTTCTTTATCGGGATCCTGGATAATCCCCAGCGCTTGGAGCAGGATAGAGGTGTTGCTTTTGGCGATTTGGCCCGCTTCTTCGATAATCAGCGCTATTCTGCGCGTGAAGCTTTGAATCGCTTCGGAAATATTGCGTGAAATCTGGTTTGCAGTACCGGCCAGAATGTCGCCGATCGTATTTACCCCGCAGGCGCGCTTCCTGTCTTTTTCCTGTTCGGCCGTCAGCTTGCACCATTGCGGTTCCGCGGAAATGATATTCCTGTATTGGTAGCCGCCGATGCAGGAGGCTTGCCAATCGTCAAAAATGACCCGGTCGCAATAGACAGCATTGACGGCCACGGCGCCGTTGACCGAAGGAGCGGACGGCAAGCTGGGAGGAGCGCTAACTCCGCCGGACGAAATATAAGGCGAAATTATCGCAAAAATCGTGAAGTGGTCTGTTTTGGAAGAATAAACCAGCTTGTAATCCGCATAGCTCGCTCCGGCGTCAAGCGTATCGATAAAGCCCGCGAAGCTGTCAGTTGAAGATGCGTTATCGTATAACGTCCATTCCGTATCCAGCGCCGCGTTTTTATAATAAGCTGACCGCGAGGTTGCCAGGTTGACCCAGTCGTTGGCGGTCGAATCCCAGTAGGCATTGCCGGTCGTTTTCAGCTTGGCGTATGTCGTCAGCCCGGCGGAAATTGCCGCGTCGACTTCGGCTTTATAAACTACCGCTTCAATATCCACGTAATCATTCAAATTGTTGATCGTCTGGCCTGAGTTATCCTGGGCCGTGATTGAAATTCCCTTGTCGAGCGAGATGTCAAGCGAAGACGTTTTGGAAATGGCCGAAGTTTTTTGCACGAAGATATTGCCGGAAGAATTGGAATTGCCGAGGGCGTTCGGCGGGATGATCAGCTTAATGCCGGTATTGTTCGGGTCGGTATTGTCAAGCGTTCCTCCGCTGGCCGGAACGATCGGCTTAGAATAGCTGATGGTTGTCCAGGCTGGATCAGCCGTTAGCATGATATTAACTGTTGCGCCGGAGCCGGTAATGGTGGCATTGGAATTATTTTGCGTCTCCAGGTATCCGTCGGCAACGCCGAATATTTTCCAGATGCCGTCTACCACGCCCAGGCTGTAGAAACCGCTGCCGTCTGCCGGCGCCTGGACTTTTTTGGTTCCGTCGGTAGTTTCCGCCCGCGCCATGCCGCCGGAAACCTCTTCTCCGGAATCATATTGGCTATTGCTGTTCGCATCGTTATAAAGATATCCCGAAATGGCTAGGGTGTTGGCGTTGATCACCAAATTTATATTATCGGCTGTCGTT
>Ga0105093_10001029_pt1 | contig 10639 bp, 9 predicted proteins | sample PPLLak3March2015_2_FD_79111 | JGI IMG/M metagenome (GOLD analysis project Ga0105093, IMG submission 79111) | Freshwater sediment microbial communities from Prairie Pothole Lake near Jamestown, North Dakota, USA - PPLs Lake P8 Core (3) Depth... | ecosystem: Environmental > Aquatic > Freshwater >... | reverse complement strand
CTTCCTGAGCAACGGTGCTGCGGTCAACGTCAAGGAAATGCCGAAATCCGCGGCCGGCCCGCCGGTGGCGCCAAAACCGCAATGACCCTGCCCGAGCTGTCGATCAAGCGCCACGTGCTGGCGTGGATGCTGAGCGCGGTTCTCGTCCTGTTCGGCGTCATCAGTTTCGACCGGATCGGCATGGACCGCTATCCGTACATCGAATTCCCGGTCGTCTCGATCACGACGGCGCTCAAGGGCGCCAACCCGGACATCGTCGACGCTTCGGTGACCAACATCATCGAGAGCGCAGTCAACTCGACGCCTGGCATCGAGCACATCCAGTCCACTTCCTCGCCCGGTGTCTCGGTCATCGCCATCACCTTCAACCTCGAGAAGAAGATCGATGTCGCCTTCAACGAGGTCCAGGCCAAGGTCAACCAGGTGCTGCGCCGCCTGCCCAAGGATGCCGACCCGCCGGTCGTCGCCAAGGTCGAAACCAATGCCCAGCCGATCATGTGGCTGGCCGTGCAGGGCGACCGCACGCAGCAGCAGTTGAACCAGTACGCGATCAACGTGCTCAAGAAGCGCCTGGAAACCATTGACGGCGTCGGCGAGGTGCGCCTCGGCGGGCGCCGCGACCGGACCATCCGCGTCGAGCTGTTGCCGGCCCGCATGGCGGCGCTCGGCGTCACCGCCCAGGACATCAACGACGCCTTCGCCCGCGAGCATGTGCAGATGGCGGGCGGCTTCGTGGTCGGCGAGAAGACCGAAAGTCTGGTCAAGCTCGATCTCGAATTCCATTCCATCGACGCCCTTCAGCAGATGGTGATCGGCTGGAAGGCAGGCGCACCGATCCACCTGCAGGCGGTCGCCGAGGTCGTCGACGGCCTCACCGACAACCGCCAGCTGGCCCGCTTCAACGGTGAAACCACGGTCGGCCTCGGCATCGTCAAGGTCACCAACACCAACACCGTCGCCATCGTCGACAAGGTCAAGGCCAAGATCGAGAACGAACTGCGCCCGCAGCTACCGCCCGGCATGCAGCTGCACGTCGTCTCCAACGACGCGGTTTTCATCCTCGAAATCGTCAATGCGCTGAAGCAGCACCTGGTCGAAGGCACCCTGCTCGCCGCGCTGGTCGTCTGGATCTTCCTGCAATCGGTGCGGGCGACGGTCATCGTCGCGCTGGCCATCCCGGTGTCACTGATGGGGGCCATCGCCGTCATCTACTTCTTCGGCTACACGCTCAATTCGTTGACCCTGCTCGGCCTGCTGCTGCTGATCGGCGTCGTCGTCGATGACGCCATCGTCGTCCTCGAAAACATCTTCCGCCACCGCGAGGAACTCGACGCCGATCCGGTGACGGCTGCGGTCAACGGCGCCAACGAGGTCGTTTTCGCGGTCATCGCGGCGACCTTGGCGCTGGTTTCGATCTTCGCCCCGGTCATCTTCATGAGCGGCATCATCGGCCAGTTCTTCCGTTCCTTCGCCGTCGTCGTCACCTTCGGCGTGCTGGTTTCGCTGTTCGTCTCGCTGACCCTGACGCCGATGCTCTGTTCGCGCTACCTCACCGTGCGCGAAAAAGGTCATCAGCACGGCCGCTTCCTCGCCGCCATCGAGCGCGGCTTCAAGCGTCTCGACGCCTTCTACCGCCGCCTGCTCATCCGCGCCCTGGGGCATCGCTGGAAAGTGGTGCTGCTGACGCTGTTGACCGTGGCATCGAGTGCTTTCTTCTTCGCCAATGTCGGCAAGACCTTCGCGCCGGAACAGGACGAGGGTCGCTTCCTGGTCTATCTGCGCGCGCCGCTCGGTTCGTCGATCGACTACACCGATTCGCGGCTGCGGATGGTCGAGGCCGTGCTCAACGAGCATGAAGAGATCGTCACCGAATTCGCCCTGATCGGCCTCGGCAGCGCCGGCCAGGTCAACCAGGGCACCGTCGTCGCCCGCATGGCGCCGCGCAACGAACGGCGCATCAGCCAACAAGAGTTGCTGCCCATCCTGCGCGAAAAGCTGGCCCGGATCCCCGGCGCCCGCGTTTTCGCCGCCCCCTACCCGATGGTCCAGGGCCAGCGCGGTGAGCCGCTGCAATTCGTGCTGGCCGGCGAAAACCTCGGCGAAGTCGGCCGCCTCGGCCGCGAACTACAGGGCAAGCTGGCTGCCGAGCCCGGCCTCGGCGGGCGCATCGACACCGACCTCCAGCTCGACCTGCCGCAGCTCGTCTTCCAGCCCGACCGCCTGCGCATCGCCTCGTCCGGCCTGACCACCGGCGACGTCGCGGCTGCCATCAACATGCTGACCGGCGGCATCGACATCGCCAAGTACAACGACGAACCGGGCGACGGCCAGCGCTACGACATCCGCGTCAAGGGCCGCGAAGGCGAATTCACCCAGCCGGCCGATCTCGCCAAAATTTACCTGCGCAACAAGGAAGGCAAGCTGGTACGCCTCGATTCGGTCGCCAGCTTCAAGGAAACGCTGGGCCCAGCCGTCATCGGCCGCTTCGACCTGCAATACGCCGCCACCTTCTTCGCCACGCCGACCATCCCGCTCGGCGAAGCGGTGCAGAAAGTGCGGTCGTTCGCCGACGACCTGCCGCCCGGCTACCAGATCAAGCTGATCGGCCAGGCCGAGGAATTCGCCAAGACCACCAAGTACATGACCTTCGCCTTCGTGCTGGCCATGGTGCTGCTCTACATGGTGCTGGCCAGCCAGTTCGACTCCTTCCTGCAACCCTTCATCGTCATGCTAGCGCAACCGCTGGCCATCATCGGCGGCGTGGCGGCGCTGTGGGCGACCGGGCAGACGCTCAACATCTATTCGATGATCGGCCTCGTGCTGCTGATCGGCCTCGTCGCCAAGAACTCGATCCTGCTCGTCGACCTGACCAACCAGCGCCGCGCCGGCGGCATGGCCATCGACGACGCCCTGCGCGATGCCTGCCCGATCCGCATGCGCCCGGTGCTGATGACCTCGGCCACTGTCGTCCTCGCCCTGTTCCCGGCCGCGCTCGGTCTCGGCGCCGGCGCCGAGACCAACCAGCCGCTGTCGATCGCCGTCATCGGCGGCATGATTTCCTCGACGCTGCTGACCTTGGTCGTCGTGCCGGCGGTCTATTCGCTGGTCGAAAACGCCCTGAGCAGGCGACAACGCAACCGAATGTCGCGGTCGACCGGGTTTTTGGGGCAAAAATGACCTCGCTGGCCCGTCCCCACCCATTGCTCACATAGCGCTGCGGCGTAAACAAAAAACCCGCCACGGAAACGCTGGCGGGTTTTTTGTCGATCTCCAAGAGATATCCGTTATGCCATGCCCGGGTTGTTTTCCACGCCTTTCAGGATCGGCAGGTTCAGCTTGACCGGCTTGACCGTCTTGATATCGCGCAAATAGTCGGCGACCACCTCCCAGATCGGCGCGCCGGCGTTCTTCGCCTCTTCCGACACCGGCGCCCAGCCCGCCACCTTGTAGGTCTTGTTCGGATCGATCGCCTTGCCGTGCAGCATCATGTTCTGGATGCGGCTACCCATCTTGGCGGTGGGATCGCAGGTGTACTGCAAGCCGCCGACGCGCACCATGTCGCCGCCTTGCTGGTAATAGGGGTCCGGATTGAACAGGTTGTCGCAGACGTCTTCGAGCACGGTCTTGATCGTCTCGCCGCTCATGTTGGTCACCGTCGTCCATGGATAGGTGATGGCGGTCTGGTCGAGTACGTGTTCCATGAGAATCGGCTGCCCTGGCAGCAGCGAAGTACCCCAGCGGAAGCCCGGTGAAAAGGCGATTTCGGCATCCTTGACCTTGATCAGCGCATCGAGGATGACCTGGTCGAAAGTGCCGTTGAAGTTGCCGCGCCGGTATAGCAGGCCCTCGGTCACGGCCAGTTGTTCGTTGAGCTTGGACAGGTAGGGCGCACGCGCCTTGTCGATCAGCGTCTGCATGTCCTTGTCGGCCGGCAGCAGGTTGGCGAAGACCGGCAGCAATTTGTAGCGGAAGTCGGCGATTTTTCCATTCTTCACGTCGAAATCGAGGACGCCGAGGAACTTGCCGTTGGAACCGGCGTTGGTCACCAGCGTCTGGCCGCCGGCATTCTTGACGACGATCGGCGTCGGCACGCCATCGTGCGTATGTCCGCCCATGATCGCGTCGATGCCGCGCACGCGGCTGGCCATCTTGAGGTCCACGTCCATGCCGTTGTGCGACAGCAGAACGACAACCTGGGCGCCCTTGCCGCGCGCGTCATCGACGGTCTTCTGCATGTTCTCTTCCTGGATGCCGTAGCTCCAGTTCGGCACCTGCCAACGCGGGTTGGCAATGGGCGTGTAGGGAAAGGCCTGGCCGATGATGGCGACCTTGACGCCATTCATGTTCTTGATCACGTAAGGCTTGAAGACCGGATCGCCGAAATCGGCGGTCTTGATGTTCTGGGCGACGATGTCGACCTTGCCGGCGAAATCCTTTTCCTCGATTTCCTTGACCCGCGCCTCACCGTAGGTGGCTTCCCAGTGCAGGGTCATCACGTCGACGCCGAGCGCCTTGCAGGCGTCGACCATGTCCTGCGCGTTGCTCCACAGCGCCGTGCCGGAACCCTGCCAGGTATCGCCGCCGTCGAGCAGCAGGGCGCCCGGGCGCGTCGCTTTCGTACGCTTGACCAGGGTCGCCAGATGCGCGAAGCCGCCGACCTTGCCGTAGGTCTCGGCCGCCTTCTCGAAATTCAGGAAGGTGAAGGCATGCGCGTCGATGGTGTTCGCCTTGATGCCGAACTTTTTCAGGAAGTGCTCGCCGACCAGATGCGGCACCTGGCCGAACTGATCGCCGAAACCGAGATTGACGTGGGGTTCGCGGAAATAGATGGGCAGCAACTGGGCATGGCAGTCGGTGATATGAAGCAGGCTGACATTGCCGAACTTGGGCAGGTCGTACATTCTGGCCGCGCCCTTCTCGGCCAATGCGAATTCGCTGTGCAACGACATGCCGCCCGCTGCCGCAACGGCCAGCACCTGGAGAAATTCACGACGATTCATGCTCATTGTTGACCCTCGAAAAAAAACGGCGAGGTCGCCCCCGCCGGTATTAATTATGCAAGCTTATTTCTTGTTGACCGGTGACTCCGGATCGAACAGGAAAGCCATCACGTGCTTCATCTGTTGTTCGGTCAGAATCTCCGCATCGCCGTTGCGCGGCATGTTGCTGCAGGCGTTGAAGGCCTTGGCGTTGAAGATTTTGCCCCAGGTGTACTTGACGACATCGTCGGTTTTGCCGCGCACCTTGCCGTAATCCTGCAGGCTCGGCCCGATCGTGCCGTAGGCGATTTCCTTGTGGCTCAACTGGTGGCAGTTGTAGCAACCGCCGCCGTTGTTGAAGCGCGTCTTGTCCGACCAGGTCAGACCCCGGCCGCTGATGGCGATTTTTTCGCCTTCTTTCCAGTCGCCGAAAAACTTGCCGTCGGCGGGAAAGCGGATGGTCTTGAACTGCTCGGCCTCGATCGCCTGCATGACTTTCTTGGACGGCTCCTTCTCCGCGGAACAGGCTTTCTGGAAATCCAGTTGGTACATGCGATACTTTTCCGCGATGCCGGTCGTCTTGAACGAGCGGTCCATCATCGCCACGAACTCGGCATGGATATCATCGCCGCCAGCGGCGAAGGCGCTCGAAGAAACAGCCAACAGGGCCGCGATAATGCTGATTTTTCTCATGTCGCTCTCCTCAACGCTTCAGACCGGGGGTCAACACGGGACCGCCGTTGCCAGTCGCAGCCAGGAACACCGACAAGGCGATCGTCACGTCCGAACCGTAGAGCGGTTCTGCCGTGCGTTGCTGCCTGTAACAGTCATTCAGGCGATGCTGCATGGTCCAGAATTCACCGCTGGAAACCCGGTAGGCCGGCCAGCTACCCCAACCGGCCGCAGCGCCGGCCTGCGTTCGCAAATCCGGCAGATCCTGCAGGCGGATGCGTTTTCCTTCGGCGCCGTGACAAGTGGAACAGGCAAAATCCATGGGGCCTGAACGGTAATAGAAAGCCAACTTTCCCAGCTCGTACATCTTCTTCATCTGCGGCTGCTTCATGTCGACAGCGATCTTCTGGCCATTCGACTGGGTCACGACATAAGCGACCAGGGCCGCCATCGTTTCCCGCTCACCCTTCAGCCACTTGGCATCGATGACCGTCTTCGGATCGATACCCTGCAAGGTTTCCATGCAGGTCAGCAAACGCGTTTCAAGGTCCTGAACCCTGCCGGTGTCCTTGAAATAGCGCGGCATCTTGGCGGATGCGCCCTTAAGGACACCGGGACCGAGGCCAAGATCGCATTTCTCGAGGCTGGCATTCTTCGGGCCACGCTTGGTTTTCCAGAGTTCCTCGCCCTGCCCCGCCACCAGTTCGGCCGGATTGCCGTCGGCGATCATCTCGCGGTAACGCGCAATCGCCGCCTCATCGCTGGCCTTGTCAGCCAGTGCGGTCGGCGAAGCCATTCCGCCGACTACCGCCACAAGAGCGGCGAGCAGAACATACTGCTTTTTTTGTCTCATGATTCCTCCATCGGGTGGCATTCGGCCGGCAAAACCAAACGATGCTGCCGGCCGATTTTTTATGACAACTCGAGCTGCTATTAGGCGATCGCGGCTTCGTCCGTACGCGTTTCGCCCTTGTTGTCCTTCCAGCTGACGCTTACCTTGTCGCCCTTGGCGCCGCCCTTGAATCTGAACGCGAGGAACGGGTTCTTGGAAATGGAGGTGCCGAATTCACTGGTCAGGACAAGCTTGTCGTTATGCTTGGCGCTAAGGTCGGTAATGAACCAGGCCGGAATGGTGGCGCCTGCCGCATCCTTGCGCTGGCCGGTCTCCATTTCGTGGCTGATCAGGACCTTGACTTCGGTAACGCCGTCCTTGTTGGCGGCGCGGATTTTCATCGGATTTGTTGCCATGGATAGATTTCTCCTTGAATTCTCGAAATGTTCTGACTGATCAGCCGCCGCAGCCGCCCGCAGTGACCTTGATTTCCTTGCTCGTCATGAAGAACTTGCCATCCGACTTGATGACCGCGAAAACGTTGGAGGTCTGACCCATCTTGACGCGCGTCTGGATGTTCGGCTCGGTACCCGCCGGCAGCGTGAAGTTGGCGGCCAGGGTGCTCGGGTTCTTTTCGATCATGATCGCGACCATCGTCACATTCGGCAGCGTCGAAGCAACGCCAATCGGCACCACCGCGCCGTTTTCGGCGATATCGGGCGCCGTCATCTGAACGTCCTTGCTGTCGGCAGGCGTCGTGGCGCCCAGTGCCTTCAGCGTGTCCGCCATGCTCTTGGCCTCGAAGGCCGCCTTGTTCCAATCCGCCAGCGCGACGCCCGGCTTGATGATGCCGGCAGCAGCGAGAATGCTCAGGAGTGCTGCCCCGGAGCCGGATTTCATTACATTACGACGTTGATTATTCATAACTTCTCCTCAAAAAAATCGATTGCTTCACACCCGGCATCACCAACCCGAGCGCAATGTCGGGGTGCCCTCCGCCAACTGACCAGCGCGCGACATCGGCGCCGAATTCCTGCCCGTGACCCTCCCGGACTTTTACGACCGGACTTTTTGCATTAATCCACCATGCTTTGATCTATATCAAAGCGCAATGTAAACCCGTGAAATTTGGCAGTCAACCGCAGCGCTTGCGAAGCGTAGCACCGACCTGAAAAACGTGTGGCCCTTCAAATATATTAGAAATCGCTAACATACCGCCAAGAACACCGTCAAGACAGAATAGTCGGGTTTTGGAAAAAAAACTTGTCCTATCGATATTTCTACTGCACTATTTATCCCACAACGCAGGCGGGGGCTTTGCCGCGTACCAAAAATGAAGAGGCTTAGGGGGAGAGGTTTGGCCATGCGGCATTGTTTGTTTTCGGTCACCGGGGATACGGTCGCCGGCCGCATTCAGGCGTTACCCCTCTACAGTCGTTTCTCCATTGCCTGTTCAGGCCATAGCGAAAGGACTTGAAGGATGTCTGAGAACAACGAAGTGAAAGACGAAGCGAAAGAATATCCGCCCAAGCGGGGGTTTTTCAGCCGCCTGCTCAACCCGCCCAGGTGCTCGATGCTGCAGATGATCGTCATCGGCGTTTTCGGCGGCATTATCATCTGGGGCGGCCTCAACATGGGCATGGAATACACGAACCGCTCAGAGTTCTGCATGTCCTGCCACGAAATGACCATTCCCTTCGAGGAACTCAAGAAGACCGTCCATTACAAGAACCGCAGCGGCACCACCGTGCAGTGCGCCGATTGCCACGTCGCCAGCAGCAAGACGCCGACCGACTACATGTTCAAATCGTTCCAGAAGATTATGGCGGCGCGCGATGTCATCGGCCACATCAAGGGTACGGTCGACACCCCGGAAAAGTTCGAGGCCTATCGCCTGACGATGGCCGAGCGCGTCTGGGATCGCATGATCGAGCGCGACTCGAAGGAGTGCCGCAACTGCCACAAATTCGAAACCATGGATCCCGAAAAACAGAAGGATCGCTCGGTCGTCAAGCACGAGGGCGCCATCGAGGACGGCAAGACCTGCATCGAATGCCACAAGGGCATCGCGCACAAGCCGGTACACAATCAGGCCGGAGGCGAGGCCGGGGCGGCCAAGTCCGAAGGCTGAGCAAGTTGAATCTTTGTCAATAAATAAACGAACAGGAGCAAATTCATGAACAAAATCGCTGTTGCAGTCATGGGCATCTTTGTCGCTGGCGGTGCCTTTGCCGCGCCACCCGACTGGAGCAAGGTGCCCGAGCGCAAGGTCAAGCTGTTTTACCCTGGCCAGTCGAGCCTCGAATGGGTGATGAGCAAGGCCGACCATTCGGCCGTGCCTGACATCGTCGACAAGAAGCGCCCCTGCGCGAAGTGCCACGAAGGCGATGCCAACGAGATCGGCGACAAGATCGTCGGCGGCAAGCCGGTCGGCAGCTCAAAAGTCTCGCTGGAGCCGAAGCCGCCCGCCGGCAAGGTGGGCTGGATTCCCGTCAGCTTCAAGGCCGCGCACGATGGCGAGAAGATCTACTTCCGCTTCGAGTGGGTGCCCCCGAAGAACGGCGACGTCAAGATGGACAAGAAGAATGAAGTCAAGCTGGCCATGATGTTCGACGGCGGCGGCACGGTCGAGGGCGCCGATCTGAACGGTTGCTGGGCTACCTGCCACAGCGACCTGCGCGGCATGAAGGATGCCAAGGACGACAAGAAGACGAAGTACATCAAGGGCGCCGATCTCGCCGGCGGCAAGTTCATGGACCTGATCCAGTATCGCAGCGGCAAGGGCGAGAAGCCGGTCGATGGCCACGTCGCCGACAAGCGCGTCATGGAAGGCGGCAAGGCGCTGGTCAAGGCCGATGGCGTCAAGGAAGGCAACAAATGGGTCGTCACCTTCGAGCGCAGCCTCGCCGGCGGCGCCCCGGGTGACCACGCCATCAAGGCCGACAAGGTCTACAACTTCGGCTTCGCGATTCACGAAGACTACTCCGAAGCACGCTACCATTACGTCTCGCTCGGCTACCAGTTCGGCCTCGACAAGACTGTTGACGGCGTGAAGAGCTATTACAACATCACCAAGCAATAACAGTGAAAACAATATCCGGTAGATCAATTCATCATCAGGAGGAAACAACGATGAAACAGCGATGGAGCATGCGGGTTCTTGCAGCGGGCGCCCTGTCACTGTCGGCGACGGCTTTTGCCGCCGCGCCGACGCCCGAAATGATTTCGTTCGCCTGCGCCGGCTGTCACGGCACCAGCGGCGGCAGCGCCGGCCTGACCATGCCGAGCCTGGCCAGCCAGTCGAAGACGGCAATCGTCGACGCCATGAAGAAATTCAAGAGCGGCGAACGCCCCTCCACCGTCATGGGTCGTCTGGCAAAGGGCTATTCCGACGCTGACATTGAAAAGATGGCGGAATTCTTCTCGAAGCAGAAGTTTCATCCCACGCAGCAGGTAGTCGATGCCGCCAAGGTCAAGCGGGGCGCCGATCTGCAGGAAGCCAACTGTTCGCGCTGCCACCTCGAAGACGGCAAGGAAGGCAAGGATGACACGCCGGTAATGGCCAGTCAGTGGCTGGCCTACATGCAGATGCAGATGGCGCTCTATCAGTCCGGCGCCCGCAAGATGCCGGAAAAGATGGCCGAGAAGGTCAAGCCGCTGTCCAAGGAAGATATCGAAGCGCTGCTCCATTTCTACGCCAGCGTCAAATAAGGGGAAAACAACATGACATTGGATCGCAGAAGTTTTATCAAGGTTTTGGGCAGTGCTTCCGGCCTGGCTCTCGCTGGCTGCGCCGCTCAGGGTCCCGTCGGCTCGACCACGGAAATCATGCCCAAGGGTGCTACCCGCCGCGTCGTCGTTGTCGGCGGTGGCTTTGGCGGTGCGATTGCCGCCAAATATATACGCATGCTCGACAAGTCGATCGAAGTGGTGCTGGTAGAACAAAACCGGCAGTTCATTTCCTGCCCGTTCAGCAACTTCTATATTGCCGGCCTGATGAACGACATGTCGACGCTGACCATCGGCTACGACAAGCTGGCGGCCAATCACGGCATCAAGATGGTCTACGGCGCCGCCACTGCCATCGACCCGGCTGCCAAAAAGGTGGTAACCACCGAAGGCACGCTGAGCTATGACCGCCTGATCGTTTCGCCAG
>Ga0105093_10001028_pt1 | contig 10643 bp, 9 predicted proteins | sample PPLLak3March2015_2_FD_79111 | JGI IMG/M metagenome (GOLD analysis project Ga0105093, IMG submission 79111) | Freshwater sediment microbial communities from Prairie Pothole Lake near Jamestown, North Dakota, USA - PPLs Lake P8 Core (3) Depth... | ecosystem: Environmental > Aquatic > Freshwater >... | reverse complement strand
GCTCTGTTTATTGGTGGCTTTGTTAATATGAGGAAGTCTGGTTTTGGCAGTGCTTTTATCATTTTTTTGTAGTCTTTGTCTTCTAAAACTCCGAATATAACGACTAGTTTTCTTTTAGGTAGCGTTTTTACAAATGGGGCTGTTGTTTTTATTGCTGTTATGTTGTGTGCGCAGTCTACCAGTAGATTTTTGTCAAGGTATTCCATTCTTCCTGGCCATTTTACGTGCGCAATTCCTTCTTGTATGGTTTCTTCTTCTATTTCCAGCAGTTTGCAGGTTTCATATGCTATTCCTGCATTTATTTTTTGGAATGGCCCTCTTAATCCGACAATTCCTGTATGTGGTTGTGCGATAATGAGTTTGTTTTTTCTGCAGGCTTCTTTTATCCATGGCATTCCTGTATTGTTTTGGCATGTTACGACTTTGCTGTTTTTCTTGATTATTCCTGTTTTTTCTTTTGTGATTTCTTCTATTGTGTTGCCTAAAATGTGCATGTGGTCGTATCCGATGTCTGTCAAAACTGCTATTTCTGCATCGCAGATTGTTGTTGGGTCGTTTCTGCCTCCCATTCCTACTTCGAGTACTGCAATATCAACTTTTTTTCTGGAAAAATATAGTAATGCTATTGTTGTGCAGAATTCGAAGAATTTCAGTTGTATTCCAAGGCTTTTTACTTCTTTTATGAGTGCCAGCAGTTCTTCATCTTTGATATTTTGTCCGTTTATCTTTATTCTTTCATTGAATTTTACTAGATGTGGTGAAGTGTACAGGCCGACTTTCTTGCCTGCTCTTTTTAGCACCTCTGCTATCATTGCTGCTGTGCTTCCTTTTCCGTTTGTTCCTGTTATTTGTATTACGCGTAAATTTTTGTGTGGGTTTCCCAGCCGCCTCATTGCTTCTGAGATGTAGTCTAGTCCTTTTTCTCCGAATCTTGTTAGTCCGTATATCCACTGCAGTTCTTGCTGTATCATTTTATGATTTTCTTTAGGACTTCTTCTTCGTCTGCTTTTACTTCCCATTTCCTGAATAGTTCGCAGACGTTGTGTATGTCTCTTTTCAGGTATGCTTCTGCATTTGAGTTGTCTAATGGTGTTGCTTGTGACATATCTATGAAAACTGGTTTCTGGTTGTAATTTAATATGTTGAACCCGCTAAGGTCTCCATGCACAAGTCCTGCTTTGTATAGCTTTCTCATTTGTTCGACTACTTCTTCAAAGAATTTTTTTGGGTTTTCCGGTTTGTCTTTGTTTAGTTTTTGTGCTGCTTGTTCATCTCCTATGAATTCCATTACTAGTATGTTGAACAAAACAGTGTATGGTGTTGGCACTCTTACTTCTGCTTCTCTTGCTTTCAGGAGATTTCTGTATTCTCTGTGAGCCCAGGCGAATATTACGTCTCTTCTGCTGCTTTTTAGTCCGCTGTATCTTGGGTCTGTTTTGATGCAGTCATACATTCTGTTGAAATCGCAGGTTTGCAGTCTGTATATTTTGATTACTCTTGTTTCGTCATCTTTTCTTGCTGTGAAAACGTGTGCTTCTTTGCCTGAGCTTAACGGGCTGTGCAGTCCGTTTATGTATCCTTGGTTTATTAGCTTGAACAAGTTTTTTTCAGTAAATAGGTCAAACACGTGTTTTAGTGTTTTGTAGTCTTCTCTTTGTTTTGTTCCCATTCTTGGCATATTGTTTTTGTTTTTTATTCTCTTATTATTAAATGCTTTCAAAAACTTTTTAAACATTAAAAATCTTTAATTTCTTCATTAGAAAAGGTCACAATTACGGCCCTTCACGAGAGTACCCAGTGGAGCTGTCGGCTTTGCCAAGCTATGACCCTTGGGGGTTAGTGTATAGGGCTACAAGACCTTTTTTATGCTCAAAATCAAATTCGAGCCGTAATAGAACAAGTAAGTTAATGATAATCATTCATCATCAAAATCATTTGAAAATGAGTCAAAAACATCCTGAATCGGCATAAATAAGGTTGATTTAGCTTGTTTTGGATTAACTTGTTCTGTTTTGGCCGAGATGGGGGAATAAAATGGGAAAAATCAGTCCGGTATCATCGAAATATATAGTTAATTCAACGATTGAGATTGAAGGTGTTGTTGATAGGCCTGATGTTATTGGTGCAATTTTTGGTCAGACTGAGGGTTTGTTAGGTGAAGATCTTGAATTAAGAGAGCTTCAGCGTTCTGGCAGGATTGGTCGTATTGAAGTTAACATTGATACTAAGGGTGGTAAGAGTATCGGCACTATCGTAATTCCGAGCTCGTTGGACAAGGCAGAGACAGCTATTGTTGCTGCTGCTTTGGAAATCATTCAGCGTATTGGTCCTTGTAACGCTAAGGTTAAGGTTCAGAATATTGAGGATGTTCGTGTCAGCAAGCGTAGCTTTGTTATTGAAAGAGCTAAGCAGTTGCTCAAGCAGTTGATGGACAAGGTTATGCCTGACAGCAGTGAGATTGCTGAGGAGGTTGCTCATTCTGTCCGTGTTATGGAAATTTGTGAGTATGGCAAAGAGCGGCTTCCTGCTGGTCCTTCGATTGATGATTCTGATGAGATTATTGTTGTTGAGGGTCGTGCAGACGTTCTTACCTTGCTCAAGCATGGTTTCAAGAACGTCATTGCTATGAATGGTACTTCTGTGCCTCAGACAATTATTGAATTGTCTCACCGCAAAGACCTGGTCGCGTTTGTTGATGGTGACCGTGGTGGTAATCTTATCATTCGTGACTTGTTGAACGTTGCAGAGATAGATTTTGTGACTCGTGCTCCTGATGGCAAGGAAGTTGAAGAACTCGCGAAGAAAGAAATTCATAAGGCTTTGCGTAGTAGGGTTACTGCTGAGCAGGCAAAGTTGGAATTGAGCAACATTGACACTTCTCAGTCAATCAGAAGGCCTGTTATAACGAGACCGTCGATGCCTGTTTCAATTGCTCGTCCAGTGCCGTCTTCACCTCGTGTTGTGAAGGCAGTTTTGCGGGAGGACGAGAAGAGGCGTCTTGGTGAGATGCTTGAAGGCCTGATTGGCACTCGTGGTGCTTATGTTCTTGACGATAAGTTGAACGTTTTGGGCAAGGTTCCTTTTGCTGAGCTCAATAGCACTTTGCGTTCTTTGAATGCTGGAGTGTATGCTGTTGTGTTTGATGGTGTTGTTGATGCCTCTCTTGTGGAAGTCTCTGAGAAAAGCTCTATCAAGCACATTGTCGCAATGGACTCTAAGGTTGATTCTGCTGATTGCAGGGTTAACATAGTTACGGCAGCCATGCTGTAAACCTTTTTATACTTCTTTTTTTTCTTGTTAGTTAAAAGATGGTGTACGAGATAATTCTTGGGCGTGAGCAGAAGGATCAGGAGAAGTATGGTACTGTTGGCACTGTTTTTCTTGGTAAGCATTATGTTAAGATGGGCGCAGTCACTGCTCTTTCCCAGCCTGTTTTTCTCGACTTGAACAAGGCGCACGTTGTTTTTGTTTGTGGGAAGCGTGGTTCAGGTAAGTCTTATTGTATGGGTGTGATTGCTGAGGGGATTGCTGATTTGCCTGCTGAGATGCGTAATCGTTTGTCTGTTATTTTGTTTGATACTATGGGTATTTATTGGACGATGAAGTATCCTAATCATAGGGATGAGCCTCTTTTGAAGGAGTGGGGTTTTGAGGGTAAGGGTATTGCTGTCAAGATTTACACTCCTTTTGGTTTTTTCAAGAAGTGGAAGGAGGAAGGCATTCCGACTGATGTTGCTTTTGCTTTGAATCCTGCTGAGTTGTCTCCTGAGGATTGGAATTTGACTTTTGAATTGCAGACTACTGATCCTGTTGCTGTTTTTATTGAGCGTATTGTTCTTGAGATGAAAAAGTCTGGAGTTCAGTATGATATTCCTGATATTGTTAAAGCTATTGAAGAGGATAAGACTGAGGAAATTCATGTTAGGCAGGCTGCGAAGAATCGTTTTGTGGCTGTTGAGGAGTGGGGTGTTTTTTCTTCTGAAGCTACTCCTGTGAAGGATCTTGCTAAGGCTGGTCAGATTACTGTTTTGGATCTTAGCGCTTATGCTGTTATGCCTAATGGTTGGCGTATCAAGCATCTTGTTATGGGTATAATTTGTATGAAATTGTTTATTGAGCGTATGAAGGCTAGAAAGGATGAGGAGTATGCTTCTGTTCATCAGGCTATTCATTATCTTGTTGAGGAGCATGATGAGCCTAAAGAGTCTGAGATGCCTATTTGTTGGCTTCTTATTGATGAGGCTCACGAGTTCATGCCGAGTGTTGGCAGGACTGCTAGTACTGATGCTTTGGTCACTCTTCTTAGGGAGGGTCGTCAGCCGGGTATTGCTCTTGTGCTTGCTACCCAGCAGCCTGGCAAGATTCATACTGATGCTATGACTCAGTCTGATATTATTCTGGCTCATCGTTTGACTGCAAAGATTGATACTGATGCTCTTGGTTCTTTGTTGCAGAGTTATTTGAGGACGGGTCTTGATAAGGAGTTGGATAATTTGCCTCGTGTTGCTGGCGCCTGTATTGCTTTGGATGATGTTAATGAGCGTATGTACCCTATGCGCATCCGTCCGAGATTCAGCTGGCATGGTGGCGGTGCTCCTGGTGTTATTATGGAGAAGAAGGAAGCGTTTAAGTTTTAATTAAAAGAAAAAATAAAAATTTTAGTCGCAGGGTGCGTTGAAGTCGTCGTCTTTTAAATTGTTGAATTTCAGGTCGTTGAATTGGTATTTTATCACATTTCCGCTGCCGTCTGTTGTTATAATCCTGTGTGGGACTCCGTAGGTGTCATCTATTATCATTTCGTACTTTGCGCCGTCCTTGGTGAATTCTATTGCTGTGACGCTTCTTTCATTGAAGGTTTGTGGTCCTGTTATTTTTGCGTCTGCTGGAATTTCTTTTGTCCATTCGTATGGTGTTTTTGGTATGTTTAGGCTTGCGGTGTCTATCTCGAATTTCTTTTTTGTGTTGTCTACGTTTATGCTTTTGCACCTGCTTAGTTCTTCGCAGCATCCAGTGCTTAAGTCTACGTAAATTGTGTCATAGTAGTCTTCTCTGACGTAATAGTTTTCAGAGTACTTTTTGATTTTCATCTTGCCATCTTTTATCATGTAAGTGTCTAGGAACAGGTTGTTTGTTGACGTTCCTCCGAACAGGTACTGCATGTTTTTTAGTTTTTCGTCAGCTCTTTTCAGCAAATCTCTTAGTTGTGGGCTCATGTCAGCTTTTGTTTCTGTTACTGTTGGTGGGGCTGTTTCTTGTCTTTCTGATGGTAGAGTTTCAGCTGGTGGCGGTGTTCTTCCTACTTCCGCGGGAGGTGTGGTTTCTGTTGGCGTATTGGCTGGTGGTGTTTCTGTTGTTACTGGTTCCTTTTCTACTGGTGTCGTCTCTGTTTTTGTTTCTTCTTTCGGCGCAGCGCAGGCTGCTAGTATTAACAATAGTATTGTTGCCAATATCCATATTTTTTTCATTTATATCCCCCCTAGTGTAATGGTTTTGGTCGCACAGCTAATTGTTCGTCTGGTGTTGCATACATCATTGATATCATGCTGGCGACAAACATGATTGTGAATATTAGTCCGAAGGTGAATGCCCATGTCTTAGAATAAGATGGTATGAATATGACGCTTAATAGGAATCCTAGCATGCTCATTGCGAGAAAGCTGGATTTGAGTGGTGCTATTTTCATATATTGCCTTGGCACGTTGTTAGTTTATATATTTTTCTGGCAAAATGGTTAGATTTATATAACATTCAATTTTTGAAAAGTGCATGAAGCATACTTGGATTCTCACTGGTTTTCTTGTTGTCATGTTTTTTGTTGCTCAGTTTATTGGTTTGCAAATCACGCAGTCATATTATGATGCTGAGGCTTCTGCCGAAAAGGGCGAGCCTGTCTGGAAGGATTTGCCTTCTATTGGTGGTGTTAAGCTTGAGCGTCCTGAGGTCGAGCCTCAGTTTAGTATATGGTATATCATTGGTGCAGTCATTATTGGCACTCTTCTTATTTTGCTGATTATCAAGTTGGGTCGGGTTTTGTTATGGAAGTTGTGGTTTTATTTCGCTGTTGTTTTATGTTTGGCTGTTGCTTTCGGAGCTTTTATTCCCGCTCTCTATGCTTTGTTGCTCGCCTTGTTTTTGGGCATCTTTAAAGTTTTCAGGCCTAACTTGTATATTCATAATTTGACTGAATTATTTGTTTACAGCGGTCTTGCTGTCATTTTTGTTCCTATCTTGAATGTTTTTTACGCTTTTATTTTGTTGCTTGCTTTGTCTTTGTATGACATGTACGCGGTTTGGAAGTCTAAGCACATGATTAAGATGGCTAAATTCCAGACTGAGAGCGGTATTTTTGCTGGTTTGTTGTTGCCTTATGCTGCTCCTGCTTTTCGCGGTGTGAAGAAAAAGGTCAGGACTGCTGTTCTTGGCGGCGGTGATATTGGTTTCCCGTTGATTTTTGCTGGCACTGTTTTGGTTGCTTCTGGTTTTGTTAATGCTATTATTGTTTCTGTTAGCGCGACTCTTGCATTGATGGTTTTGTTGTTGTTGAGCCAGAAGGATCGTTTTTACCCTGCTATGCCGTTTTTGACAGTTGGTTGTGCTTTGGGCTATCTTGCTACTTTTCTTCTGTGAACTTGCCCAGTGATTTTTGTTCAGCCAATGCAGAATAAGAGTACAAATCCACTGTGAGATTGTTTTGTGCTGCTATTGTTTGTATTCCTGTTTTTTTCTGTAGTTCTCTTGCGATGTAGACTGATTCTTTGTCTTCGGTTATTATTGCGAGTTTTGGTTTTATTTTTGTGATTATTTGTTCTGCTTGTTTTGGCGGGAGTATTATTACTTCTGCTTGGTATTCTTTGATTTCTTTTGTTTCTACTGTGCCTGTTATGTGTGCTATTGTGCAGTCTGGTAGTTTGTAGACGGTTCCTGCTTTTTTTGTGATTGTGCTGGTATTTCCTTCTGTTTTAATCAGCACATCGTTGCCTGAGAAGTGTATTTTCGGCGCCATGATAGTGAGAATTCTTCTGTTCTATAAATTAATTTGTTGTCTCTACTGGTATGAATCTTTGTACTTCTTTTCCGTTGAAGTTTACTTTTTCAAAGAACATTTTTTTGGGTCTTGCCCATATTTGTCCTTCTCCGTAGAGTGCTTTGTATATTATCATTTCTTCGAGTGTTTCGCTGTGTTTTGCTTCGCCTATGACTTCGTAATAGTTTCCTTTGTAGTGCTGGTATTTTCCTTTTTTTACGTCCATGTTGCCCTCTTGCGCCGCGGTCTTCGACTGACTTTTTCTCCCTCTTGCAGATGCGAGGGAGAGAAAGTCACCTTGGCCAAGCCAAGGCGCGGCGCCGAACAGTGGACAGTAATGCAGAAACCTTTAAAAAGCCTATTTCCTGAATATGTGATGGGCAGGCTAGGCAGGGAGATTAGCCCTCTCCTGTTACCGTTAACGGGCTTCAAACGGTGTCGAAGTCTGGGAAGCAGCATACATCCTGTATGTGAGTCTTGTGCTGGACGTTGAGGTTCTGTCCGGCAGGATTGTGTCTGCAGGAATCGCGCCAGGCCTGGAAGGGAGCAACGCTAACTGTAGTTCTCAATGCTTGTCGGGTTGCGGAGCTGAGAAAGGCATAAGGTCAACTCTTATGCAGTTGTGTGTTCATTCTTGGGCGCGCCTGCCTACTTTATACTTCTCTATTAGTTTGTTCATGCTGTCGCTTGTTGTTTGCTTTATGGTGTATCCTAGAAGTTTTACTGCTTTTTCTACTTCTTCTTCTGTTTGGGCTTCTATTTCGAGATATACTGGAATTCCTGGAAAATTGTCTATTTCAAATCTCGTGTTGCCTAGCTTGTATGACTCTCGGTGTTTTTTGTATTCGAATGTCAGTTTTAACCCGATTTTTTCTAGAAGTGCAATCATGTCTTCAAAACTTTCCACTTCAATATCTATCTCTTTTCTTTTTTTGAAGCTGTCTGATTCCATTTTTTCTTTGCAGCATAATTCTGTTTTTTCTCCTATTTTTCTTACTCTCAGGTATCTTCCTTCTTTTTTCAGCCTGCCGTCGGGGTAATCAAAGGACTTTGCATCTATCTCTCCTTCAAATATTTTTTTTGCGCCTATTTTTTCAAGTTTTTGAAGTATTTCAGCTTTGTTTATTTCTAGAATTTTGACTTCTATTTCGTTCATTTTACCAGTATCGCGGGCTTTCCTGGCATTGCCTGTTTAGCCTTCTGCTCAGGGCTTTCCTGTTCTTTTATGACTTCAATCGGGCAGTTGAACTCTTCTTTTAAGAAAGCAACAGCATCAATCAGGTTCTGGTATTCTGCTTCTTGATGGGAAATGTGTGATGGTATTTTTCCCGGGTCTTTTATTATTTTTGGCACGAGTTGTGCTGCTTCTGAGTGTTCTTTGAATTCTGGCATTATGACTTTCATTATCTGTCCGATGTCTCTTGTATTTGCCAGCAGTTCCTTTAATTTCCTGAACAGTGCTGCTTTCCAGTCTTGTGCAACAAACAGGGTTATTAGTGCCGGTCTCTCCACTTTTGCCAGCTTCAATACCTGTCCAACGTCGTCTATTACCTGTACCATTAGCGCTTCTGCTTGCTCTAACTGCAAATTTATTTTGCTTTCATCATAAGATGGCCATTTTTCATTCACAATAAGTCCTTGCTTTTCTATTTTGAACCATATTTCTTCGCATAAGTGTGGTGTGAATGGTTGTAGCATTAGTGTTTGTGCTTCTATTATCTTGCTTAGCAGTTCCCTGTTCATTTGTCCTGCTGTTCTTCTTTGGTACCATTTCAAGTGTCTTTGCAAGTCGAAAAATCCTCTTGATAGTGCTGTTCTGTACATTGTTTCTTCCATTGCTTTGCCGGCATCTCTTATTGATGAATGCAGTTGGTGTTCCATCCATTTGTCTATTTCTTTTTCTCCTGTGTGTTCGTGGTTGCTGGCATAATTTTTAATGGCGAAATCATACCATTGTTCCAGTTTTAGTTTCATGCTTTCTGCTAGTTCTGGGTCCCAGTCTACGTCATTTAGTTCTTCTCCTGTGGACAGTATGGTGATTCTAGTGATGTCAGGGCTGAACGTCGTTATTACATCTCTTAATGTTTTGAATATTCCTTTGCTTTTGCTCATTTTTTGTTTTTGTATGCTTACGTATCCGTTTACTGCTATGCCTCTTGGCCAGTATTGTTCTGGGAATATTGCTGTGTGGTTGAACATGTAGAATGTCAGGTGGTTCTGGACCAGATCTTTTGCAGAGCTTCTGAGGTCTACTGGGTACCAGTATGTGAATTCTTGTCTCATCTGTTCGAGTATTTTGTTATCCACTCCTAGTTCATCCGGGTTTCCTATGCCCAAAAACACGTAATCAAACAGTTTGTCTTTTATCTTGCCTAATGGCACTTTTTTCAGATGATGTGCGATTGTGTAGAACGCATTGTATACTGTGCTATCACTGAGGCTTTCTATTTTCCACTTCTTGTCCCATGGCAGGGTTGTTCCTAGTCCGAATTCTCTTGTGCATGCCCAGTCTTTGAGCCAGTCGATGACATACTCGAATTGTGGTCTTATTTTTTCTGGGTAAAGCTTCATTGTTTGTAGGCATTTCATTGTTTGTTGTTTCCAGTCTTGGTCTCCGTATTTGATGAACCATTGGTTGTCTACTATTTTTACGTGGCATCTTGATAGGCACCTGCACACTACTGGATTGATGAGTTCGAACATGATTGTTGCTTTTTTCTCAGTGGTTAAATCTGTTATCAGTTCTGGTTTTGCTTGTTGTATGCTTTTTCCTGCATATTTGCCTGTATTCTGCTTTAGTTTTCCAGTATGAAACTCTTTTTTGTAAACCTCATTTGTCGCTTCTTCCAATTTAGCATCGTTCGAATTTTTGATGCCCATTTTTGTGCAAACTTCTATTGCGGGGTGTTCTCCATATCCTTCTGCAGAAATGAGTGATATTGGTTTGACGTCTTTTGCTCCTGGATAGTTTGCGTCTTGCAGTTCTTTTAGTGCTACCCAATCGTATGGTGCGTGGCTTGGCACGCTCATTACTATTCCTGTTCCTGTGTCTGGTGTTACGAATGTTGCTGGTAATACTGGTATTTTGATTCCTGTGACTGGATTGGAAACGTGTGTTCCGACCAGTTCTTTTCCTGGTATTTTTTTTATTTCTGTGATTGTATGTTTTTGGTCTGCTAGTTTTTTGAAGCATTGTTCTGTTATTATCCAGTGTTCTCCGTCTACGTCTGCTTCTATGTATGTTATTTCTGGGTTTGCCCAGATGTTTGTTACTCCGAATATTGTTTCTGGTCTGAATGTTGCGCACGGTAGTGTGTAATTTTCTGTTTTGAATTTTAATAGCACCATTTCTTGTGGTGTTTCTCCTTCTCCTTCTGTGCGGGAATGGTCTCCTACTGGTACGTTTTCTTTCGGGCACCATACTACTGGGTGTTCTCCTTTGTTCACTAATCCTTTTTTCTTGAGCGTGTTGAATTGCCATTTGATGAACTTGCTGTATCTCGGGTTGAGGTCTGTTGTGATGAAGCTTCTTCTCCAGTCGATTGCTAATCCGTAATTTCTTAAGTCTTGTTCTGCTGCTTTTGAGAATGTTTTTATCCAGTGTACTGGTTCTTTGAAT
>Ga0105093_10001024_pt1 | contig 10655 bp, 7 predicted proteins | sample PPLLak3March2015_2_FD_79111 | JGI IMG/M metagenome (GOLD analysis project Ga0105093, IMG submission 79111) | Freshwater sediment microbial communities from Prairie Pothole Lake near Jamestown, North Dakota, USA - PPLs Lake P8 Core (3) Depth... | ecosystem: Environmental > Aquatic > Freshwater >... | reverse complement strand
TGCTAGGCGAGGAGCCGTCCCCTCAGGTTTTTGAGATGGTTTCCAGAATCTTTTCAGCGCTTCCTGTAAGGCTGGGCGGTGAACGTACCTAATGTGCAGATCGGAGAGGAACGATCGCCATTCCTTATGCCGCCTGTGTGCCTCGAAATTCTACCATCGAATATTGGAATTTGATCAGGGCGAGTTGGTTTCCCTTAAACGCAAGAATCCCCGGCCAATGCCGAGGATTCTTTTCGGGTTTTACTGGTCGGGAGCAGCCCTTGTAATCCATTCGTCAGTTCCCGGTTTTGGATGTCTCTTGACTTGCCGTCAGCTTATCCCTGGAGAATATCTTCAGCAGGATCATCACCCCAATCCCAAGCATCACAGAAGCCGGCCAGGCTTCCTGGAAGCAGCTGCCCAGCAAGAATGCCAGGATTGCGACAACTCTAAGGGGGTACTCAGCCATCTTGACATTTTCTTGACCTTCCCTGGGCACATCTTGACGGTTTCTTAACCTATTTGGTGGCAGAATTTCTAGGTTTTCCCGCAACTTATGGAAGATGATGAACTGCGCCTATATGGTTCAGGGAACTCCAGGAATCTGCGGGATCCGTTAGGAAGATCATATGAAACTTGAATCCACACAACAAAAGCTGCTGGGCACCTTAAAACATACTTTGATCGGCAAACCGCTTGCAACAGCAGAAGCCCCACACCAGACCATCAGCAAGAAAATTGGATTGGCAGTTTTTGCATCTGACGCACTTTCATCCACAGCTTATGCCACCGAGGCGATCTTGGAAGTTCTGGCCTTTGCAGTGCCTGTGGCCGGGGCACTTGTTCTGGGATATTCGATCTACATCGCCATGGGGATCGTTTTCCTGTTGGGAGTGGTCACGATCTCTTATGAGCAAACAATTCACGCCTATCCGGGAGGCGGCGGTGCTTATATCGTCGCTCGCGATAATCTGGGCGAATTGCCAGCGCAGACCGCCGGGGCGGCCCTATTGACTGATTACATTTTGACCGTAGCTGTGAGCATCTCGTCCGGTGTAGCCCAACTCACCTCCGGGTTTCCGGCTCTGTATCCCTATCGCGTGCTGATCGCCGTTGGGATTGTGGGCTTCATGATGTTGGTTAATTTACGTGGTGTGAAGGAATCCGGTACAACATTTTCCATCCCCACTTATTTTTTCCTGGTTGTCACCATCATCACACTTGCGACCGGCTTCATACGTTACTTGGGTGGGAATCTTTCCCCGGTGACAGGAGTGGCTCCAGCCGTCATAGAAGCCGCACACGGTCTTAGCTTGTTCCTGATCCTGCGAGCCTTTTCCAGCGGATGCACTGCCCTGACAGGTGTGGAGGCTATCTCGAACGGCATTACCGCCTTCAAGGAGCCCAAGAGCAAAAATGCCGGCACAACACTGATCTGGATGAGTGCCATCCTCTCGGTTCTGTTCATCGGCATCACGTTCCTTTCCAGGCAAATCGGCGCCCAGTTCTCGTGGACGGAGACAGTGATCTCGCAGTTGGGGCGCGCTATTTGGGGAAATGGTGTGATGTGGTACATTCTCCTGGGAAGTACAACACTCATCCTGATCATGGCAGCCAATACCTCCTTCGCGGATTTCCCGCGCCTGGGGGCGCTGCACGCCGGGGATGGTTTCTTGCCGCGTCAGTTGACCTACCGCGGCAGCCGCCTGGTTTTTTCCTATGGTATTGCCGCTCTGGCAGGATTAGCCTCCCTATTGATCGTTATCTTTAGAGCTCAAACCACTGCCCTGATCCCCCTGTATGCCATCGGGGTCTTCCTTTCGTTCACGCTATCTCAGGTGGGAATGGCAGTCCGCTGGTGGAAGTCAGGTCACCTGAAGAAGGATGAAGAGATCATCCAGCAGGGGGGCGTGGTATGTTTTGACCCCAAGTGGCGAACGAAGATGGTGATCAACAGTTTTGGCGCCATCCTGACCTTTGTGGTCATGATTGTGTTTGCCGTGACCAAGTTCGTGGATGGCGCTTGGGTAGTTGTGGTGCTGATCCCAACCCTGGTATTCATTTTCTTCCGCATTCACCACCACTATCGCAACGTGGCCCGCAACCTGTCGTTGGAAACCTTCGGCGAACCGGCACGTATAATGCGCAATCGGGTTATCATCCCCATTGGAGGTGTGCACCGCGGGGTGATGCATGCTCTGCGATATGCACGTACGTTCTCTAACGATCTAACTGCTTTATATGTGGCAATCGATCCTGTGGAAACAAGTAAAGTAAAAGAGAAATGGGCTACCTGGGGGGACGGTATCCGCTTACAGATCATCGAGTCACCTTATCGAACCCTAGTGGAACCGCTGATTGAGTATATTGACGAAATGGCTCAACTCAATTCCCCAACAACCTTGCTGACCGTGGTGGTACCGCAGTTCATCCCCGAGCATGCCCTTTATAAACAGCTGCATATGAATACTGCCGAGATCCTTCGAAAAGCCCTGCTGAACAAATATGATATGGTAATCATGGATGTACCCTATCACATCAAGAACGGGCACATGATGTAACCGCTTGATAACATCCTTCGGGCTGTTTTAGGGAGGTTATATGCGGATACGTTCAATCCAAAGCGGGGTGATAACCTTTATTCGGTGCTGCCTTGTTCTTACATGCCGGTTCTAAAACTTAACCGGTATCCTACGCCTGACTCAGTGTGAATATAGGTGGGACGAGAAGGGTCCGGCTCGATCTTGTGTCGCAGGTTGCTGATGTTGACCCGCAGGATGTGCAGGTCGTTATATCCTTCTCCCCAAACCTGGTGCAGGAGTTGATGGTTGGTGATTACTTTCCCGGCAGGGGTTACCAGTGCCCGCAGGAGATCATATTCGGTGGGGGTCAGTTGTACTTCCCGATCGTCCATTGTTACCAGACGGTTTGCCAGATCGACCTTCAGGCCGCCCAATATGAAAACCGGTTCTGCAACCCCGCTAGCCTGGCGGCGCAGGATGGTGCGAATCCTGGCCAGTAGCTCCCCCACCCCAAAAGGTTTCGTGAGGTAATCATCCGCGCCGGCATCCAGTGCTGCGATCTTATCGGCTTCCTGCTCACGAACCGATAAGATGAGCACGGGTACCTGTGACCATTCGCGCAGGCGGCGGGTGACTTCAACACCATCTATATCAGGCAAACCGAGATCCAGGAGGACAAGGTTGGGTCGTTCCTTAACCAGAGCCATCAGCGCGTCCTTACCTGTGGATGCCTCGAGAACGACAAATCCCTCCCCATCCAATGCCACGCGCAAAAAACGACGGATAGCAACCTCATCATCGACAATCAAAGCGCGCAGTCCATTTCTTGTCATTCTGTTATCTCCTTTGGGATGATGATTCTAATGATCGTTCCTCCGCCAATCCGATTTTCTGCCTGTACCTTTCCGCCGTGGGCTTCCACGATCCCCTTGCAGATGGCCAGTCCGAGCCCAGTTCCACTGACGCTTTCAGGTCGTTGGACGCGATAGAACTTGTCGAAAACATGCTCCAGATCTTCGGCAGGGATCCCAATCCCGCGGTCGCAGATTTCGATCCTGAACGTATTCTGAACCTGTGACACGTTGATGTCAATCGGTCTGTCCGGTGGGGAATATTTCACAGCATTATCCAGAAGGTTCACCAACGCCTGTTCGAAGAGAGCCATATCCAAATTGATGAGATTCATCTCTGGTGGCAGGTTGACTATGATCTGCCTCTCGGCAAGGCGCTCCCCCAATTGCTCAAGAGCGGCACCAATAACATCCTGGATATCGCAAGGGCCCTTTTTTAGGTGGATGGCGCCAGCTTCGATGCGGGTCATATTGAGCAGGTTGCCCACCAGGCGATTCAACCGTTCAGCCTCCTCGTATGCGGTTTCCAGCAAGCTGTCTCTGGCTTCTTGATCCAGCATCAGGGACCTTTCCCGCAGGCTGCTCAATGCACCGGTGATGCTCACGAGCGGTGTACGCAGATCGTGAGAGATGGAATTGAGCAGGGAGGATTGCAGTTTCTCTGTTGCTTGTAACAACTCTGCCTGGCGCGCCTGTTCAGCCAAGGAGGCGCGCTCAATGGCCAATGCAGCCTGATGGGCAAATGAGTCGAAAATTTGACGTTGTTCGGGGGTGATAAGTAACCTGCCTGATTCTCTTGGACGAACCCCGAGCACTCCGATCAATCCGCGGGCAGTTTTTAAAGGCTGGCAACGCAGGGGTGCAGCCGGAAGGGTATCGGTTCCAAGCCCGGCTGGCTGGTCGTGTTCGAAAGCCCAGACGGCCACACCCAACTCGTTTGTGTCCGGTTGGTAGTCCGGTGTGCTGGCGAATACCTGCAGGTGGCCATTCTCTCGAAGGAAGATGGCAACCTGGCGTCCAAACACCTGGCTGATATGAGAAATGATGATCTCGGCCACATGTCGGAGGTCGGTGGCAGAGGTCAGGTCGCGTCCAAGGGTATACAGAACAGAGGTGTGTGCCTCACGCTGGATGGAGGCCTCGGCCTGTTCGCGTACACGTGCCGTCAGGGTGCTGACGACCAGGCTGACAATGAACAATCCGGCGAAAGTAACCAGGTACTGAGTGTCGCTGACGGCCAGGGTCATATAGGGTGGAATGAGGAAGAAATCGAACGCAAGCACGCCCAGAATGGAAACCAGCAGCGAAGGGCCGCGGCCCAGGAAGATCGCCGCGATCACCGTACTGGCCAGGTAGAGCATCACCAGGTTGGCTGGTTCCAGATTTCCTCGAATGGACATTCCGAGCAAAGTGGCAATGGCTACCAGGCCAATGCCGAGCGCGTAGCGACCGAGCGGACGATGTGGCCGCCACTCGTCCGGGATGGCCGGTTGTTTCTCCTCCAACCGGGAGCTGATGACATACACGTCGATATCGCCGCTGGCGTAGATCAATTGATCAACGACCGAACCGGCGAGCATCTCGCGCCAACGCGGGCGGACAGGTTTGCCGATGACGATCTTGGTTACATTGTGCTTTCGGGCATAGGCCAGGATGGCTTCGGGGATGGTGCGCCCGGTCAGGGTGCGCGTGCGTGCTCCTAGTTCCTCGGCCAATTGCAGGGTCTTGCCGAGCTGTTCCCGGTTGGCAAGGTTGAGTTCAGGCTTGGATGCCACATCCACGTAGACGGCGAACCACTCAGCGTTGAGTTCATCGGCCAGGCGGCGCGTGGTGCGCACGAGCTTTTCAGAAAACGGACTGGTACTGATGCAAACCAGCAGGCGTTCCCCGGCTGGCCACGGGCCGGGAATGGCACGCGTGCGCATGTAGGCGCGCATCTGATCGTCCACCCGCTCGGCGGCGCGCCGCAGCGATAGCTCTCGCAAGGCAGTCAGATTGCCCTTGCGAAAGAACTTCTGAATGGCGCGCCTCGCCTGTTCGGGGATGTAGACTTTGCCTTCCTTGAGCCGGGTTAGCAGTTCATCCGGAGGAAGATCGATCACCTCGATTTCGGACGCATCATCCAGAACCCGGTCGGGGACTGTCTCGCGCACCACCACCCCCGTTACCTGGGCAACCACATCGTTCAAGCTTTCCAAATGCTGGATATTGAGCGTTGTGTAAACATCGATCCCAGCATCCAGGATCTCTTCAATATCGAGGTAACGCTTTGAGTGGCGCGAACCTGGGGCGTTGGTATGGGCAAACTCATCTACCAATACTAAGGCGGGACGGCGTTGCAGAACCGCGTCCACATCCAGTTCGGTAAGGCGCACACCTTGATATTCCACATGGCGGTGCGGCAACACCTCCAGCCCGCTCACGAAGGCTTCAGTCTCCACCCGCCCATGCGTTTCCACGTAGCCAACCACCACGTTCACCCCTTGTTTCTTGCGCTGGTGGGCGGCTTCAAGCATGGCATAGGTTTTACCCACCCCGGCGGCATAGCCCAGGAAGATCTTGAGTTTTCCGCGGGAAGGTTCTTCGGCCTGGATATGTTTCAGAAGTTCATCAGGGTCGGGACGGGTATCCATCGGAATCTATTTTATCTCATCCAGCGCCAGATTCAACAGGAGAACGTTAACGCGCGGTTCACCCAGGAGACTGAAAGAGCGGCCTTCGGTGTATTGATTGACAAGAGCCATCACATCTGCCTCGCTCAGGCCGCGCAGGCGGGCCACGCGCGGGACCTGGTAGTAGGCCGCCGCGACGCTGATGTGCGGGTCCAGCCCGGAGGCGGAGGCCGTCACCATGTCTACAGGGATGGGGGATATGTTACCCGGATCGGCGGCCTGCAATGCATCTACGCGTTCCTGGATGGTATCCACCAACATCCGCGAGAGCGGACCCAGGTTGGAGCCGGATGAGCCGGTCGGGGTCAATGATTCAAAGGGGGTGTAGGGCGAACCAGAGGTCGCCGAAGGCCGCCCCCAGAAGTAGCGCGGATCAGTGAAATCCTGTCCGATAAGCGCTGAGCCAGCCGTAGTACCATCCCAGTCAACCAAACTGCCATTCGCCTGCTTCGTGAAAAAAAACTGGGCAATGCCAGTGAAAGTGAGAGGATAGATTACGCCTGTGATCAATGTAAGCAGGCTGAAAATCGTTAAAGCAGGGCGAATTTGGCGGATCATATGGTGAAGAATCCGGTTGAGAAAAGGAAGAACCACATAATCGAACCCAAGAATATCCACGGTCTCCAGAGAGTGGGGATTCCGAATGTGCCAGGCATGATGGCGATGACGAAGACAGTGGTGGTTGAAATATAGCCGAACCATTTTCGAAATCGTTTTTTTATCATGGCTTCTCCTATGCCAATCGAAGAACAACCAGTAATAGATCGATCAACTTGATCCCAATAAAAGGTGCTACCAATCCTCCTAGCCCGTAGATCAGCAGGTTATCGCGCAACAGTTTGGCGGCAGGCTTGGGGCGGTATGGAACGCCGCGCAGAGCCAGTGGGATCAGGGCAATGATGATCAGGGCGTTAAAAATCACTGCCGAAAGGATGGCGCTGTGAGGCGTGGCCAGGTGCATGAAGTTCAGTGCGCCCAGGGCCGGGTAGGTGGAGGCGAACGCAGCCGGGATGATGGCGAAGTACTTGCTCACATCGTTGGCGATGCTGAACGTGGTCAGCGCGCCGCGTGTCATCAGCAACTGCTTGCCGATCTCCACGATCTCGATCAGTTTGGTCGGGTTGCTGTCCAGGTCGACCATGTTGGCGGCCTCGCGGGCCGGCTGCGTGCCGGTGTTCATCGCCACGGCCACATCCGCCTGGGCCAGGGCGGGGGCATCGTTGGTGCCGTCGCCGGTCATGGCCACCAACCGCCCTCCCGCCTGGTATTCCCGGATGAGCTTCAGCTTGGCCTCGGGTGTGGCCTGGGCCAGGAAGTCGTCCACCCCGGCCTCGGCGGCGATGGCCGCCGCAGTGAGCGGGTTGTCGCCGGTGATCATCACGGTCTTGATGCCCATCCTGCGCAACTGGGCGAAACGCTCCTTGATGCCGCCCTTGACAATATCCTTGAGATGGACAACGCCCAGCGCCTGACCGTCGCGCGCGACCACCAATGGTGTTCCGCCGCTGCGGGCGATGGCGTCCACTGCCGGAGCAAGATCAGACGGGAGACTTTTCCCGCCCGACTGGATCAGCGTCACCATCGTATCTGGAGCACCTTTGCGGATGGAGGTCCCGTTGAAGTCCACACCGGACACGCGGGTCTGGGCCGTGAACGGGATGAAATGCATCCCGTGCGGTGCCTGCTCGCTGGCGCCCATCGTCCGCCCGCGCAGGCCGAATTTCTCCTTGGCCAGCACGACGATCGAGCGGCCCTCGGGCGTTTCGTCAGCCACGGAGGCCAGTTGGGCGGCCTCGGCCAACTCGCGCGGGTCCACCCCGGCAACCGGCAGGAATTCCACCGCCTGGCGGTTGCCGAGCGTGATCGTCCCGGTCTTGTCGAGCAGCAGCACGTCCACATCCCCGGCCGCTTCCACGGCCCGGCCCGAGAGGGCGATGACGTTGCGCTGGATGAGCCGGTCCATCCCGGCGATGCCGATGGCCGAGAGCAGCCCGCCGATGGTGGTCGGGATGAGGCAGATGAGCAGGGCCACCAGCACGGTGATGGTGATGGGCGTACCCTGTCCGGCCGCCTGCACGCTGAACTGTGAATAGGGCAGCAGCGTGGCGCACACGACCAGGAATACAATCGTGAAACTGGATAAAAGGATGCTCAAGGCGATCTCGTTGGGCGTCTTCTGGCGTTTGGCGCCCTCGACCATGGAGATCATCCGGTCGAGGAAACCTTCGCCCGGGTCGGCGCTGACGCGCACGATCAGCCAGTCGGAGAGCAGGCGCGTCCCGCCGGTAACCGCCGACCGGTCCCCGCCCGCCTCGCGTACAACGGGCGCCGATTCGCCGGTCACGGCGCTTTCGTCCACCGAGGCGATGCCGAGGACGATCTCGCCATCGGCGGGCAGGATGTTGCCCGCCTCGACCAGGTACCGGTCATCTTTTTGCAGCCTGGTGGAGGAGATGGGTTCGACGGCCTGGCGCGCCGCTTCCAGACTGGCAGGATCGCCGTGCAGGCGTTGGGCAGGGGTGTCCTGGCGGGCTTTGCGCAGCGACTCGGCCTGGGCCTTGCCGCGACCTTCGGCCAGCGCCTCGGAGAAATTGGCGAACAGGACGGTGAACCACAACCATAACGCGATCGCTCCAACCCCGGCACCTGCGCCCGGGGCAGGTGTAAATCCGGCCGGGGCCTCGCCCTTGCCGGCCAGGGCCTGGATCCAGAGGAGCGTGGTCAGCAGGCTGCCGACCTCGGTCACGAACATGACCGGGTTGCGCACCTGGCGGCGCGGTTCGAGTTTCTTGAAGGCATCCAGGATGGCACGTCGATAGAGTTCCCCGCGCAGGCTGGAGGCCTGGGAATTCTTCGTCGTCATCAGAACAACCTCCCCGTGCCGAGCAGCAACTGCTGGACGATCGGTCCCAGCGCCAGGGCGGGCAGGAAGCTGAGCGCCCCGACGATGATGACCACCCCGATCAGCCAGGCGATGAAAAGCGGCGTATGGGTGGGCAGCGTCCCGGCGCTGGCGGGGACCTTTTTCTTGCGCGCCAACGACCCGGCCATGGCCAGCACCGGCACGATCAGCGCGTAGCGGGCCACCAGCATGGCCAGCCCCAGAGTTACGTTATAGAAAACGCTGTTCGCGCCCAGCCCGGCGAACGCCGAACCGTTGTTGTTGCCTGCCGAGGAATAGGCGTACAGCACCTCGCTGAAGCCCTGCGGCCCGGCGTTGAAGATCCCCGCCCGGCCGGCCGGGACGATCAGGGCGACCGCCGTGCCGATCAGCACGGTCAGGACCGGGATCAGCACGATCAAGGCCGACATCTTCATCTCGTAGATCTCGATCTTTTTGCCCAGGTACTCCGGCGTGCGCCCGACCATCAGCCCGGCGACGAACACGGCGATGATGACGAAGGCCAGCATCCCGTACAGCCCCGAGCCGACCCCGCCGAAAATGATCTCGCCCAACTGCATCAGCCACATGGGTACCAGCCCGCCGAGAGGCGTGAACGAATCATGCATGGCGTTGACCGAGCCGTTGGAAGCGGCAGTCGTCAACGTGGCCCACAGCGCCGAGTTGACGACGCCGAAGCGCACCTCCTTGCCTTCCATGTTGCCCATCGAATGGTCAATCCCCAACGATGCGAACGCCGGGTTCCCCCGGGATTCGGCCCAGATGGCAATACTCGCCATTGCCACCAGCACTAGCGTCATGGCGGCCAGGATGGCCCAGCTCTGGCGCGCCTCGCCAACCATTTTCCCAAAGGTATAGCAGAGTGCAGCTGGGATGAGCAGGATGGCAAGCATCTCCAGGAAATTCGAAAGCGGGGTCGGGTTCTCAAATGGATGGGCTGAGTTGACGCCGAAGTAGCCACCGCCGTTCGTGCCCAATTGTTTGATGGCCACCTGGGATGCAACCGGACCGAGATGCAGTGTCTGCATTGCGGGACCCGCGGACTGGTCCAGTGTTTGGACGGTCGCATACGGTTGGAAGGTCTGCACCACCCCCTGCGATACGAGCGCCAGTGCCAGGATGAGCGCCAACGGTAGAAGGATGTATAGTGTGGAACGGGTCAGGTCAACCCAGAAGTTGCCAATTTTTGTGGATGTATGCCGTACAAGCCCGCGGATCAATGCGATGAGGACTGCCATGCCGGTGGCTGCCGAGAGAAAGTTCTGCACGGTCAGGCCGAGCATCTGGGAAAGGATGCTCATGGTCGTTTCACCGCCATAGCTCTGCCAGTTGGTGTTGGTGGTGAAGCTGACGGCCGCATTGAAAGCCAGGTCAGGGGAGAGAGCCTGGAAGTTCTGTGGGTTGAGCGGCAGCAGGTGCTGGAGGCGCAGGAGCAGATACAGGAACAGAAATCCAGCCAGGTTGAAGAGCAAGAGCATCCCGGCGTATAACTTCCAGTTCATTTCCTCCTCGGGTTTCACGCCTGCCAGCCGATAGAAGAAGCGCTCCACCGGCGCCACGACAGGGGAGAGGAAGGTTCGCTCACCCTGGTAGACGCGTGCCATGTACAGGCCGAGCGGCTTCACCAGCACCAGCAGGACAAGAATATAGATTGCAAATTGCAGCCAGCCAGGCCAATTCATCCGAACCACTCCGGTTTAATGAGCGAAACGAACAGATAGATCAGCAG
>Ga0105093_10001022_pt1 | contig 10659 bp, 10 predicted proteins | sample PPLLak3March2015_2_FD_79111 | JGI IMG/M metagenome (GOLD analysis project Ga0105093, IMG submission 79111) | Freshwater sediment microbial communities from Prairie Pothole Lake near Jamestown, North Dakota, USA - PPLs Lake P8 Core (3) Depth... | ecosystem: Environmental > Aquatic > Freshwater >... | reverse complement strand
GTCGTCCGGCCGAGCTTGTGATAGCACTGTCCCAGAGCGTTGAGGACGGTCGTGTCGCTGTCGTAGATCCGGTTCGCCTGGACGAGCTCGTCGAGCGCTTCCTGGAACTTGCCCTGGCCCATCAGGGCCTGGCCGCGGATGATCAGGAACGGGAAGCGCCTCTGGTCGTCCCCCCGGAGCTTTTCCGCGACCTGAAGGGCCTCCCCGAAGGCCCCGGTCTTGTTGAGGAAGGTGGCGTACATGATGACGCCTTCCCGGTATTCGGGGTTGAGCTGGTAGGCCTGATCGTAGAGGGACTTGGCCAGGCCCTGACGTCCCGTTTTCTCCGCCTGCTGGGCCAGCATATAGCGATAGAGGAACTGGTTGGCGAGGGCGAAGCCCTTGGCGTTGGCGATCGGATGCCCGACGGCGGCGAGCGGCGAAATGACGAACGATTCCTTCTTCTCGTCGAGGGTCTCGCCGTCCGCGCCGACGAGCTCGACCCGGATCTCGTAGTAGTCCGGATCGAGGTCCGGCGCGGCGATCGTCTGCGGCACGCTCAGGACCTTCCGGAGCGGCAGGCCGGCGAGCTTGACGGTGAAGGACTTCCGGACCGGGTTGGCCTCGCGCAGGCCCTGCACGACGATCCGCGCTTCGCCTCCCTTGAGGAGGTCCTCGGTCGGATTGATCACGTTGAACAGGACGGCCAGCGTGTCGGTCCGGGCGAACGTCATCTTCGGGTCCGTGACGAGCTTCTGGTCGATGGACTTGAAGGGGACGTGGACGTCGCGCTGGTAGGTCTCGAACTTGTAGCCGAGGAAGGGGCCGTTGATCGAGGGCTTCGATCCCTCCGCCGGGACCTCGATGTCCTTCTCCAGGACGCTGAACTGCTTGCCGACCGTGTTCGTCAGGAGCACGCTCAGCTTGTACTTGCCCTCGATGATGGGAAAGGACTCCTCGATGGCCAGTCCGCTGGCCCGGACCCGCTCCCAGTCGCTTTGGGGGAAGTAGAGCGGGAATTCGCGGGTGTACTGGAAGATGATGTCCTCGCCGGACCGCAGGCTGACGTCGGCCCGGAAGCTGCAGTAGAACTGGTCCTTCGGGACGTAGGCGTCGACGTTGACGTTGGTGGGGACCATCGAGAAGTGCAGGAAGCGCAGGCCCGTGACCGGATCGTGGATCAGGGCCGTCATCGCGTAGCTCTCGACGTAGTTCGTCAGGTACTCCGTGGACACCAGGCCCCGGTAGTTGAGGAAGTGGGAGGCGTAGGAGGGGTTCACGTCCTTCTTGGGGGCCTCGAGGATCGAGGCCAGGAGGATGGCGTTGCGCGGCGACGGCGAGAAATCGAGGCCGTAATCGCCCGGGATGCGGGTGAGCGACAGCTCCGCGAGAGTCGGCGACTGGTCCTCGATCTTCTCGTAGAGGGCGGTGTAGTCGAACGGGTCGCCGATGTCGCGCTGGTGCTGGAGGAGGCGGGAGGGGCCGTCGGAGACCGGGTCGTAGAGCTTGTATTCGCCGACCCCGCCCCGCTGATAGAACAGCAGGACGAATTGAGGCGGGAGGTCCTTGCGGGCGTCGCCGTAATAGCTCCACGACTGGCAGGGGACGATGCCCTGCGTCCCGTCGAAGCGCTCGATGCCCTGGGGCGGGCCGAGGATCATGTAGATGCGGCCCATGTCGGTCCGCCAGCCTTCGCGGGCCACCGTCCGGCCCAGGAACTCGTTGACGTACTGGAACCGCTTGACGATCTCGTCCTTGTATTCGTTCTCGGGCGTCCCCATGGTCGGGTCCCGCTGGTTCCAGAACGTTTCGATGAAGAGATCGCGGTCGCGGTCGTTGGTGAGTTGCAGGAAGACGTCCCGCTCGATGGGCTGGATGTGGTACGCGACGAGGGCCAGCCAGTCCCGGTATTGCTCCGGGAGGTCCTTCTCGTTGACCTTCTGGGCCGGGGCGGACGCCGCCGCGAGCAGGAGGAGGAGCGCCGCGCAGAGGAAGCGTCTCATGGCCGGCCCGGGCGCGCTACTTCTTCTTCAGATACTCGAGGAAACCCTTGACCTGGGCCGACCGCTCGGACTCGGCGTCGATCTTCAGGTACTCCTCGAAGGCCGCGACGGCTTCCGCGTTCCGCTGGAGGTTGAGGTAGGTCAGGCCGAGCTGGTAGAGCGCGTCGGTCGACTCCTTCTGCTTCTCCACGGCCTTCTGGTAGAACTTGAGGGCGTCCTCGAACTTGGCGTTGTTGTAGTAGTTCGAGCCGAGGTTGTAGAGGACCGTCGGGTCGTCGATCTTCTCGAACTCGACCTTGCCGTACCATTCGAGCGCCTTGGCCGGATCGCCGCGGTTGGCGTAGCAGTTGCCGACGGCGATGATGGCGCTGACGTTCTTCCCGTCCTTCTCGATGACCTTCAGGTAGCTCGCCTCGGCCAGCTCGTACTTCTCCTGGGCGAAGTGGCAGTTGCCGATGTTCATGTGGATGGGGTAGGCGTCCGGGTACTTGCCGATGATGTCCTCGTAGACCGCCCGGGCCCCGTCGTAGTCCTGGGCGTCGAACAGCCCGTTCCCCTTGGTCAGGAGGTCCCGGATCTCGTCGGTGAGCACGAGGCCCTCGACCTTGGTCAGCTTGACGTCGATGTCGGGGTTCTTCTTGCTCTCGGAGATCTCGACCGACACCTTCCTGGGGGCGTAGCCCATCTTGACGAAATCGATGTTCCAGCCGCCGCTGCGGATCCAGGCGCCGAGCCACTTGCCGGCCTTGTCCGTCTGGACGGAGATGCCGTCCTGGGCCTTGAGCGAGAACAGCCGGACGGTGACGCCCTCGAGGGGATTGCCCTGCTCGTCCGTGACGACGCCCTGGATGCGCCCTTTGCCCTTGTAGTCCTGGGCGAATACGGCGCCGGCGCAGAGGAGCGCCACGAGGCCAAGCCACGCGATTTTCTTCATCTCGACCTCCTCAGTGAGGGAGTATTTTATCATGTCGGAGGGACAAAGCAAGCCGGAACGGCCGGGCCGGGCCGCCGCTAATCGTCAATGAACCCCTGCCTGTGGCTGACGCGGAAGTCGCCGCCGCGGACCTTGACGGTCAGGTTGCGGAACCGGCCGTCGGCCCGGAGGGACGTGGGCGTGTAATACAGCAGATAATAGTTCTCCGAGGCCTCGACGGCCTGACGCATGACCGCGGCGATGTTCGCCGACGTCGCGGCGAACCCGCCCGTGGCCCGGGCCATCTCCCGGAGCGGGCCGAAGATGTCTTCCGACATCTCCTCCATGTGGACCCCGCTGAACCTTTCCGCCGGCCGGGCGACGTAGAGGAAATGGACGGACGCCGAGGCGTCGGCGTAGGCCTTGGTGACGACGTCCACATTGAGGGAGGTTTCCCGCTTCTGCAGCCCGAAGATGGTGTCCAGGGATTGGGTGATGTCCGGCCTCTGGTTGTATTTCGTCGCCAGCATGTCGACGATCCGGGAGTCGATCTTGGGGACGAACTCCCGCTGGTAGAAGAAGAACACGCCCTTCTGGCCTTCGAGGGCCTTGAGGCTGGCGGCGAACGCGAGCATCCGCCCCTCGTCCACGACCCGCAGGGCGTCCAAGCGGCTGAGGAGCGAGGCGTAGTGCATCAGCTGCTCCTCGATGGCCACGCCCTGGTAAGGCGACTCGGCCGGGATCGCGGTCAGGGGATCGACGAGAGCCGTGAGGCCGCTCTCCGCGCCGGTGTCGCGGGCCCGGACGTCGGAGGCGATGACCCGGGCGAGATCGGTCATCTCCCCGAGGACGGCCCGGGATTCCGTGTATCCGGACTGGATGTCGCGGCGCAGGAGACCCATGACCTGGGCGTGGGTCTTCTCCCGCCCGACGAGGCCGAAGAGCTCGCCCTTCATCCGGTAGGTCTTCAGGGGCGTGACGATGGTCAGGTTATCGCCGGGGAGCAGGACGGTCTTGACGAAATAGTCCAGGGCTTCGTCGACCTTGGCGTCGTAATCGCCGAGCTCGAAGAAGAGAAAGAAATGACGGATCGTGGGCGGCGCGGCGGCCCTGGCCAGCTCCTGCCGCTCGATGATCCGCTTCTTGACGAGGTAGAAGGCCTCGATCTTCTGCGGGCGGCCGTCCTCGTAGAGCTCGAAGTCGCTGAGGGCCAGGTTGTCGACGAACGTCCCGGCCTGAAAGACGCGCACGGGGACCTCGATGTTGACGGCCGCGGTCTCGTGCTGAAGGACCTGGGCCCGGAGCCCGGATGCGGCGACGAGAACCGCCCCAAGGACGAGGAGGGACCGGCGGATCGGTTTGTTCATGACCCCTCTATTATATCACGACCGGCGGCCGGCCCCGGCGCATTCCGAGGCCGAGCCCCTCAGGACATCGAGGCCGTGGGGGAGGGCCGGCAGGATGGCGGCCAGGCTCTCGCGGGCGGCCTTTTCGCTCCCCGGCAGGTTGACGATGAGCGTCGTGCCGCGGATGCCGGCGGCCGCCCGGCTGAGCATCGCCGTCGGCGTCTTCTCGGCCCCGGCCCGGCGCATCGCCTCGGGGAGGCCGGGCGTCTCGCGCTCGATGACGCTCTTCGTCGCCTCTGGCGTCCGGTCTCTCGGGCTGAAGCCCGTGCCTCCGGTCGTCAGAACCAGGTCGAGCCCCTCGTCCGACCAGGCGAGGAGCGCCGCCCGGATCTCGTCCGGCTCGTCGGGGACGATCTGCGTCCGGACGACCTCTCCGCCGGCGGCCTCGATCATCTCGCGGATGGCCGGCCCGCTCCGGTCCTCGCGCTCGCCCCGCGCTCCCTTGTCGCTTACGGTGAGAATGCCGACCTTCATCGTCACCCTCCGATCCTGAACATGTCGCTCGAGAGGCCATCGATCGCGCCCCGCTCCCAGGTCGCCTTGGCCTCGAAGGCCGATCTGAATGCGGCCTCGAGCTCCGCCGCGACGGCCCGGCCGCCGCGCAGGATCCTGCGCAGGTCGAGGCCACCCTGGTCGAAGAGACAGAGCCTCAGCCGGCCGTCCGGGCCCAAGCGGAGCCGGCCGCAGCCGCGGCAGAAGGGCTCGGAGACGGGCGTGATGAAGCCGAGGCGGGTCCCGTCGCCGAGACCCCCCATCGCCGCGACCCCGTCCCCGGCCGCGAGCGGCTCGAGCGGCCCGAAGTCCGCCGCGATCCGGGCCCGGATCTCCTCCCCCTTGACGAAGAGGGCCGGCCGCCAGGCCCCGAGCTCCTTGCACTCGGGCGTGAGCCCGCTCGTCGGCATGAGCTCGATGAAGCGCAGCTCGACGCCTTCGCGCCGGGCGAAGCGCACGAATTCGGGGATCTCGTCGTCGTTGACGCCGCGGATGACGACCGTATTGACCTTGATCGGGGCGAGGCCGGCCTCCCGGGCCGCGGTGAGGCCGGCGAAGATGCGGTCGAGGCCCGGCCGCCGCGTGATCGCCTCGAAGCGGTCCGGGCGGAGCGTGTCCAGGCTGACGGTGACCCGCCGGAGCCCGGCCGCCCTGAGCGCGGCCGCGAACTCGGCCAGGTGCAGGCCGTTCGTCGTCAGGGCCAGGTCGTCCGGCCCGAGCGCGGCCAGGAGCCGGACGAGTTCGGCCACCCCCCTGCGGACGAGAGGCTCGCCGCCGGTCAGCCGGAAGCGCCGGACCCCGGCGGCCATGGCCGCGCGCGCGACGGCGGCGATCTCCTCGTAGCTCAGCACCTCGGTCATCGGGACGAGCGGCACGCCCGCTTCGGGCATGCAATAGATGCAGCGCAGGTCGCAGCGGTCCGTGACCGAGATGCGGAGGACCTTAGCGCTCGGCAATGCTGTCTCCGGGGCGGACCGGGCCGCCTTCGAGGACTTCGCAGAAGATGCCGCGGGCGGGCATGATGCAATCGCCGGTGAGATGAAAGACGGCGCACTTGGTGTGGCATTCCTTGCCGATCTGGGTGACCCGCAGGCGGACCGTGGCCCCGACCGCGAGCTCGTCGCCGAGGACGAGGGCCGCGAGATCGAGGCCGCGCGTGGTCAGGTTCTCGGCGAAGGAGCCGGGCCCGAGCGTGACGGCCGGGGAGGCGCCCAGGCGCTCCCTTTGGGCCTCGATGTCCTCGATGGCCAGGAGGGAGACCTGGCGGTGGCCGAAGTCGACGTGCGCGTCGCCCTCGATGCCCCGGCCGGCCCGGAGCTCGACCGAGGCGACCGGGCGCTTGATCTGCCCCTTCTTGGCGCTCGTGTTGACGGAGACGATCGTCCCCGTTCTGACGGCGGCCCGGATCATTTCCGTCTCCGGTAGACCCCGCTCTTGCCGCCGCTCTTGTAGTCGAGGCGGAGCCGGACGACCTCGGCCCCTCGCTCGACGGCCTTGACCATGTCGTAGATCGTCAGGGCCGCGACGGCGGCGCCGGTCAGGGCTTCCATCTCCGCCCCGGTCTTGGCCTCGGCCGAGACGCGGCAGCGGACGCGCACGCCCTTCTCCTCGAGGTCGAGGTCGAGGTCGACGTTCTCGAGCGGGATCGGGTGGGCCAGGGGGATGAGCTCGTGCGCCTTTTTGGCCGCCTGGATGCCGGCCAGCCGGGCCGTTCCCAGGACGTCGCCCTTGGCGAGGCCGTTCGAGCGGACGAGCTCGACCGTCGCCGGGCCGAACTTGACGAAGGCCGAGGCGGCCGCCTCGCGCCGGGTCACGGGCTTCGCCCCGATGTCCACCATCCGGGCCTTTCCTTGGTTGTCGACGTGGCTGAGCTTGGCCATGGTCACCGTCCGTCCATGAAGATGATCTCGACCTCCCGGCCCGCTTCGAGCCTGGCGGCGTCGGCCGGGACCACGATGAGGACGCGGCCGTGGACCATGGACCGGAGGACGCCGCTCCTCTGGTCCCCGTAGGGCGCGGCCTGGAGACAGGGGCCGTCGGAGGTGAGGACGCCGCGCAGGAAGTGAGTGAGTCCGGGCTTGATCGCGATCTCCCGGTCGAGCACCGCCTTCGCCGACGGGGGGCCGGCCGCGGCGCGGCCGAGGAGGCGGTCGATGGCCGGCCGCACGAACAGCCAGAACGTCACCATGGCGCTCGTCGGGTTGCCCGGCAGGCCGAAGACGAGCTGGCGGCCGCGGAGGCCGAAGAACACCGGCTTGCCCGGCTTGATGCGGATCCGCCAAAAGACCGGTTTGACGCCCCAGGCTTCGAGCTGGGCCTTGACCAGATCGTAATCGCCGACCGAAACGCCGCCCGAGAGGACGAGGATGTCCGCGCCCTTGGCCCGGGCGAGCTTGGCGGCGAGCGAGGCGCCGCGGTCGCGGGCGATGCCGAGGTAGCTCGCGGCCGCGCCGGCCTGGACGGCCAGGGCCGTGAGGGACGGCCCGTTGGAGTTGCGGATTTGGCCGGGCCGCTTCCGTTCGCCCGGCTCGACGATCTCGTCGCCCGTGGCGATGACGGCCAGCTTGGGCCGGCGGGTCACCCGGACGCGGGCCAGGCCGGTCGCGGCCAGCATGCCGGTCTCGGCGGGGCCGATGAGCGTCCCGCGGGTGAGGGCGATCTCGCCTTTCCGGAGGTCCTCGCCGGCCAGGCCGATGTTGTCGCCCGGCCTCACCCCGCGCCGGACCTTGACGATGCCGCCGGCCGCCTCGGTGTCCTCGACCATGACCACGGCGTCCGCCCCGGAGGGCAGGGGCGCGCCGGTCATGATGCGGACGGCCTGGCCCGGCCCCACGGCCTTTCGCGCCGGCCGGCCGGCGGGCAGGTCGCCGAGGACCGCGAGCTCGACCGGGCCCGCGCCGCCGGGGCCGGAGGACGGGCGCGTGTCCTCGGCCCTCACGGCGTAGCCGTCCATGGTCGCCTTGGTGAACGGCGGGATGCTCTCGCGGGCGGCGATGTCGCGAGCCAGGGTCCGGCCCAGGGCCTGAGCGAGCGTGACGGTCTCGGAGGGGAGGGGTTTGGCCGCGTCGAGGACCCGGGCGCGGGCGTCTGCGTAGTCGATCATGAGGGCTGCCGGACCTCCGCCGGCCGTTCGCCGACGATCCGGACGGAGCCCGGCTCAAATGTTAACAGAACCTCCGTTGAAAGGGAAACGCGGCCGCGCTCGAGCTCGGCAATGGGGAGAGAGGCCCGGAAGACGAGGTCCCCGGCGACCCGGACGAGGGCCGTGGCGGTGTCGGTCGTCTCCATCCGGCTGACGCGGCCCGCGAAGATGTTGGGCCCGCACGGAGAGGTGCCGGCCCCGCCGGCGGGGAAGAGACGGATCGCGGCCGGGTCGATGACGCAGGTGACGTGGCCCCCCGTTTGGCCCGGGAAGACGATCCGGGCGCCCGGCCTGGGCTCGATCCAGCTCACCCGGCCGTCGGTCGAGGCCATCCCGCTGAAGCAGTTCTCGTGGCTGAATTCGACCCGTTTTCCGTCCGAGAGGTAGAGGATGTCGTCGGCAAGCCGGGACGCTTGGGAAAAATTGTGGGTGGAGAAGACGACCGTCGTGCCCCACGCGCGCCCGGCCTCGCTCAGGACCGCCTCGGTGCGCAGGCCGAGGGCGGCGTCGAGATTCGCGGTCGGCTCGTCGAGGAGAAGGGCCCGGGGATGGAGGGCCAGGGCCCGGGCGATGGCCACGCGCTGGACCTCGCCCGCGCTCAGGCCGGAAACGGACTTGCCGCCCCAGCCGTCGAGCTCGACGAGGGCCAGGGCCTCGGCGACGCGCGGGCGCGCCTCGGCCTCCGGGAGCTTCCTGAGCTTGAGTCCGAAGGCGACATTGTCCGCGATCGTGCCCTTGAAGAGATAAGGATGATGGGCGAGCAGGACGGCGTCGCGGCGGGCGAGCGCGCCGCCGTCGTCAGCGGCCCACGCGTCGCGGCCGAAGAGATCGATCCGTCCGCGCAAGGGCCGGACGAGAAAGGCGAGGAGCGCGAGCAGGGTCGTCTTGCCGGCGCCGTTCGGCCCGACGATGGCCAGGATCCCGCCCTCGGGGACGTCGAGCGAGCCGATCTCGAGGGCGAAGGGCGACCGGGCCGTCGGGTACGCGTATCCGATGTCCCGGAGCCTGTAGGCGAGGCGGCCCATCTCAGGCGTCTCCGTCGCGGCCGCGGAGGCCGGACTGGACGATGAGATTGATGCCCAACGTGATCACGAGCAGCAGGACGCCGAGGACGACTCCGTTGCGGAATTCGCCCTTGGCCGTCTCGAGGGCGATCGAGGTCGTGATGTTCCGGGTGGCGTTGCGGATGTTGCCGCCGAGCATCATGGCGATCCCGACCTCGGAGATGGCCCGGGCGAAGCCGGCCAGGACGGCGACGAGGAGGGGGAAGCGGGCTTCGCGCAGGACGATCCAGCCGGCCTGGCGGCCGGAGGCGCCGAGGGTCAGGGCGGTCTGCCGGGCCCGGCGGTCGACCTGACGCAGGGCCGTGTAGGAGAAGCCGACGATGAGAGGCAGGATGAGGAAGGTCTGGCCGACGGTCATGGCCGTCTGCGTGTAGAGGAGGCCGAGCCCGCCGAGGGGGCCGCTGCGGCTGAGGAGCGAATAGAACAGGAGGCCGATGACGACCGTCGGCGCGGCCATCCAGGTCTGGTTGACGGCCAGGATGACCTTCTTGCCGCGGAACTCCCGGGAGGAGAGGTAGAGCGCCGCGGGCACGGCCAGGGCGCTGGCGATGACGGCGGCCAGGCCGCTCGTCTTGAGCGAGACCCAGACCGCCAGACCGAGCTCTCGGAGGATCATTTGAGGAGGTCCACCCCCGGGGCGGCCGCGAGCGGTTCGAAGAGGGGCCGTCCCGCCGGGCCCTTGAACTCGCCGATGAGCTTCTGGCCGCGCGGCGAGGTCAGGAAGGCGATGAAGGCCATGGCCTCGCCGTAGCGGGCCGTGGGGACGCGGGCGGGATCGACCGCGATCACGGTGTAGATGTTCTCGAGCTCGGGGCTGTCGGTGGTGACGGGCTCGAGCCCGGCCAGGCCGCGCAGGCCATAGAAGGTCGCGGTGTCGGTCAGGGTGTAGGCGCGGCGCTCGGCGGCGACCCGGAGGGTCTCGGCCATGCCCTGGCCGGTCTCGAGATAGCCGGCCTCGGGCCGCCCCCCGGCGAGGGCCCAGAGCTCGAGCTCGCGGGCATGCGTCCCGGAATTGTCGCCGCGGCTGACGAAGGACGCGCCGCTCGACCGGATGCGCCCCAGGGCCGCGGCGGCCGAGGGAGAACCCGAAACGCCGGCGGGGTCGCCGGCAGGGCCGACGATGACGAAATAGTTCCGGGCGACGACCCGGCGGTTGACGCCGAAACCGTCGCGGAGGAATTCCTCTTCGAGCTTGCGGGCGTGGACGATGACGACATCGGCGTTGCCGTCGCGGGCCTGCTTCAAGGCCGCGCCCGTTCCGACGGCGATCCACCTGAGGGCGATTCCGGTGTCCTTGGCGAACGCGTCGGCCAGGACGTCGAGGAGGCCGGTCGCGTCGACGCTCGTCGTCGTGGCCAGCATGAGGGTCCGCTCAGGGGGGGCTTCATCGCCGGCCGCCGATGCCTCGACCGGGGACATGTCCCTTCGGTACGTGTCCCCATTATCCGTTGCGTGGAGGCCGGCCAGGGAAACCGTCAAGGCCAGGACCGCGGTCCCGAAGGCCCGACGGTCCGGCCGGGGCAAACGGCGCAAAGTGTCTCCTTTTCGAGCACGGAAGGAGGAGCCGTTTCCCGCTCCTCCCTGTCGGTCCGAGGGCCTGGCCGGCCCGGCCGGCGAGCGCGGCTTTAGCGCCTCGGACTCGGAGCATCGTCTTTGATAG
>Ga0105093_10001020_pt1 | contig 10679 bp, 12 predicted proteins | sample PPLLak3March2015_2_FD_79111 | JGI IMG/M metagenome (GOLD analysis project Ga0105093, IMG submission 79111) | Freshwater sediment microbial communities from Prairie Pothole Lake near Jamestown, North Dakota, USA - PPLs Lake P8 Core (3) Depth... | ecosystem: Environmental > Aquatic > Freshwater >... | reverse complement strand
TCAAGAACCGCGTCTTCCAGGCCAAGGAGCTGCTGAGAAGGAGGATGGAGGCGTCATGACGTCCTGCCCGCGCGCCGAAGACCTCTACCTCTATCTCGAGGGCGAGCTCGGCCCCTACCACGCCCGCAAGCTCGAGGAGCACGTCGAGTGCTGCGAGGCCTGCCGCGAGGCCCTGGAGGAACGGCGCCTGCTCCACGAGGCCTTCACCAGCCTGCCGCCATTCGAGGTGCCTGGGGGCTTCGCCCGGTCGGTCATGGACAGTCTGCCCGAGCCGGAGGTCCGGAGGCGCGGCTGGCTCGCGCCTCTCGTCGCGGCCGTGGCCGCTCTCTCGGTCGGCCTGGCCGGCTTCAACCTTTTCACCGGCACGAGCATCTCCGACGTCCTGGTCGCCCTCAACGGCTTCTTCGGCCAGGCCGTCGCCCAGGCCGCCCCGCTGGCGATCAAGACGTTCAAGCTCGGCGGCCTGATCCTGAAGATCATCCGCGATCTTCTGACCTTGGGCCTCAACGGTCTGGCGACCTTCTCGCGCGTCCTCGGCCCGGGAGGGATCGCCCTGGCCATCGGCCTGACGGCCCTCCTCGCGGTCCTCGCCTTTTTCGGGGCGAGGCGATTCCTCCACCAGGGAGAAGGATCATGATCAAGAAGACGCTGACGCTAGCCCTCCTGGGCTTCTTCATACTGGCGCCGCTCGCCGCCGCTCCGGCGGCCCAGGCCGAGACTGGCTCACGGCAGGACATCCACGTCGCAGCCGGCGAGACCCAGGACAAGATCTTCAGCCTGGGCGGTCACGTGATCGTCGACGGCAATGTCCGCGAGGACGTCATGGTCATCGGCGGGTCTATCACCATCAGCGGAGAGGTCGGCCAGTCGGTCGTGGGCATCGGCTCGCACATCGTCGTCACGGCCACGGCCAAGGTCGGGGAGGACCTGGCCGCGCTGGGCGGGACGCTCGAGAAGGAGCCCGGCTGCGTCGTCGGCGGCGACACGATCTATTTCCAGACCCGCGAGCTCGGCGACCGGCTTTTTCAGGACGGCGTCTGGGACGGGCTGCTGTCGCTCTCGATCATCCCCATCTTCGTCGTCGCCAAGCTGGTCATGATCTTTCTCTGGCTCATCGTCGCCGTGCTGGGGGCCGCCCTCATTCCCAAGCCCATCGCCTTCGCCGCCGGGGAGATCCGCAAGCACTTCTGGCCGGTCCTGGGGACGGGCTTCGTCGCCATCATCATCTTCACGACGCTCGTGCTCTTCGCCGCCTTGCTGAGCTTCATCCTCATCGGCCTCCCCATCGCCCTGGCCCTCGCGGTGGCCGGGTTAGTCGTCAAGGTCTTCGGCCGGCTGGCCGTCTTCTACCTCCTCGGCGAGAGCGCCCTGAGGGCCTTCCGCTCGAGGAACGCCTCCGCCATGGGCGCCGTGCTGATGGGCCTGCTCGTCTTCAGCCTGGCCGGGTTCGTGCCGGTCCTCGGCTTCCTCTTCACCCTCGTGTTGAACGCCGTCGGCTGGGGCATCGCCATCCGGACGAAGTTCGGCACGCGCGAGAACTGGTTCGTGAAGTCGACACCTTCGCCGGCCTGCTAAGGTCGCTCGCTTCAGGGCTCTTCCTCCCTCGGCGTCACCCCCGGCTGTGCTCAGGCGGGAAGCGGAGCTTTCGGAGCGGACCGGCAGAATCGTGGCTGACGCTCGAAGCCCGATTCTGCGAGATATCTTCGAAGAAAACTTTATTCGGATATTTCCCAGTCGCGCCGCTCCGAGCCGCTCCGCGGCGCGCCTGGTCCTCCGCGCCTGAGAGGCGCTCCGGGTAGGCCCCCACGCCGTTGCGTCATCGCCCCTCCTCGAGCACTTAGAGAGCTTTAGCAGGCGGCGCGGAATCGATTTCCCGGGAGGGAGAACGGGCCTAAGGACGGCGGGAACAGGCCGTTGGCCTATCGTTCGAGGATTTCTTTTTCTTTGGCCGCGGCCAGCTCCTCGGCCCTGGCGATCGTCTCGTCGAGGAGCTTCTGGAGCTGCTCGATCCCCGAGAACTTCTCGTCCTCGGTGATCTCCTTCTCCTTCTCCAGCTCCTCGATGAACTCCTTGGCCTCGCGGCGCATGTTGCGCAGGGCCGTCTTCTCCTCCTCGAGCATCTTGCCGATCTTCTTGGCCATCTCCCGGCGGCGCTCCTCGTCGAGGGGCGGGATAGGGATGCGGAGGAGCTTGCCGTCGTTGAGCGGGTTGAGGCCGAGGTCGGCCCCGCGGATGGCCTTGTCGACCGGCTCGAGCATCGAGGGATCGTAGGGCTGGATGACGATGAGCGTCGGCTCGGGGACCTTGAGCGTGGCCACCTGGTTGACAGGCGTGGGGACCCCGTAATAGTTGACCTTGATCTCTTCGAAAACGCTGATGTTGGCCCGGCCGGTCCGGAGCATGCCGATCTCCTTGCGGAAATGCTCCGCCGAGGTCTTCATCTTCTTGGCCGTATCGCTGAGCACGTCTTTGACCATGGTGTTCCTCTCGAAAACCGTGATTCGGGCCGCCCCGCATCGGGGGCATTACCTCTTGGGAACCGATAATAGAATAGGGCGTCCGGGGTGTCAAGGAACCCGGACGGCGGCCCGGTCGGGTCCGGGGAACGGGAAGAGCGCGGAGGGGCGATGTTCGCGGGCCATGATCTCCCTCAGCTCGGCGACGATGTCGGGGCGCGTTCCCGCGACGTCGGTCGTTTCGCCGGGGTCGCGCCCGAGGTCGTAGAGTTCGGCCGGCGCATCCGGGTTCTTGATCAGGTCGCGGCGCACGGCCTTCCAGCGCCCGCGGCGGGCCATCTGCTGGCCGCCGTAGCCGGGGAACTCCATGTAGAGAGGACGGTCATCCTCGGCCGCGGCCTTCCCATTGAGACCGGCCAGCCGGCTGACCCCGTCGAGTCCTTCGGGAAAGCGACGGCCGGCGCCGGCCGCATCGAGAAGCGTCGGGAGCATGTCCTGGAAACAGACGAGCTCGTCGCTGACGCGGCCGGCCGGGACGACGCCCGGGCGCCGGGCGATGAGGGGCACCCTGATGCCGCCCTCGTAAACGGAGCCCTTCTGGCCCCGGAAGCCGTTCGCCCCGCGGAAGAAGGCCGGGTCGTAGCCGCCGATGTCGTACGTCGGGCCGTTGTCGCTGGCGAAGAGGAGGAGAGTCCTCTCGTCGAGCCCGAGCTTGCCGAGAAGGGCCAGGATCCGGCCGACGCTGCGGTCGAACCGCGTGACCATGGCCGCGTAGGCCGCCCGCGGCTTCGGGTGCGGGAGATAGCCCTGGCCGCCTTCATAGGCGGTCTCGGGCCACAGCCCTTCGTACTCGGCAAGGGAATCCTCGGGGACCTGAAGGGCCAGGTGGGGAACCGTGGTGGCAAAGAAGAGGAAGAACGGCCGGTCGCGGTTGGCGGTGATGAAATCGAGCGCCTCGGCCTCGAAGAGGTCGGGCGCATACTCGCGCCCCACAGGCCCTCCTCTGTTCCCCTCGAGCGGGACCCGGGCGGAGTTTCGCCAGAGCTCGGGCGGGTAGTGATTGTGGGCCCGGCGCTGGCAGTTGAAGCCGAAGAAGAAGTCGAATCCCTGCGAGAGAGGCTCGCCCTCTGAGCCGGGATAGCCGAGGCCCCACTTGCCGACGAGGCCCGTCGCGTAGCCCTCGGCCTGGAGCAGCCGGGCCAGGGTCGGCGTCCCGGCCGGCAGGGGCGCCTGGCCTTCGGGCTGGATCTCGTTGTTGTCCCGGATGTGGGCGTGGCCGGTGTGGAGGCCTGTCAGCAGGACGCACCTCGACGGGGCGCAGACGGGGCTTCCGGAATAGGCCTGGGTGAAACGCGTGCCCTCGGCCGCAAGCCGGTCGATATGGGGCGTCCGGATCTTCGTCTCGCCGTAACAGCCGAGCTGGGACCAGCCCAAATCGTCGGCCAGGATGAGGACGATGTTGGGTTTGACTCCGCGCGGCGCCCGGCAGGCGGTGATCCCGGCGAGGGAAAAGGCCGCGGCCCCCGCCCCGGTGCGGACGGCCGTCTTCAGGAAATTCCGGCGCGTCGTCACGCCCTCAGATTAGCCGCCGCCCCCGGCGAAGTCAATTAGAAGGGGTCAAACCTACGGCGGGAAGCGGATTCCGAGGAGCGACCTGCAGAGTCATAGCCGAGCGCTCGAGGCTATGATTCTGCGAAATATCTTGGGGGCATGCAGGCAAAATTAAAGAGGTATAGGTTTGACCCCGTCTTGATCCTAATAGACGCGGGTGCCGATCGCCTCGCCCAGGACGGCCCGCTTGATGTTGCCGCCCAGGCCCAGGGCGAAGACGAGGATGGGCATGCCGTTGTCGCTGCAGAGGGAGATGGCCGTGGCGTCCATGACCTTGAGGTGCTTCTTGAGGACGTCGATGTAGCGGATCTTCTCGAACCGCGTGGCCGCCTTGTCCTTGACCGGGTCGGCCGAGAAGACGCCGTCGACCTTGGTGGCCTTGAAGATGATGTCGGCCCCGATCTCGAGGGCCCGCTGGGCCGCGGCCGTGTCGGTCGTGAAAAAGGGGCTGCCGATGCCGGCCGAGAAGATGATGATCCGGCCCTTTTCCATGTGCCGGATGACCCGCCGGCGGATGAACGGCTCGGCCACGGACTTGATCTCGATGGCCGACACGTGCCGCGTGTCCGCCCCGGCCTTGTCGAGCGCCGCCTGGAGAGCGATACCGTTGATGACCGTGGCCAGCATGCCCATCTGGTCGGCCGAGCCCTGGTCGATGCCGTCCTTGATGCCCTTGGCCCCGCGGAAGAGGTTGCCACCGCCGATCATGACGGCGACGTCGACCCCAAGGTCGTGGACCTCCTTGATCTCGCGGGCGACGGCGATGGCCCGGTTGAAATCGATACCGGTAGCGACGTCGCCGAGGAAGGACTCGCCGGACAGCTTCAGCAGGATGCGTTTGTAGGCCGGCCTGGGTTTGCGCCGCGACCGAGTTTTGGGCTTAAGTGTGGGCATAGGCTTGGCTCCGGGCCGTATTCTATACCGGTTCCGGCCCGGACTTCAATCCCGTTCGCGGGAGCGGACGGGGGGAGCTTCAGTCCTGGCCGATCTCGAAGCGGGCGAAGCGTCCGACCTTGATGTTCTCGCCCATCTTGGCGACGAGCTTGGTGATCAAGTCCTTGACTTTGATCTTGTCTTCGCGGATGTAAGGTTGGTCGAGGAGGCAGACCTCCTCGAAGAACTTGCTCAGCTTGCCCTGGACGATCTTTTCCATGATCTCCGGCGGCTTCTTCATGTCGCCGAGCTGGGCCTGGATGATCTCCTTCTCCTTGGCCACGATGTCGGCCGGCACGTCGGTCGAGGCGATCCACTTCGGCTTGGCCGCCGCGATCTGCATGCCCAGCTCCTTGACGAGCTCCTGGAACTCGCAGTTGCGGGCGACGAAGTCGGACTCGCAGTTGAGCTCGACGAGGACGCCGATGCGGCCGTTCATGTGGATGTAGGAGCCGACGAGGCCCTCTTTGGCGGCCCGGCTGGACTTCGCCTCCGCCCGGGCATAACCCTTCTTGCGCAGGATCTCGATGGCCTTGTCCATATCGCAGTCGCACTCGGACAGGGCGGCCTTGCACTCCATCATGCCGATGCCGGTCCGCTCGCGGAGCTCTTTGACCTTGTCTGCCGTGATTTCCATGATGTCCTCTCTTCGCCCCTCAGACCTCTTCGGGGATCTCGCCCTCGGGCGCCTGGCCCCCGGCGGCGGCCGCGGCGGCTTCCTCCGCCGACTTCTCCTCGAGGAGCTCCTTGCTGATCCGGTTCTTCTTGCCCTCGATGATCGATTCGGCGGCCTTCGAGGCGAACAGCTCGATGGCCCGCACGGCGTCGTCGTTGCCGGGAATGGGATAATCGATGTCCTCGGGGTTGCCGTTCGTATCGACGACGGCCACGATGGGGATGTGCATCTTCCGGGCCTCGGCGATGGCGATCGTCTCCTTCGAGGAGTCGATGATGAAGATGGCCCCGGGGAGCCCGGCCATGGTCTTCAGGCCGCCCAGGTTCTTCTGGAGCTTGCGGTAGACCTTCTCCTGCTTGGACTGGACCTTCTTCGACAGCAGCTCCCAGCGGCCGTCCTCCTTCATCTCCTCGAGCTCCTTGAGCTTGTCGACGCTCGTCCGGACGACGCCGAAGTTCGTCAGCAGCCCGCCGAGCCAGCGCTGGTTGACGTAGGCCGATTCGCATTTGGCGGCGTAGTCGCGGACGATGTCCTGGGCCTGCTTCTTGGTGCCGACGAAGAGGATCATCTTGCCGTCCTCGGCGACGCCGCGGAGGTAGTTCAGGGCCTCCTTGAAGTTCTTGATCGTCTTCTGCAGGTCGACGATGTAGATGCCGTTCCTCTGGCCGAAGATGTATTCCTTCATCTTCGGGTTCCAGCGCTTGGTCTGGTGCCCGAAGTGAACGCCCGCCTCCAACAGTTCTTTCATCGTTACGGAAACCAACTCAGCCTCCTCTTTAACGCTTGTGGTACTGAGGAGCCTTGCGGGCGCCCAGCAATCCGTACTTTTTCCGCTCTTTGACCCGCGCGTCGCGCGTCAGCAGACTGGCCGCCTTGAGCGCGGGCCTGAGCTCGCGGTTGAACTCGACGAGGGCCCGGGCGATGCCGAGCCGGATGGCCTCGGCCTGGGCCTTGGCGCCTCCGCCGCTGATCCGGAGGAACATGTCGAACTTGTCCTCCGTCTCCGTGAGGAGGAGCGGCTGGCGGATGATGACCTTGTAGGCGTCGAGCCGGAAATATTCAGCGTAGGGCCGCGGCCTCTTGTTGACGAACAGCGTGATGTCGCCTTTGCCCGAACGCAGGAAGACGCGGGCGATGGCCGATTTCCTCTTCCCCGTTCCGTAGTACTGGATCAGACTCAAAGGGGCCTCCTAAAACTTGTATTCCTGGGGGTTCTGGGCTTCGTGGGGGTGGGAGGGTCCGCGGTAGACCTTGAGCTTCTTGTACAGGGCCCGGCCGAGCTTTCCCTTAGGGACCATGCCCCAGACGGCCTTCTTGATGACCTCTTCCGGCTTCTTGGCCAGGAGGTCCTTGAGGGTCTCCTCCTTGATGCCGCCCGGGTAGAGGGAGTGGGTGTAATACTTCTTCTGTTCGAGCTTTCGCCCGGTGACCTTGATCTTCTCGGCGTTGATGACGACGACGAAGTCCCCCGTGTCCAGATGGCTGGTGAACTGGGGCTTCCTCTTGCCGCGGATCAGGTCGGCGATCTCGGTGGCCATGCGTCCGAGGATCCGGCCCTCGGCGTTGACCAGCCACCACTTCTGTTCGATCTCGTCCTTTTTAGGGATAAACGTCCTCATGCGCTTCTAACCTTAATCGAGAGATAGAAAGACGACCTAAAATACTAAAAAACGGGAAAATTGTCAACTTTCTTGCCCCGGGGCCTTCCGAACACGGCCTAAATGAAAATTGCGCTCCGCCCGGCGGGCGGAGCGCAATCGATCGATCTCGGGACCAGGTCCGGGGCTACTTCTTCAGCTCTTCCTCGAGCTTCTTGCGCTCGGCGGCCCGCTTCCTCAGCTCCTGGAACCTCTCGAGGTACCGGTCGCCCTCGGCGTTGTGGCGGGCTTCCTTCTCGGGCTCGAGCTTGGCCAGAACGGACTTGTGCAGGGGGCCCATCCAGGCGTAGGGCTCGGGATAGTTCGGGTCGAGCTCGATGGCCTTGGTGATGGACTTGAACGCGTCCAGGGCCAGCTTCAGCCTCTCCGCGCTGGTCAGGAACTGGAAGCGGTAGGCCCGCGACCACTCGTTGACGCCCAGGGCCAGCCAGGCCTCGGCGGAATCGGGCTGGAGCGTGATCCTCTTCTGCCAGAACTCGGCCGCGCGCTCGTAGGACTTCAGCAGCTCCTCGGGGGAGCCCGCGCTCTGCTCCAGGTAGGTCGCCATGTAGGCATAGCCCTGGGGGTTCTCGGGGTCGGTCTCGATGCGGCGCAGGTACATGGACTCGGCCTTCTTGGCGATCTCCTTCTTCTCGGCCGCGTAGCGCTTGTAGAACTCGGCGACGACGTAGTAATTGTCCATGTTCTCGGGCTGGAGCTCGATGATGCGGAGATAGAGCTTCTCGGCCTCGTCGAACTTGCGGAGCTTGTCGTACATGTCGCCCAGGGAATAGATGATGTCCCTGTTGTTGGGCTCGATCTCGAGGGCCCTGGTCAGGGCGCCGAGGGTCTTCTGCTCGAGCTCCTTGTTGAGGGGCGTGTCGACGCCGGGCTTGTAGAGCTGCTTGTAACTCTCGCCCAGGAAGCGGAAGGCCTGGGTCATGTTGGGATTGTACTTGAGCGTGGCCTCGTATTCGGTGATGGCCTTCCGGTACTGGTTCTCCCGGAAGTAGCTATTCGCCCTGCCGAAATGGTAGTTCGCGGCGAGCTTGCCGTAGGACAGGTCCTGGCAGCCGGTGAAAACGAAGATCACCGCGATCGTAACGGCGGCGAGCATGACTCTCTGGGTCGTCTTTCGAGACATCCTGACCTCCTTGACTGTCAAACGCAAATGACGCGGAAAGACAAGAATCTATTTATAAACGATGCCTCCCTCAAAGTCAAGAAAAAAGCCGGGTCGGGGCCGCCGCTCAGCTCGTCCGGACGATGAGCCGGACGGGGCTTCCGTCGAAGCCGAATTCCCGGCGCAGGGACTCGATGAAGTGCTTCTCGTAGGTCGGCGCCAGGGGGCCCCGGGAGCCCAGGAACAGGATGAAGGTCGGCGGGGAAACCCCTTTCTGGGTCATGTAGCGGAGCTTGGCCCGGGCCCCGTTCTTGAGGCGGGGCGGGTGGGCCTCGGTCATCCGGGCCAGGAAGGCGTTCAGCTTGGACGTCTCGACCCGGGTCGTGGCCCCCTTGCGGACCTGCTCGGCCGTATCGAGGAGCTTGACGATGCGCTGGCCCGTCCGGGCCGAGATGAAGAGGAGCGGGGCATAGGCGACGAAGCCGAGCTTGCGGAAGACCCGCTCCCGGACGGCCTCCGGCCGGACGGCGTCCTTGTCGACGAGGTCCCACTTGTTGAGGGCGATGATGAGTGGCCGGCCGGATTCGAGGGCCAGCTGGGCGATGCGGGCGTCCTGGCGGGTGGGGAACTCCTGGACGTCGAGGACGAGGCAGACGACGTCGGCCTGGCGGATGTTGGCCTTGGCCCGGACGATGCCGGCCTTCTCCCGTCCGTCCTCGGCGCTGGCCATCCGGCGGATGCCGGCCGTGTCCACCAGGCAGAACGGCTTGCCGTCGCGGATGAGGAGCGTGTCCGTGCTGTCGCGCGTCGTGCCGGGGATCTCGCTGACGATGAGGCGCTCCGCCCCGGCCAGGCGGTTGACGATGGACGACTTGCCGACGTTGGTCCGGCCGACGATGGCGATGCGCAGGGGCGCCTCTTCTTCTTCCCCGGCAGGCTCGCCCGGCGGCAGGGCGGCGACGAGGGCCTCCTCGAGGGCGGTGATGTTGAGATTGTGCTCGGCGGAGACGAAGTGGATGTCCTTCTCGCCCAGCCGGTAATAGTCGGCCGTCATCGATTCCTCCTTGGCGGGGGAATCGAACTTGTTGACGACGAGGATGATCGGCAGGCCGCGCTTCTTGAGCCCGAAGTAGAGGTCCTCCTCGGCCGAGGCGATATCGCGCTGGCCGTCGAGGACGAAGAGGACGAGATCGGCCGCGGCCGCCTCGCTCAAGGCCTTATCACGGACCTTGTCGCTCAGGGGCTCGTCGGCGACGCCGAAGAGGCCTCCCGTGTCGACGAGGGTGAAGCGCCGGTCGCCGAGAACGCAGGCGGCGGCCATGCTGTCCCGGGTCATGCCCGGGTCGGAGTGGACGAGGGCCTTCCGCCGGCCCAGGATGCGGTTGAAAAGAGTTGATTTACCGACGTTGGGCAGGCCGACGATGACCACCCGGGGAAGCTTCGTCACGGCGGGCCCAAGCTATCTCGCCACGAGTGAATAGTCGGGGAAGAAGGCCCGCGACAGGTCGACGTGGCCGCCGAGGGTCTCCCTCTCGGCGCCCTCGACGAGCAGGACGACCTTTTTCACCGGCTTGAAGTTGTAGACGAGGGTGTTGACCACGGCGTAGACGGTCGCCAGCTCGGAGGTGGAGCCGTAAGACAGGTTCTCGGCGATGTCCCGGCTGAAGTCGACGGTGGCCAGCCCGTCCTTGGCGATGAAGACCTGGCGCACCCGGGTCCCGGTCGGGAGCGGCGAGACGAAGCCCTCCTCCGAGCCCCGGATGAGCTCGGCCAGAGCCCGCTCGGCCTCGTCGGCCTCGGTCGGGCCGGCGACGATCTCCCGCGTCTCTTTATGGAGGAGGTCGTCGGCGTCGGCGATGAAGAAGAGCGTCACCGTCTTCAGGGCCGGCTCGGCCGCGGCCGTTTCAGGCTCCCGCGGCGCGGCCGATTCGACGACACGCTTGACCGTCTCCCCGCCCCCGCCGGCGAAGAAGATGATGACGAGGACGATCAGCACGAGGGCCAGGCCGCCCAGCACGAGCGCCCGGCTGGAGATCTTGCGTTTCTTGGCCTCGGTCATGGCGTCCTACTGGCGTCCCCGGAGGAAGCGGCCGAGCCCCCGATAGATGGCTTCGGCGACCTTCGACTGGAAGGCGGCGGAGGCCAGCTTCTGCTCCTCGTCCGGATTGGAGATGAAGGCCGCCTCGACGAGAACGGCGGGGCAGGCGACGCCGGCCAGGATCTTGAAGGGCGCCTGCTTGATG
>Ga0105093_10001017_pt1 | contig 10689 bp, 8 predicted proteins | sample PPLLak3March2015_2_FD_79111 | JGI IMG/M metagenome (GOLD analysis project Ga0105093, IMG submission 79111) | Freshwater sediment microbial communities from Prairie Pothole Lake near Jamestown, North Dakota, USA - PPLs Lake P8 Core (3) Depth... | ecosystem: Environmental > Aquatic > Freshwater >... | reverse complement strand
ATTAACTAATATTATTATAATATACTATCTCTATGCTGCCCTGGCTAAAGCTATGTATCTGCTATGGCATTACAGTTGACCAAAAAGCAGCCTTACAAATCGCCCCCTGCAGATTGACCAAGGAACTGCTGTGGCTCATTATCAACCATTTTGGTTATGATGACGCCGCTGTCGCCTTGGGATGCAAAAGCCGCCGGGCCGAAGCCGAGCGGCTTGGAATTGCACTTGACGCCTACAGCAAGCGCCTTCAACGAAAAACCGCCTCGTTCAAACAGGTATTGATCGAAGCCGGCTATCTCTGATTTACCCCTGGCACAGTGAACGGATTGCAGCACCCTCTTTCCGATCCGACCGCGCCTATCAAGATGAAGCCGCACACTAAGGCCGTCCGGAGATTGATCCCGATCGCTGATATTTTAAAAGTCATGCTGGCGTCCAAGGGCCATGATCGGGTTCTGCTCGGAGCATACTGGCATACTGGTGCTCGGAAGGGAGAGGTGCTGAGATGGACCTGGGCGGACGATATCAATTTTGAAGAGCGATGGGTGCGACTGGGCACTCGGAAAAATCGCTCCGGGGAAATGACATATGAGAAGCTCTGGATGAACGACGATCTATTCACCCTGCTCATCTGGCAATGGAAAAATCGTCACCCCAAGAGTCCTTATGTTTTTTGCCATACGAACCCGAAAAGCAAATTGTATGGTCAACGCTTTGTTGCCCGCTGGAAAATGCTCAAGAAACTTTGCAAGGACGCAAAGGTTGCAGAATTTGGTTATCACGACATTCGGCATTCGGTTGCAAAATACCTGAACGACCTCCACAAGGTCGGACTGAAGAAGGTTCAGCAGATCCTCCGTCACCGCCGCCAGAGCACAACTGAGATCTACGTGGAAGGCAATTATACCGACACCAAAGACGCCCTCAAATTGTTGGAGCTGCAAAATCTCCAAAAGTTCTAAAAAAATTCACGCAGTTTTTCACTCAGTAGCAACAAAAAAAAGACCTAGGAAATTAACCTAAGTCCTTGATTTTATTGGTGGCGTCCCCAACCGGATTTGAACCGGTGTTGCCGACGTGAAAGGCCGGTGTCCTGGACCTGGCTAGACGATGGGGACGAATTTAAACTCTATGCAGTTGGTGGGCCGTGCTGGACTCGAACCAGCGACTCTCTGCTTAAAAGGCAGATACTCTACCGCCTGAGTTAACGGCCCGATCCTCAAACGCTTTTTTATATTTACCCGGATGCTTTTTGTCAATAAAAAAACAGCTTGATCTCAAACTGCCAGCAAGGTGGCCAGCCAGAGGCAACCTGGAATGAATATGGCCCAATCTTTAAAGCCAGCCTTGAGCAGGGGCTGGGTCCGGAATTCGGAATAACAGCGCGCCTCCATGGCCAGCGCCAGTTGATCCGATCGTTTGAAAATCCGGCTCATGATCGGAACACCCAGCTTCACCGCGCGCTGAAGCGGATTCCGACGGTATTCCACCGCACGCGCGCGCTGCGCATCGGAGGCCTGCGAGACTTCTTCGAAAATCACCGGAATGAACCGGACCAGCAGGCCCAGCATGGTGCCGACCCGCTCAGCAGAAACAAACGGCAGCGGTTTTAGAAACCACTGAACAGCGGTTTTGATCTCAGAGGAGCGGGTCGTGCCCATGAGCAGCGTTCCGATCAGAAATACCAACGCCAAACGCAGGCTGACCAATGCCCCCGCCCGCAGGCCCTCGCGGGTGATATCCAGCGCCAAAATGGATAAAACCGTTGTCCCGTCGGCGGACAGCACCCGCGCAGAGAAAACGAAAGCCAGCAGCAGTCCGATCCAGCGCAGTTCGCTTGTTTCAATACGCAGGCTCCGGGGGCAGCGGGCGGCTACGACCATTAGCGATAGCGCCATCGGCCCCAACCCCGAGAAACCCAGCTGCAGGGCGATCAGCGACGCAGCTGCCACAAGGGCCAGCTTCATGCGGACGTCCAGACGATGCAGCATCGAGGTCCCGGGCCGATAGGCGAATGCGGTCAGTTCAGCCACGAAAGCGCCTCCAACCCGAGATGCATGGCTCGCGGGCTGCGAACCCCGCAGCTTTCCGCCCGGGCGATCAGAACCGGCGGCGGGCCATCGCCCTCGATCCTTCCGCCGCGCATGAAGATCAGGCGGTCCGCGTGGGCCAACACTTTATCAAGGTCGTGGGTCGTTACGATAATTGTACAGCCCGCTCGGTGCTGCCGGATCATCTGGTCGAGCACATGGCGAACGCCGGGATAATCCAGGTTGGCAAACGGCTCGTCGAAAACGATCACCCGCGGCTGCATGGCCAGTATTCCGGCAATGGTCAACCGCCGCTTCTCTCCGCCGGAAAGCAAGTGGGGCCGTTTATCCGCCAGGTGCATCAAACCCGTGGCGGCCAACGCCTCCCTCACCCGCCGGTCGATCTCCCCTCGATCCAGCCTCAGATTTTCCGGCCCGAACGCCACCTCGTCGCGCACCGTCTCGCCGACGATCTGGCTGTCGGCATCCTGAAACACCATACCTACCAACACGCGGGCCTGGAGCGGGTGTTTCTTCACGCACACGCCCGCTACGCGCACGCTTCCAGCAGTCGGCAGGAGCAGGCCGTTGAGATGGCGCAGCAGCGTGGTCTTGCCCGACCCATTGGCGCCGGCGATGACCACGAAGCCGCCCGCCTCGATTTCGAGCGTGATCCCATCCAAACCGACCGTCCCATCCGCAAATCGGTGAGTCAAATTGTCAATTTCAATGATGGCAGCCATGGCAAACTGGGTATTTGGGTGTTTGGTATTTAGTGTTTGGCATTGGGTGTTTGGTGAAGAATAAAATGCCGTAAGGGAACCGTGCCTTGAAGCCGATTAGTTGGTCATGATCGGACGAACCGCTCTGGCAATCAAAGCGGCGGCGGCGATCTTGAGCGCATCCCCCGCGAGAAAGGGAAGCATGCCGACCGCCGCGGCTTTTGCCAGCGTCATCCCGGTCACGACCTTGAGCCAAGGTACCCCGCAGGCATAAAGGGCGGCCGACCCGAGCACCATGGCGACCACATCCCAAAGCATGCGTCCCAACCGCCGGTCGGCAATCGAGCCGATCAGGAAGACCGCCGGCAAATACCCCAGCAGAAATCCGCCGGTCGGCCCGAAAAAACGCCCGATCCCACCGGTTCCCCCGGCAAAGACCGGCAGACCGCAAAGGCCCGCCAGCAGATACACCGCCACGCTCGCGAGGCCCCAGCGGCTTCCCAGGAGAAGCCCCGCCAGGAAAACGAACATGTTCTGCAGCACGATGGGTACCGGGCCGATCGGGATGAACAGATAAGCCCCGACGGCCGTCAATGCGGCAAAAAGCGAGGCGTAAACGAGCGGCCGCAAAGCCCCCGAGGCCCTGATTTCACTTGTGCCGACCTGATTCATGGCTTCCTTTTCAAACGCGCTTCAAACTCGATGATCTCATGTCATAAAACAGTCGCCGTAAACGACCGTCGACATCGTCCCGTCGGCTTGCTTCAGCAGCAGCGCACCGTTTTCGTCCACATCCAAGGCGGTCCCGCTGAATTCCTCGCGCGCGGTCACGATGCGCACCGGTCGATTCAACGTGATTGAGCGCGCCTTCCACCCGGCCATGACCGTCTCCCAGGGCTCGGCATGCATACGCTGCTCCAGTTCATCGAGAAAACTGGATAAAAGCTCCCGGCGGGAAACCGGCCGCCCCAGCAGCTCCCGAAGGGACACCGCCGGAGGCTCCACGGCCGGCGGGCGGTTGTTGGCATTGAGGCCGATCCCGACATTGATGAAACGGACCTCGTCGCCCTCGGCCTCCATCTCCGAGAGCAACCCGCTGAGTTTGCGGCCCTGAGCCAGGATGTCGTTCGGCCATTTCAAGCCCGCGCCCACGCCGTAACCATCGCGCAGAATATTGGCCAGCGTCAACGAAACGAGAAAGTTCACCCGCGAGCTCCACAAAACGGGAATGCGTGGCCGCAGCACCACCGTGAAATACAGGCCGCCCTCCTCCGAGTCCCAGACCCGCCGCATCCGGCCGCGCCCCCGGCTCTGGCGGCCGGCGACCACCACGGTAAAGGCCGGGCAGCCGCCACGCGCCAGGTCCTTGGCAACATCCATGGTGGAGGTCGTCTCCGGCAGGTAGACCATGCGGTCTTCGCGGCCGGGAAACTCCCAAGGCTGAAGGCTGTCCGGTGACGAACAGAGCCGGTACCCCTTGGGGCCGGACTCGATGTCGTAGCCCAGCTCCTGGAGTTTTTGAATATGCTTCCAAACGGCCACCCGCGAGGTGCCGATGCGGCCGCAGATCGCGCTGCCGGAAACAACTCCGTCGGACTCGCGCAGCAGCATAAGAATCCGTGATTTCATCAGTACTCAACGCGTTTCGTTAACCTATTGAAGCAGCTTAGTTAACCAAAGCCGTGCGACAAGTCAAGCGGTTTGATAGTTCTCAAGGGCTGAGACGGTCGGAGAAAGACTGGCCCGAAATGTCCCCGGTAATCCGGAAACAGACAGGTAAGCCGCGGCCGCGGGCTTTCGCCCGTTCACCGGTCCTGGATTTCCTTGCCGACATCCATGATGGCGCCGAGAAAAGCGGCGAGCAGGATCTGGGTCGCGGCGGCCAGAATGGAAATCGAAAACACCATCAGCCGGGTGGCGACGGGGCTGTCGAACGGCCCGAAAAAAGCGCTCCACCATTTGAAGAAACACCAGGCGACGCCGCCGCTGCCAAGCAAAAAAAAGACGAGCGCCACCAGGGCCAATCGCTCCAGCGTCAGATTATCGAGAAAATTGGCGTAACGCCGGTGGCGCGGCAAGTACCCCTGCCGCGAGGCGTAGCGCCTCACCAGCAGCGAAAAGGCAATGCTTTGCACCCCCACCAGCAGGCACAGGCATCCGGTTATGAAAGTCTTGTTCTCAAAGCCGACGCCGCCCACCCGCAAGGGCCCCGGAAAAAGCAGCGCGGTGACCACCCCCCCCAGCGCCAGAAAACCAATGCCGGGGTAAAGAAATAGCCAGCGTGGAGAGTAGGTCAGCAGGAACTTGAGGTGTCGCCAGCCGTCCCGCCAAGTGCGCAGATGCGGCGGTCGTGAACGCCCGTCCGGGGAGAGGGTCGTGGGCACTTCCACCACTTTCAAGCCCTCCAGCGCAGCGCGTACAACCATTTCGCTGGCGAACTCCATACCGGGGGTACGCAGATTGAGTGCCCGGATCGACTGGGTATTGACGCCACGCAGACCGCAGTGGAAATCATTTACCTGGATCCGGAAAAGCCGCCGCCCGACGTAGCTGAGCAACGGATTTCCCACCCAGCGGTGCAGCACCGGCATTGCGCCAGCCCGAATGCCCCCCTTGAAGCGGTTGCCCATGACCAGGTCCGCTCCGTTGCGCAGCTCCTCCAAGAAATCGTCCAGTCGCGAGAAATCGTAGCTGTCATCGGCGTCGCCCATGATGATGTAGCGTCCGCGGGCAGCGGCGATGCCGCCGCTCAGCGCCGCGCCGTAGCCCCGCGCGCGGATCGGAACGACCCGTGCCCCGCGGGACTCCGCAACGGATGGAGAGCCATCGCTGCTGCCGTTGTCGGCGACGAGGACCTCGCCGTCAACCCCGGCGCGGTGCAGAAATCCGATCGCCTTGTCGACGCAGGCCCCGATGGTTTCGGCTTCGTTCAGGCAAGGCATTAGAATAGTGAGTTCGATGGTCTTACCCCCTGAGCGCCGCTCATCAAGAGAGAAGAAGGGTGACACTAGAAAATTGGGTGAACCACCTGCCAGCAAGTGCTTTAAAGATATCCAGTCCCCTTTATGACATGTTCGGCACTTTCATCGGCGTGTTTTCATTCTGCGAGCAGTACCCGTCCAGCTGTTGGCTGGCGGGGTTTCTCACCGGAGACGGGCGCTCAACCCGGGTCCCGCCTATACGGGCGTGGCCTGGCGAGCCTCGCCTGCCGGCATTTCAATGCGCTCCGGCTCGAGGAGCCCCAGATTGCCGTTGCTGTCGCTGGTCAGCCTGTGGATGAGAAAATAGGTCGGCTGATCGTCCGTGCCCCCCATGACCGGCGAGGAGGCCGACACGATGCGGAGATCGCCGATGGTGCCGATCCAGTCGATGTGACGATGACCGTGCATGACCACCGCCCGGCGCGCAAACGGCTGCAGCGCGCGCACGAACCAGCTGCCGTTGACGAGCGCCGTGCCGATCCGCTCCGAGAAAGCCTTCACGGCCATCGGGTACTCGACGAGATGATGATGCAGGGCGACGATCCAGATCGCCCTCGGAAACCGCCGCATGGCCGCCGCCATTCGGTTGGCTTGATCAATCGTCATGAGTCCCAGCGCGTTGGTCATGGAAAAGTGGGTCTCGGCATTGGAATTGAGGATGACGACGCCCAAGCCGTCGTCAGTGGCCGGCGGCAGCACCATCGGGAAGAGATCCTTCCAACACCGGCGCAGCGCAAGCGACAGGGCAACCGTTCCCTGGTCGGCGAACGCCGCAATTCGCTCGCGATAGGGTGCGAGCGCGTTTCGGACCGTATGCCCCGCCAGCGGGGTTTTTGGGTCCACGAGCCGGACCCTGTCGCCCTGCATCGCGTCCATTGCCGATACGGTACGCAACTGGCGCAGCCGCTTTCCGGGACTGAGCGGAAGATCGAGACGTGCGGGGTTGGCACGGTCAACGATGTTGACGTCATGATTGCCAGGGAGAATCAGCGTTCGTGCCGTCAGGTCCGGATGGCGGGACATGATGTCCATGAACTCGGCCCATTCGGACGATCGGCCGGCGTCGGTCATGTCGCCGCTGATCAGAACGATGTCGAGAGGTTTTTCGGCGTGGATGTCCGCCAGCCGCTCCATGAACTGCGCGAAACGCTCGTTACCCCTCGGTCCGCCTCGGCCGCATTCGATCCGGAAACCATAGCGTTCGCCTACCACATGCACGTCGGACAGGTGTGCCACACGCCAGGTTCGCGTTCCGGCCGTCGGGTAATCGAACACGGAGAGGGTGACGGGCTGGTCCATGGCGCTGTCGGCGATCCCCCACCCAAGCGATGCCGCCGCCAGATAGCCGGACACCAGCACCACCGCGTTGGCGAGTGTGGGTACGACCAGACGATGCGGTTGCATGAAGTCGCTGGCGAAGCCCTGCCAGCGCGTGTAGGGCCAGACCATCGCGACGAGCGCGATAGCAAGAGCGCAGAGCAGGAGGCCGGCGCCCAAAGCGCTCCGCGCCCGCAGATTGGCGCGCCGCCTGTTGTTCTGATCGGTCGCGAACAGGCGCTCGGCCAGATGTTGCAGACCTTCGCGGCAGAGCGCATAGCCTGGCTGGACGGCGACAGAATTCAGCGACCAGAAATTGTACTCGGCGAGCCTGAAGAGCGGCCGCCAGCCGAACCAGCCGATGACGGCCATGCCAATGAGAAACACCAATGTGCCCACACCCGCCAGTGCGCCGAAGCCGCTGGTGACCTTTGCCAGCCATGCCGAAGCCACCAGCGGCGAGGCACCCAGCAGGATGCCGGGTACGACGATTGACAGAAACCAGGCGGAAAGCAGCTTCGGCAGGCTGATCTCCGCAAACAGGCTGCCCGCGATGGAGAGAAGGGAGCGCTGCTTGGGACTCAACGCATCGTCCTCCAGGTCGCCATTGCGTGGATCGATGATCGGCACCGGCGCCTGATGTGCGTCGGAAGTCGCGGTCCGGAGCGCCAGGTCTGTATCTGTTTGTTTCACGGCTCTCCTCGATCTGCCCGTGCACGCCTGTCGGCGGTTAGGGGTCGTTTGTCGTCACCAGCTACATGCAGCGTCTGCGTCGGGAAGGCGAAATCAATCTTTTCGGCGTTGAAGCGCTCCAGAACCTGAAGGTGGGTCCAAGTAGCGTGTTCCGTATAGTTCCCGATCCTGTTGATCCTGAACAAGCAGCTACCGTTTCTCGAACACACATGGTGTCGCCAAGCTGTCGTTTCTGATCAGAGACCATAAAAACCCCAGAATACGTTTCGGGATCGTTATGTAGGGCAGGAATATGTCGCCGTATAGCATGGCGACTTCCGAACCAGGGATAATCCTGGCTGAAGGCGCTGTGAGGTTTCCGGTGATGCGAACCGGCGAGCCTCTTCTGAACAGCCTGCGCTTTATTTCCGGACTCAAAACGACATCGACGGTTTCCGCTGCCAGATTGATGTTCCCGGCGCCTCTGGCTCTGATCCTTGGGCTGTCCATGTAGAATATTTCGATTTCGCCGACACCGTTTTCGAAGTGGATTTGGTTGATCATGCAATGCAGGTCCGTGTGCGTGCTTCGACTGGCCGCGGCCAGCAGCACATCAAAGGCGTCAACCGACAGAAAGTTGATGATACGCCGGATCCTGCCGTTTTCCAGCGCCATGGCGATTTCTCCCTTCAGATTCGACGCGATCTCACGCGGCGATTTGCCGGAGCTTTGCAGATCAACGACAAGGTTGAGGGAGCCGCTGGCGATAATCGGCTCATGCAAATAGGCCAGCAGGTCATCGACATCGATATCTTCACCGCTGACTTTCAGCATAAACTGCGGAATCGGGCCGGAGGCATCGATCACGAATTCAGATGAGGTAAAACCGGCCGCATAACTCATTCTTGCAGGGTAGATTCGCAATCGGCCGTTTTCAAGCAGAACATCCAGGTCAAATTTTTCGATAGTGATATCGCGCCCGACTAATTTATCGGCATCGATGTCCAAAAAGAGGTCAATCGCCTTGAGCGCCTTAAACGACCGAGGCATGTCATCGAACAGGCGACTCATTTTTGAGGATTCCGGAGCAGGCGTTTGGGGGGCATCTTCTGCGGGTGCTCCCGGGAAGAACCCCATGTCCTCCAAATCTACGACCTTCGCAACAAACGTTGCGTCGATGCGCGGCCGCTTGCCGGCAAAATCGCTGTTGACGTTTGATTTAATAGCGGTCCCTCCGATCCGCGTCTCACCGTAGAACACAACCTTCCGGGCACTGCCGTTGAGTCGGCCGTCGACATCCAGTGCCTTAATCAGCGGCAGCGATACACCCACCATCGAACCGATCACATGGGGATCGGCTGCGCTGGCAGTGAGCTTGAGATCAAACCCGGGGGAAGCAGACAGCCGGGTGAGCCGGCCCTGGGTCTTGAGTATCAGGCTTTTGCCGTCGGTCGTGCCCAACCGAGCCTCATCGATGATCATGCCATCGGCAGCCGCTCGTACTTTTATTGTTCCGGCCAGCGGGAAATTTTCCGCTTGCGGCTGGTGCATGTATTTTTTCACCCAGGGCTGCGAGGCGGCTTCAAAGGCTGCCTGAAACGCCATCCGTTTGAGATCCGCAACCCGCAGTATCTGCCCCTGCATGCGGAAAGAAGCCGCTTTACCCGAACCGCCGCGAATGTCAAAGCTTTTCACATCGAGGCTGTTGCCGCCATCGTTGACACTGGCCGCAATTTGCAACGGACCTAAGTCCGGGAGCTCGAAATCGATCAATGCGGCCAGGGCGCCCGAATCCGGCGCGGTGCCAGAAAGCAAAACATCTACACCCTCTAGTGGTTTTTGGCCGCCCAGCCGGATGCGATCAACGCCGCCGGTGACCGTCAGCGTCAATCCCCGGGGGGATACGGTCGACAGCTTGGCCCTGGAGACCGCCAATCGGGCCGGACTGCCCGTGATCCGAAAGCTCCCATTCATCGGCCCCACATCCGGCAGCGGTTTGCCGATCAAATCTGAAAAGGGTTTCAGTCCCAGATCGCGGGCCTCAATGACAAGCGCGATTCCGTCGACGGCCACGTCATTATCTTTCAACACCGAGGCAACTGTGCCGGTCACTTTCAATGCAGCGTTTTTTTCATTCCCGACGAGGACGCTGATATCGCTTACTCCTAGGATTTCCTTTCGATCAACGATGTGCCCGGCGGCTTTCACTGGCCCGAGATCCGGTATGGAAATACCCAAAACCGCTGAAAGGGCTGAGGTGCTCTTGGCCCGAACCAAGGCCGCAAGCCTGACATCGGAGATGGGACGGTCACCCGCCACTGGAATTCGGCCAACTTCGCCATTGACTTCCATTTGCAACGAACTCGTTTGGCCCACTCGTAACGCTATTTGACGGAGAGATAAAACTTCAGTCGTCCCCTGCACCAGAGCACTGGCCCGAAGCGCTCCCAAACGAGGCACAGCGGTTTTGCCCAGCGGAATGAAAGCCGCGCCCAGGGCCGGTGCATCTGCACGGGCTTGAAGATCAACGGTTCCAAGCAGCCCGCGTTTCCGGGACGGTTCAAAGGCAATTTTGCCGGCAAGTCCAATCTCCAGCCCTTTCGCGTGGGCAGTGCGTGCATCGATCTCAGTCAGTTGAAAGCGCTCTGGGGAACCGTGGATGCGGGCGCGCAGTGATACCGCACCCAGATCCGGCACTTCCATTCCGAGACCGGAAGCCAGCAAACGGGTGCTGTCGGCCTTCAGCGACACGGTCAGATCCACTTCGCGGATCGCCGGTGCGTGGAAATCCTTGCCCAGGTTGATACGGCCATCAGCGGTCACCGACAACCCGTGTGCGGCGGCCGCATCGATAACCAGGTCCTCGACTGCAATCTCACCCTGAGCCTCGAACAGTTTGCCGACCATGCGAACACGGTTCAACGCGGGCAGGTTTTCGGGCAGCAGCATGTTGAAGATATCCGGATT
>Ga0105093_10001015_pt1 | contig 10698 bp, 9 predicted proteins | sample PPLLak3March2015_2_FD_79111 | JGI IMG/M metagenome (GOLD analysis project Ga0105093, IMG submission 79111) | Freshwater sediment microbial communities from Prairie Pothole Lake near Jamestown, North Dakota, USA - PPLs Lake P8 Core (3) Depth... | ecosystem: Environmental > Aquatic > Freshwater >... | reverse complement strand
TTGTGCTCGTGTTCGGGTGGTTTCCCGGCCTGCATGCCGGGTAGTTTCTCGGCCAGTTTTTCAGGTTCATGGATCAACACTGGCAAGCATTGCGGGCAGATTTGCACCTCCCCGCCCTGGTAGATCATCCGCAGGAGGGGCACCTGCCCATCATTCTTTTCACACTGCAAACATTGACTCATCGCCATACCTCCAAATATATCTGTACTTATCAGGCAACAATTTATTCGCCAATCACCACTTGCAAATCCTCAATCAACAATCATCAATCGTAAATCTACAATGTTCCTTTATACATCCCGCCATCCACGGTCAGCATCACGCCGGTGATGTAGGATGCAGCCGGTGAAACCAGGAAAACGGCCGCATTGGCGAACTCCTCCGGCCTCCCTATCCGACCGAGTGGGCTGTCCTTGGCCTGTTTGGCGATCTCCTCCTCGACCGTTGTGCCGTTCTGCTTCGCACGGAAGGTCATTAATTCAACTACACGTTCGGTTTCCGTCCAGCCCGGCAGGATGGAGTTGAAGCGGATGCCATCCCTGCCCAGTTCCAGCGCCAGGGATTTGGTTAGGCCGACCGTGGCGGCCCGGATCGAGTTGCTGAGCACCAGGTTGGGGATGGGCTGCTTGACCGAATAGGAGGTGACCGTCAACACGCTGGCAGAATCCGATCTGCGCAGGTGCGACAGCGCCGCCCGGATCAAGCGCACATGGCTCATCAGCGACAGGTCGATTGCTTTCTGCCAGGCGGCTTCATCGAAGGATTCGAAGGCGCCACTGGGCGGGCCGCCGGCATTGGTAACCAGGATGTCGAGACCACCCAGCGCCTGGACCGTTTCGGCCAGCAAGCGTACCGGGGTATCCGGGTCGGTCACATCACCGGCCAGGCCGATCACCTGGGTTCCGGTTTCCCCAGCGATCTTCTCCGCCGCGACCCTGACCTTGTCTTCATCCCGCCCATTGACTGCCACCTTGCAGCCTTCCCTGGCCAGCGCCAGCGCGACCGCGTAACCCAGTCCGCGCGACGAACCAGCGATAAAAGCGCGTTTGTCTTTGAGATGCAAATCCATCAGGCCTCCTGACGATAAAGGAACACATGGGGGTATCTTTGTGCTCCCTTGTGTCCGTTGTGTTTAAACGATCTCAACTTTCGTATCAACCACATCCCCATCCGTCCAATGGGCCTCGGCCCACTTGCGGACGGTCTCCAGCGCGGATTGCAGGTGGGCGGCATCATTACCGACCATCCCGCAGGCGATGACCGCCTCCTGCCACTTGTCCTGTAGATCCATTTCAGCAACCGAAATATTGAACTGGCGGTGCAGGCGGTGGAGCAGCGGCTGGAGCCGGCCGCGCTTTTCTTTCAGTGAGGAACAGCCGGGGAGCAGAAGATGGACGGTGAGAATACCGATCATTTCGAGTTATTTGTCCGCGTTGAGAGCATCAAGAAATTTCCGGGCGGGGAGTATTTCAATTCCTCGAAAGGTTTTCAAACCCAGGAGATGCTTATCGCCACTGACAATCACCTGAGCCTCGCCAGCCAGCGCAATGGACAGGAACAACTCATCGGCCGGGTGGGCAGGGATGATATCGGCTACATTTGCCAAATCCAGGACAAGCAATGCATCGCTTTGCAACAAGTGGAACAGGCGGCTGATATCTTCTTCAGTAATCCGATACTTTCCCAGAGAAAGTAAATCATTCAAAACTCGTTCGACTTCGGCAATGGCTGCCTCATGGCTGACCAGAAGGAACTCATGCGCCTGCCAGGCATCCACAATCTGTGCGGGTACACCAAACCTGGCAAGGACCGCGCTGACGAGGATGTTGGTGTCAAGCACCACCTGAAGCATCGCGCCTCCTCACCCGTTCGACTGCTTCAGCAACATCCCTTTCCACCTCTTCGGGAGAAAGATCCGGTTGCGCATCGCGTATTTTATCAATGATGGCAAAACGCGCCTTTCGCTCGACAACCAGTTTGTTATATAAATCGAGTGGAATGGTGGCCGTCCCTTTCTCGGTATCAATGTCCGCCTGGTTTTTCTTCACAGCATAGATCGCAGTGGCTTCCCGTACGGCGCGCACAACCTCCAGCTTCTCACGAACCTGTTCATAATCCTCGGCAGGGATCATCACAGCCACATTCTTGCCATTGCGCTCGATGATCACATCCCCTTTGCCGGATAGCACCTGGTCGAGCAAATCGCGAAACCGTGTACGCGCCTCACTACTCTTGACTTTAATAGGGGACATATCTCACTCCTTGTACAAAATATACATTCTGTACAAATTGTAAGCACAATCCATCAGGCTGTCAAACACACCGGGCGCTGCCAAAAGCGGCTGCAGCGAGCTGAGATCTTACTTCAACAAGGCTTCGCGCACCTTTTTGGCCACATCGAAGTCCAGCAGGGTTGTGGCTGCCTGGATGAGCTCTTCCGAAGCATTTTTCTTCTTCAGGTCTTCGATCCATGTGTTGGTCAGGGGCTTGACGAGGCCAGCAGTTTTCGATAGGATGACCTTAATCGTAGTTTCGATCATTTCATCCTCTTTCGCCAACCGCAACAGGGTAGCGACAGCTTCATCAACGTTGACTGTGCTTTTTTGTTTCTTGAACATTGCTGTTTTCTCCTTTTTTGTGAACAATGAGATGGCCTCTTGCAATGCCATGCTGTGACGATTACAATGACTCCGCCATGGATACCGAAACCGCCTACAACCTCGCCCTCGATTACCTCTACTCTTACGTGGATTATAGCCTCAAAAAAGCCTCCGAATTGGCCAAGGCCGATTTCAACCTGGAGCGGATGCGCGAACTGATGGCCCTGCTGGGTAACCCGCAGGAGAAATATCCCATCATCCACGTGGCCGGGACGAAAGGCAAAGGCTCCACCAGCGCGCTGATGGCCTCCGCCCTGCATGCCGCCGGTTACAAGACCGGTCTGTACACCTCCCCACACCTGGAAGATTTCGTGGAACGCATCCAGGTGGATGGCGTGCCGGTCTCCCACGAGGGCCTGGTGGAACTGGTGGAGCAGGTCAAACCGGCGGTGGCAAAGGTCCCCATGCTGACCACCTTCGAGATCACAACTGCAATTGGCTTCCTGTATTTTGCCCAGCAGGCAGTCGATGTGGCGGTGATCGAGGTTGGCCTGGGCGGGCGGCTGGATGCGACCAATATCATCACGCCGCAGGTATCCGTCATCACATCGCTATCCTATGATCACACAGCCGTGCTCGGCAACACCCTGGCCCAGATCGCCGGGGAGAAGGCTGGCATCATCAAATCGGGTGTGCCGGTGGTCTCCTCGCCGCAAAAGGATGAAGCCCTGCAAGTGCTGGAAAGGGTTGCCGCTGAACGCCAGGCTACATTCACACTGGTTGGGAGGGATGTTACCTTCGAACCGCTCTCCCATTCCATCGATGGGCAGTCGTTGCGGATTACGCATGGCAAGGGAACCCTGGAATTGGGCATTCCACTCCTGGGCACCTACCAGGTGGAAAATGCCGCTACAGCCTTCACGGCCTTGAAAACCAGCAACTTAGAAATCCCTGATAAAGCCATCCAGAAAGGCTTTTCTGATGTAAAATGGCCTGCCCGCTTCCAGGTCGTGCGCCGCGAGCCGCCGGTTGTTTTCGATTCAGCCCACAACCTGGATTCGGCCAACAAACTACGCCAGGCGCTGGATGACTACTTCCCCGGCATTCCGGTCATCCTCATCTTCGGTGCCTCGGAAGACAAGGATGTATCCGGCATGTTCGCGACCTGGAAGCCCTGCCTCCAGATGATCCTCGCCACCAAGGCCGACCACCCGCGCGCCCTCGATCCGGGGCAGATCGTCGAACTGGCGCGGCAGGCCGGGATCCCGTGCGAAGCGGCAAGCCCCGTAACATCTGCTCTCGACCGGGCGCTGGAACTGGCTGGAGATGAATCCATTGTCTTATCGGCCGGTTCGATGTTCGTGACCGCTGAAGTCATGACTGCCTGGCAAAAAAGGAAAATGAAATGAGATATTCAGACTGGAACGAAGAAGAGAATTTTGCGGCCGCCATGTCGCAGCGTACCGAGGAACTGTACCGCGTCCCGAACATGAACGTCACCGAAGATGGCACCATCGAAGCCCTGGTGCTGCCGCTGCGTGACCTGGTCATCTTCCCGCGCATGGTCACGCCGGTATTCGTCGCCCGGGAGGCCTCCCTGCTGGCCATCCACGAGGCCCAGGCCAGCGACCAGACCGTCATCGGCCTGACCCAGAGCGACCCGGAAATCGATGAACCGGGGCCGGAGGATTTCCTGCCCATCGGTGTGGAAATGGCAGTGGGGCGTCTGCTCTCGATGCCGGATGGTTCCAGTTCGGCCCTGGTGCAGGGACGGCGGCGCGTGCAGGTGGTGGAATATACCCGTCTCGAGCCGGTCATCAAAGTGCGGGCGCGTATCATCGAAGAGACACAGGATGCCAACCGGCAGACTCAGGCGCTGATGCGTTCGGTTCTCGAACTGTTCGAACGCTGCGTGCAACTCGACAACTCCATCCCGGAGGAAGCCCATCTCTTCGCCCTGAACATCTCCGAGCCTGGCTGGCTGGCCGATATGGTTGCCACTGCCATCCCGCTCAACCTGGAAGACAAGCAGAAATTACTCTCCACCTTCGATCCGATCCAGCGCCTGCAATTGCTCAGTAAACTGCTCGCCCAGGAACTGGATGTGCTCCAACTCGAGGATGAGATCCATAACCGTGTGCAGAGTGAGGTGGACAAGAGCCAGCGCGAATTCTACCTGCGTGAGCAGATGAAAGCCATCCAGACCGAACTGGGCGAAGGCGACATCTGGTCGCGCGACATCAATGAACTGCGCCAGAAAGTGGAGAAGACAGCCCTGCCGGACGAAGCGCGCTCCACTGCCATGAAGGAAATCGAACGCCTGAACCAGATGCCTCCCATGGCTCCTGAGATCGGTATCATCCGCACCTACCTGGATTGGATCGTCGAACTACCCTGGAAGAACGCCACAGAGGACAACCTGGATGTGCGCCACGCGGGGCGCATCCTCGAACGCGACCATTATGGCCTGAAGAAACCCAAGGAACGCATTCTGGAATACATCGCCGTCCGCAGCCTGAAACCCAAGAAAGAGCGCCAGCCCATCCTGTGCTTCGTCGGCGCTCCCGGCACCGGCAAAACCTCGCTGGGACGTTCGATCGCGGATGCATTGGGGCGGAAATTCGTGCGCGTCTCGCTCGGCGGCGTGCGGGATGAAGCCGAAATCCGCGGCCACCGCCGCACCTACATCGGTGCGCTGCCTGGGCGCATCATCCAGACCATGAAGCGGGCCGGGACCGCCAACCCGCTCTTCATGCTGGATGAGATCGACAAGCTCGGCAGCGATTTCCGCGGCGACCCATCCTCCGCCCTGCTGGAGGTGCTCGACCCGGAACAGAACTATGCTTTCAGCGACCATTACCTGGAACTGGCCTTCGACCTTTCCAAGGTCATGTTCATCACCACTGCCAACACGCTTGGGACCATCCCCCCGGCCCTGCTCGACCGCATGGAGGTGATCGAGTTCCCCGGTTATATCGAGGAAGAAAAGATCATCATTGCCAACAAGTACCTCATCCCGCGCCAGATCGAAGAGAACGGCCTGGATGATGTCGGCTTGCAGATCTCACCACAGACCTTGCAACACATCATCCGTGAATACACCTACGAAGCCGGAGTCCGCAACCTGGAGCGTGAGATCGGGAAGATCTGCCGCAAGGTGGCTCGCTGGAAGGCGGAGGGGAAGCGCTACCCGACCCAGATCACGCCCCCCTTGATCGAGAAACTCCTGGGGCCGCCGCAGTTCTTCCTGACCGAGGCCGAACGCCAGGATGAAGTGGGCGTCTCCGCCGGCCTGGCGTGGACCGAGAACGGCGGCGAGATCATGTTCGTCGAAGTGGCCGTACTGGACGGGAAGGGCAACCTGCAGATCACCGGCCAGGTGGGCGATGTGATGCAGGAATCCGCCCAGGCCGGGCTGTCCTACCTGAAGTCCCGTGCCGGCCTGTTTGGCATCGACCCGGATGTCTTCGAACGCATGGATATCCACATGCACCTGCCGGAGGGTGCCATCCCCAAGGATGGTCCGAGTGCCGGGATCACCCTGTGCACGGCATTGATCTCCGCTTTCACAGGGCGTCCGATCTACAAAGATGTCGCCATGACCGGCGAGATCACCCTGCGCGGGAGGGTATTGCCTGTCGGCGGCGTGCGCGAGAAGGTGATGGCCGCCCACCGCACCCAGATGAAGGTCGTGATGATCCCTGAGCGCAACGAAAAGGATCTGGTGGATGTGCCCAGGAAAGTGCGCGAGGATCTCAAGATCATCCTGGTCAACCACATGGACCAGGTGGTGCAGGTTGCGATTTCACCTGAAGTGGTGGTCGAACCACCGCGCCCCCGCAAGCGGGCTGGTGAGGAGCAGGCAGAAGGCTACGCCGAGGAAGAATAAGGATCATGCCAAAATCGCTGCAGGGAAAAGTTGTGCTGATCACAGGCGCATCCTCGGGTTTTGGAGCAAATGCAGCCCGCCTGTTCGCGAAAGAGGGCTGCCGTGTGATCGTTTCTGCCCGTCGCATGGACCGCCTGAAAGCGGTGGCTGAAGAGATCATCGCCGCGGGCGGGGATGCGGCCGTGATCCAACTGGATGTGACCGAGCAGGCCCAGGTTGAAGAGGTTGTGCATACCATTATCGACAACTATGGCCGGATCGATATCTTGTTCAACAACGCCGGTTTTGGCCGCCTGGACTGGCTGGAGAACCTGGATGCTGAACGCGACATCAATGCCCAGATCGCCGTCAACCTGACCGGCCTGATCCAGGTGGCACGTACAGTCTTGCCGTACATGATCCGCCAGCGCAGCGGGCACATCATCAACATGTCCTCGGTGGCAGGCTGGATCGCCCCGCCTACATACAGTATCTATGCCACCACAAAATTCGGCGTGCGGGCATTCACCGAGGCGTTGCGGCGCGAGGTGCGTCACCTCGGCATCCGGGTTTCGGGTATCTATCCCGGGACAGCAACGACCGAATTCGGCCAGCACACCGGCAATTCAACCGTCAAGCGCTCGCTCAAATTGCCCAAATGGATCCGGATGACATCCGAATATGTAGCCCGCAAGGTGGTTTCGATTGCCAGGCGCCCGCGCCCAACCGTGATCATCCCGTGGTGGATGGTGCCAGTCATCCTCCTGACCCGCCTGTTCCCGCACATTACCGATTGGGTACTGGTACAGCTCGCCAGGAGAACCCATAAGGTGTAACCTCCCGAGACAGATCCTCTAAGCGCCGATTGTTCCGGCGCTTTTTGGTTATATAATGCACCCATGGATACTCAATCCCTCCGCCAACACCTGGAAGACCTCCGCCAGCAGATCCATTACCACAACTACCGCTACCATGTCCTGGATGCGCCTGTCATCAGCGATGTGGAATTCGACCGGCTGGTTGCCGAACTGAAGCAGATCGAAGCCGAGCATCCCGAATGGATCACACCCGATTCACCCAGCCAGCGTGCCGGTGCAACCCCGCTGGACAAGTTCGAGAAAGTCCGCCACCCGGCGCCCATCCTGAGCCTGGCGAATGCCTTCGGCGCCGGAGATGCGCGCGCCTGGTTCGAGCGCATCCGCAAACTGGATGACCGCGTCGAGAAGGCCAGGTTCGTTGTCGAGCCAAAGATCGACGGGTTGAGCGTGGTCCTGCACTACCGGGATGGCGTATTTATCCAGGGCGCCACGCGCGGGGATGGGGAAGTCGGGGAGGATATTACGGCGAACCTGCGTACCATCAAAGCCATTCCATTGCGGATTCCAGTTTCAGAGGGAAAAGGCAACCAGGAATCAGGTAATAAGGGATCAGGTGACAAGGAACTGGCCGGGCAATTGAATATTTGGGGGTCAACGCTCCAAAAACCTGATTACCCAATCCCTGATTACCTGGTAGTTAGGGGCGAAGCCTTCATCACCATCCAGGATTTCGATGAACTGAACAAGCGACTCGAGGAAGCTGGCGAGAAAACCTATCTCAACCCGCGCAACACGGCTGCCGGATCGCTGCGCCAGCTGGATCCTGGGCTGACCGCCCGCCGCCCGTTGACCATCCTGGTCTACCAGGTCATCCATGCCGAGGGCGGGGACATCCCCACCAGCCAGTGGGAACTGCTGGCATACCTGAAAGCGTTGGGCTTCCCGGTCACAAACGTGGCCCGCCGGTTCGATACCCTGGAAGAAACCATTGCATACACCGAATCCTGGGGGCCGCGCCGCGACGAACTACCCTACGAAGCGGACGGCATGGTCATCAAGCTGGATGACCTGCGCCTGGCCGCCGAACTGGGTTTTGTCGGCAAGGACCCGCGCGGGGCGGTGGCCTTCAAGTTCCCGGCCCGCGAGGTGACCACCAAACTGATGGATATTGGCGTGGCGGTGGGACGTACCGGCGTGCTGACCCCCTATGCCATGCTGGAGCCGGTCGAGATCGGCGGGGTGATCGTCGAGCGCGCCACCCTGCACAATTTCGATTACATCGCCGAGAAGGATATCCGCCCCGGCGACCGGGTGCTGGTCAAGCGTGCCGGGGAGGTCATTCCCTATGTGATTGGCCCTGTCGTTGACGCCCGCAGTGGAGCAGAGAAATCTTTTCTTCCCCCACAAAGCTGCCCTGCCTGTGAACAGCCCGTCGAGCACTTCGAGGGCGAGGTAGCCTGGTACTGCGTCAACGCATCCTGCCCGGCGCAACTGGTGCGCAACGTGGAGCACTTTGTTTCAAAGGGGGCGATGGATATTGCTGGACTGGGGATCAAAATTGTCGAGCAGTTGATCGCCGAGGGACTGGTAAAGGATGTGGCTGACCTGTATACGCTTCGGAAGGAGCAGTTGTTGGGATTGGAAGGGTTCGCGGAGAAGAAAGCGGACAATTTGATAAGAGGAATCAGCGATTCAGCGAATCAACCGCTTCAGAGATTGATTACCGCACTAGGTATTCGCGGCGTGGGAGAAGTCGTGGCCAGGGATTTGGCGCGTGCCTTCCCATCCCTGGATTTGCTGGCGAAAGCATCCACGGATGATCTGCAAATGCTCGAAGGGATCGGTCCCAACATCGCCGAAGCCATCGTGGATTGGTTCGCCCGCCCTGCCAACCAGAAGGTACTCGCCAAACTCAAATCCACAGGCATCTGGCCCGCATCATCGTCTGTCATCCATCATCCGTCATCCGGAAAGCTGGAAGGCATGACATTCGTTGTCACCGGAACCCTGCCTGGGTTCAGCCGCGAGGGCGCGAAGGAATTCATCGAATCCCACGGCGGCAAGGTGACCGATTCGGTTAGCAAGAATACCAGCTACCTGGTATTGGGCGAGAACCCCGGCTCGAAGCTGCAGAAGGCACAGGCGCTGGGCGTGAAGATTATCGGGGAAGATGGATTGAGGCAGTTGGCCTCGGGGTGATTGAAGACAGGAGGAAGAATAGGGCAGCATTGCACATAGCTCAAAGGGATCCGGTTCTTGCCAGGAACCGGGTCTCTGCGGAATATCATCATGCCAGCAGCGTTCCTACCTTGAGCAAAACTTCCCGCACGGTTCCATCTGGGAGGACAGAAAATCTCTCTGCCTGCCTCGCCATCCAATCCAGGCTCTTGACCTGGTCGCACAGGATCACCCCTTCCACAGGCAAGAGCATCATCCTGAATACAGCGTTCTGGATTTGAAGTCACGCTATCGTGGCCTGCGATATGCTCGTGAGACAATAAGAATGCTCCCGGAAATGCCTGATCGTATTCCATTGGCCTAGATTTTCCAACAAATAGCACGTTTAGGCGCTATCCACCCGGCAGTTCAGCCGGTTTCAAGCAAGTAACACTCCAAAATACAGGTTTACGCCCGCCCAAAAGTGGGTACAATATGCGTGAAACATGGATACCCGCTCGATATCCGCCAGACAGGCCGCCCAATATGCCCAGCAGGCGTTCAAGCAGGGGGATAAACGTAACGCCCGCCGCTGGGCGGAATATGCCGTTTCCAGGGATCCCAACCTGGAAGAGCCCTGGCTGGTATTGGCAGCGGTCGCATCCCCGCAGGCCAGCATCGCCTATCTCCAGCGGGCGCTGCGCATCAACCCGAACAGCCCGATGGCCCATAAAGGGATGGCATGGGCCCGTAAACGCCTGCTGGCAGAGCAGGGCAGGGCTACCCCCCGGCAGCCGGAAAAGGCAAGAAAGCCTGCACCGAAGCCGAGGCGGAGCCGGACGCGGGCGGTCATCTACCTGGGCCTGCTGGCAGTCCTGTGTGTCGGCCTGCTGGGAGCCATCTTCTGGACGGATATCTCGCCTGCCCTGGCATTCTTCGGCGGTGCATCCCAGCCGGAACAGGAGGTTTCCTGGGCGCAGTCCGAGATCCTCAAGCCAACCTATACCAGCACCCCATCCCCCACCCCGACTGCCACGCAAACGCCCACGCCCTCGCCGACGCCCACCTCCACCCCGGAACCCACGCTCATCCCGACGGATATTCCGCCAACCATTTCGCCGGAAGAACCCGTCTACACCGGGGACAAGTACATCCTGGTGGACATCTCAGAACAACACCTGTATGCCTACGAAGGCGATGTGCTCATCTACAGTTTCGTGGCCTCGACCGGCATCGGCAACTCGACCCGCGTCGG
>Ga0105093_10001013_pt1 | contig 10702 bp, 12 predicted proteins | sample PPLLak3March2015_2_FD_79111 | JGI IMG/M metagenome (GOLD analysis project Ga0105093, IMG submission 79111) | Freshwater sediment microbial communities from Prairie Pothole Lake near Jamestown, North Dakota, USA - PPLs Lake P8 Core (3) Depth... | ecosystem: Environmental > Aquatic > Freshwater >... | reverse complement strand
GGCCTTCATCAGCCTGCCTCCAATCCTGGAAACAGGAAGACAGCGGCATGACAAGAAGATGAGGAGGATCAGGATAAAGTTGAGGATCCCGAGGAACAGTATCAGCCTAGCCACTACTACCGACTGAAACACATCCATGTCAGCCTCTTTGATGCCTCTCACAGTGAGCAGCCTGCTCGGGGGCCGGCATGTTGACTGGAGCCTGTGGCGTTATCATTGGCAAGGAAGGGCTTATCCCAGCCACGTCAACACAGGCTGACCTTGGGCAGTCTCAGCTCCCTGGGGCATCTGCCCACGAGGTTATTCTTTTCGTTGCCGCGCCGGCTTTGGGGCCTGCTTCCGCGTCCCAACGACTTCCGAAGCCACTAGATCCGGACGACTCACCACGTCATCGGCCATGTGCTCCATCTGGTCTCGTCTCTCTTGCCACGTGGCCTCTGCCTTGTACCAGTGCTCCTGGTCACGTCCCTGGGGATAACCTTCCTGTTCCCATATCTTGTAGGCGATCTCTCTCACTTCGTCATCGTGCTGCATCATGCTTACCTCCTTCCGGCAGGTAATCGCTCCTTTCACAGATTCCGGCTTTACACCGGCAACACCAGGCCTAGAAGCTGACTACTTTGTCATACTGGGCGATAAGCTTTGCTCCGTCTGCCGGCATGGCGAACTTCGCGTTCTTGCCGGCCAGGTCTTTTTCGGCGATCCCGCGACCGCGGGCACAGAGTCCTCATATGTAGATGGGGACCTTGGCGGCAATCACCTTCGCCATCACCTCTTTGAGAGCGGGGAATCCAACGCCCTGGACGTTGTCCGCGACGGCGCTGTTCATGAGCACCACCGCATCGCCGAGCAGGATTATGGCCGTCTGTTGCCCGGCGTCCAGGGCACCTCCAGCGATGAGAAAGGGCAAGGTCGCCTTGGTTGGGTCTTCGCTGCCATGAAGTCCAATGAAGAGTTGGCTTGCCATGTCTGTTCCTCCTTCTTATATGAACTTGTCTGGAACGGATCCCCTAATACCCAGCTATGAGGTTGTCGGATCCGGAACCAAACGCAGAACCGCGCTTCAACCTCGTGATCTCTACTTCTATCTACTTCAGGGCTTCGGCAAGTTTGTCGAAAGACTGGTTCCAGCCGATCCCGGCATCCTCTTTGTCCGGCCCGGGCGGGAACCCGGAGTGCCTCAGGGTGAACTTCGTCTTGCCGCTGAACTCTTCGAACGTCATCGTAATGAGCAACTCCAGCGGAAAACCGGAGCTCATGCCGTAGTACGTGGCCGGCACGACGTTTCCCTTGTCATCAGCGAAGCTGTCCGTGGAGACGATCCTCTCCGGGGGGACGATTTCCCGGTAGACGCCCTTGCTCCAGTAGTCTTTGCCATCGGGTGCACGCATGCAATAGAGGGACTCGCCGCCGACACGCAGATCTATGTTGATTGAGGGTGCGGTGAAGCCTTCTGGTCCCCACCATCGCTTCACGAGCTCGGGTTCCGTGAAATACCTCCACACCGTTTCCCGGGGTGCATCGAAGACGCGGGTGATGAGGAGATCGTTCACTGGTGATTTGCTTCTAGTCCTGGCTCTAGCAGTTCTTGCAGACATTGTGGCCTCCTTCGTCTCGTTTCTCCACGACTGGGATCCGGCGACCACTAGGCACCGTTGACCAGAGTATTCCAGGAAGGAACGAGGTGCGCCATCGTCAGACTACCTAGTTGAGGCTTGTGGATCATACGTAGTTCTGCCCGAATCAGACCCGTGGTGGATGAGTTCCCTGTCAGGCCCCCCTGACTCTCGCAGGAAACGGTCGGGCAGTACGAAGAAGAAAGCCCATCCTGGCAGATGGGCTTTCTTAGGCTAGAAAGGGGGGTGACCTCTCAGAGCCACCCTCAGTATGACGAGCCAAGCTTAGGTCCAGATTAAGAAACGCTCAGAAGTTGCTCAGAGTCTCCAGGATCGCGATTACTCATACTCCTTCATTCCGATGAAGGCCCCATGCCAGTTGTGGTACCAGACGGCTCCAGAATAGCCGTTCACGCTCAACATCCCTTCCACCTGGCCGCTCTTCAGCGTGTGAAGAGTGTAGTAGCCATAGAAGGCATCCGCATCACCCACCGTCAGGCTGGGCGAACTGGCATCCAGATACTGCTGGGCCAACTCCCGGGCCTGCTCCGGTGTCACCGGCAAGTCCGCGGTGGGTGAACCGCCTCGATAGTAGCTGCCCATCATCCGCATCATACCCCTCGTGTGGCCGTACTTGGTGTTCCACATCATATTGGGACCCATCTCCGGATATACCTGCCCGGTGGACTTGTCGACCAGAAGCTCCATGGCATGGATGCCGGTGTCCTTTTCTTCTATTTCAGCATAGAAGTTCCGGGAGAATTCCATGACCTCCACGAGAACCAGGTTCTGTCCGTACTTCTCCAGATACTCCTCTACCGCTGCCGCAGCTTCGTCAATGGCGACCAGATTGGCATTAGAGCCGTATCTGCTTCCGCCGTACATCATCCCCGGCCCCATCACGCCACCCCTCTGCGACCATGCCCAGGTAACGCTCAAAGCTGCCAGCACCAGCAGCGCCACCAGAGCCACAACAATAACCACAACGTATATCGTCTTCATCCAATCTCCTCCAATCGTCAGGCGATCTCTCGGAGTCAAATCCGTCCCTGCAGGTTCAGATCTCGCCTCTGAGACAACGCCGAATATGCCCTTCTCTGCACGTGCAGTCCCTACCTTTGCCGATTGGAACCGCCGGACTGACTCAAGGCACGTATCAGAGCCACCGCCACCCACACGACCAGCCCGAAGAACAGGGCCATGAATACCGGGGCCAGCCACCACCAGCCGAAGCCACCAGCTGTCCACCAACACATCTCCTTCTCCTTTCTGCAGTCCACAAGCCCTGGACACGCCGCTTCTTCGCCAATCTCCAGCATACCGGGGCTTCCTCAGACTGAGATGAGAATTTCATCAGAAGAAGATCAGAGTTTCAGCCACACCGTGAATCTGCTGCCCTTGCCTGGCTGGCTCACCACTGAAATCCTGCCCCCATGCTGCTCCACGATGTTCTTGGCAATGGCCAGTCCCAGCCCCGACCCTCCGCCACCCCGAGTGCGAGACTCATCCACACGGTAGAAGCGGTCGAAGATGTGCGGCAGATGCTCAGGAGCAATGCCGATTCCGGTATCGGCTACCTCCAGGCAGGCCCAGTCACCATCTCGGAACAGGGACAGCGTGATGGTGCCACCTTCCGTGGTGTACTTGATCGCATTATCGACGAGATTCCTCAACATCCGCTCCAGTCGACTGGCGCTCCCTCTTGTCCACAGATCATCCTGACGCCCTATGACGACTCTCCGGTTACCGGCCAACAGGCCAGCCCATTCCCGGGTATCCAGCAGCATCTTCTTCAGCGAGACATCCTCCTGCTGCTCCAAATGGCCAGATTCGATCTCCGCCAGGACAGCCAGGTCACTGACGACGCTGGCCATCCTCCAAACCTCCGCCTCAACTGCCTTTAGCGATTCCTGACGCTCTTCCGGACTCAGGTCATCAAACTTGAGCAAATCCAGATTCCCCTGAATGGCAGTCAGGGGACCTCGCAGGTCATGAGATGCATCGGCCACAAAATGTCTCTGGGACTGGAATACTCTCTCTAGATGCTCAATCATGTGGTCGAAAGTGGCGGCCAGGCGGCCAACCTCGTCTGCGGGTCCCCTGTACCCCACCCGGCGGCTGAGGTCAGAACCGGTCTCGATATTCTGGGCTGCCCGGGTGACGCGCTCCACGGGCGACAGGGCGCGCCGAACAATCACCCACCCCGAGACGCCCGCCAGCACAAAGGCGGCTAATACTGCGATCATTAGAGACCATTTGACGTCGCTCATCGTGGAGTTCACGTGCTCTGTAGATTGTGCTACTTCGAGGAGAAGCGTCTGGTCGTTCAAATACAATGGCGAAGCCATGATTCGAACACTGGCGCTGCCACCGGAAGTAACAGTTCCAATGGCAACATCCCCCTCGAACCCTCGCTTCAGCAGCGACGGGTCAACGGGCAATTCCTGATCAGCAAGGTTCTCCGACTTGATTACGACATTGCCGCTGCCGTCCACGATCTGGAGATACATGCCGGGCGTAGCGAACTCATCTATCGGAGGCAGACTGGAATGAATGACGTTGAAATCAAGGGGCTGAGGGACTTGGTCAGAATGGAGAGTGCCGTGGACCCGCGCTGAATAGACCTTCAGGTTGTCGTCGATCTCTTTGATGAGATGTCCCTGCAATAGAAAGTAGAACACAGTACCGGACGCAATCAGAATGATGCACAGTATCAGAGTGAACCACAGAGTGAGACGCCAGCGAATTGGCATGCTTCATTCCTTCAGCACGTAGCCAACGCCCCGAACGGTGTGGATCAACCTGGGCTGACCGCCAGCCTCCAGCTTTGAGCGCAGGTAACCCACGTAAACTTCGATGACATGGTATTCGCCGCCGAAATCATATCCCCACACCTTCTCGGAGATCGTGTTCCTCTTCAATACCTGCCGGGGATGGCGCATCAAGAGCTCCAGCAGATCGAATTCCTGGGCCGTAAGCTCTATGGACTTGCCTCCACGAGTTACTTCTCTGGCAGCGGTGTTCAACGAAAGATCACTGAAGCGCAGAAGCTCTCCTTCTGCAGGCTGACTACGTCTGAGCAGAGCCCTGATTCTGGCCAACAGCTCATCGAAGACAAACGGCTTGGCCAGGTAGTCATCAGCTCCGCTGTCGAGTCCGGCCACCCTATCGACAACCGTGTCCTTGGCGGTAAGCATGAGGACGGGCACATCACCTGCCTGACGCAGCCGCTTGCTGACTTCTATCCCATCAATTCCGGGCATCATGATGTCCAATATGACGAGGTCCGGCTGTCTTTCACGGGCTTCGGCCAGAGCCTCCGCGCCATTGCTGGCTGTGACAACGGCGTATCCTTTGTGCGTCAGACCTCGTTTGAGGAAATTGACTACTTGGGGATCGTCATCTACAACTAGAATGTTCATTATCGGCTCCGCACAGATTCTGACTTCGAATGCATGAGGACTGATCGCTACGAGGGGGTTGCTGTCTTCTTGGCCTCAATCAGCTTGAAAATCCCGCCTCCGAGGTCCGTGACCTTCTCTATTGTCAGGCCGCTTCCAACAACGTTGTCCACGGTCCTCCGATTGATGTTTGCCCCCATCATCCGCACCGCCAACGGATTAAACAGGTTCATCAGCCGGGCCAGGACTCGGTTGGTGCTGAGAACGTGTTCCAGCAAGATCACCTTTCCTCCAGGTCGGCACACGCGGCGGATTTCCTGCAGACCCCGAACCGGATCGGGGACGGAACAGAAGACAAAAGAGGCCACTACCGTGTGGAAGCTGTTATCGCCGAATTCGAGATTCTGCACATCCATCTGCATCAGGCGCACCTTCACCTTATCCTTATCGCTCCTGGCTCTGGCACGCTCCAGCATTCTCCGGCTGAAGTCGATAGCCGTCACTTCAGCACCGGCCGGATACCAGGGGAAGTTCTTCCCCGTACCCACGCCGACCTCCAGGATGTCAGTGCCCTCCACTTTGCTCCACTGGAGTCGCCTCCACTTGCCATTATTCAGGACTTCGGCGAAGCCCTCCATCATGTTGTAGAGGGGAGCAATCCGGTCATACCGCTTCCTAGCGGCTTCCGTAGCTTTCAGGTCAACCCCCACTTCAGCCTCCATACCCCTGGCCCTAAGACACGTCATTCTTGATCTGGTCAAATTCCGCCCTGCTGATCTTCCCCGAGGCGTAGCGCTCCTTCGCTATTTTCAGCGCGTTGCCTTCATTTGTGCCAATTGTCCCCGGGCCATAGCGCCTGGTCAGTGCCACGATGCCCCAAACCACCAGCCCGATGACGCCCGCCCAGAACAGCGCCATCAGCACCATACCAAACACCATCCACAAACCCATTCCTCCACCCCAATACCACATCATGTCCACACCTCCTTGTTCAACACGATAGGTAATTGTATTCGTGTATCAGCGCACGGTATGCGACCTGGGTCACCCCATGTCTCTCGCGAGCGCCAGGGGCAGCCTTAAGGCTTGGGACAAAAGTCGTATTGGCAGAGACTGTAGGCAGGCTAAGATCGGTCTGTGTGGTCGACGAAACTGAGGAAAACGGGGGCCGTCTCTCAACGGGGCAGCCATCGGGATATCCAAAGAGTTCTCGATGCCACCGTTAGGAGAGCGAGACTACAAGCTGGTGAGATATGTCTAGTTCATTATTGATAACGCTGAGAGAGGGTTTGGAGGCAACCCTTATCTTGGGGATCATTCTGGCCTATCTGAAGAAGAGCGGCAATCGCCATGCGTTTCGAAGCGTCTGGCTGGGAACAGGGTTCGCCATAGCAGTGAGCGTGATCGTAGGCAGCATTATCTTCTTTGCAGCGAGCGAACTCGAGGGAAGAGGCGAAGAAATCTTCGAGGGGGTGGCCAGTTTGACTGCGGCCGGCCTGCTTTCCTGGATGATCTTCTGGATGCACAGACAGTCGGCCAATATCAGAGGTCACTTGCACGAACAAATACAGACGGCTCTTAGCAGTCGCTCGTCGCTGGGCTTGATCATGCTGTCTTTTGTGGCGGTGGTGAGGGAAGGCATTGAAACAGCGCTTTTCTTGTTTGCTGCTGCCACAGCAGAGGGATCGCCAGGGCTGTACGCATTTGGAGGGATACTGGGGCTGGGCATAGCCCTGGCAATTGGGATTGGGATCTACAGGGGCGCCTCTCGGCTCAATCTCCGAAGCTTCTTCACTGTCACCAGCCTGCTTCTCATTCTCTTCGGAGCCGGGCTACTGGTACATGGGATCGGCGAGCTGCAGGAGGCGGGCGCTATTCCGCCTCTAGTGGAGCACGTCTGGGACAGCGGCCCTCTTCTGCCTGAGGCATCCACCTTCGGCAAGTTCTTGACCGCAACTTTCGGCTACAGGGAAAGCCCATCGCTGGTAGAGGCTATTGCCTACTTCGGCTACCTGGGTGTAGCTCTAGCTGGCTACTTCTACCCACGAACGAGCAAGGGAGAAGCCTCCTCAGGACAGAAGAGCCGACCAAGTCGAGCGCATGCAACTGGGAAAGCTCGCAACGCATGAACGCACAGGCCGGCTGGCAAGGGTAGTAGTCCGGGCGATCATGCATCAGGACGGAATCGGTGCTCGGAACCTTCTCACCAGTACTGTCTTGGCATAGTCGTTCACTAGCAGACACGTGATAGCTGAATAGGCCAGAACAACCAAAATCCTCGTTGGGCTGATGGGAGCGAGCTCGTGGACGCCAAACGTCGAGATGAGAAATACTGCTGCCACATCCGCCAGGATAGATAGTGCAAGCGCCTTGCTTGGCGCGGAGTTCCAAAATCTTCCGCGCTCCCTTACCATCAGCAGAGTGAAGAGTGATGTGAACACGAGGAAATCAAACACCACGGTGTAGAGCTGGTTGATGTGATCACGCAATTCGAACTGATAGAAGGTAACATAGAGTAGCAGCATTGACTCAGCCGCCACCAGAATGCCAAGGGATACTCCCACTTTGACCAGCCATCCAATGTGCCAACTATCAGGCGTTGCGGAGGGTCTAACATTGTCCGTCGATATCGACAAGGTGACGAAGTCCGTCAGGAAGAGGAAAAGAACCATGCTGAATATTGACACGACATACTGCCCGGTGAGGATGAAACCCAGCACGGCGAAGACGACCACCAGAAACGTCTTCACTATCTTGTTCAAGATCCAGGTGACTATCCTCTGGTGTATTCTCCTTCCGGTCTTGACCAGGTCCACGATGCCCTCCAGCCCCTCGGTGGTCAAGACGACGCCGGCGGCCTTCTTTGCCACATCCACCGCATTACTCGTCGCTATGCCCACCTCAGCTTGTCTCAGGGCCGGAGCATCATTCACTCCATCGCCGGTCATGCCAACCACATGGCCTTTCTTCTGAAGAGTTCTGACGATCAGATGCTTATCCTCCGGGTATACCTCGGCTAACCCATCGGCGTCCCCGACAGCCTGCATGATCCTATCCTCATTCGTTGCGTCTCTAAGCTCTGCCATGGTCTCGATTCTGTGGTTCAGGCCGATCTGCTCTGCCACCCCCTGCGCAATGGGTAGAGCATCGCCGGTCAGCATTTTCACGGAGACCCCGAGGCTCCGGAGTTCGTGAACAAGTTCTGACGAGTCAGGCCTTGGCGCATCGTAAAGAGCGGCTATCCCTACCAGTCTGATGTCATGACTTGCCCCGCCTTCAGCAATGGCTATCAGCCTGTGGCCTTTGGCCGAAAAGGCCTCTACATCTCCTTGGATGCTCGCCAGATCCATCTCACCCCGCTGGCAGAGCGGGACTATGACGTTCACGGCACCTTTCAACACGGAGATTTCCTGGCCATCCTTCGTTATCACGGCTTCCGTTCTTCTGGTAGACGGGTCAAAGGGAACGAACTCCTTCTGCAGGTAGTCACCGAGTGGGGCTTGAATGGCCCTCGCTGCCGTCAGGAAAGCCATGTCTATTGGATCCCGGTTTGCCTCTTGTGAAGCCAGAGCACCGTATAGCAGGACGTTTTCCCTTCTGTGCCCCTTCACCGCTCTCACATCCACGATCGATAGCCTGTTCAAGGTCAGCGTACCGGTCTTGTCTACGCAGATGGCGTCCATGGTGGCTGCGTCCTCTGTGGCACTCAATCGGGTGACCAGAACCCGCCTTCTTGCCAGCTCCGAGGAGCCCAACGCCATGGTAATGACGAACAATGTCGGCAACGCTACGGGTATGGCCGACACCAAGAAGACGGCAGTTAGAGGAAGGACCTCGACTACTCGCATGCCCTTCAACGCTGCAAGGACAAGCCCCACGGCCAGCAGAGAAGCCACCATGATGAGAAGCCATCTGACAACGCTGGAAGTTACCTCTTCCATATGCAGTTTCGGCTTTGCCAACTGGACCAACTCCGCAGTCCGACCAAAGTTGGTCTTCGTACCCGTTGAGACTACTACTGCATTCGCTTCTCCTCTACCTACCGTGGATCCCGCGAAGACCGTGTCATTGACCGCCTTCCCAATCATGAGAGATTCTCCAGTAAGGGAAGATTGATCTACCTCCAAGCCGCCCCCCACCAGTCTGGCATCCGCCGGGATGAAATCACCGGACCTCAATCTGATGACGTCCCTAGGGACCACTTCCCTTGCGGGGATCACAAGCCATTCTCCGTCTCTCTTCACCCTGGCCTTGATCTCCAGTTTCCCCCTTAGTAGTTGAAGGGCCGCGTTGGCCCTGTTCTCCTGAAAAAAACCCAGGATGGCGTTGAAGAACAGGAGGCCCAGTATCAGATAGAACTCCAGGTGCTTGCCCAGAAACCAAGTGAGTACCAAGGCTACTTCGAGCATCCAGGGAGTAATGCCCCAGAATTTCTTGGCAAACAGAAGCGCAAGGTTGCCCTTCTTCTCGGGAACCTCGTTATACCCATATTGCGCGAGGCGCCTGCGAACCTGTTCGGAATCGAGGCCTCTTTCCACGTCTGTTGCAGTCTCAGTATAGGTGCTCTGCATGCATCTTCGCCGTGTATCCCGACTCCAGCCTACAGGGTGTCTGTTGGCCATGGTGGCCCCCCACAGCGACTCGTTTGCGCTGGAAGCCGTGCCACGCTGACAGGCTTGTGTCTAGGCAGCCGAGGGGACTCTAGCCGGTCGTAGCATCACAACCCCCCCTGCACCCAGCGCAATACCCACTATGATCATGAATATGCCACTGGCCAGTACCACCATGGCCAGGCCAAAACCCGAGACAGCAAGATACAGGTAGTTCTCCAGGTTCAGGGCCTGCATGTACTTCACCTGGTTGGGATCTTCGGGATTGAATGACTGCCCGCCAGTGACTTCACTGTAGGTGCCGAAGTTGCTGTGGCGGTGTTCTCTTATCGTGTCGGCAGCCTTCTGTGCTTCAGCAGCAGTGTCGACGACATCACCTCGGGCAATTTCCTCGGCGCTGAGCCCCAAGGTAATCTTCTCTGCCCGCATCTGCTGCTTCATCCAATTCGACTTGACCTGCGCCTCTACGACGAATCCTATTCCGATCCCTATGCCCGCCAGACCGATGATAAGCACTACTATTGTCAATAAGCGGTTCAACTTCAGCGTTTCTTCCTCCTTCGTTCTACTAACAGTCCTCTGTCGTTCTCTCTGACGGTGCTTGCTGGTCCAAACCGTACTGCCGCATAGCCGTAGCGCCAGTGCTTGCCAGCGTGACGGGCATCGGCGTCATCAAGGCGCACCATTCACCACCATTTCTCGCTACGCCACCATGTCTCGCAAAGCCAGGTTCTGGAAATACCGATGCGCCTGGAGAGCTGCCTTGGCTCCCTCCGCAGCAGCTATCACTATCTGCTTGTCCAGGACATCAGTCACATCTCCTGCGGCAAACAGCCCTGGAACTCCAGTCTCACAGTTGCGGTTCACCTCGACCTCGCCGAATTGATTGATGCCAGTAAGGTCCTTCACCAGTTCGGAACTGGGGATCCGTCCGATCTCGACGAAGACCCCGCCTACGTGCAGTTGGTTCTCGCGACCGCTCTGCCGTTCCCGAATTCTGATTCCTTCTACCAGGTTTGAACCATTGATCTCGACCACCTCCGATTCCAGGAACGCTGTGAAGTTGGAAGCGCTC
>Ga0105093_10001011_pt1 | contig 10710 bp, 10 predicted proteins | sample PPLLak3March2015_2_FD_79111 | JGI IMG/M metagenome (GOLD analysis project Ga0105093, IMG submission 79111) | Freshwater sediment microbial communities from Prairie Pothole Lake near Jamestown, North Dakota, USA - PPLs Lake P8 Core (3) Depth... | ecosystem: Environmental > Aquatic > Freshwater >... | reverse complement strand
TAAAATAACAAAATTTTTATATGCTGCTGACCCTTCAATGGCCATGTTGCTAGATTTGATGAAAAAGGGCGCAGTTTATACACTCCTCGGATTAGGAATATTAGTTGCGCCCGCAACATTATCAAACTCCACCACTTCAGTTTACGCACAGGAACAGAAAGAAGAACCGAAAAAAGAGCAAACACTTGAAGACAAAATCTCAGATGCAATACAGAGACTTGAAACGCTGGAAAAAAAGACACCAAAAGATTATGTGCGGCTGGTTGATCTATACTATAACTTCAGTTTTGACAAGGAAAAAATAATAACAACAATCAACGAAGCAGTTTGCAGTCTGGAAAAAGAACAGTCAGAATACAAATACCTGGAAACAATAAGATTATTCTTGAGTGAAAAAAAAGAAGATGCATTTAAGCTGGCTGAAACATTTTTGAAAGATCTGACCGCCCCTCCGCGCTTGAAAGCTAATTTGTCAATGACGCTATACCCTGGCTCTCCTGAAAAGGCATTAGATTTAGATTCCTCACACATGCCTGCGATTATCGGGTTATTTAAAGATACATACAAAAAAGAAATCGCAAAATTTGAGGGTGTTGGTTATGCAGCACAATATTCTGAGTTTCCTGAAGAGTGGACTAAACAATTGCAGGAAACGTTGGCAAAAAAATATAAACCAAAATATAACGCGGCAGTTTCAAGCAATGTTGAACAACCTGAAAAATTATTTTATTTGTCTGAACTTCATAGAAGTTATGCTGAATTCCTAAAACAGGCACATCAACGTATAAAAGATAGGCATTATAAGCCAAAATGGAAAAGTATAGACCTCAGTCGCTTTGCTCAATCCGTTGTAGGAAATTTAATGAAAGAAATAAAAGAATGCTATTTGAAAGCAATCACAGCAAATACTTCTTATTATGAAACGTACATCGATTTAGGAGACCATATTACAAATATGTTTTATAAAGATAGTGATAAAAAAAATCTGGAAAGTTACGAATATTATCAAAAAGCTTATGCCCTCATAAAAAACGCATATGACCACCCAAAAACAAAAGATATAGAAAAAAATAAACTAAAATTTAAACTAGGAAAAGTTTGCTATAATAAAGGCAAATGTTTAGAATTATTAATGTGGGGCTTTACTGACGTCTCCCGCAATGTTTCAAGAGAGTATTTCCATGAAGACCAAGCTGAAGAAGCCCTAAAAGAATATACTGAGGCTCTCAGACATTACGAGTCGATAGAAGAAAAAGACAGAACCTCTGAAGAAATGACCAGCATATCCTTAATACGAGGTGGCATAAGTTCTGTCAAATACAGGCAAAGTGAATGGGCAAAGAAACACCCGAAGAAAAAATAAAATACAATAAGATAAATTTTTAAGCAAGCCAGTTCTTCACAGTATATGCTCCCAGCAATACTCGCACTCGTTGCAGTAATCATATTCGTAATCATAATGTCAGTATTATTCCTGAAACCACTAGTGACAGTGCTGGCAAACACAATCATACTCTACTTACTGTTCCTGCGCGTATACACTGAAATAAAAAAATACAAAAGAGCAAAAATATACATTACCTGCGCAGCGCTATCGCTTCTGACAGTATACCTCGCAGGCAACTTCACACCATTATGGTGGATAACAACCGCAGGCATACTGATGTTCGTGCTCGCACACATTTATGTAATGTACAAAGAACGAAAGAAAAAGAAATAACTATTTCTTAGTCGCATCCAAATTAAGGAAAAACACCACAAAAACAACCGTGAAATAAGTGATAAGAAAATCAACGAAAGTACCAAACACAACATCAAACAAGTCCATAAAAATGCCTGCTGGAAGGAAAAAAGAAAAACCACCAAATACGAGACCTAAAAGGAACGAAACAACAAGCGCCAAAAGACCGAACACGAAAGCGTAACCAAGAGTTCTCCACCACCTGCCCTTCACAACACTCTTGCTATAACTCATAGCATCAAAAAACGACTTGTCTTTCAAAATAATGACGTAAAGAATAAACAACCAGTAAACAGAATAAATAACACCAGGCACTATAAGAAGCAGGAAGAGGAAAATCAATGAAATACCCGCAACAATACTTGTGAAAATTGCAGCAGGCCACTTGAACATTGCCTCCTTAAGAGCAGTCCAAGAACTTATTTTCTTATTATCAAGCCTCTTTTTAACAAGATAAGCAACAGCCATTGTCGCAATTGTGCCAATCAAAAACTCAAGAAGCTGGATAACTCGCATATACATCCTGATACCGCGAAGACCCTGATCAATCATCGCATCAGCATTACTAAAAGTCAAAATAGCATTAACAGGAATGTAAACGACAAAACTAATAATGAAAAACAACCAAAGATTACCCCTAAACAAACGCCAAGACTCTGAAAGAATCCCACCAATTCCAAGCTCTTTTTTGTAAACAACAGATTTCATATCTTTCCCTGCACATCCTTCAATGCCGAATCAAGCGCAAAATACAAATTATCATGAGAACTCTCAGCAGAATGAACCTCACCCTTTGAAACAGCCTCAATCTTGATATCATTGCCTGCAAAAGAGACAGCCAAGCGTTCAAGACCCTTATCAGAAAATTTACGGGCGTACATGCCGATAATTTTCTTTAGAACAACCATGGTCGCCCCGTCAAAGTTTTCGATGCCATACAACTCGATGTTTCCACCGAGGCGCACTGCTCCGTCCATACAAGGATTAAGTATACCTCTGCTTTTAAAACTTCTTAAAAAAGACAGCACCAATAGTTATTACTTAATAGTAACTTCATTAGCGAAAACTTTAAAAAGGGAGACAGGTTTGGCACTCACAGGGAGGGGTACTAATGATAAAATGCCAAAGGTGCGGCTGCACAGTCAAATCCTATAGTCCAATGCGAAAATGGTGTGTAGACTGCAGGCGAACAGTATCCCTAGAGCAGGCAAAAGAAAGAAAAATCACAAGAAAGTAAATTCTTAAAAACTCTTCAACAGAACTCCCCTACATGAGAGTCCACGTAAAATCTTATGGCTGCAGCGCGAACATAGCAGAAGGGGAAATAATCAAAGGACAGTTTGAGACCGCAGATGAAACAAACTCTGACTGGATAATATACAACATCTGCACAGTAAAAGGAGACGCGAAAATACTAAGAGAAATAAGAAAGTTCAAAAAACTGCAACCAAACAAGAAATTAGCAATTACAGGATGCATAACACCAAGCATTGTAGAACCTCTAAAGAAAATAGACAAAGATATTCTTTTAATCAACACGCACCACATAGACAAGATAAAAGAATTAATCGAACAAAAACAAAACGCCCTAACATTCGCAAAACCAGTCAAGCTGCTTCTGCCAAGAAAAAGAACAAATCCAGCCATAGGAATAGTGCCGATTTCATCAGGATGCCTGGATGCGTGCGCGTACTGCAGCACAAGACTGGTAAAAGGAACACTATTCAGCTATCCAGAAGAAAAAATACTGGAAGAAACCAAAAAGTGCATCCAAGACGGGTGCAAAGAAATCTGGATAACAGCACAAGACACATTCTGCTACGGATTTGACACAGGAAAAAACCTTGCAGAACTACTGCAAAAAATTGCTGAAGTCCCCGGAGACTTCATGATTAGAGTCGGCATGGGAAATCCAAGACATGCAGCAAAATACCTGCCAGAATTCATTAAAGCAATGAAGCATCCAAAAATATTCAAGTTCCTGCACATACCAGTGCAATCAGGAAACAACGAAGTATTAAAAGCCATGAAAAGAGGACACACAGTGGAAACATTTGAAGAAATAGTCAAAACGTTCAAAAAAGAAATACCCGAGATAACAATCAGCACAGACATCATAGTCGGACATCCAACAGAAACAGAAAAACAATTTGAAGACACTTTGAAATTAATGCAGAAAATAAAACCAGACATAATCAACATATCAAGATTCGCACCAAGACCCGGAACAACAGCAGCAGAAATGCCGCAAGTCCATGGAAACATACGAAAAGCAAGAAGCAGACAGCTAACTGAACTGCAAAGAAAAATATCACTGGAACAAAACAAGAAATGGCTTGGCTGGAAAGGAAAAATAATCATAGACGAAAAAGTAAAAGACGGAATGTCAGGAAGAAATCACGCCTACAAGCCAATAGTAATCAGAAAAGAAATGCCCGCAGGAACAAAAACAACAGTGGAAATAACAGAAGCACACACAACCTACTTGATAGGCAAATGCTGAAGCCACATAGCAGCCGCTTCCTCAACCTCTTCCTCATGATGACAAAAACAATGATCAGCACCCTCTATAAGCGCTTCCTTGCAATAAGGATGCGTGAACTTTTTTGACAAAATCTTCAACATCCTGCGAGGAGAAATAACAGCATACTCCTCCCTTTCACCAAACATTGAAAGAACAGGAATCTTAATCTTTGACAAAGTCTTCAAAGGACCACTATAATTGTAAATATTACCCTCAATGCTTCCAGGACGGTACAATTCATAATAACGCTTCGCGCTAAAATAATTAGGCTCATGCTCAGGAGGCATAAGCTCCTTACCCCTTCCTGAACGGACAAGCCTGCGCGAAATCTCAAGACTTTCATTATACTTTCTTTTACCAAGCATCTTAATCTGATAATTCAAATCATCAGCAGCGCCAAGAAGAATAAGCGCTTTTATCGACTTCTTATTCCTGCGGGACTGATAATAAGTAATCTTCTGACAGCCAGTACTATGACCAACAAGAATAAAATTCCTGTAACCACGGTCACGAAGCATCTTCAAAGCAGCATCAATATCAAATAGGCACTCCTTAAAATTCTCAAAAGAAGTGCCAATAGTCCTGTAAATCATATGCTCCTTCAATTTCCTAAAAACAGTAATAGTGCCATAACCCCTGTTATCAAAAGTAAAATAAGACATATCATTTTTGAAAGCAGCACGCATCATCGCATCAACAATACCCAAACCATCATAAGAATCAGTCATGCCGTGAACCTGAACAACACAAGTCTTAGTATCAACAGGAGCGCAAAGCATGCCATCAAGCTCGAGCTTGTCAGTAGCCTCAAACCTGATAAGCTCACCATGCATCCTGGTGTAAGTAACCATTAGGACAAATAACCCCAAGTATGCATCTTGTCAGAATCAGTGAACCAGCGCACACCAATATCAGTACGATAGAAAAGATTAGGAAGCATAATGTTTCTGACACGCTCATACGCCTGAGCACGTGCTTTCTCCATCGTAATGCCGGAACCAGTAACAATCAATGCATAACCAGAATAACCAGCAAGACGCCAATCACCCTCAACAAGCTTCACATCACCAAGATGCAAACCATCAGTGGAAGGCTTCTTGAACAAGATTGTGGCGTCCTCAGAATACTTCTTGAATTCCGCAATATCAAAGAACGGAAAAGGCGGACAAGCAACAACAACACCAATCTGAAAACCTTTCTTGTATTTCAAATCATAAGGCTTCTTATTGGCAATAGCGTGAAAGAACTCACCCCACGGAGAAGTAATAGCTTCCATCTGAATACTAATAGTAGGATAACCAAAACGGCTCGTAAACTCAAGAGGAAAAATACCACGAGCATTAACAATACAATTCAAATCAATATAGCCAACATAACCAGACTGCGCCAAAGCAAACTTCATCTTCTCAAGAGTCTCCTTGAAAATAACAGTAGGAGGAGACCAGTACATAGCAGTGCCCATCTCCCCAGTTGAAGGACCAACCTCTCCAGGAAACAATTTCTTGTGCTCAAAATTAACATTAATAGGAGTAATAAAATCAACACCGTTAAAAAAAGCGCCAACAGCAACTTCAACACCCGAAGCATATTTCTGCAACTGGAAATACTTAATCTGCTTAGCCCAAGCCTTCTTGTAATGCTCAAGCAGCTGGACTACATCCTTGCCGTCCTCCTCCTGACCGACAAACAACAACTCTTTTTCACCGCCTTTGGAAGTCGGCTTCAAAACATACCTTCCAGGGTTTTTCTGCACGAACTTAATAGCCTCATCAAAATCAGTAAAATCCCAATGAGGCAAAACATTAACGCCAACCTTTTTCAGTTCAGTCTGACCAAACTCCCTATCTTCTTCAAGCTTGTCAGTATAAACAGAACCACCAATGACTGCCTTGCCTTCCTTCCTCAACTTGTCAGCAATCTCCCCATAATAAACATCATCAAAAATAATGACATCCGCCCAATCCTTAAAAGCTTTCCAATCATCACACTTTTCAACAAAACCATCACAAATATCCTTGCTGGCCTTTTCATTGATGAAATACTTGACATCATGACCTTCCTTCTTAACCTGCCAGGCAAGATCGCCAATCAAAGCTTCCTCAGACACAAATAAAAACTTCTTTTTTTCCATGAACAGGAAATAATAAAGTTTCATATTTAAATTTATGTAAAAATTATTTCAAAAATTTCAAAATCTTTTTCACTTCCTCAACAAACTTGTCAACTTCTTCCAAAGTATTGTAGAAATAAACAGAAGCTCTGACACTGCCTTTCAGATTGTGAGCATTAAACCAGCTGTGAACACAATGATTGCCAGCTCTTACTGCAATGTTGGCAGAATTATCAAGAATGCCAGCAATCTCGTGCATATCCATACCCTCAATGTTAAAAGAAAAAATACCGCTGCGCAAAGCAGGATCTTTAGGACCAATCAATTTCACTTCATTTGCAAGAGCATCAGTCATTCTTTTGTTAAGCTCCAATTCATGCTGTTCAATATTCTTCATACCAACATTTTTCAAGTATCTGCAAGCCTCACCAAGACCGATAATGCCAGCATAATCCTGCAAGCCAGCCTCAAAACGATGAGGAACATCCTCCCACTCCTGCTTATCATACCAGCTGTTCTTCACAGTACCGCCACCAACAATAAACGGCTTCATATTTTCCAGCAAATTCAATTTGCCATACAAAACACCAGTGCCAGTAGGACCGCACATCTTATGACCCGAAAACGCAAGAAAATCAACATCAAGCTTTCTAACATCAATTTCCTTATGAGGAACAGACTGAGCGCCATCCAACAAGACAAGAACGCCATGCTTGTGAGCAATATCAACGATTTCTTTCGCAGGAATGGAAACACCATCAAGATTAGAAGTATGACTCATAGCAACAAGCTTGACACCCTTCACTTTCTTCTCAAAAGCCTCAAGGTCAAAAGTGTTGTCAGACTTTGATTTAACAAACTGATGATTAAATTTTCTCCAAGGCAACAAATTACTGTTATGCTCCTTATCAGTCGTCAGAACAATATCATCCTTCTTCAAATCAAGACTGTTAGCAACAAGATTAATCGCCTCAGTAGTATTCTTTGTAAAAATAATCTCTTCAGGAACAGCATTAATGAACTTGGCAACAGAACGACGGGCTTCATCAACCTTTTCAGTAACAATCTTACCAAGCTGGTGCTCACTTCTCTCACCGCACGCAGGAAAATCAAGATAATAAGAAGTCAAAGCGTGAATAACCTGTTTCGGCTTAAGAGACATACAGGCATTATCAAAATAAATTACCTTCTGCAAAACAGGAAAATCCTCGCGAATCTTATTAACGTTCATATCGCCTTCAAAACCTCAGCTTCTTTCGGACCAACAATAGCCTTCTCACCAACAAAGAAAGTAGGGGTACCATAAATGCCAGAATCCCTGCCAATCTGAAGATTGGATTCAATACGGTCTGAATAAGTCTTGTTCTTCACGCAATCGCTAATGTTCAAATCAGCATAAGCAAAAAGATTTTCCTCTGTCAAATCACCCTCGTGCTTAAGCAATTTAATGACGAAATCCCAATATTTCACCTTATCAAGAGCGTAAACACACTCTGCAGCAAGATTAGCCTCATAAGCCATATCATGCTGTTCAAGCGGGAAAGCAACAAAAACAAACTCGACATTTTCATCTTTGATTAATTTCTCAGTAAGACCGGCAACCTGCTTGGTGTAAGGACAAGTGAAACAGCCAAACTCGATAACTTTCACTCCTTCACCAATCGTTGGAAGACCAGACAAATTAGCAGGAACAATCAATTCACCAGAAGAATCCTGAACGCCACACAAAGAAACAGTCTGCTTAGCCTCATGAAACGGATCAAAAACACAAAAAGCAGAAGACTCAGGACCATTACAGTTGCCATACAAAGCATAATTGTAAACACCATAAGCACTACCAGCAAGACTTGCAAAGAAAATAATCACAAAAAACCAGGACAACACAGCGAAATTACGATAAATAAGACCTGCAAACCTAGGCGTGTGCCTCATAAGCTTACCAACAATTGCAGACTTAACCTTCTGGTCAAAACCACTCCTGCACGGACGGAAAGTAACGTTCCTGAAAACACAATCAAAAGCCTCCCAGGCAAGACGGCGATAGCTAACGCTAAATATACCCAAAATAACCAGTAAAGGCAGTGCTAAAAGGCATACAACCATAGACGAACAAGCTAAATAAAGGGTTTAAAAATGTTGTGAAAGACACAACGTTTTTATACATCAAAAAACTGAAAACATCAAAAGGGTGATATTATGGCAAAAATCAAAACAGACGTAGGAGATTACAAAAAAATAACTCATAAAGATTTTGAAAAATTACAATTAAGAGTAGGAACAATAGCAAAAATAACAGTGCATCCAAAAAATAAAAAAATGTACATCCTATTGATAGACACCGCAGCAGCAGACGAAGACATACAAGTAGTAGCATCACTAGCAGATTCATACAGGCCAGAACAACTGTTAGGAAAACAAGTTGTCGTATTATGCAACATAAAACCAGAACTTGTAGGAGGAGAGGAAAGCCAAGGAATGCTCCTGGTATCACACATCGGCAAAAAACAAGTATTGCTCACAACAGACAAAAAATGCGCTGAAGGAACAGAAGTCTCAGGCATAATGAACGGAGAACTCCACCATTTCGAGGACTAAAAATGGCAGGAGCATTCAAACCATACGACATCAGAGGAGTTTATCCAACTGAAGTAAACGAAGAACTAGTCTACAAAGCAGGAAGAGCAGCAGTCATATACCTAAAATCAAAAAAAATACTGGTAGGCAGGGACTGCAGAACAAGCTCGCTATCACTAAAAAAATCGCTCATATACGGCGTAACAGACCAAGGGTGCGATGTTGTAGACACAGGATACTGCAGCACGCCAATGAGCTACTATCTCGCACAAAAAATGGACTCATTCATGATAACAGCATCACACCTGCCAAAAGACCAAAACGGGATAAAAATAACCAAAAAAGGAGTCGAACCAGTAGGAGAAAAAACAGGACTGAAAAAAATAGAAAAACTTGCGACAGGATGCCATTTACCAGACCCTGAAAAAAGAGGAAAAGTCACAGCCAAAGACTTCCTCAAAGAATACGTGAAAGAAGCAAGAAAAGTAGCAGGCGGAAAGTACAAAGCAATCAAAGTTTTAATAGACGGCGGAAACGGAATGGCAGGACACGTAGTGCCTGAACTGCTAAAAGGACTCCCAATAAAATACAAAATGTTATACGGAGAAATGGACGGCACATTCCCAAACCACGTGCCAAACCCATCAATACCAGAAAACACAGCAGAACTGCAGCAAAAAGTAGTCGAAGGAAAATATGACTTAGGCATATCATACGACGCAGACTGCGACAGGGTAATGTTCATAGACGAAAAAGGAAACCGGGTAAGAGCAGAATTTGTGTTAATACTATTCGCAAAACACATAGCCAAAAAAGGGCAAAGCGCAGTCTTTACTGTAAACATGAGCAGAATAGCACAAGAAAAAATACAGGAATTAGGAATCAAAGCACTCCCAAGCATGATAGGACACACAGAAATCCCAATAGTCATGAAAAAAAACAAATCAGTACTCGGAGGAGAAATATCAGGACACTTCTTCTTCAAAAAATTCAAGTACGCAGACTCAGGAGACATAGCAGCTCTCACAATGATGTCAATACTGTCACAAACAGACAAAAAACTAAGCGAACTAACAAAACCATTCGACAAATACGCAACATCAGAAGAAATAAACTATAAAGTACCAGACAAAAACGCAGTAATGAAAAAAATAGAAGAAGCATACAGCAAACAAGTAACAAGCAAACTTGATGGAATAACAGTAGATGCAGGAGACTACTGGTTCAATTTAAGACTAAGCAAGACAGAAAACCTTGTGAGACTCAACTGCGAAGCAAACAACAGAAAAAAACTCAACATGGCAATAGAATGGATAAGCAAGCTGATACAGGGATAACTGATAAGCAACATTTATAAATCATGTATATTCTCGACGAACATATGCCTAGAAAGAAGACAAAGAAAGAAGAACCTTCAGAAGAAAAAGCAACAAACGTACAGCCGGAAATAAATATAGGCATGGTAGGACACGTAGACCACGGCAAAACAACACTCGTGCAAACACTATCCGGCAAATGGACAGACACGCACTCAGAAGAAATCAAAAGAGGAATCACAATAAGACTAGGGTATGCAGACGTATCATTCTACCAATGCCCGAAATGCGAAGGAACAGACGCTTTCGGAGCGCAACCAAAATGCGCAAAATGCGGAAGCGAAACAAAATTACTAAGAAAAGTATCACTAGTTGACGCTCCAGGACACGAAAGCCTCATGGCAACAATGCTCTGCGGAGCAAACATCATAGACGGAGCATTATT
>Ga0105093_10001009_pt1 | contig 10720 bp, 9 predicted proteins | sample PPLLak3March2015_2_FD_79111 | JGI IMG/M metagenome (GOLD analysis project Ga0105093, IMG submission 79111) | Freshwater sediment microbial communities from Prairie Pothole Lake near Jamestown, North Dakota, USA - PPLs Lake P8 Core (3) Depth... | ecosystem: Environmental > Aquatic > Freshwater >... | reverse complement strand
TAGGACTTGCTGCCCCATTGGTGAACATATTCCGGTCTATACAGCAGGACCAGCAGGATGGGGCTGTTGGCCAGCCAGCCGATAAGGTAATCGAGGAACTCATTTGAGGTGCGGTCAATCCACTGGAGGTCATCAACGGCCAGAACTAAGGGCTTCTGCTGCCCTTCACGAATCAGCAAATCCCGAACGGCCTCGAAGATACTCTCCCTCTTCTTCTGAGGATCCAGCCAGAGATATCCTTCGTCTTCAACCTTCAGAGAGAAGAGGTCATGGAGGGGCGGCAATAGATTCTTGAGCTTCTCATCAAGGCGGCTGATCTTCTCCACCATTTTCTTCTTGATGATGAATTCCCGCTCTCCCTCTGTGATATCGAAGTAAGCTCTCAGGATATCCAGCAGGGGCAAATAGGGCATGGAGCTGCCATAATGCAGACAGTGCCCCTCAAACGAATTGCACTTGTCCTGAGCCAGCATTCGCCTCAGTTCCAGGACGAGCCTCGATTTGCCCACCCCCGCCTCACCCACAATGCCTACCACCTGTCCGGAGCCTGACTTCGCCTTCTCGAAGGCCTCCTCAAGAACAGCCATCTCTCTCTCACGGCCGACAAACCTGGTGAGGCCCTTGGCCGTGGCCGCTTCGATCCTGGTGGCCACTTGCGTAGCCCTGACGATCCGGTAGGCTTCGACAGGCCGTTCCTTGCCCTTGACTGGCTTCTTCCCCAAAGTCTCAAACTCGAAGAAGTCCCTGGCCATCCTATGGGTGTCCGGCCCTACGACGACGCTCGCCGGCTCTGCCATGATCTGCATCCTGGAGGCGAGATTGACGGTATCCCCCACCGCTGTGTAATCCATGCGCAGGTCATTGCCGACACCGCCCACTATCACCGGCCCAGAGTTGAGCCCCACCCTCATCCTGAAGTCAAAGCCGCAGTCCCTCTTCACTTTCTCGCTGTATTCCTTCATGGCTCTCTGCATTTCCAAGGCAGCGTAGCAGGCTCGCTGGGCGTGGTCCTCATGGGCCAGAGGTACACCGAACAGGCCCATCACGCCATCTCCGGTGAACTTATCGATGGTGCCTTCGTATCTGTAGACGCTGTCCATGATGATCTTGAAACAGCCATCCATGATCTGGCGCACTTCCTCGGAGTCGAGCTTCTCTGACATGGTGGTGTAGTTGGCCACGTCGGCGAAGAGCACGGTGACTAGCTTGCGCTCGCCCTCGATGGACTGGCGGGCGGTCAGTATCTTGTCTGCCAGAGACTTGGGGGTGTAAGTCTGGGGTTTGGAGTAGTCGACAGGAGCGGGCGCTTTGGATTCCTGCAATTCGCGGGCGCACTCCATGCAGAAGTTGCTCTCAGCGGGGTTGCGTTTTCCGCATCCTGGACAAACGAGTTCTAGGCTTGTCCTGCACTTGGTGCAGAACTTGGCTTCAACTGGGTTGTTGAACTGGCATTTGGGGCATTTCACCTAGCCACCATCCCGCTGAACAACTTGAGGATGCGAAATCCTTCGCTGGGATGATATCACAATCAAATGCCTTCGCGATAGATAGCGGAGATTCCGCCGATGGGCACCATTTCTCCCGCCGGACATTGTTTGGTGTTGCCATCCATTCGTGACCTTTGACGCACTGCCAAGTCAGCTTTGTGTGCGGGCCCGCGTAGACGGGAGACAGGCATCCGCCTTCCCGCTTCGACGCCAACCCAAGGGTCTGCTGGATAGTGAGCTTCTTGGGCATAATGAGTGAGCGGATCATGCCGAGTCTAACCTCAGCTTGGATACAAAGGTTCCTTTCTCCATCTACTATCTATCCTGGCAAGAGGCAGCAGCCAATCCTACACTGTCATTCCCGCGGAGGCGGGAATCCAGCGTACACGCCCGCTGCATCAGGCCGTCTTGTCAACTCCCTTTGATCCTCCACTCCTCCTGATGCGGACTGCGCTTCTCTATGACCTAGATCATGGTGGCGGTATTCGAGGCCTAGTATGATGATTGATGTCTGATGCGGGCGGGGCAGTACTCAGGAGGTGGCAGCATGTTCAACAGGTGTCCCGGAGTTGAGAGATCTGTGAGGATCGAGCTGTACAAGTGCCCCAAGTGCAGCGCCGAAGTGGAGATATTCTCCAACGAGGTCAAGGTGAAGTGCTACCAGTGCGGAGAGACGGTCTACGGTGAGAGACTGCCTTCCTGCATCGACTGGTGTGCTTCGGCGCGAGAGTGTCTGGGGGAGGAGAGGTGGCGGCAGTTGAAGGGACAGGGTGAAAGCCAGTGAGTCGGGAAAGGCCCGGCCGTCGAATACCACGGGATGAGTCACAAGGAAGGAGCAGCGACATGGGCGCGCGAGTGAAGATGATTAGGAAGGTTGTGCGCATTGATGAGGAGAAGTGCACTGGGTGTGGCGTCTGTGTACCAGCCTGTGCTGAAGGTGCGCTGCGGATAGTTGATGGGAAGGCGAAACTGGTCAGTGACAAGTACTGCGATGGCCTGGGTGCCTGCCTGGGGGAATGCCCGGAGGACGCCATAACCATAGAGGAACGGGAAGCCGAGGAGTTTGACGACACTGCGATCGGACACCACGTTCATCAGCATAGCCACGTGAAGGAGACGCTAGCCTGCGGTTGCTCATCGGCCAGCGTGACCCGACTGGAGCGACGGGATGTGGGGAACGAGTGTCCGAACTCGATGCGCCAGGAGTCCAAGCTAGAGAACTGGCCGGTGCAGCTCACGCTGGTCCCCCCTGGGGAGCCTTTCCTGCAGGGGGCTGACGTGGTTCTGGCGGCAGACTGCGTACCGTTTGCCTATGCCGGCTTTCATCAGGATTTCTTGAGGGATCATGCTCTACTGGTGGCTTGCCCCAAGCTCGATGACTTCCAGGCTCACCTAGCGAAGCTGACGGAGGTTCTACGTGGTTCCACGGTGAAGAGCGTTACGGTGGTGCGGATGGAAGTGCCCTGCTGCTCGGGCCTGACCCATATGGTAAGAGAGGCCATTCGGCTCAGCGGCAGGAAGATACCACAGGGTGAAGTCATCATTGGGATCAAAGGGGATCGCAAGGCTTGATGCGAAGCAGGCCCAGCTTCGAGAAGCCGGGCCTGCGCTTTGCTCTGTCAACGCAGCCGATCGCCACTGGTGGCCTGGGACGGCCTCCGTCTTCCACAGGGGATGCCGGTGTGGCTCTCTAGGCGACCTCCGGCTCGATCAGCCCGTAGGCCCCGTCTTTCCGGCGGTACAGGACGTTGAAGGAGTTGTTGTCCGCGTTCAGGAAGATGAAGAAGTCATGGCCCAGCAGTTCCATTTGCACAGAAGCTTCCTCGACGGTCATGAGCTTAATGGGGAAGCGCTTGGCTTTGACGATGACATCGGGAACCCTCTTCCGTTCCATCTCTGTCTCTAGCTCTGCCCCCGTCTCTGCTGCGACCGCGACTCCCAGTTCCTTCCTCTGCCTGGCTGCTCTTCGGTTCCTGAGGTAGTACTTTCCCTTGAACCGTCCTATCTGCTTGCGAATCACATCATCAGCGGCATCGATAGCGGCATAAACGTCTGCCTGCCTCTCTTCAGCCCTGATCAGCACGCCGTCGCTCTTGACCGTCACCTGAACGACATATCTGTTGGTCGGGGATTTGGCCTTCTCTTTGGAGATTTCAACCTTGGTGTCGACGATGGAAGGCAGAAGGTGACTTAGTTTGCCCATCTTCTTGCTGACATAGTTCTCCACAGCCTTGGATAGTTGCAGTTTCTTGCCCCTGACTTCTATCTCCATGTTCTCAATCCTCCTTGTGCCATCGCTGAAAACTCGATTGTGGGTGAAATTCGGTGGCCGTGTCGATGCATCCCCGGTCAACGACAGTCGTCATTGAGAGGAAGCGAGTCTGATGAGTCATCGCATACAGAATGCATCGTTGTGCCACCACTATAAGGGGAGACTCCATAGCTGTCAACATGCTTGGAGAAGCAGAGATCGTTTGCCTCCGGCGCCGCTTGGTCTACACGAGGACGGCTTCTTTGGCAGCCCTGCGCCTGGAGGAAGGTTTGGCCGATACTGCCTCCGGTAGTTCCGGTGCAGGGTGTGATTTCTCGAGGACGACCGCCGATGGTGGCTCGACAATTGCCGCCTTAGGCCTTACGGAATTCTTGGCGGAGGCTTTGACTTTGGCCGGCAGAGGCTTGTGTTTGGCGGCATCATCAGTCGGTGCGCTGGCGATCGCTGCCGCGGCGCCTTTGGCCGTTCTCCCGGCAGCGGTCTTGGCCTTCTTTGGCGCCGGCTTCAGTTCGGCGGAAGCCTTGGCTGGTGAGTCACCGACGGCTGCGGTGCGATGCCCAGTCGCCTTCTTAGAGACTGGTTTCGGTGCTTTCTGCGCTATCTCCGGTTTGGTCGGCACGGCGACTGGCATGTCCGCAACAGACACTGTGCGAGCCTTGGCCGTTTTGCTGGAAACAGGCTTGGGCATTTCTTGCGCCGGCTCTGGTTCGGGAGAGACGGCGGCGGGCGTGCCTGCTCTGGCTGCGGTGCGACGCTTGGCCGTCTTCTTTGAGACCGGTTCCGGTATCTCCTGTACTGGCTCGGCTTTCGGAGAGACAACGGCTGAGAGATCTTTCGCGACCGTGGCGTCTCCTGGAGTCGCCGTCTTCGGGACGACTTCGGCTGCTTCCCGTGCCGGCTGGAGTCCTTGGGTGGAGTCGGCCGGCATATCCACGATATCTAGGCCTGCCGGCAAGACCACCATCTGTGAAACGGGACTAGTACCCTGGGCGACGGCGGCCGTTGCTGTGGGCTGAGGCTCATGGCGTGTCGTCGCCTCGGCCCGCGCAAGCGCCGTCAGTATCTCCTGCCAGTGGCTATAGATGGCCCAATGTCCCTCTCCGGGGAAGAACATAGCGCGGCAGTGAGGGATGGCTCCGGCCAGGCGCTTCCCCATGGCCAGAGGCGCCTGGGTATCGTTTTCGCCATGCCACAGGAAGACGTCCGTGGAGATAGTATGGATTTGGAAGCCCCAGGGCTGGGCCAGGATTTCCAGGTCCCAGGTGATGCCTTGAGTACCCTCACGGATGGCCTCCAGGAGATCGTCTGTCAACATGGCTTTCATCATGGGCAGCAGAGTCTGCGCCTCTTTGGAATCGCGGAGGCCATTGACCTGGGCCTTGAAATACAGGTCGGGATTGTTGCGCCAAGTGCTGCAGATCAGGCGGCAACCCATCCTGGCCAACGGAGGCAGGTGACGCTCCAGGCTGAAGAACATGTGCCCCATTCCGTGCATGCCTCTGGTCATCTCCGGACTGTCCAGCGGCGCTATGCTGCTGGCCAGCCCGGCGGCAGTAAGCCTGTCCGGAATGCTGTACGCGCACACTGCGGCGTATGGCCCGCCACCCGAGTAGCCCATAACGGCGAATCGCTCCATGTTGAGGACATCGGCAAGCTGCACAACGTCACTGGGCCAATCCAGAAGGGTTCGACCAGGCTTGAAATCCGAGCGCCCGAAGCCCGGGCGGTCAATAGCGATTATGCGGGCGCCGGCGGAGGCGGCGACTGAGTTGTCCGGATGATGGAAGAGACGCGATCCGGGAGTCCCATGGAAGAAGAAGATCGGCTTGCCCTGCGGGTCGCCGTATTCGGCGTAGGCCAGCCGCCTTCCGTCGCGTAGTCTGATCTCACCCTCGGGCAAAGACGGAATTGTTGTCTCCAATGTTCTCCTCCCTCTGTTCATGCGGGAACCAGAGTATCGCAGGTTCATTCTACGAGCATGCGATCACAGTCGTATCTCAGATGGAGACGGTAACCTTGCAAACCCTTCTCAAAAGCGAGGAGATCGATCGCTGGCGAATCTGTGCCTGATTCTTCTTCAAGCCCTGTCACGACCGTGTGCGTGGCGCGTTTCGACGGAGATCCTGGAATAGGCCGGTGAGGCCAACTTGGACGGGCACGGCCCGGAGGCGATATATTAGCTGTGGACTGTCAACTGGGGCTTCAATGAACATCCGGAGTGAGGCCCGCGGTGGTGTGCCGATGATGAAGGATCTCGTGCTGAGAAACAGGAGTTACCGGCGGTTCTATCAGGATTGCCTCATACAGTCCGCTGTGATCAGGGAACTGCTTGATCTGGCGAGGCTGTGCGGTTCGGCCGGCAATCTCCAGCCGCTGAGGTACATCTTCTCCTGCGATCCGGAGAGGAATGCCCTGATATTCCCGCACCTGACATGGGCCCGCTAATTCAAAGACTGGTCCGGCCCCCGGGAGGGGGAGAAACCTACTGCCTACATCGTGGTGCTAGGTGACACGGAGATCACCCGCTCATTTGGCTGCGATCATGGCATCGCGGCTCAGACGATTCTCCTGGGTGCAGTTGAGAAAGGCTTGGGCGGCTGCATGATCGCCTCCATAGACAGAGACGGACTGCGCCAGGCGCTGAAGATACCACCTCGATTTGAGATACTCCTCGTGTTGGCGCTGGGCAAGCCCAGGGAGAAGGTAGTCATCGAGACCTTGAAACCGGACGGAGACGTCAAGTACTGGCGCGACAGTAGCGGGGTACACCACGTGCCGAAGCGCCGGCTGGATGACATAATCCTCGGGTGATTGAATGGAGGCCTGGTTAGCAGACATGCCTCTCCTCCGTTCGGATCACGTGTCAACAGAATCCAGGCATGCGGGGCATGGAGGGCATGTTGGGCCAGAACCCAACATGCCCTTGTCAAACTGACTGCGTACAGTGCATGTGTCCGCCTCAGGCAGGCTCAAACGCTTCTAGACTCTCTTACAGTTCTTCGACTAGTTTCTTGAGCGCTGATGGCAAATCATCTCGGTTGTCGCACTTGGGAGGATCCAAGAGCGGCTGCCCGTTGTCTACCTCCATAACCTGCTTACCATCTGCCGAGAGCAACAGCTTGATGAAACCTGCTGCGTCTCCAGCATTTGGAGCCTCATTGAGAATAGTGATGCCGTAGACGACTGCTGCTCCTTTGGTCTCAGAGTACTCTCCGGAACTGGTCTTTAGTTGCACCGAGGCCTCGGCGTAGAAGTCCTCATAGGTTACGCCGGAGTCACCGATCTCTCCTACTTGGGCCAGGTTGACGGCATCAGCCAACTCAATGTAGTTCAGTTCATGCTGCACCGCCACGGACCGGTACTCGAAGGCGTAGTCCAGGTCGCCGGTTTCCAGTAGCGTCACCAAGTCAACCGACTTGGATCTCACTACCTCATTTCCCTGACTGGCCCTGCCCCGAGCCTGATCGGTGCCGGGAATGCAGGCGTCATAGAGACCGTTTGCCTTCCCGTCGGGGGTCAGTCCAAAGGCCGTTGCCTGGGCATAGTAATACTGCTCGGCCAACTGGAATACCATCATGGATCGATAGCCGCAAGGATCGGCATCGGGGTCGCTGTGGCCCCACTTGACGTTCTCGTTGCGCAGAACATCGTACCAGGTTCTGCTTCCAGCTACGATGTCGCTGGCAAATGGCGCGTTGTCTTTGTAGCACAGCACCATGGTGTTGCGTGCGAAGATGATGGTCCATTCTGCGTAACCGCCTTCGTACATGCGGTCTGGAATGAGCGCGTAGTCTGCCGAGGCTATGATGTCCGGCGGGTCCTCGTCCGCGTCCTGCTTGGTGATGGCCTTGCTGATCATGGTAGCGCTGCCGCCGGATTCGAGGAGAACGTCCACGTTGGGATTGTCCTCCTCATAAAGCGCCGCCAGTTGTTCAAAAGGGACAGACAGGCTGCCGGCAAGATAAATCGACAGCGTCCTGGCTTCCTCTTCTTCCTCCGAGCAGCCGATGATCCCGCTCGCCAGAACCAGGGTCATAACGAGCGCGACCACAACCATGCCAAGCTTGCTTATTCTCCTAGTCATCAACTCACCTCTCTTCAATAGTTCGTCTCCTAGAAAACGTGTATCGCTGAAGCCTTAAAGGTTATCCAGACTCTCACCCCCTCTCTGAGACTCAGTTCCTCCTGGGCCTGCCGGGTGACGAGACACACGAAGTCCGGAGGGACTGTGACCGTTACATAGAGGGTCTCTCCTCTATCCATGACGCGGGTGATGGTGCCCTCGAAGGCGTTCCGGGCGGTGGAGCGCAAATGGTCGGGCGAAAGGAGGATGTCCTCGGGTCGAAGCGCCAGGTGGACTGGACCCCTGGCATCAGTCGTCACCATCAGATCGATGCCGCCGATGTCAACGGACACATGCCCGTTCTCTACCTGCTTGGCATGGCCGGCGAAGACATTACGTGTGAGGGCGAAGTCGGCTACGAAGGCGGAACTGGGATGCCGCAGCACACCGCTGGGTGTGCCGACCTGCACAATTTGACCCTCGTTCAGCACGGCCACCCGGTCTCCCAGTGCCCCGGCCTCCTCGAAATCATGGGTGACGTGTATGATGGTGACCTTCAGCCGGCGGTGCAGTTCGGCCAGTTCGTGTTGCATTCTCTCCCTGGTGTTAGGGTCCAGGGCGCTCAAGGGCTCATCGAGCAGAAGAACCGTGGGCCGCGTAACCAGCGCCCGCGCCAGGGCCACCTTCTGCTTCTCGCCACCGCTCAGAGTCCTCGGCTCCCTGTGGAGCAAATGCGCGATGCCCAGCAGGGCGACGGCGTCATCTATCCGAGGCTTCACCTCTTGCTTGGGGCACCTCATCGCCTTCAAGCCGAAGGCGATGTTCTTCTCCACTGATAGATGGGGGAAGAGCATCTGGTCCTGGTAGACGATGCCCACGCCGCGCTTCTCCGGCTTGAGCTTGGTGATTTCCTTGCCGTCGATGGAGATGGCACCCTTCAGTACCGGGTGCAGGCCCGCAATGGCCTCGAGCAGCACCGTCTTGCCCGCCCCGGTTGGGCCCAGCAGGATGAAGTACTCCCCGGCCTTGACCTCGAGGTTGATGTCCTGGAGGACGAACTCCCCCAGGTCGACGTTCAGATTTTGAAGAGAGATCACGCCTTCTGCTCCTTGGTGGTCAATGTCCTGAGAATCACGAAGGCAATGAGAGAGATCAAGATGACCAGCACAGCGACGGGGCGCGCGGCATCCAGCCCGAAGTTGTTGAACCGGTGATACACGAGGATGGGTGCTACCTTGGGGTATTCTCCGAGAAAAGGCACGTTGTAAACGAGAATCATGATGGCGCCGAACTCGCTGATGGCCCGGGCCCACATCATGATGGAGCCTGACAGGATACTCCGCCAAGCGAGAGGCAACGTAACGCGGAAGAAGGTCCGCCAGGGCGAGGCCCCTAGAGTACGGGCCACCTTCTCCAACCGGACATCCACGGACTTGAAACCGTCCCGGGCCGAATCGATCAGGAAGGGGATGCTGACAAACATCATGGCGATGACAACTGCAGCCAGCGTGTCAACGAAACGGATGCCGACGTGGCCAAACAGTACGCCGAAGATCTGATGCCTGCCGAAGACGAAGAGAAGGGCGATGCCGGCCGCTGAATGAGGGATGACAATAGGCACGTCTATCAGGGACTCCAGGAGGCGCTTCCCCCTGAAATTGTGGCGCGCGAGCAGATAGGCTAGGGGGACGCCGAGGAACAATCCAATGAAGGTAGCGATCAAACCGGCCCAGGCGGTCACCATGATGGACAAGTACACTTCTTCTTCGAGCAGCGTATCCCACAGCGTTCCCGGTGATGAGGAGATGCAGGTCTTTATGATGGGTGTGAGAATGAAGACGAGCATCATCAGCGCCAGAAGAAGGAAGACCAAGCTCAATGCATCGGGTCTGGTCCACGAGCGTAATCTATGCATGGCTATCCTTTCTCATCTCCGAACAACCGCAGTGTCGCTGTCTCCCGGGGATACCCTGCAGGCGCGTCTCCATGGGCGTTTCCTACAGGAGACTAGTCTCGGAGAGTTCAATCCGTGCCTCCAACGAAGGCCGTCGTACCTGTCTGGGAGGTATCGTAGCCTCCGGCCTCGGTCACGGCCTTTTGAAAGCCCTTGCTCCCAATCATCTTCAGTAGCGGCGCCAGCTTCTTGTTCCTGTGGTTCTCGATGGTGATCACCAGGTCATACCTTTCCCGGTATAGCGGCAGGAAGTCGATATGGCAGGCCCGGGCCGCGGCCTCGATGCCCAGGCCCACATCGGCCTTGCCTCCCGCGATGCTTCTGGCCACGGCGAGGTGCGTGTCCACTTCGTGGGCGTAACCCTTCACGCGCGACGGCGCTATGCCCAGTTGCCGCAATCCCTGATCGAGCAGAATGCGCGTTCCGGAACCCTTCTGGCGGTTGATCAGAGTGATGTCAGGGTGCCTCAGGTCTTCGAGACTCTTGATCCGCTTGGGGTTACCCGCGGCAAACATGAGGCCCTGGATGCGGTAGGCTAGGTGGACGATGGCCACCTCCCGGCCGGGCAGCAGGTGTTTGATATAAGGATAGTTGTACTCCCCAGTCTCGGCGTCCAGAAGGTGAATGCCGGCCAAGTCTGCTCTTCCCTCCTGAAGGGCGATCAGACCACCCAGGCTGCCGGCATAGGTGACATGGATCTTGATTTCGGGGTTCTTCTGCCGCAGCCTGCTCACCAGCATGTTGAGTGCCAGGTCGTGGCTGGCGACGATGACCAGAGCCTTGCCTGTCTCAGTGCTCTTCGATCGCCTTTTGGCAGCCTGTGCGCTGTCCTTCTGCTCTTCCCTCCACCGGTCCAGGTGCACAGAGAAAGCCGCTTCTGTCTCCTCCAGACTGTAGCCCTGACTGAGGGCTTCCAGAATGCCGTGGCTCATCAGGTTTGACAG
>Ga0105093_10001006_pt1 | contig 10731 bp, 7 predicted proteins | sample PPLLak3March2015_2_FD_79111 | JGI IMG/M metagenome (GOLD analysis project Ga0105093, IMG submission 79111) | Freshwater sediment microbial communities from Prairie Pothole Lake near Jamestown, North Dakota, USA - PPLs Lake P8 Core (3) Depth... | ecosystem: Environmental > Aquatic > Freshwater >... | reverse complement strand
GGCGCTCATCGACGGATATCTGGAGCAGTCCCGGAACCCGGAGATCGTCTATCCGGATCAGCCTCTCAGCGGGCCGGGTGTGCCCGAACTGCTGCGGTTGACCGCTCCGGAGATACTCGGCCGCCTGGCCGCTCTGCATTCCGGCTACCGCGTCACGCTGAACCTGACCAACTTGAAGGTGGAGGAGGTTCTGGAGCTGCTCTACGACTGCCAGGGCATGATTACACGGCTGGAGATATTCAACCTGAAGGATTATTCCGCGGGCAAGACCGCGCATGTTTCCGAAATCAGCCGGTTGATGCAGGCCATCAACGAAGGCAGCGTCATCCACCTCAAGCAGGTCATTCGCGAAATGATCAACCGCCTGCGCGACCCGGCGGCGCCCGGAAGGGCGGAGCAGATCGAAAAACTGACCGCCATTCTTTACGACATTGACACGTTCAAGTCCTACTATGCGGGCCGGTCGCTCAAGGCCCGCATCGGCAGCGACTCGACCGGCCGCTCGGCCCGGCTGCACGGCATGGGGCTTGCCATCATGGAAACCCTGCCGCGCAGGGCTCAGCGGGAGATTGCCAGGAACAGCGCCGGACACGGCCGGGAGGTCATTCCGATCCAGATGACCGCCTACAAGACGCTGAGCTTCGTTCCAGTTTCCGGCCCATCGGCCCTCGTTCGAAGCCTGCGGCGCCGGTTCGGAGCCGGGCCCCTTGGGTTTCTGCTGTCCACGTTTAGGGCCAGCTGGCGCGTCGAGGCGAACGAAACCCGCATGGCCGCCCCGGGCAACATCGTGACCCTGGGAGGAGCGCAGAAGGCCGTCGACAACGGCCTCTCCCTGGAAACGATTGCCGTCGTGAATACCCCACACTCCTTGCGATGGCGCTTCCTGAACTCCAGGCTCAAGAACGCCCTGAAGGTTCTCGTCGGGTTCATTCCGGCGTTCGTCACATTTGCCCTGACCAAAGACTGGTGGCTCCTCGCCTACGGCGGAGCCTTCATCTGGTTCGGCATCACGGGTCTTCGCAACATTCTGCAGTCCGTGCTGGGCGGCGGCGGGTTCCGCCGCTCGCCGCTGTTGAACTGGAACGACTATGTCAGCTGGACCCGCCTCACCGATTCGCTCATGTATACCGGCTTCTCCGTGCCGTTGCTGGATTACCTCGTCAAGACGGTGCTCCTGGACCGCGGGCTCGGCATCACGACGACCACGCACCCGGTGATGCTCTATGCCGGAATGGCCCTGGCCAACGGAATCTATCTTTCCAGCCACAACCTTCTGCGCGGTCTGCCTCAGGCGGCCGTTTACGGGAATTTTTTCCGCAGCATCGTTTCCATTCCGGTGGCGGTCCTCATCAACACCTGCGCCGGAGGCGTTTTGGCCGCCGGCGGAGCGTCCGAGGTCGCCGAGGCGCTGCAGAAATGGGCGGCCATCATCTCCAAAACGGCCTCGGACATTGTTGCCGGCTTTATCGAGGGCCTGGCCGACCGGCGCCGGAACATCAAGACCCGCCTCCGCGACTACAAGGGCAAATTCGCGCAGTTGTTCGACATCTATGCCCAGCTGGAGCTGATCTTCCCGGACGTCCAGACCTTCGCCGTCCTGCAGCACTCCAGCCGGCTCAAGCAAAAGGCCAGCGTGGAGGCGCGCGATCTGGAGAAGATCATCATGATCCACGCGCTCGACCTGCTCTATTTCTGGATGTACCAGCCGCGGGCGCGCACCGCTCTGAGACAGTTCGTCCACACGTTGTCCGAAGACGAGCGCCACATTCTGGCGAGCTCCCAGTTCACGCTGCAGAGGCACCGTGAAATCAGCCAGATGTTCCTCGACGGCATCCTCGGCAACAATTTTCCACGGCCGCTGTCCTTTTATCTCTCCCGAAATGCCGAATACCTAGAGGTCATCAAGCATTTAGTGTTCGGGGAGAATTTCTCGGATCCCATGGCAGAGCCGGTGGCCGCCGAACCGCTCACAGGCTCCGTCGCACCCGCCCGGGACTGCATCGACCCCGTCGCGCCGCCGCCGAATTGAAGACCCCTCAGCGACAGACGGCCTTCAAGCGGTAAAAGCGGAAGAAGAAGTTGTCGATGGGCAGGATTTCGGTGTCGCAGAATCCGGCTTCCGCAGCATATTGCTTCAACGTGTCGGGGCGCATCACCGTCCCGGTTTCAGCCGATGGACCATCGGCCTTGCCCACCGGCAGGCAGTGCAGCACGCTCCAGCCGTACATCATCCATTCCACCTCGTTGCCCTTGGCGGTAAAGCGGTCGCCCACGCGTTCATCCATGACGATGACCGATCCGCCGTCCCGAGTCAGGCCTAACATAGTTCGAAGCACGCCGACCGGATCGGCCATGTCATGCACGCACTCGAAGGCCGTCACCAGGTCGTAACGCCCCCGGAGCGACGGATCGGCCGCATCCCGGTGGTGAATCCGGACTCGTTCCTCCAGGCCGGCATCCACGATATTCACTCTTGCCAGCTCCACCGACGCTTCATCGAGATCATAACCGTCGACCTGCACCTGGGGGTAAGCCTGGGCCATGCCGATGCCGGACCAGCCGCCCCCGCAGCCGATGTCGGCCACCCGCGCCGGAGGATCCGCCATGAGCCGCCGGTGGACATCCGGAATCGACGGGAGCCATTCCGTGCCCAGCTGGCGCAGGAACATCGCCCGGTTCATAGCGGCTTGGCCTTCACGGAACTCCGCGCCGTAGTAGGGATAGGGTACCCCTTTTCCGCTACGGTAGGCCTTCAGCACCTGGTGCATGGGCCGGACCGCGCCCGCCACCATTTGCACCAGGGGCGCCAGGTAATTGAGGCTGTCGCGATCCACCAGAACTTCCTGGTGCCCGGCCGGCAGGCGGTAGCGGCGGGAGAGCGCCGCGGCGTTTTCGTCCTCCACCTTCAGGATGCCCGCCACCGCCTGCTGCTCCAGCCATTCGCGGACGTAACGCTCGTAAGCGCCGGTCCGAACGGCCAGTTCCTCCGAGGTTGCCGGCCCGTGCTCGCTCAGCGACCGGTAGAACCCCAGGCGGACACCCAGGTAAATGCTGAATATGTCGAATGCGCCCGCGGTTGAGGTCAGCAGACGCTCGACGAATCGATCTCTTTCATCTCCGTTTATGTCGCTGGGGGTGTTGTCCATTGGAATCTCCTTTCCCGGTCCCCTCTCGATCGGGTTGAAAAGGCAACTGCACGGCCAACCGGCCATCCATCCGGGGAAACGAATTGCACTGGAGGATTGGAAACGGACGGCCGTACACGAACCCGGCTGGCAACGAGGGGCAAGAGGCGGTTTCAGTATCGAGCCGTGCTACCAGAAGCCGCTTACGCAAAAAACGGCTAGGATGCCGGTTGGTTTCTTTGGGAGGTTGCCGTATGATTACCAATGCTAAGCGCCGAGGGGCGGCTGTCAAGCGGTCCAAGTTTCCCTCGACTGACCGCGTCAAGGCCGGTAATTTTGGAATTTGAATTTTTCGGAGATGCGCTGCTGGCCGTTTCAGGATGAGAAGATCGACAGCCATTTCCCTTCTTCCCTCGAGAAGAGTAGATTAAAGACATACATAGTTTCGGCTATTGACAAAGCGCATTGTCATTTCTTAGACTTCATCCGATCCGGGACCGACATGGCCGACCCCGATCGCCTCTCGCCGCTCCCCTCGAACGCAAGCTTTTCCGGGTTCCGGCCATCGATGACCGTCAGAGGAGGTTTCAGATGCTGACCATATTTCAACACTTACCCCAGCGCTGCAAATGGTTGTTCATTTTGATTTGCGCCGTGTCGGCAACGGCGGTGCAGGCTCAAAGCCCGAGCCAGCCGGGCGACATGCAGTTTCTTTTTGCATTCGGAGCGGTTACGGGGCCGGAAGGCAAGCAGAAGGTCATCGCGGTCCAAAACGAAACGCTCCTGCGATCCGGGGACCGAATGAAGCTCTTCATAGAGCCTAAAAGCGCCGTCCATCTCTACCTGCTGCACTTGAGCGCCGAAGGCGAAATCGTCTTTTTGTATCCGGGCGAAGGACAATCCGCGAGCATTCTGCCCGGCGTTGCGCTGCACATCCCCGACGTCTCGAATTGGTTTCAGCTCGACACGCACACCGGCCAGGAGAAATTTTTTCTCATAGTTTCAGCGCAACCCCTGCACCGCTTGGAAAATCTGTATGCCCAGCACGTCACCCTGAAAGAAAAAAATGCACTGCAATCGTCGGCCGACTCCATTTTGAACGAGATCAAGCAATTGAGGCTTAAGCACCGGGACCTCTCCGCCCCGGCGGAAAAGCCGGTCCGAATCGGAGGGAGCCTGCGGGGCCAGAAGCCGAAAGACGCTTCGATTTTTCCGGATGTCACGTCTCTGGCTTCGGAGATCTCGGCCCCGGGCGGTTTCTACGGCCGGACGTTCACCATTGACCATCGCTGATCCAAGACCGTGGCGGAAGCCCATTTGGCTGGCTGCGGGGGTGCTTGCGGCGGTCAATCTATTTTCCTTTCTGTGGCCGGGGTTCTTTGACACTTGGAACGAACGGCTCAATGACCAGTTTTTCAGCCTGAAGACGTCGTATGCCGCCTTCGCCCCGCCTTACGACGAGACGGTCGTCCACGTCGACCTGAACAACACCAGCCTGCGCGCCCTGAAAGACTATCATCCCACCCGCGCCCATTACGCCCGGGTGATTCACAACCTGGGGGCGATGAAGACCGCCGTGCAGATGTGCGATATCATCTTCGCCGGCGAAACCAGCGCCGAAAACGACCAGCGCCTGATGGATGCGACGCGGCAGTCACGGGACGTCGTTTTCGGGATGGCCTTCCGGCTGTCCCCGGCTGCCGGCCGGGCCGATGAGATTGAAGACCCCGAGGCGCGCGACTATCTTCGGAAAACGGCCTGGAAGATACCGGTCGCAGCGGGGACCGCCCGATTCTATCACGGCGTCGACCCGCTGATCACGCTGGTGCCGCTGGCGGAGCTTTCCCTGGGCACCGGTTTCCTGACGCTCTTCCTGGATCCGGACGGCGTCATCCGCAGACTGCCGCTGATCGTGCGGTTTGAAAACGAGTTCTATCCGAGCTTCGCCCTGAAATCCGTGTGCGCTTTTCTGAAAGTTCCACCTGAAAAGATCGTGATCGGCCGCGGGGCGATCACCTTGCAGGATGCCGTCCGGCCGGGCCGTGCACAACGGACCAGCCTTACCATTCCGATCGATTCGCGCGGCTGCATGCGCGTCAATTTTACCGGCCCCTGGGGCCGGATGAAGCATTACAATTTTTCGGACATCTACGCCGCCTCCGACGACCCGGATCTCCTCGATGAATTTCGGGATGAACTCGAGGGACGCATCACGCTTCTATCCGATATATCCACGGGCTCGGCAGATATGGGCCAGGTACCGATTGACGAGACCTATCCTCTGAGCGGAGTTCATGCGAACGCCGTGAACACCATCCTGAGCGGAAGTTTCATTCGGGAGGTCCCGCGCCCAGCAACGATCGTCATCGAGATTTTCTTGCTTCTCGGCGTCACGGCGCTGTCCTTCCACCGTTCGGCCCTGGTGAGTGCCGCCGGCACCGCCGGCCTCGGATCCCTGTTCGCGGCCTCGGCCGGAGGGGTGTTCCTGCAGTGGAGCATCCTGATTCCGGCCGTCAAGCCGCTCATCGTCATGGTCCTGGGGTGGGCGGGTTTGTCGACCTGGCACGCCCTTGAGAACGCTCGAGTTCGTGCCGAAATCGAGCGCGCACGGCAGCTTGCCGAACGCGAACTCGAGATCGGCCGCCAGATCCAGGCCGGCTTTCTGCCGGCTCGCCTGCCGGTCCCCTCCGGCTGGGAGATCGCTGCTCATTTCCAGCCCGCGCTGCAGGTGTCCGGAGATTTTTATGATGTTTTTGAAATTGCCGGCGGCCGCTGCCTAGGGATCGTGATTGCCGACGTCTGCGACCACGGGGTGGGTTCGGCCCTTTTCATGGCTCTGACCCGCAGCTTGACCCGGGCGTTTGCCTTGCAGAGCGCCGATCGCCTGGGCGCCGCCGCAAACGACCCCCTGCACTGGTCTCAGACGCTCGCGCTGGAGACCGTCCAACAGACTAACGCCTATATCGCGGATAACCATGGCGAGGCGGGGATGTTCGCGACCCTTTTTTTCGGGATCCTGGATGCCGCGACCGGAAGGCTTACCTATATAAATGGCGGCCACGAGCCGCCACTGTTTCTGCGCAGCGGGCAGTCGGTCTCCTACCTCAAGGCCACCGGGCTGGCCGTTGGGGCGCTGCCCGACGCTCCTTTTCGGACCGATTCGATCAATTTTAATCCGGGGGACAGCCTGGTTCTATATACAGACGGCGTCACCGATGCCGACGACTCCATGGGAGAACATTTCTCGAAACAGCGCCTGGTCAGCCTGGTGTCTGAAACCGGCGACGCGGCCCAGACCATGCTGGGCCATGTGATTGCGGCCCTGAATGCCCATGTCGGAAAAGCATCGCCCGCTGACGATGTCACTCTTCTGATCATCAGAAAAACAATTTAATAACAAGCCGTTATGTTGAAAATTGACCAGAGGGTTGATCGCAACCCCGTTTTCCGCCATAATGGTTGCTGATCAGAATCACCATACAGGTTTAACCCAAAAAAATTAAAAGCGGCTGCAACCCCTGCGGTGTGCGACCGCTTTTAAGGCTTTTAGGGGGTATTAGCAATGAGCGCGCAATTCAAAAAAAGCACTAAGCCCATCGTATTCCTGCTGCTGGGGTTGATATCTGCTTTGATCTTTTTCAGCGGCTGCACCATGTGGTCCAATCCTTCGGCCGGATATACCGCCGCCGCCAAGGAACCCGGCCAAAAAGAAGAACCGGCGCCGGCGGAGATCTATCCCCGGAATGAGATACCCGCTTATGTCGGCAGCATGAGGTCCGTCAGGGTTTTCAGCACTTATGAACGCGTCGATACCGGCGTCGATCTCACGCCCGGCAGACTTTACTCCATCATGGCCAACGGCCGGGTGTTCCTGGAGCCATCGGATTCCGGCCGGGGACCCATCGACCGACGTTTTGTCAAAGTGATCGGGAAATCCCCTCAAACCCCGGTGTTTGTCAACGAGGTGGGCGATACGTTTGTTGCCATCGGCTCCGGCCGGCTGAGTCTAGGGTTCATGGACCAGGACTACCAGGACAATCTGGGCTATTTCGACGCCATCATCATCGCCTGGCAGACCGACGACTATGCTCAGGTCGCGGAATTCCTGCAAAAACTCTCTGAGCGCTATCCGGATCACCCCGGCATCAACCAGGCTTACATGCGGGCGGACAAGGTCCGGGACCTGGCTGCCGCTCGGATGCAAACCGCTCTGGAGATCAACCAGACCAAGGAAAACATCCAGGCCCTTCAGCAAGCCGATCCAAAGAAAGGCGGGCCGACACCGGCAGAGCGTCGGCAGCAGCAGCGCGAGCTCGAATACCGGCTGGCGGAGCTGACCGCCCGGCAGGCACAGCTCGACCGGCTCAATCAACAGCTTCAAGTTGAGAAAGCCAGGTCCGTCCAACTCAGCCAGGAGCTCGAAAAAGAGCGCAGGGAACGCGAACGCATGAGCAAAATCGCGGCCGAAGGCAAAGCCCCCCCCCTTCTGCTCATCACCAGTCCGGAGGACGGCCAGCAGGTGGAAGTCGGAAGCGTGCGCCTTAGCGGTGCAGTGGAAGGCAAGCAGGGCCTGAAGAGCTTCGAGGTTTTTCTCAACGGCCGCGTCCTGGAGGCCTCCGCCGAACGCGGCATTCGGCAGGTGGGCGGCAGCGCCCCCCGCCGCCTGAATTTCGACCGCAAGATCCCGCTCGACGAGGGCGCCAACCATCTGCGGGTGGTCGCGACCGACACCGACGATCTCGTCTCGGAGAAGTCGCTTTTTGTGCACTACTATCCGAAGCGGCGCAATGTCTGGGCGGTGGTCGTCGGCATCAACGACTATCCGCGGCTGCCCAAGCTGAAATACGCGGTCAACGACGCCCAGGCCTTCTACCGGCTGCTGGTGGAGGACAACCGGATTCCGCCCGAGAACGTGACCCTGCTCACGAACGAACAGGCGAGCCTGGTCAATCTGCGCAGCACCCTCGGCACCCGCATCAAGAATGCCGCCCGCGAAAGCGACATGGTCATCATCTTTTTTGCCGGTCACGGAGCCACGGAGCGGGATTCCGCCAGTCCGGACGGCGACGGCCTTGAGAAGTACCTCCTGCCCTTCGACACGGACCCGGCCGATCTCTACACCACCGCGATGCCCATGGTCGAAGTCGGGCGGATCTTCAACCGCATCCGCTCGGAACGGCTGGTCTTTATCGCCGATGCCTGTTACAGCGGCGGCAGCGGCGGGCGGACCATCAGCGTTGCCGACACCCGCGCCAACATCGGCGACGGATTTTTAGAGCGGGTGGTGGGCGGCCGCGGCAAGGTGATCATCACCGCCAGCGCCGCCAACGAGGTCAGCGTCGAGAAAGACGAGCTGCAGCATGGAGTTTTTACTTATTATTTGATCGAGGGACTGCGGGGCAAGGCCGATTTGGACCGCGATTCCATGATCACGGTGGACGAGGCGTATCGCTACGTGTACGAGCAGGTTCCCAAGGCCACCGGCCAGGAGCAGCATCCGGTCAAGAAGGGAGCGGTGGAAGGCAGCGTGGTTCTCAGCATCGTTCGGTAAGAATGAAGCATCGGTGGAGCCGCCTATGCTTTTTTCTGAAGCGCCTCACGTTCGCGTGCGAGTTCGGCGAGAAGCTGATTCACACTCCACTTTTCGGAGGCTGGAGTGAGCACGGCCCACAAGGCCGCCTGCATGCCGGACTTCTTGCAGACGGTCATCAGGCTGATCAGCTGGGCCTCGGTGATCCCGGCCACGATGACGGCGCGCGGCAATGCGGAGGCGGCTTCCGCACCGCTGCCGTCGACAAGCTCCAGCAGGCTCGCCAGCGACATCGAGCCCTGCTGCGTGGCCACCCAGACCCTGGGCACATCGGCAAGGCCGACCATGCCCAGAACGGCGTCGAATTTTTTACGGGCCTCCGCTCCAAAGCCACAGAGCAGGAGTTTGCGCGGCCCGTAAAGCAGCTTCTCGGAGCGCGAGACTTTCTCAAAACTGGATTTTTCGGCCATATCCGCCTTCCTGGATACCTCACTCGATCGGCATCCGCCGTTTTCCGGACGCGATGCTGAATCCTCAATTAAAAATTCTCATTAAAAACCCAGGGCATGATAGTTGTGATGGAAACGATCTTGGTTTGCGGGTCCACGGTGATGCCGGCGGAGAGACTGGAATACCAATGCCCGATCTGCCGGCCGCTTGGGTCGGTGATGGCAAAACCCGATGCGTAACTGCCCGGCACCGGGAAGGACTGCACCAGCCCGACCACCTTTCGAAAGATTTCCGAATCCGGGGCGACGGCATGCCACATGGGGTCTTCGTCCAAACGATGGTCCCGCTCCAAACCGACCACGCCGAAGGGATTGTTTTCCTGGTTCAGGTACCAGTAACGATAATTCGGCTGGGCTGCCAGCTTCTCAAACTGGTCCGTGGCCTCGCGGCTGCTATGAATACCGCCGGCCCTCGACAGTGAGCATGCGGTCATGAGACCGGCCGCCATAACCAACAACAACACAGCATCCCGCCTGAACATGTCTACCTCCGGACGACAATCCTGGTGAGCGGCGCGTGGAGCTGCAACGTCTGGTCCTTGTTTTTTGTCAAAAGCCGAGCCGAATCCCGACCCCGCCGCCGCCGGACCCGACGCCGAAACCCACCCCGCCCCCGTACCAGCCGTCATCGTTGATCCAGGGCATGGCGGTGGTGACGGACACCACCTGGTTTTCAGGGTTGACGATTATGCCGGCGGAGAGGCTGGAATACCAGACCCCGATCTGCCGGCCCTGGTCATCGAGGATGAAGGCCCCGTACGTATACGCCCCCGGTGCCGGGAAGCTCTCCACCAATCCGACCACCTTTTCAAAAGTCTTGGAGTTGGGGTCGACTTCCTTCCAGTTGATGTCTTCGATGTGGTACGGTGGTTCCAGGCCGACCACCGCATAAGGGTTGTTTTCCAGATAATAGTACCAGTATCGGTGGTCGGGGTAGACGTGGAAGGTTTCGAAGGCCCGGCCAACTTCGCGGCTGTTCCGGAGGCCACCGCGGTTCGCCCCCGAACATCCGGCAAGGAGCACAGCCGCCAGAACCAGAACGCCGAAGATCCCGTACGTAGCCTTATAAATGTTCATCGGTAAACCTCATAGCATGGCATCGGTTTGCACCTTATTTAAATGATAATTATGGAAGACCATCAAGACAATACCAAGAAGTTCCCCCGAATCCCGGTTGCCCAACGCGTCGTTGCCAAAACATGGGGCACCCGGCATCCCGGGCACCCCATGTCTCTGTCAGTGAATTCTTGAGTTCCCTCTGCGACTATACCTGGAAGAACATCGGAAGGAGGAGGAAACCGGCGGAGATGATGACCATGTAGATGATGAAATAAATCATGCAATAGCCCATGATGTCGCGGAAGTTGAGCTTGGCCACACCCAGCAGGGGGATCGCCCAGAACGGCTGGATCACGTCCGTGATCATGTCGCCCCACGCATAGGCGATCACGGTCATGGGACCGCTGACCCCCAGGTTCTTGGCAGCTGTCATGATGTAGGGTGCCTCAACAGCCCACTTTGCCCCGCCCGAGGGCACGATGTAGTTGAGGATGCCGGAGTACCACAT
>Ga0105093_10001005_pt1 | contig 10737 bp, 9 predicted proteins | sample PPLLak3March2015_2_FD_79111 | JGI IMG/M metagenome (GOLD analysis project Ga0105093, IMG submission 79111) | Freshwater sediment microbial communities from Prairie Pothole Lake near Jamestown, North Dakota, USA - PPLs Lake P8 Core (3) Depth... | ecosystem: Environmental > Aquatic > Freshwater >... | reverse complement strand
GGCGGTGCGCGAGTGGACGACCGCCTGGGACAACCCGGCGGTGGATATCGTCGCCACCTCGCTCCTGGCCTCCCTGGAAGGCCGGATCGAGATCGGCCCGCTGGTGGCCTCCCTGCGCAAGACCCTGGGGGCTGTTGTGGAGGTGCTCTCGCGCGCCCGGGCAGCCGCCAAGGGCGTGGAATGGCAGGCGCGCTTCCTGGCCCTCTTCCCGCCCGCCGTGCTGGTGGTGATCGCCATCACCACCCCCTCCACCGGCGCCCTGTATGCCGCCAACCCTTTGCTCCTGACCCCGGTGATCGCCGGTTCGGGTATCTCCTACTGGCTCTCGATGCGCATGATCCGCAACGGGCTGTCCATCGAGGCTTCGATGGGCCTGCAGGGTGGGGGGCGGGGCGAGATCCGCCTGGATCGGCTGGGGCGGGTGTTGTAGCGTGAAGTCCATCTTGCGGTTTCTGCTCATGATCCTTCTTGCGCCGCTCCTGTGCGGGGCGGCGCTGGTGGTGGGCTATGTGCTGGTTGTGGCCATGGCCATCCCCCAGTTGCCCGAATGGGCCCAGCCGGGTGTGGTGGAGTGGATGTTCGATATCCCCCAGAACAGCGAGTACGAGGATAACGGCGCATCCGCGGCCGGGCAGGATGTTGTGCCCTGGGAGGGCTATCATGCTCCGGATGGGAATCTATCCGGCCTGCCGCTATCCGGCCCGATCCGGCACTGGGGTGAGTGGTATGAGAAACCGCTCCTGGGCTGCCAGTTCCACGATCCCTTCTACCTCTCCCATAGCGGGGTGGATTTTCCGGTGGATACGGGCACGCCCGTGATCACTCCCATGGGCGGCAAGGTGGTCTGGGCGGGCGAGAACGGCCCCTGGGGTCTCCTGGTCGTGGTGGAGAACAACGGCTACCAGGTCTGGCTGGCGCACCTGGAGGCGATCAGTGTCGCCCCCGGCCAGATCCTGGGGCGCGGCCATCCGGTTGGCCTTTCCGGAAACACCGGCAACAGCACCGGCCCGCACCTGCACTTTGGGGTCAAGCATCAAACGGAAGATGGCCGTTTCGTCTGGCTCGACCCGCAGCAGTTCTTCACCCGCGATGATTATTTCACCATCCCCTGTTCGGATTAGCCCATGACCGTCCGGATCGGGAACATGTTCTTTTCGGATTGGGCCAGCCTGCCCTTCGAGGGTGGCTGGACGGATACCTTTATCTTCCGCATCTCCTCCCCCGCCTGCCTGCCGCCTTACGTATACACCCCGCTCCTCCGGCGCCTGGCCTCTCATACCCGCCGCAAGCGGCGCAGCGCCTCGCTCTGGATCCAGGTGGATGGGCCAGGCGGGTGGTATGCGGGCGAGCTGCGCCGGTCGCTGCGAGGGTTGCAGCTGCCCTACGCCGTGACGCGCGGCGAGTGGCTGAACTTCCTGGATTTCTCCTTCCGGCCCTGGCTGGGATACGGCCCCTCCCAGCCGCCTCCGAAGATGGAATTGCCTGCCGCGCCTGTATCTCCGGAGGAACTGCGCTGCCTGCAGGTTTTGGGCCGTATGGTGAAGGGCGATGAAGGGGAGCTCGCCTCGCTGACCGGGCTATCCTTGGAAGGTGTGCAGGCCATCCTCCCGGCCTTGGCAGAACAAAAATTGGTGGTCCATAAGGTTGGGGAAACGATCTACCGGGGAGGGCAGCCGGTCCGTTCCCATGACCGCACCCCCCTCTGGCACCTGACCCGGCCAGGACTCTCCCTGGCCTTGCGGAGCTGGGGCGTGCCGAAGAATGTGTCATTCAATTCCCGCAAGGAATGCAACCTGTACCAGATCGGAAGCAAACACCGCCACATCTCCCGCCTGTGGCCTGCCTGGCTCCAGGCTGCCTGGCCGCAGGCTGAGATTTGGGCCGGCTGGTGCGAGGTGGGCATACCGGGATCATCCATGGTTCCCGATGGGTTGGCCTGGGGAGAAGTGCAGGGACATGAGGCTTTGTTCTGGCTGGAGGTGGGGGATGAACACAAATCCCGGCAACAGATCGCGGCCCAGATGCGCCAGCGCCTGCAGGCGGGCAGGAGGGTGTGCAAGACCTCCGGTGTAGACCTGGTTTTTGTTCTGCTGGGGCCGCGCTGGGTGCGCGATTCTGCCCGGCGAGGCTGTTCCAGACTCACCGACGATGTAGCCATTGTGATGGCGGATTGGAAGCGCTTCGGGGAATTGCCGGTTGTGGAATGGGGGGCGGTGCGAAATCAGGGCGATTGAACCCAAGGTCTGACAGGTTGGGTTTTTCTTAGTTCGCTGTTTAGAGAATCAGGTAACCATCCTACGAAGCATCCGACATGATTTGCCCAAAGCGATCCCGCCAGGGTGCCAGGTGCTCGCGCAGGAAATCGAGCCATTCCTTGAAGTTTCCATCATCTCGGAGTGGCGGTACAACAAAACCGCAATGGGCCACCTTGTCGGGGAAGGCCCTGGAATACATCCCGTTATAAGGGGATTCCCCGGCTTTCTTCACCAACTTGCGGGCAGTCTTCTCACCTGCATCATCCATCGCCAGCCAGAAATCGACCTGGTGGGGATGGATATTTTTCGATTTGAGTAACCTGTATTTCCCGCTTAGATCGATCGCCTTTTCATTGCAGCCGCGTTTGAATACCCACCGATATCTACGGAAATCTGAGAGCGGTTTCAGGAGGAGATAGCTCATTTCCATGGCGTAGCAGGAGGCGAAGTCGATCTCGCCGCCGCGCCACCTATCCTGACCAATGACCGCAACGGTTAGTGGGGGTGGGATGCTCATGTTTTCCTCTCTTGTATAAAGTGAAAGGAAGATTCCTGGTATTGCTGGTTTAGGGTGGATATCGATTTACGGATGAACAACCCGCAATCCGAGATGCTCTTCATACCCTTCGAAATCGCTGTCATTGTGTAAGAGCTCATGCTCGTTTTCGATACAATAGGTGGCGATCAGGCTGTCAATCGTTCTTCGAACCGTTATCCCCTTGCGCCGCAAGAGACGGTAGTTGCGGGCGCTTTTCAGCGCCAGGGCAGGGCTGACCATCTGCACCTGGAGATATTTGCCGAGGGCATGACGGGCTTGTTCGAAATCGGCATCCTCCCGGAATCCCTGCAGGATTTCAGCCAGGATGAGATCGCCGATCAGGATGGGGACTCGATCCACGACAGTATGCAGATAATCCGATTGCGGATTTACGACACCGTTGAAATAGTCGATCCAGACGGTGGTATCAACGACCAGCATGGTCAACCCTCCGTGCGCGCGAGCCGCATTTCGTGCAGATTTCCTTCCCAATTCAGCTTGCCGCGCAGGGCGCGGATCTCGCCTTGCTCGCGCAGCAAGATCAACGTGCGCAAAGCTTCGTGCACCACTTCGCGCTTGGTTTTGATCCCGGTCAGCTTCTGGGCGCGTTCGACCAGTTTATCGTCAAGAACGATGTTAGTTCGCATTCCTTGCTCCTGTTTGTGTGTATAATTATATCAATCAATGTGTATTGTACCCCAAACCACCAGCATCGAGCGACTGCCTGTATCCATTCCACCCGGGCCAATCGTCTCCCATTCCTCCATTTCTTATGCCAGCCGCGCCACCTTCTCCGCTTTAATGTAGGGCTCGTCGCGCCTGGGATCCATCTCGACCACCCCGATCACCAATACCGGTGCACTCGTGTGGATGAAGCTGCGCGCCTGGCGGTATGCATCCGGGAACAGAACCACATCCAGCATCCCCGACAGATCTTCCAGGGTCAGGAACATCATCGTCTCGCCCCTGGCGGTCCGGCTGCGATGACCGCTCTGGCGCAGCCCGGCCACCGTAACCCGCTGGCCAACCCGGCCGGCAGCTTCGACCGTCGTGATCGCCCCGATTTCACCGATCTGATCCGCCAGCAGTTCAAGCGGGTGGGCCTCCAGGCTGATCCCAAGCAGTTCCTGCTGGGCGGCCACCTTCTGTTCCAGGGTCCAGTCTTCCCCGCTGGAATCCTCCCAAGCGAAGAGGCTCATCTGCCCAGCCTGCCAGCTGCCCTGCTGCAGGCGCCGCAGGATGGCCGGGATGGCGCCAAATCCTTCCAATGCCCCGGCGCGGGCCAGGTTCTCGGCCTCGACCGGGCGCGGGTCGACCCGCCCCAGGAAATCTTCCAGGGATGGGAAAGGCTGGCAGCGTACGATGCGCTCGATGGTGCGGCGGGTCAGTTCCCGGACCTGGTCCAGCCCCATGAACAGAACCTTTTGCCCATCCACTTCCCAGACGGCGAAATGGGGGGCGGCATGGTTGACATGTGGGGGGCGGATGACCAACCCCATCCGCCGGGCTTCCCCCAGGTAGACGCGCTGGCTGTAATAGCCGCCCCAATTGGCCAGCACTGCGGCCATGAATTCGGCGGGAAAGTGGGTTTTACACCAGGCTGAACGCCAGCCCACCTTGGCATACGAAGCAGCATGTGCCTTGGGGAAACCATACCCGGCGAAGGCGGCCATCATCTCCCACACCCTTTCCCCTATTTCTACCGGCACGCCGCTGCGGGCCTGGGCTTCCGAGATGAACTTGTGCCGTAGTTCCTGCATGCGCTTGCCGGGATCGAAGTGGCTCATCGCCCGCCGCAGGAGGTCCGCCTCGGCCAGGCTGAAGCCAGCCAGCTCGTGGGCGATGCGCAGCACCTGTTCCTGGTACAGGATGACCCCAAAGGTCTCATCCAACAGCGGAGCCAGGGCGGGGTGCAGGTGTTGGACAGTCTCTTCGCCCTTGAAACGCCGCACGAAGGCATCCTTCAAGCCACCGGTCAGCGGACCCGGGCGATACAATGCCAGGGCAGCCATGATATCATCCTCGTTCCTGGCGTGGATCTCGCGCAGGGTGGTGCGCATGCCAGGGCTTTCGATCTGGAAGCAGCCGATCGTCTGGCCGTTCTCGACCGTATCGGCGGTCCGGGCGTCATCGGATGGGGTGGCATCCAGGACGGCGAGTGGCGTGATGTATACATCCTGCTGGCTCTCCTGGATGAATTCGGCCACATCCCCGAGGACGGTCAGGCCGCGGATGCCGAGCAGGTCGATCTTGACCAGGCCAAACGCCTCGACCGATTCCAGATCCAGTTGCGTGATGATGACCCCTTTGGTTCCCGAGCGCATGACCGGCACCAGGTCGGTCACTGGGCCGGGGGCCACGACCAGGCCGCCAGGATGAACCGAGAGATGGCGGGGGAGCTTGAGAATAGCCTCGGCATCAGCGAAGATTTGCTGGTGTTTTTCGGATGGATAGGCCTGGCGCAATTCTGCAAAGGGCGAGGGAGGTTCCGCTCCTTCTTCCCCCTCCTGCCGCCTGGCCCAGAAGGCATGGGGGAGTTTTTCCACCATTTCGCGGACTTGACCCGGCAGCAGGCCATGGGCTTTGGCTGCATCCCCCAGCGCCGAGCGCGGCCGGAAGCGATTGATGGTCCCCACCATCGCGACGTGGTCGCTTCCATAGGTATCGAATACATGCTGGATGACGCGATCCCGCCTGCGCGAGCACAGGTCGGTATCGATATCGGGCGGGGTTGCCCGGGCCGGATTGAGGAAACGCTCGAAATACAGGTCGAGGCGCAGCGGATCCGGGCTGGTGATGCCCAGGCTGTGGGCGACCAGGGAGGAGGCCGCCGAGCCGCGCGAGGAATAAGGCACGCCGGTTTCGCGGGCGAAGTCGAGCACATCCTCGACGATCAGGAAGATGGGTTCGTAGCCCATGCGGGCGATCACTTCCAGTTCGTGATCCAGGCGCGATTGGATTACCGGGGTGATCTTCCCATAGATTTTCCGTGCACCGGCTTCCGCCTTCTGCCGCAGGTACTGCGTTTGCGTCAAACCGCCCGGCAGGGGCACCTTGGGCATGTTCGCCATGCCCAGGGGCAGGTCGAACCGGCAGCGTTCGGCGATCTCCTGCGTCTTTTCCATCGCAGAGCGAAATCCCGAAAAGCATTCGAGCATCTCGGCCTGGCTGGTGAAGGTTGCGCCAGGAGGAGCAACTTCATGCGCCGCAAGCCGGTCTATTGGTCGGTTGAGACGAATGGCGGCCAGGGTGCGCTGCAGGTTGGCCTGGGAGGGATACAGGTAATAGACCGGATGGGTCACCACCATTGGGATGCCCATCATGTCAGCCAGGCCGGAAAGCGGCAAACCAGCGGATGGGTCTTGGATGGTCAGGTAGAGGCGGTCTGCGAAGATATCTTTGATTTGTCCCAGCCGCTCTCTGGAGCCATCCCCCTGGAGATCGCTGAGGGCGATCAGATCAGGGGAACAGGGTTCCAGGAATTCCAGGGAACAAGTTGCTTCGGGAGCATCCCTGAGCGCCAGGGCGCTGCTCAGGCGGCAGAGGTTCGACCAGCCTTGCCTGCTGGTGGCCAGGAGCGCCAGCCGGCCGGTTTCCAGGTCGATCTCCATTCCCAGGACCGGCTGGATGCCGTTCTCCTGGCAGGCATGCACGAATTCCACCGAGCCGGTCAGCAGGCGGTGATCGGTCAGGCCGAGGGCTGGCATGCCATGGGTTTGGGCGGCCTGCACCAGTTCAGAAGGACTCAGCAAGCCTTCCTGCAGGGAATATGCCGAGTGGGTGGTGAGGTGGAGGAACATCTCCTCAATTCTACCCGCGAATGAAATCTCTCCCGATCCTCGAATTAATGATCGTGGGCGACTAACATCTACAAACCCCGTTTATTGATTGATATCGTTCTTTTGACTGGCGCATCTGTCGAACAACTGACAGCGTCGCTCAATTTCACTACGCTGCTTTTTCCAATGCCTGCTCCGGGCATCGTCATTCAGAACGGCAATAAAACGATCGATCTCAAGAAGATCCTGGCGTGCCTCCTGACAGCGGTGTAATTGGGCCAGGGTGATTGCCCGATAGGCAAGCACATCGATCCGCCCGTGTAAATCGATATCTTTTGCCTCTGATATGCTTGCCCGGGCGAGATGAAAAGGTTCCAGAATCCAATCGGCTAAGGGTTGAATGCCAACGGCCAACCAACCAAGCGTCTTAAAGCGAAACCTTCCGAGGTATAAATTCCGCATGGATGTGTGCAACGCGACCGATTCTTTGTCCATCGTCTCTTGCTGCAGGTAATCAATGTCACATTGGTATTTTCTGAACAACTTGGGAAGCATGAATAACAACCAGGGGCGCAGCTTCAACGCAACAATAGTCATTGAAAGCAAGCCGAAATCAATGTTGACCAGCAGCCAGGGATCGGGTTTCGCACCCAGTGCTTCACGCGCCCTGGATAGATACATCCTGGACTTATCGGTGTTTTTGCCGGTTCTTTGCTGTTGAAGGAGGGCCATCTCTTGCAGTATCAATGCCCGTTCTTCAGGAGCGCCGGACAACTCCAGAGCTGCATCCAGGATTTTTACAGCAGTATCGTATTGCCCTGCCCGCCGCAAGGCAATCCCTACCATTCTGGTTACTCCTGAGCGTGAGCAGTGGGCAACGGTGTCCGAAAAATCAAAGCGTGCAACAGGCTTATCTGGATTGGGGGCGGAACAATGACCAACCCAGTCAAGCATCTCTCCAAAGGCGCGATCTGCATCGGTAAGGATGGGTTTGTTGCTGGCATAGGGTCGAATGGATTGAGGCGTGCCTTGAATTGCTTTTTCAAGCGAGAGTGAGCCTGCCGGGACTCCTTCGTGGTGCATCCAGAATACCGGCAAGGAAGGATCTCTTGTACTCCAAGCTTGGTTCAGGAATGGTGGGATGTCGGGATCAACCCCACGCCAGCCGACGAAACACAAGGGTCGGGTTCGTACGATTTCCGCCAGGAGTTCTGCCCGGTGGCCTGCCAGTTGTGTGCCAACATGTTCCAGCGCTCCTAAACAGCTTTCCGGATCATCCAGCGAACCGTGAATCTTGAACAGGCAGCTACCCCGGGCAAGATCTTTTTGCCATCCAGCAAAGGAATTTGCGCCTTCCTCACGAAACCTGCTTTGGATCGGCTGCCCAATTTTCCCCCATTCCCGTTCGATCAACCGATCGTAGTTGGTTGTCACCACGATCCCGCCATTGGAAAGCCAGTACGCCAGGAAAGTATGAACCCGGTTCGGAATGCAATCCTTTTCCAGGGTCGCGAAAGACTCGTATAACAATGCTGTTGCCTGTCGGCAAATTTGCCATAAGTCGTTCAGTGTGATCTCGAAGCCGATATGCCTGCTGGCGTGTTGTAAGATCGAATCCAGCTCGCCAAGATCACCTTCGAAAGCCTTCGAATGTCTGAGCGCATCGGCGAGAATGTGATAAAGCAGTGTAGGTGTGCTGGGCATACCCGTGTTTCCGGCTATGGAAGAGCCAGCACCTATAAAAAATACTAGCGAAGGCTCCTTGGCGGTTATGATAAAGGAGTGCAACGTTTCAACGCTTATCGATACAAGATCTGCATCATTCTTGGATATGTGAGGATCAATAATGCTTTCATTCATTGCTGCATAATATAGCCGGAATCGTTGAATTTGTGTTATTCAGCTAGCGATTTCTGAATTAGATTCCGGAGGAATCTCATGGAGAGTAAAATCCGGTTCATCCCCACGTGTGTGGGGAACATTCAGTATGGAATTGAAGATTTGAGATTGAAGATTGGTGATTATAGGGTGGGGATTGGCCCCCTCCGGCTCGCCCCGATTGCTTACGAAATTGATGGGAGAGATGCGATGATGGGAGGGTATAATGCAAAAACCCCTTGCGTCCACCTTCCTTTGCTAGATGCAAAATTGATACAGCGGTATAGGCAACCGCTGCGGAGGCGAGGGGTGATTTGTTTGAGTGCCAGGTGTCAAGTGCCAGGTATCAGGGGCAGGGGAGTTGGAAGATGAGCTGGCCTTTGAGGTCGTAGAGGTAGGCGGTGTCTACATCGTTGTTCCAGATGGATTTTGGTTCGTTGAAGTAGAGATCGGAGGCGGTATCTGTGCCTTCTTTGGTCCAGAGGGTGAGGGTATCCTGGCCCTGGATAGCGATATCTTCGAACGTGAAGCAGTGGACGCTTTTGTAGTCGCAGAGGTTCCAATCTTTGAGGCTGATCTTATGTTCGCTGAGGTTATGGATCTTGACGTATTCGCCTACCAGGTCATCGCCTTCGGGATCGCAGACGAGTTCGGAGATGACGAGGTTTACGCAGGTTTTGGATGGGACGGCGGCGACGTAGGGCCCAAGGCCAATGGTGGCGAAGAGGCTGATGACGAGGAAGAGCCAGCCGAAGATTTTGGCGATTTTGCGGAAGGGGGTGGAGGGGGCAGGGGGTGAGGCAGGTGGTTGGTTGCGATGAAAAATGCGGTTGTAGAGGTTGAGGATGTCGGCTTTCATGAAGCCGATGAGGCCAGCGAAGAGGATGCTGCCGAGGGCGGCGAGGATGCCGAGGATGAGGCGGGTGTTATCGCAGATGGGGGATAGCATGGCGTTTCTTCCTGTGGTGGATGACGGGTTGGCTAAATAAAGTATAGGACAAATGAGGGTGAAATACAATAACGAGTTTCAGGTTCCAGGTGTCAAGTGTCAAGTGTCAAGTGTCAAGTGTCAAGTTTCAAGTTTCAGGTGTCAAGGGATGGGGAGGGGGAATCCACGAAGATACACGAAGAGGCACGAAGGGAAAAATCGTGAAAACAAAAGGCAAAAAACGTAATGCGGAAAAAGGATAACGTAAAACGTAATGCGTGAGGGTGATTGTATTGGGTTTTGGAAGGTTGTATAATGATGGTGACGGTTGAGGGGATGCGGTTGGGTTGTGTTCGGTTCATACAACGGGGCTAACTTCGGGAGGGCATGATGAATACAAAACGAGTTGTTTCCATTCTAGTTACCATCGTGGTGGTTTGGAGCCTGATGTTCAGCGTGGCTACGCTGCCGCAACCGGTGAGGGCGGCGGGGACATGTGGTATTACGGCGGGGCAGGTGGTGATCAACGAGGTGCTGCCGGCGCCTTCGAGCGGGGCGGAATGGGTGGAGCTGTATAACACGACGGGAAGCACGCTCGATATTGGCAACTGTTACCTGGACGATATTGGGGGAGGGGGAAGCGCGGCGGTGCAGATACCAGCGGGGACAACGATCGCGGGCCACGGGTTCTGGACGCGGGATTTCACCAGTTTCTACAACAATGGGGGGGATGATGTGCGATTGCTGAAGGAGGATGCCAGCACAGTGTTGGACAGCTATACCTATGGCTCGACGGGCTATGACGTTTCCTGGTACCGGAGCACGGATGGGGGGAGTTGGGCCGGCACGCCAACGTCATCTCCAACCAAAGGAACATCGAACGGTGGGGGAACGTGCGGGACAGGTTCGTGGACGAGCGGCAACCTGGAGATCCACCACATCAACATCGGGCAGGGGGATTCGGCGCTGATCGTGGGGCCAACGGGGAAGTCGCTGCTGTTCGATGCGGGGGAGGAGAACTGGAACAGCAGTGCGAAGGCGCAGGTGATCGGGCCATACATCGAGGGGGTGCTGGGTTGCAAACAACTGGATTATGTGGTGATCTCGCACTTCCACCTGGATCACATCGGGTACGTGGAGTATGGGGGGTTGTGGAACCTGGTGGAGACGCAGAATTTCACAGTGGGGATGACGCTGCTGCGGGATTACAACTCTTACCTGGGGAACACAAGCACCACTTTCAGCAACTGGAAAACGTATATCGAGGGAAGCGGGGCGGCGAAACTGAACCCGGTGACGGCAGTCGAAGGGACAAGCCAGGTGGACCTGGGCGGGGGGGTGACGTTCGATATCAAGACG
>Ga0105093_10001003_pt1 | contig 10751 bp, 9 predicted proteins | sample PPLLak3March2015_2_FD_79111 | JGI IMG/M metagenome (GOLD analysis project Ga0105093, IMG submission 79111) | Freshwater sediment microbial communities from Prairie Pothole Lake near Jamestown, North Dakota, USA - PPLs Lake P8 Core (3) Depth... | ecosystem: Environmental > Aquatic > Freshwater >... | reverse complement strand
ATGATGCCGATGGGAAATTCGCTGTCACCAAGCGGGCGGGAGTGTGAAATCCGGGGGGGCCGGGCAGTTTGGTGCCGCGCCTGGTTTGTATCGGAGCCATTTTTGGCATCACTTGGGGAGCTGTCCGAGAATCTTTTACAGAAGTCATCCCCGCGAAGGCGGGAATCCAGAAATCACAATACAGCCTGGATCCCCGCCTTCGCGGGGATGACGAAATTGGGTGTGACGAAATTGGGTGTGAGCCGGGTTTTCGCGCAGCCTCCTGGAACTCCGTGCCTCCTGGGCTCGAAGGGGTTTACGCTGGTGGAGCTGGTGATCGCCACACTCATCTCCACGCTGGTCATGGGGATCATCGCGGTGGCCCTCGGTTTTTCGCTGCGCATCTGGGAACGTCAGCAAAGCCAGAATCCCAGCGACATGCCAGCTGTGATGAATTTGCTCAAGTGGCAGCTGGCCACATTCGAGCCACAGCAGGTCCGCATTGAGCAGGAATCCCTCCCGGTGTTCCAGGCGGATGCCCGCTCGTTGACTTTCGCGACGGCGCATTCGGTCAAGGCCATCACCAAGGGGGCGCCCGTGGTGGCTCGATATGTCTTTGTGCCCAAGGACAAGGCACTTTACTACGCAGAGATTCCCCTCGATCCCTATCATTCGGAGATGATCGAGGAGTTTCTGAAGATGGCGCCGGGGAAGGACAAGAAGCGCAAGGGGTTTTTTGCGACGACTGTGGCCGATGTGTCCTTCTCCTACGCTGAGGACGGCGAAGCCGAGAGTTTTGAGGAAAAATGGGGGGAGGATGACAAGTCCATCCCCGGAATGGTGGTGGTGAACTGGAGCCCTGACGGCCAGGCGCGATTCACCGCAGCCATCGTGCCCAACTTTCTTTTTCCGAAACGGACGGAGGAGGGTGGGACGGGAGGGTCGCTCTTCGGAGGGAGTAAATGAGAATCCTGCGGCGTGAGGACGGTGTCATCGTCATCGCCGTCCTCTGGATCTGTGCGCTGACCATGTGGTTCGCCCTCCAGATCGGGGCCGAGAGCCGGTTGCAGGGAGAGGAGCAGGTGCACGCTCACCGCAAATCTCAATCACTGTACCTGGCCATAGGCGGGTGTTACGAGGCCCTGGCGCACATGGGGGAGCCGTTGGACATCGGTCTGGGTCGTCAGGCGGAAGAGAGCTGGCAGCCCGATGGGAAGCCCCACCTGGTGCAGTATGAAACCGGTCAGGCTCTGGTGGTCATCGAAGCCGAGGGGCGGAAGGTCAATGTCAACGTGACCCCTCCCGAACAGCTTCGCCTGGTGCTCGAGCGTGCCGGCATGGCGGAATCGGACGCGGAGCATCTGGCAGACCTCGTGGCCGATTTCGCCGACCCCGACGATTCCCAGCGACTGCATGGAGGAGAGAAGGACTACTATGAGAACCAGGGGATTCCCTATCCTCCCTTCAACGGTCCGCTCCTCAGCCTCGACCAGATGCTGCTGATTCCCGGAATGACCCCCCAGCTGTTCTATGGATATCAGAATGAGCCACCGGAGAATAACCCTTACGGCGAATTCTGGGATGCCGCGCTGCCGGCCAGGGATTCGCTTTTCGGCCTGCTCACCGTTCACGGGAAGAACCAGCTGTTCGTTGAAGAAGACCCATGGGACGAGCTCGAGGAGAAGATCATCACCTGGGAAAAAGGTGGGGTTTACCGTATCCTGTCCTTGGGAAGAACCTTCAACGGCCCGCCGTCGGTCCTGATGTGGCTGGTGGTTCGCTACACATCCGATGGCGAGCAGCCCTATGAGGTGTTGTATCGCAAGATCCTCTAGGTGTGTCTGAGACCTATGGAGATGATCCGCAATGCTGAAGCGCTTTGTGAAACAGAGAGTCAATCATATCACGGCCGTCTACGTGGAACAGGACCGGGTGGAAGTGTTGACGGCTCACCGGCAGTGGCGCAAATGGCAGGTCAACCTCGTGGAGCGTGTGGCCGTTGGAGAGGGGGAATCGGTCTTGGACTGCCTGTCCCGGCTCAACCTGCGGGGCCGGGGCCGCAAGAACGCGGGATTGCTGCTGCTCCTTCCGCTGGAGTTCTACAGTTTTCACCGAGCGGTCTACCCGGCGGCCCTCAAGGATCAGCTCGATGAGGCCTTGAGCTTCGATTGGCAGGAGAACATTTTCCACGAGTATGAGGATACCCTGCACTTTGCCGGGCCTCCGGTCCAGGTGGAAGATCATCTTTCGGTCCCCATCTTCTATATGCACAGGGAAACCCACGAAAAACTCCATCAGGCGCTTTCTGCCGGCATGTTCCGCAGTTTTGCCGTCCTGCCGGCCGCCGTCTGTTACAGTGTCTTTCTCGATTCCGGGGGCAGTGTGGCTCCGGAATCGCTCCCTGTGCAGATGGTTGCGCGGCTCACCAATCAGTCGCAGCTGGAGGTTCACAGTTTTTATCGTGGAATGCTTCTGGATTCCACTCTGGTCTCGGACGACTCCCTGAGCTTGCGGCTCCTTCGGGAAAAAACGCGCTGCCTGGAGGGGATCGACGACGCACAGTGCCCTTCCATTGAGCTGATCGAGGACGCGGACAGCATCGAGCGCAGGGCGGAAACCAGCTGGGTCTGGGACAACCTGCCCATTCGTGTGCAGGCGGTCCGGGGGAAGCTCGTTGAGCACTGGATGGAGCATCTGTTTCAACAGGATGAGATCAGGACTTTCTCGGAGCCGCTTTACCTGAAGCCCTGGAAGGTGCCCAAGGTGTTGTGGCCCGTGGCTGCCGTCGCCGGCCTGTATGCCCTCTTCGCCCTGTACCAGGTGTACAGCCTCGATCGGCTCAAGGAGAATGCCCTGCGTTTGAAGAAGCAGACCGCTACGCTGGAAGCGCAATGGAAGCCCATAGAACAGCTTCAGACGAGAATCTCAAAGTTCCAGGAGGACCAGAAGACGCTTTCCCAGTTCAATCTGGAAGGCTATCCGCTGCTGGAGCTTCTGACCCTGCTGACGCAGATCACTCCTGAAGACACGTCTCTGAACTATTTCTCTCTGAGGAAAGGGCAGGTCATCCTTCGTGGAGAGAGCAAGTCAGCCATCAAGTATTTGCCGGAGCTGTCGAAGATCGAAGGGTTTGGGGACGTGAAATTCGCCTCTCCAGTAACGCGCAACCCGTCTTCGGAGCAGGAGCGATTCAATGTGCAGCTTCAGCTGGATCCGGAGAAATTCCTCAAGTCCATTGGCGATCTGCAGCTGGACGTCTCCCCGGCCAAGAGCACACCCGATGCGACCGAGGCTGTGACGGGCGCACCGGAGAATGGGGGGCAAGCGGACCTGAATGCCGACGACGAGACCGATGAGGAGGCAGAGGTCACGGAGGACGATGAAGAATTGGAGGAAGAGGAGCAGAAGTCATGAAATGGCGTGAGCTTAGCTTTGATGATATTCGGAAATATCGGAACAGCCTGGGAGCCGGGCTGGTCATGGTGCTGGTTCTGGTGGTGGTGCACTTCATCTGGATTGCGCCCCTTTCGGCTGATAAGGAGGAGCTGGAGGCCAGGGTGGCCCAGCAGCAGGAGCTCGTCAAAAAATACAACGAGAAACTGCAGCAGAGCCAGAGCATCCGTGACAACCTGGCCAAACAGGAATCCGATCTGAAGGAGCTTCAGAAGTTTCTTTTCAAGGGAAACGACCCGTACCAGCTGGCTGCGAAACTCAGCGAAATGCTTTCAGCCAAGGAAGGCCAGAAGCTGGACATCAAGACCTACCAGGTGCTGGCCAGCAAGGAATACGGCCTTTATCAGGAGGTTCACCTCCGGTTCAACTTCATGACCACCATCGAAGGTTTTCACTATTTTCTCGAGAAGGCCAGGAATTTCCAGTCCGCGCTGCTGGTTCAGGAGATCAATATTCAAAAGGTGCAGCGGAAGGGGGGGCCGGACCTGGTGGTGAATGTCATCCTGGCTGCCCTCATGGAAAAGAAAGAAAAATCGTAGGCTTACTCATAAGTCCCTTTACACCCTGCTAATATTGTGGGAAATGCTGCCAGAGGAGTCTTTGCCAGGCGTTATCCGGCCTGCCTGAGGGGCCTGCCGGAATGGATGCCGAAGATGAGCCTGGCCTAAACGCTGCTTTGAGAGGCTGGTGTATGAGAAAAATCCGCATTCTGCCTTTGATGTTTCTGATCCTTCTTCTTGTCGGATGTGCATCCTCTCCCCCTAAGCATGCGCCCCGGGAGATATCGCCCTTTGGAAAGATATACTCAGGTCACTCTTCCCAGGAGGATCGGGGGAGCGAAATGGAGCGAGTGGTCGACATAGCCGCTTACTCAAACGACGGGAAGAAGAGGGCCATGCCTTCAAAGCCTGAGGGTTTGGGCGGCCAGATCAAATCGGGTCTCCTGTCGGCAACAGGCCAAAAGGCAATCGAGGAGCCGCCGCTTCCGGCCGGAGATCGGCAGAAGATCATTCTCAATTTTGAAAAGGCGGACGTTGCCGAGGTCACCAATCAGATCTTCGGGGAATACATGAAGTTGAATTATGTCCTGGATCCCAAGCTCCAGGGACGCATCAGCATGTACCTGGACGGTGAGTATACCAAGGACGAGCTGCTTGCGATGGTCACGAGGGTCTATGAAGCCAATGACATCTCGGTGGTGCCGCGCTCGGGCGTTTACTACCTGCAGCCGGCTCAGCGCAGCTCCAGCAGCAGCCTCCCCATCGCCTCCCCCCAGATGTTGAAAGAAGATCAGACCGGCGTCAAGCCTGTGATCGTCATGTACCGGCTGCGCTTCATGGATGCCAAGCAGGCCATCAACACCATCAAGTTCTTTTTGACGCCCGGCAGACCCGTTACTTCAGAGAACACCACCAACACGCTCATTTTCGTCGAGAACACGGACAACGCCCGGACCATCGTCGAAGTGCTGAAGGCTCTGGATGTGAACGTCCTGTCGGAAGTGAACATGGAGATCGTTCAGCTCACCTCCATTTCTCCCGAGGATGCGGTCCAGAGCATGGAAGCCCTGATGGGGAAGCTCGAGCTGTTCAAGGAAAGCGCCATCAAGGCCAACTACGCGTTCATCCCGCTTCCGAACTACGGCGGGGTGCTTATCATGGCCCAGAGCCAGGAGCTGCTTCGGACGGCCAAGTACTGGCTCAACACCCTGGACGTCCAGGGGGAGCAGACGGGCGAGCAGATTCACGTGTATTTCGTACAGAACGGCCTGGCCGTGGATATCGGGACCATCCTGAACGAGGTTTTCGGGCTGGGCGGTGGAAGAGCGGGTGGTGCGAGGCCTGAGCAGCAGATCGTGGGAGCTTTCGGTGCGAGAGGGACCGGCTACCGTGGTGGAGGGTTCGGCTCTTCGTCATCCACGAGCCGAGGCAGTTTTGGGTCCTCTTCGAGGGGGCTGGGTTCGTCCTCGGGAAGCAGCTTCGGTTCATCCTTCGGTTCAACCTCACGGACGTCAGGCACAGGGACGACGGGTACGGGCATCGGCTCAGCGGCTGGAACCACAACGGGGACCGGTGGGACGACTGGACGAACGAGCACCGGGGGGCTGTTCGGAGGTCGTGTGGGGGGTGGTGCTTTGGGGGCCGGCGGCGGCGGAGGGCTTCCGGGCTATGGCCTGACCGGCGAGGCCATGATCATCCCCGACGAAGTCAACAATGCGCTCGTCATCCGGGCCAATGCTGCGGATTATGCCAGAATCAAGAAGACCATCGACACGCTGGACATCCTTCCTCGAGCGGTGCTCATCGAAGTCATGATTCTTGAAGTCAGGCTCGGGAAGAATATGCAATATGGTGTGGAGTGGCTGTTCAAGTCGGGAGACTTCAAAGCTGTCTTCAACAACCAAAAGATAGGGGACGGAGCATTTGATCCCGATACGCTCAGAATCGCCCAGACTGGGCTGAGCCTTTTCGCCGGTGATGTGTCGAACCTGGCTGCTTTGGTGACGGCCATTGCGGACCGAACGGAAGTCAACGTGCTTTCGGCTCCGACGCTCCTGGCCACCGACAATAAGGAAGCCTCCATCACCGTGGGTGGGCGTGAACCTGTCCCGACGGGCACGGCGATTGGAGAGGGAACGGGTGGTACCACGGTGAGCGCCATTTCTTACGAGGAGACGGGTGTCATCCTGAATGTAGTGCCTCATATCAATGCCGGCGGGCTTGTGCGGCTCGAGGTAGAGCAGACGATTCGTCGGACGGATCCGGAAACGGTTCAGGTAGGAGCAGATAACACCGCGCCAAGATTCACTGAGCGCAATATCAAAACGACGCTCTTGGCGCAAGATGGTCACACCGTGATTATCGGGGGTATCATAGAGGACAATGTGAACAGGGACAAAGCAGGCATCCCTTTCCTGCAGGACATCCCTATCATCTCGCCCCTTTTCTCGGTCCAAGGCAAAAATAGAGACCGAACCGAGCTCCTCATCGCCATCACGCCCCATGTTGTCGATCGGCGAAATTCCGAGAAGACCCGCGAATTCCTGGATCGATTGCGGCAGCTGAAAAGAAGGGTTGACGTAGAACGCCTTTAGGGGCGAGTCTCAGAATCGGCGTTCCGGGGACAGGCTTCCTGATTACACGTCTACAGAATAAGATGACCAAATTCCTTGCACGTCATCCCCGCAGGCTCCTGGCGGGGATCCAGGCATCTTGAGACTTCTGGATTCCCGCCAGGGACATGCGGGAATGACCATTCAATCGGTCACTCTATTGGCTCGGACTTTATTGCGAATGAATCATGATCGAGATCGACGGGTCGGTCGGTCGCTTGATGCTTGCAGAAGCCGGAGGGGGGGTATGGGATTTCAGGCTGGGTGGGCACTGGATCCGTTCCTGCGTGATTCCTGAAAGAACAGATCAATCGATATCCCTGCTTCGGCTCCGGTCCTGTTTGATCCGGCCTCTGCGTTTTTTCGACTCCAGCCTTCGTTTTTCGGAGCCGGCAGTGGGGCTGGTGGGAAGACGTCGGCGAGGTCTTTGGCAGGCCCTGACGATCAACTGGATCAACCGTTCTATGGCGTCACTGCGATTGCTCTCCTGGGTGCGAAATCGTTGTGCTTCGATCAATAGCACCCCTTGCTCGGTCACTCGACTGCCTGCGAGGCGGATGAGACGCACCTTGACGTCTTCCGGCAGCCACTGCGACTGAAGCACGTCGAATCGCAGCCGAACTGCCGTAGAGACCTTGTTCACATTCTGGCCGCCGGGTCCCGAAGACCGGAAGTATTCGAACTGGACCTCTCCGGAGCTCAAGATCTGCTCGGACGTGATTTGAGTCAAATTCATACTCATCCTCGATACTCATATCTGGCCTGGCCATGAGCGCGCTTCCCACGCCATTCGGCAATTCGAGAGCATCATAGATGGTCGCATCTCACCTTGTGAAGAGAAAAATCCCGCCGGCTCATTGCTTGAGGGCGTCATCCATGGCCCGTGTTCTCTCGTCGCCGAGCGAGATCGTCCTTCGGGCGCGCTGGATGGGCTCATTGCGGTATTCCCGCACCGCGTCGAGCCCATCCTGGGAGATCTGGGGCATGCTCGCCGGCTCGACCGGGGGCTCCCCAGATTTCGAGCAACCCGAGAGGCACAGCATCCCGATCGTCATACCCACTGTGATGAACTTTCGAGTGATTCCCCTTTTGAACATTTCAGTCTCTCCCTTATTGGGTGAAGGTTCGGATCGCATTCAAATCCGGGAGATCGGGCAATTCATCCCAAATCCTCCATCCCAATCTTCGGTCAGCAATGGGCAATGCCTTGAGATTTTCAGACTCGTCGCAATCTCTGGGTGCCTGGTGAGTGTGCTGTGAAGCTTCTGCCCCTTCTGGACGGAAGAGGATGCCATTGAACATTTCAGCAGAGTTCTACGGCTGGCGCTCGGCAGCCAGATGCTCCCGGTGCAGAGGTGCGGGGTCTGTTCCGCTCGCCGTATTCTTCTGTATCCTCGGCCTGGCCGCTCAACTCCTCCTTCTTCCGATTCACTCCTTCCGGCTCAATGCAGAACGAGCACATGCTCCCTCCGTGAGATGCGGTTTCAGGGCAGTTCACCAAGGGGAGTCGGCAGGTCCGGGGACCGAACTGTCCAACCCCCGCAAAGGTGTAGATCACTCTCACCATGATACCTGTTCATGCCCCATCTGTCAGACCGTCCTGCGCTCCTCCCAATGCCTGATGCCCACGGCAGGTGTGGTTTTCCTGGTCCTCGCTCCCGCAGCCCCAGCAAATCTGTTCGAGGCTCGAGGGAAAACATCACCATCACACCTCATCCACGGGGCGCGATCCCCGCCTCAGCTGTCCTGACCATTTCATCTGAATCCAGAATAAGAAATGAGCCTATGTCATTGAGAAGGCTTCTCCATGGGGGCTGCTCGGGCACCCGCATGCAAGGGAGGCTCGTTGAGGCGGGAGGGAGCTCCCATGGAGCCAGGTGTCAGACGATTGGGCGCCGATTATCCTTGGAGCCTGAGCGATGGAACACCGCGCTTCATTGGCGTCGCATTGTGTCGTGAAGAATCGGAACAGAGAATCCTGGAGGGGGTATGGTCATGAAACAACATGCGTTGGCTTTTGTTGCGGCATTCTCAATTCTTGGGTTGTGTTCGGGCGTGCCCTGCACAGCAGTCCAGGCCCAGGGTCCAGCCGGCCCGGAAATGAGAGTGCTGGCCGTGGAGACCTTTCTGGCCGACATCGCTCAGAATGTGGCGGGAGACCGTTTCAAAGTGCCCGCTCTGCTGCCCATCGGGGCGGACCCGCACGGTTTTCAGCCCACCCCGGCCGACGTGGCCAAGGTGGCAAACTGCAATGTGCTCATAGTCCATGGAGCCGGCATTGAGGAGTTTCTTGACGAGGTCCTGCACAATGCAGGCGGATCTCGCAGGGTGATTGAAGCCTCGGCCGGGCTCAAGGCCCGCACACCTGAAGAGGGAGAAGTCGCTGAAGCACATGGGGGTCAAGATGAACGGGAGGCGGACCACGGGCATGAACACGGTCCCGATGCCAAAAGCGACCACAAACACGAGCATGGGGGGAAGCATGCGGACCCCCACGCTCACGATGAGGGACACCACCATCACGATGCTGATCCGCACTTCTGGCTTTCTCCCGTCAACGTCATCACCTACGTGACCAACATAAGGGACGGATTGAGCCAGGCTGATCCCGCTGGAGCGACAGCGTTTGCGGCCAATGCAGACGCGTATGTCGCCCAACTGAAGGAACTGGACCAGTGGATTGCTGAGCAGGTGAAGCAGATTCCCGAGAAGAAGCGGATCCTGGTTACCAATCACGAAAGTTTCGGCTATTTTGCAGATCGTTATGGATTCGAGATTGCCGGGAGTATTTTGCCCAGTGTGAGCACGGGAGCATCGCCTTCGGCCAGGGAGCTGGCGGAACTGACCAGGAAGATGAAGGCTGTGGGGGCCGGGGCCATTTTCCTCGAAACCGGGAACAACCCTCAACTCGCCACGCAGCTGGCCAAGGAGACCGGAATCAGGACGGTGACCGAGCTTCACACGCACTCCATCACGGAGCCCGGAGGCCCGGCACCCACCTATATTGACATGATGCGATTCAACACGAAAGCCATCGTGACCGCCCTCAAGTGATGGTCATGGGGAGCGCAATGTGACGCCTCTGACAAATCGCAGCGGAACGGCAACCTGCGCCTGGGCGCCTGCCCACCTCCTGGTGGAAGACATCACCGTGTCCTACGGGCACAGGCCGGCCCTCCAGGAAGTGACCTTCTGCGTTCCCGTGGGGACACGGGTTGCGGTGATCGGACCCAACGGGGCCGGCAAGTCGACGCTTTTCAAAGCCTTGGTCGGCCTGCTTCCGCTGGACAAAGGAAGCGTCATGATCCACGGCCTGCCGCTGGGCCATCACCGGGATTGCGTGGCCTATCTGCCCCAGCGTGAAGAACTGGACTGGCGGTTTCCCGTGACCGTTGCGGACGTGGTCATGATGGGTCGCTACGGTCGGCTTGGCTGGTTCAGGCGGCCCGGAAGGCAGGACCGGGCGGCTGTGGCCGAGAGTCTCGAACGTATGGGGATCAGCGACCTGGCCTCGAAGCCCATTGGTGACCTGTCCGGCGGTCAGCAGCAGAGAGTCTTCTTGGCGAGGGCCCTGGTGCAGGAGCCGCATATCCTGCTAATGGATGAGCCGTTCACGGGAGTGGATGTTTCAACCCAGGAGGCAACCCTGGAGCTTTTTGACACCCTTCGGGAGCAACAGGTCACCGTTCTGATATCCACGCATGACCTGAAGCTGAGCGCGACCCGGTTCGACCAGGTGCTGCTGCTGAACCGTCGCCTGATATCCTTCGGCCCGGCGCGGGAAGCGCTCACGTCTCAAACCCTGGCCGAGGCATTCGGTGGCCAGGTTCTGTTCATCGACGGGGCGGTGGTGGTGGACAGGGCCGCCCATGTGAGAAAGCCTTACGCGGAGTAGGACCTTGATGGACTGGCTCTTTGAGCCCTTCACTTTCGGCTTCATGCAGCGCGGCCTTGTGGCCTCGCTCATGGTGGGCATCCTTTGTGCGGTCATCGGCTGCTATGTGGTGTTGCGCTCCATGGCCTTTCTGGGGGATGCCCTGGCTCACGCCATTCTGCCCGGTGTGGCCGTGGCGTATCTCCTGAAAGGCAGTCTGTTCGTGGGGGCCCTGGCCGCCGCCCTCCTCGTCGCCCTCAGCATAGGCCTTCTCTCGCGCCAGGGCAGCATCAAGAAGGACACGGCCATCGGGATTCTGTTTGCCGCCGCTCT
>Ga0105093_10001002_pt1 | contig 10758 bp, 10 predicted proteins | sample PPLLak3March2015_2_FD_79111 | JGI IMG/M metagenome (GOLD analysis project Ga0105093, IMG submission 79111) | Freshwater sediment microbial communities from Prairie Pothole Lake near Jamestown, North Dakota, USA - PPLs Lake P8 Core (3) Depth... | ecosystem: Environmental > Aquatic > Freshwater >... | reverse complement strand
GCCTACCTGTGCGGTTCGGTGCTGGAAGAAGAGTATTTACTGGGCGGGACCACCGATATCGACCTGTTTTTTGTGCGCCTGGACGAACCCGTCGTGAAGCGCGAAGCCAGGCGCCTGACAGATGAAGTCCACCTGGACATCGCCCACCTGGACCAGAAGGAATTCCGCCAGGCCCGCCAGCTGCGCGTTCATCCCTGGCTGGGACCGGCACTCAAGGATGCGCGTGTGCTGTACGACCCACAGCATTTCATGGATTTCACCGTGGCAGGCGTGCGCGGCCAGTTCACGCGGGCCGATCACACCCATGCCCGCGCCAGCCAGCCCGCGGACAGCGCCCGCCGCATCCTGAGCGACCTGCGGGAATACCAGCCGCAGCCTGATCCCGATAACCTGCTGCGCTACCTGCGTGCCGTGGCGCACACAGCCAACGCCATCGCCGTGTTGAGCGGTCCGCCGCTGACCGAACGGCGCTTTTTACTGCGTTTTCCGCCGCGCGCGGCGGCAGTCGGCCGTCCCGGTTTATATCGCGGGCTGCTGGGCCTGCTGGGTGCCTCCCGGCTGGAGCGCGAATGGCTGTCAGGCTGGATTGGCGACTGGCAGGCAGCCTGCGAGGCCGTGAACGGCGGGCAAAAAGCCTCCACCACCCCGCTCCCTGCCCGGCTGCACCCATTGAGGCTGCCGTATTACCGCAGCGCCTTCGAGAGCTTTCAAGCCAGTCCCCAGCCAGAGAACCTGCTGTGGCCCCTGCTGCACACCTGGACGCTGGCGGTTAACCAGCTGGAGCAGGATTCTGTTCACTGCCAGAAATGGGAGCAGGCTTTCACCCGGCTCGAGCTGGCGGGACCGGCCTTCGCCGAGCGCCTGGCCGCCCTGCACGCTTTCCTGGAGATGGTGGAGGAAATCCTGGCAGACTGGGCGCGCCAGAACGGCGTTTAAAAACAGCACCATGTTTCACGTGAAACATGGAGCTGGTACTTATTTTTCGAATCCCCCGGATCACTCTGTCCCGATCACTGGTCCTTCAACTCCCGTATCCATTGTTTCACGTGAAACAGTCGCGGTTACCACCGGCAGCCGGCGGCTCCAGACCAGCCAGGCGACAAAAGCTGCCAGCGGCAGCCATCCCACCAGGCTGGTGAGTGTGCCCCCAAAGGTCATGTCCACGCCGGTCAGGAATAGCAGCGGCAGGCCTGCAATAGCGTTCAATGAGCCGTGTCCCAGGGCAGGCGCCCATGGACTGTGCGTCCACAGGTACAGCCAGCTGAAGATCGTGCCCATCAATACGCAGAACACAACCATCATGAAGACCCCCGGTACAGGATGCTCGGGGTAGTTGTGACCCTGCAGGATGATGGGAGCATGCCAGACGCCCCAGATCACCCCGCTGACCAGGATCGCCCCACACTGGCCCAAACCGAGCAGGCCGGGCAGCAGGTAGCCGCGCCAGCCTAATTCTTCTCCCAAGCCAAACAGGGTGTTGAACAGCGCACCCAGCGTAAAGGCGAAGACTGCCTGGATCGCCACCACCATGGCTGGGGGAACTGCTGCACCGCCGGGTGCACCTTGCATCGACTCACGAATCAGGGTGAAATTCGTGTCTAAAACGCCCAACCCGAAAACCCAGGTCAGCAGCCCGGTCAACACGGCCAGGAAAGGAGGCACCAGCCAGGCCCACAGGTAGGCCCGCTTCGGTCCCAGGCGCCTGAGATTCAGGCTGCGGATGGGTTTACCTTCTACCCGGCGCGTCACGATCAGCGCAGACAGACCCGGCATCCACATTGCCAAAGTAAGGCAGACCAGGCTCGCGACCTGGCGCGTGGAGGTCCCCGGCTCCCCGAAGGCCATTGGCAGCGTGAAAAGCACCCAGGCCGGGGCAAACGCCAGTATAAGAAACCAGATTAACGCTTTACGATTGATAACCATTCTTCCTCTCTATCGAGCCTGTATCATTCATTCCAGGCTCTATTCACTCGGCCAGCTGCGCCGCCGCCGGCTGGTGAGGCCCAGGGGTCTCTTGGCCACCAGGCGCATCTTGCTGCTGTGTTCCAGCAGGAAGACGGCAATCACCTCCCACCCTTCTTCGCCCCACTCGTTCAGCTGCGCTTCCAGGGCCTCGTTCTTCATCGTGCTCATGGTAGAGCCAACCAGGTCCACCCGGTATTCCCACTGCTGCATTTCTGCCATTTATTCTTCCTTTGGTTTTACCAACCCGCTCTGGGAGAGCGCTGCCATCCCGCTTATGCCTCCCAGGTTCATGGTGTCCACCGCGCTGCTGGGCACGATGACCAGCGCACCCTTCTCTTTCAGCCCTTCGAACAGCATGTTCATCGCTCTCAGGTGCAGCGCAGTCGGGTTGTCGATATAGGACTGCGAAGCTTCGGCAAACGAAGAGGCAATCTGCTTCTCCGATTCACCCAGGATGACCCGGGCCTGACGCTCACGCTCGGCCTGCGCCTGGCGGCTCATGGCGTCTTCCAGGTCCTGCGGGATGATGATATCGCGGATTTCGACCGACTGCACCGAAATACCCCAGGGCGTCGTGCGCTCGTCGATGATCTTCTGCAGGTCGGCGTCCATCCTGGAACGCCCCACCAGGATATCCGCCAGGGTCATCTGACCGATGATCTCGCGCAGGGCGGTCTGCGCAGCCCAGGCGATCGAGGCCCAGTAATCCGCCACTTCCAGGGCGGCCTTTTCGGCGTCCCATACCACCCAGAACAGCACCGCATCCACGTCCACCGGCACGGTGTCCTTGGTGAGGGTCTTCTCAGCCGAAAAGGGCGTTACGATCACCCGGTGGTCGATCCAGCCGGCGGTCGTGTCCACAACGGGAACGATCCAGAACAATCCCGGACCCGCCAGCTGGCGGAACTTACCCAACCTGAGCACCACGGCCTTCTCCCACTGCTGGGCGATCTTCAAGGCAAATAAGAAGTACGACCCGACCAGCAAAAACGCGAAAAAGACCAGCAAGGTCCATTCAGCAGGCACACGCATTGAATCCATCAGGGCGCTGACGCCCACCCCAATGGTTATCACGACCAGGGTCAGCATTATCGCCATTCCATTTATGCGCACCCGGTCTGTTTTTCCCTGCTGCGACTTTCCCATCCCACTGCTTTTCTTATCCATTCAATCCTCTCTTTCAGTCAAATGGATCGTTCTGGGAGTAAATCTCCCGCAATTCGATCCTATTCTCCTAGTTCCTGCGGGGTGTCTCCTGCCTGCCAGGCTATCAGCTGCTCCAGGAATTCGGCCTGGACCTCATCGGGAGAAAAGCCCAGGCGAGATGCCTGGTGCAGGCAGCGCCGGACCAGCCCTTCCAGGGCGTGCTGGCGCAGGACCTGCGTGGTCTCCGCCGACGGCTGCTCCCAGATATAGGTGCCGCGCCCCTGCTGGGTGGAGATCAACCCGGCTTCGTCCAGCAGGCGGTAGGCCCGGGCCACCGTGTTGAAGTTCACCCGCAGGTCGGTGGCCAGCTGGCGCACGGTGGGCAGCTGGTCGCCCTGCTTCAGCTCACCCGCTGCCACCATGCGCTGAATCTGCTCGATGATCTGGACGTAAATCGGCTGCCCCGAGCGGAAATCGATGGTGATGTTCATTGTCCCGTCATAGGTTTCTCATGGCTGGCTACTGGTAATTTTGTATCTTTGTCTCATTGTATTATTGTATGATTGTATAAATTGTACACGGATTTCTTGCTTTGTCAAGGGCACCCTCTCGCCACCCTCCTAACCCTCCCGCAGGTTTTAGAACCTGCGGGAGGGTTATGCGAGGGTTATAATGCCTCACATGCCGTATCGCGGCGATGTCTTCGCGAAAGATCACTTCTACCATGTCTTTAACAGGGGCGCGGGCAAGGATATACTGTTTTTCAATGCGGCTAATTACGAATACTTGCTGCGGCTCGTCAAGCGATATCATCAAAAATACAACATAACTGTCATCGCTTATTGCCTGATACCAAACCATTACCATTTCCTGCTCAGGTAAGATTCTGACGAGCCCTTGTCGAAATTCATCATTGTATTGTTCAACGCGTACGTCCAGGCAGTAAACCAGCAGCAAAACCGCAAGGGATCCCTTTTTGAAGGCCGCTTCCGCCATATGTGGATCGATCGCGATGAATACCTGATCCACCTGTGCCGGAATATTCACCTGAATCCGGTAAAGGCTGGCCTGGTTACCCGGCCCGAAAATTGGCCTTATTCGAATTACCTGGATTGGATCGGGAACAGAAATGGGACGTTGATCGACCGGTCATTCGTACAAGAATATTTTGCGTCTGCTGAAGAATATCGCCAATTCGTGCACAACTTCCAGGATGAGCAGGTGACACAATCAACAATCAAGGATTTCATTTGGGATTGAAACTAACAAACCTCCCAATGGGTTCGGAACCTGCGGGAGGTTTTCCGTTACTACGGACATTCCACCCCGAACTCCTGTGGGCTGACCAAGAGCAGCTGGCCGATTTCCGGGTAGTACTTGAAAAAGAAACGAGGGGAGGCCGACTCGCACGGGATATCGTAAAGCATGGTCTTCTCCCACTGCGGATAGTTCACGATGACGTGATGCACAACCAGTTCTGGATCATTGTACACATGCTGGATTTCCTGGATTATCCCCCAGCGAAACACATAGGCGCCATTGATGTTATCGGGTAAATTAATAAAATACAGCTCTGCTCCGGGCGGTGGTTCAGGAAGAAGCTCTAGCGCCTGGTGGGGGATGGCCCAGGTCAGCTCTCCAGCCTGTACCCAATTTTCAATATCCCGCCGGACAAAAGAAATTTCGGCGCTGAACAAGCCAAGCACGATCACGCCAATCCAGATGCCTGGGAGCCAGGTGAGCATTTTACCCTTCGTTGCTCCTTCCTTTAGCGCCCTGCGGTCCAGGATCTTTATCAAGAAACGGGTCCCATCAACCAGGGCCAGGCTTAACATCATGCTGATCCCCACCATTGCAATATAAGTCAGCCGTGGCGCGTAGGTCGTCCCTCCCGGAAGCAAGGTTATTGCCGTCCAGGCCGCCGCCAGGCGAGCCCTGCGCACCAGCAGCAACAAAATAAAAAACAAAGCCAGCCAGAACCAATTTCCTCTGATTGGATTTAAATCCGCCAGCTCGCTGAATGGCTGAAACAGGTCGCGCGCATAAAGAGACCAGTTTTCTACCAGCTTAGCAGGACCTGTAATCCAGCGAAACCCGTAATTAATCGAGCTTCGAAGGACTCCCGCCGACCAGTACAGGTACAGATAAAGTCCGAGGGCGACTGCGAAGGGCCAGAGTGATAGCATAGAGCGGAAAATCGCGCCTGCCTTACGATCAACGCGTCCCATCGCAAAATCCAGTACCACGAGCAGCAGCGGCAAAGGAGCAGCAACTTCTTTAAACATCAAAGCCAGAAAATATATAGCTGCCACCAGCCAGATCGTGAAAGTACGGGGATAACTGTCATCCCGAACCCACAGCCAGACCCCCAACATGAACAACACCCCACAGGGGACGGTACCCGCGGCCGCCGAAAGCCAGATCACAGCTTCGGTGTGGGTGGGCGCGGCCAGGAAGATAAGCGCGGCCAGAACCGCACTAAAACGGTCTGAGCTGAGACGCTGTAAAACGAGATACGCCAGCCAGGCCATGATTGCGTGCAAGAAAATAACAGTCGCGTGATGCCCAACCGGATTTCTGCCCCAAAGTGAATTATTGGCAACCCGAAAGAAAATTAACCCCGGCCGAAAACCCACCGAATGGCCGAAGGATGTAAGCTCCTCAACCACGTCGGACCAGCCAATTGTTACAAGTTGAAGGTCTTCTGAGACAAAATAAACTTTTAACGCCGGAAAATACAGGATAAAACTCAGCAACAGCGCGGCTGTAAGGACCAGGAGTGAGGAAGCATGCTTGCGCAGCAATGGAATTACTGATACTTTCAAAACGCCCTCGGGTTCAGAAGGAAGACCGATCCAGCGGCTATTCCCTGCGCTAGGGCTTGAGCAGCACGGCCGGGGCCTAAGCGTTTCGCCCGGCGATGGTCAGGGCGATGCAAAACCGGCCGCCTGGTTACCTGGTTGATCAATTTACTAAATCCCTGCATTCACCATCTCATTCACCTGACTCTGATCCACCAGCTTCCCGTGGCTGATCACGTGGCGCGGCGCCTGGTGGCTGCGCAAGGCTTCCAGGACGCTACTTTCCTGCAGAACCACCAGGTGCGCGGCCTTCCCAACCTGCAGGCCGTAATCCTCCAGGTTCATGGCCTGCGCGGCGCGGGTGGTGATCATGTCGTACAGGACTTCCATGTCGGCGGCGGTCGTCATCCACAGCAGGTGGGAAGCCAGGAAAGCCACTTCCAGCATGTTGTTGCGCCCGTAGGGATAGTAGGCGTCGGAGATGTCGTCCTGGCCCAGGCACACCAGCACGTTTTCGCCCAGCAGGTCACGCACGCGGGCGTGCAGCGGTCCGGTGTGCGGGTCGGTGACCACGCCCATGCCGGCTTTCTTCAACAGGGCTGCCACCTTCTGAAAGTAGGGAGTCGGGTAGAGCGCCATGGCCCGGGCGTGGTGCGCCAGCGAGCGGCCGACCCAGCCGCGCCGGATGGTCTCCAGCGCCATGCATTCCAGGGAGCGCAGGCCCGGGTCTCCGGCGTCGTCCACCAGCATCGAGACGTCCTTATCGTAGTGCACCGCCAGGTCGAAGATGACATTGACATGCTCGCGAATATCGTCCTCGCAGTATTCGATCCAGGGTATGCCGCCGGCCACGTCGGCGCCCAGCTCCATGGCCTGGCGCATCAATTCTGAAGCCCCCGGCTCGCGCACGATGCCGTCCTGGGCGAAGGCCACCACCTGGATGTCGACGATTCCCCGGAATTCCTCCCGCGCCCGGATCAGGGCTTTCACGCCTTCCAGGCGGGCCTTGCTGTCCACATCCGCAAAGGCGCGCAGGTGGGTGCAGCCGTAGCGTGCGGCTTCGGCCACCGCCCGGCGTACGTTCTTGATGATCCAGTGCTCGTCGTAGCTCTCCTTGACGCGCGCGGCCAATTCGATGGCGGTCATGGCTCTGCCCATGTCCGCGCCGTGGTAGTCTTTCAGGGCGGCTTCGTCCATCATCTGCAGGGTGTACACCTTGCACAGGTGGATGTGCGGGTTGGCGAAGGACTCCGTCACCAGGTTCCCGTTCGCCGGCAGCCGTACAGAGGCACCAGCCTCGATCTTTTCGGCGATGCTGGCGATTTTACCGGCCCGGATGCCGACATCGACCAGCTTGCCGGGTGTCCCGCGCAGCCGGGCCTGCTCGATGATGAGATCGTATTCACTTTGCATGGGCTATCTCCGTATACGAGATTGGATGGGAATGAATCGAGAAAACACAAGACCAGCCTGCGCATTAGTATACAGGAAAAAAGGAAGACCGCAAGGAAGGGCCGGGACCCTGGTATACTTAGATCAAATGTGCTGTTATTTACCCGGGTAATGGCATGCTGATCAGCGCCAGCCGCCGCACCGATATCCCCGCCTTCTACGCCCCGTGGCTCATCCAGCGCCTGCGGGAAGGCTACTGCAACGTCCCCCATCCCTGCAACGAGCGCCAGGTGCAGCAAATCTCCCTGCTGCCGGAGGAGGTGGAGATAATTGTTTTCTGGACGCGCCACCCGCGCCTGCTGTTCCCCTACCTGGAGGAAATGAAGGCGCGCGGCTACCGCTACTACTTCCAGTACACCCTGCTGGATTACCCGAGCAGCCTGGACCGGGACAACCCGCCCTACAAAGCCAAAATCGCGGCCTTCCAGGAGCTGTCCAACCGCCTCGGCTCCGAGCGGGTGGTCTGGCGCTACGACCCGATCGTGCTAAGCAACGCCACACCGGCAACATTCCACCTGGAAGCTTTTATGCGCATCGCCGAGGAACTGCAAGGCTATACCCATCGAGTAGTGGTCAGCTTGCTGACACCCTACAAGAAAATCCAGGGGCGCATGAAGGCGCTTGAGCAGCAGGGTGTGAGTCTATACCCTCCTGTGACTATCGACGATCCCCGGCTGGGCGATTTCCTGCGCAGCCTTTCGCAGATCGCGCAGCGCCGCGGCCTGCAGATCACCTCCTGCGCTTCCGAGCAGGATTTTTCACCGTTTGGCATCCAGCCCGGCAAATGCATCGACGATGAGCTCATCCAGCGCCTGTTCGGCATCGAGGTCAGCCACACCAAGGACCCCGGACAGCGCAAAGCTTGCGGCTGCGTGACCAGCAAGGATATCGGCAACTACGACAGCTGCCTTTTCGGTTGCCAGTACTGCTATGCCACGACTTCATTCACCCGGGCGCGCTCCAACCACGCCCGGCATGACCCCCACTCGCCATCCCTGATCGGTTGAGATTTTCTGTACACGGATTAGACGTTTATTTAATAAGAAAATCCGTTAAATCCGCGTTCATCCGTGTACCTTTTTAAACTGTGCCGCCTTAGAGGGGTCTTTATCTAGTGACTTAACTCCTGGCAGGATGATAGCATCCATCCATTGATCTAATGCCCCTTAAGCACTAAAATTAGTCATCGTCATCTATTTGATACGGAGAAACCTATGACTGATCGCTCTTCCGCCCGCTACCGGATCGCCTGGCTGCCCGGAGACGGGATCGGCGTGGATGTGCTGGAGGCGGCCAGGATCGTGCTGAACAGGCTCGACCTGCAGGCCGATTTCATCCCCGGCGATATCGGCTGGGAATTCTGGTGCAGAGAGGGGGATGCCCTGCCTCAGCGCACTATCGAATTGCTGAAAAACGTCGATGCTGCCCTGTTCGGCGCCATCACCTCCAAGCCGGTGAAGGCCGCCGAGGGCGAGCTGATGTCCGCGCTGCAGGGCAAAGGCCTGGCATACCGTTCACCCATCGTGCGCATGCGCCAGATGTTCGACCTGTACATCTGCCAGCGGCCGTGCAAAGCATACGCAGGCAATCCCCTGAACTACAAAGAAGACATCGACCTGGTGGTATTCCGGGAAAACACGGAGGGGCTGTATGCGGGGGTAGAGTTCAACCCGGTGCCCCGGGAGCTGGTCGACCTGCTGACCAGGATCTCGAAACCCTTCAGCGCCTTCAAAGACCTGCCGCCTGACCAGTATGCCATTTCGACCAAGATCAACACGCTCAAAGGCTCGGAGCGCATCATCCGGGCAGCCTTCGATTACGCCCGCCAGCACGGCCGCAGGAAGGTGACCGTGATCCACAAGGCCAACGTGGTGCGCGCCACCGAAGGGCTGTTCCTGGAGACTGCCCGGGAGGTCGCCAAAGGGTACCCCGAGATCGAAATGGACGATGCCAACATCGACGCCATCTGCATGTGGCTGTTGAAGAATCCCAATAATTACGACGTGCTGGTGGCCACCAATATGTTCGGCGACATCGTCTCCGACCTGTGCGCGCAGATGGTGGGCGGGCTGGGCTTCGGCTGCTCTGGGAACATCGGTGAGAAACTGGCGGTCTTCGAACCCTCGCACGGTTCGGCGCCTAAATACACCGGCCAGTACAAGGTCAACCCGATTGCCACCATCCTGTCGGTCAAGATGATGCTGGACTGGCTGGGGGAGACGGAAAAAGGCGCAGCTCTGGAAGAAGCCGTGGCAACTGTTATTAAAGAGGGCCGGGTTCGCACCTACGATATGGGCGGAACCAGCTCGACCCTGGAGATGGGAAGGGCGGTGGCCAGTAAATTGTAATTGGTAGATTCGTCAACTGGTGATTGGGAGGGGAAGGCCGTCTTCAAGAAGGTGAAAGGCAGCATATGAACAAAATCCTGATCCACGAAGTGGGGCTGCGCGACGGGCTGCAGGCAGAGAAGAGCAGCGTGCCCCTGGATGAAAAGATCCGCTGGGCAGAGCTGGCCCGCACTTCTGGAATCGATATCATCCAGCTGGGGTCGTTCGTCAACCCGGAAAAAATGCCCCAGATGGCAGACACCGACCTCCTGTTCAGGCATTTCACCAGCTCACAAACTGGCGAAGTGGGCGCCGTCTTTACACCAGTATTTTCCGGATTGGTGCTGAACGAGAGAGGCCTGGAACGCGGCCTGGCATGCGGTGTGGAGATGTTCTGCATGGGCGTCTCGGCCAGCGACACGCACAGCCTGAAAAACACCGGCATGACCACGGATGAAGCACTCAGGCGCATCGTCCCCATGGCGCAGAGCGCCCTGGCAGCTGGTAAACGCGTGCAGGTGTCGGTCCAATCGGCCTTCGGTTGCGGCTTCGAAGGTGCGGTGCCCAAAGAGCGGGTGCTGGGCATCGTGCAGGCGTACCTGGAGGCCGGGCTGCGCAACATCAGCCTGGCAGACACCGCCGGTCACGCCCAGCCGATGCAGGTGGAAGATTACTTCACAACAATTCATCGCTTGGAGCCCTCGGTGGAAAGCGCCTGCCATTTCAACAATACTTACGGGTTGGGACTGGCGAACTGCTACGCCGCCCTGCAGAGCGGCGTGACATATTTTGAAGCGGCGTTCGGCGGGTTGGGCGGCTGCCCCTTCACCAGGGTGCCGGCGGGCAACGTCAGCACGGAAGACCTGGTGCACTCTTTCCAGCGCATGGGTATACGCGGCGACATCCGGCTGGACCGGCTGCTGGAGCTGGCCCGCCAGGTGGAGGCATACTTCGGTCGCGAGCTGCCCGGAATGATCCTGAAATCGGGCTCCCTGGTGTAAATGTCTGTGAGGGCAATCCCGCAGACCGGTGAGGAGATTGCTCCCGTAAGAGAACGGGACAGGTTC
>Ga0105093_10001000_pt1 | contig 10773 bp, 10 predicted proteins | sample PPLLak3March2015_2_FD_79111 | JGI IMG/M metagenome (GOLD analysis project Ga0105093, IMG submission 79111) | Freshwater sediment microbial communities from Prairie Pothole Lake near Jamestown, North Dakota, USA - PPLs Lake P8 Core (3) Depth... | ecosystem: Environmental > Aquatic > Freshwater >... | reverse complement strand
GGATCGGGTCGTCATTCGAGCCAACGGGATCAGCACTTATTTTGCCGCCGATATTGCCTATCACAAGGGCAAGTTCGACCGCGGATACGATCTGGTCATCGATATCTGGGGTGCGGACCATCACGGGTATATGGAGCGCATGCTGGCGGGCATTCAGGCGCTGGGACGAAGGCGCGACGACCTGCGGATCATCCTGATCCAGCTGGTCAACCTTCTGCGGGGAGGGTCGCCCGTGGCCATGTCCACGCGGGCGGGCGAATTCATCACACTTCGCGAGGTCATCGATGAAGTCGGCAAGGATGCTGCCCGGTATATCTTTCTCACCCGCCGTTCCGACAGCCCGCTGGATTTCGACCTGGAAGTGGCCAAGCTGCAGAACAACGACAACCCTGTTTTTTACGTGCAGTATGCTCATGCCAGGCTCAGCAGCGTATTCGAGGTAGCGCGGGAGAGGGGAGTCGAGTGCGCGTGGATGCAAACCGGAATGCCGCCACGACTCGACAGCCTGACGCTGCCGGCCGAGATTGAGATCATGCGGATGCTGGGCGAGTATCCCGAGATGCTGGCCGGTTGCTGCAGGAACCTCGAGCCCCATCTCATTTCGTTCTACCTGCACGAGCTTGTTTCCCTGTTTCACAGCTATTACAATCAGAACCGCATCCTGGGGGACGATCCCGATCAGAGCCAGGCGCGCCTGTTCCTGGCGGCCGCTGTGCGCAGCGTGATTCGCAACGCCCTGGGGCTTCTCGGCGTGAGCGCCCCGGAAAAGATGTGACATTTCGTCTTTCCATGGATGTTGTCATGCCCCATGGACGTCCTCGAAACGACGTGAAGGACCGCGTGCAATGCGGGTTTTCAACTTTGAAACCCGATAACCCGAAACTTGAAACCGTTTCGAGCAGGCTTGCATGAGAGACCTCAGCCATTCTGAGAAGAGCGAAGCAGAGAAGAAACCGCGGCTGTATCGATTCGAGCTGAGTGGCCTGCGGTTGATTCTGTACTCGTGCTGCCTGGTATTGGCGCTCTCCTGGATGTTCGTGTTCGGGGTGCTGGTGGGGCGTGGGATCCCCCTGGTGGATCTCGACAGCACCTCCTTGCAGGCACAGCTGTTGCGGTTTCTCGGTTTGGGGCGTCCTCAGGTACAACCCACCGAGAACGCCGCCGAAACCTGGGACCCCCAGACGGTGCTCAAATCTCTCGACTACTACGAAAACCTGACTCAGAAGGACGCCCCGGCAGACAAAAGTATGCCCGAAGCCTCCATCGCTCAGGGCAAAGGGTCGGGAAAGGATGCTGAGGCTCAGAAGGCCAGACCCTCGGGCCAGCCCCCACAGCCCGATGCGGAGAGCGAAAAAGAGAGCCGGGCGAACAAGGATGCTCCGCCCGGGGTTAAGGGAGAAGAGCACTTCACCCTCCTGGTCGTGTCTTTGCGGGATGCCGCCAATGCCGCCAAACTGGTGGATCAGCTGAAAGCCAAGGGATATGCGCCCCGCCTTCAGAACATCGACCTCAACACCGGAGGGCGATGGAACCGGGTGCTGGTCGGCTCCTTCGGCAGCCGGGAGGAAGCTTTGCGCTTCGCTGCGGAATTCAACCGCAAGGAGCACATGGAAGGCCTGGTCATTCGAGAGACGCAGTGAGTCGAGCCCCACACCATGCCACGCAGGGAACCGGAATCAGCCGGGCAGCCGACAGCCAGGTCATGGATTCCCGGACGCGGTTCATGAAACCGTTTTCGATCAGCAGCCCCTTTGACCCCACAGGGGACCAGCCTCAGGCCATCGATAGACTGTGCGGGAATCTTGGAGATGGGGTTCGCGAGCAGGTCCTCCTCGGGGTCACGGGATCGGGCAAGACCTTCACCATGGCGCACGTGGTCGCGCGGGTGCAGAGGCCCACGCTGGTCATCGCCCCCAACAAGACGCTGGCCGCCCAGCTCTACGGGGAGTTCAAAGCGTTTTTCCCCGAAAACGCCGTCGAATACTTCGTCTCTTACTACGACTATTACCAGCCGGAAGCGTACGTTCCCCGAACGGATACCTACATCGCCAAGGATGCCTCCATCAACGAAACCATCGACAAGATGCGCCACTCCGCCACGCGCTCTCTGCTGATGCGCCGGGATGAGATCATCGTGGCGAGCGTCTCCTGCATCTACGGGCTGGGGTCGCCGGAAACCTACCAGGGCATGCTGCTCTACCTTCGGAAGCACAGCGAGGTGCCCCGGGAGCAGGTGATGCGAAAGCTCGTGGAAATCCAGTACCAGAGAAACGACCTCGACTTCCATCGCGGGACCTTCCGGGCTCGCGGAGACGTGCTCGAGATCTTTCCCGCCCACGAAGAGGATCGTGCGGTCCGGGTCGAGTTCTTCGGCGACGAGATCGACAGCATCAAGGAGGTGGACCCCCTGACGGGCCGCACCCTTCGCAGCCTGGAGGAGGTGGCCGTCTATCCCGGGACCCACTACGTCACGGATCGAAACCACCTGGAGCGGGCTGTGAAGGCCATCCAGGCGGAGCTGGCTCAGCAGCTGGAGGAGCTCCACAGGGACGGCAAGCTGCTGGAGGCTCAGCGGTTGGAAGAGAGAACCCGGCTGGACCTCGAGATGCTGCTCGAGCTCGGCTACTGCAGTGGCATCGAGAACTATTCCCGACACCTGGATGGCCGCAATGCGGGGGAGCCTCCGGCGACACTCCTTTCCTATTTTCCCGAGGATTGGCTCCTGTTCATCGACGAGAGCCACATGACCATTCCGCAGCTGCAGGGCATGTACCGCGGTGACAGGGCCCGCAAAGAAACGCTGGTGCGCTATGGATTCCGTCTGGCCTCGGCGCTGGACAATCGGCCCCTCTCCTTTGAAGAGATCGAAAAGAAGGTCAGCCAGGTTGTCTATGTTTCGGCAACGCCGGGACCCTACGAACTGGGCCGAACCGCAGGCTGTGTGGTGGAGCAGATCATCCGCCCGACAGGCCTCGTGGATCCGAGGATTGAGGTGCGCCGGGCTGACTTCCAGGTGGACGATCTCATCGGAGAAATCCGCAGGCAGGTGGAGCGTGGATACCGGGTACTCGTGACCACCCTCACCAAGCGCATGGCCGAAGATCTGTCGGAGTACCTGGCGGAGCTCAACATCCGGGTCCGATATATGCACTCGGACATCAACACCGTCGAGCGCATCGAGCTGGTGCGGGATCTGAGGCTCGGTGAGTTCGATGTGCTGGTGGGCATCAACCTCTTGCGGGAAGGTTTGGACATACCGGAGGTTTCCCTCGTGGCGGTTCTGGATGCGGACAACGAGGGCTTCCTGCGCTCGGAGCGCTCCCTGATTCAGACGGCAGGGCGTGCCGCACGGAACGTCGACGGGCTGGTGATTCTGTATGCCAACCGGATGACGGAGTCCATTCGAAGAACGCTCGAGGAGACCGAGCGGCGCCGATCGATTCAGCTGGAATACAACGAGAAGCATCAGATCACCCCCAGGAGCGTGGAGAAAGCAATCACGGACATTCTGGCCGAATACCTGGAAAGGGATCGGGGGCAGGACTTCGTGTCTGAGGATCAGTTGGACTACGAGATTCCTCAGGTCGCTCCCACGGATGACGAGATCGGGAAACTTGAAAAACTGATGAAAGAGGCGGCGGCCGAGCTTGAATTCGAAAAGGCTGCGGTGCTTCGCGATAGAATCCGCAAGCTCAGAGAACTGCAGTTGGTGACCGCATGACGGATATTGGGCACCGGGCAGAGGAGGCCGTCGCTGAGAAAGAGGCCTGGCGTCGGTGACTTGAGGCTGAGCTCGCCGAGTCGGAAAAGCGGGGGACCGGCCTCCATTGGGGACGAGTGGCTGCAGCCATTCGGCAGTGTGTCGTCTATCGAAAAGCGCGCCATCTGCTGGTTCCTCCCTCCGCCCCCTTTTTCCAGGTGAGGCTCAATGCCCTCATGGACGGGAAGCTGCTCACTGTTCCCTCCCCGGGCATGCAGAGTGGCTTCCAGCATTTCGACCCCGAACGGGTCTCGCCGAAAGACCGGGTCGCCGCGGCGCGGCTCCGTGTGCCAGGTGTCGGTTTGACGAGGTCAGCGTACGGTTCACCGATCCCTCGTCCTGTTGATCTGGTTCTTGGAGAGGTACTTTGGGGAGCCCAGGACGGCGCACTCATCGGCGATGGAAGGGGACACCTGGACCTCACCTGCGCAGTCCTCACGGCTCTCAGGTGGGTGGATGGGCAGGCCCGGGTTATCGCTGTGGCGGCGGAATACACCACCTCGACCTGCCCGCAGGAAGAGCACGACGTCAAGGCTCATTGGATCATCACTCGGCAGGGAGCTGTCCAGACGACGCTGACCGAGGCTCCCAAACCGGCCATCCGGTGGGAAGAGCTCAGTCTTCGTCAGATCCGACGGAATGAGGTTCTTTTCTATCTCGCTTCCAGAGACAAGAGGATCTTTGCATAGGTTCTTTTTGCTCAGCGATTTTTTATTGAATTCACTTGATCAATACTGTGGAAATATCTATTTACACGTTTGATCAGAAGGCTATCTGCCGCAGGGGCTGTCTCTCGGATGCATCTCCGGACGTTGCTCCTGCGAAGGTATCGTTGAAGGAAACGAAACAGGCGGGCTGTTTGCATGTTTTTCCAGCTGTGAGGTGGCCGTGTTGAAGATCAAGATTTGGAAAACCATCATGTGGCCGCTTGGAGCGGTCTTGCTTGCCGGAATGCTCAACATCCCGGCCTCAGTTTTTGCCGACGAGGAGGAGTCGTTCACCGCCAGCCTCCGGCGCTATTCCTACCAGATACCCGAACAGACCGTGATTGGATCGGCCAGCGGGCTGAAGATCAAGAAGGGTGACACGCTCCTGGACGTAGCCAGGCGGCATGGACTGGGATTCAACGAAATCGAGCTTCTCTACCCCAAGATGGAGGCGTTCCTGCCTCCCCCGGGCACCCGCATCACCGTGCCGACCACGTGGGTTCTGCCGCCCAGCCAGCATCAACAGCTGCTGATCAACGTTCCGGAGCTTCGGCTGTATTTCTTTGAGAAGGGGAAGGGATCGGTCCAGACCTACCCCATCGGCATCGGGGACGAGGGATGGGAGACGCCGCTCGGTACTTTCAGCATCGTCGAAAAGCGCCCCAATCCCACCTGGTATATTCCGGCATCGCTCCAGGAGAAATACGGCATGGCCGTGATGCCGCCCGGGCCTGAGAATCCCTTGGGCGAGTTCATGATGAAATTCTCGGCGGGGGCCTATGGAGTGCACGGCACCGCCATGCCCTGGGGAGTGGGACGCCTGGTGAGCCACGGCTGCATTCGATGCTATCCCGAGCATATACGTATACTTTATCCCCAGGTTCCAGTGGGCACCAAGCTTGAAATCATCTATGAGCCCATCAAGTTTGGCAAATTGAATGGACAGATATACGTAGAAGCTCATCCAGACGTTTATAAAAAAATCCCGAGCTATAATCAGTATGCTCAGCAGAAGCTTTCACAGTCTCCCTATGCCAATCAGGTGGATTCCAGTAGATTGTCCACAGCCCTCAAGCTCCAGAATGGCGTTCCCACCAACATCAGCCGGCTATCCAACGTGGATTCAGCGTTGAAAACCGTTGAGCTCACCCCATAATGGTGATAAGAGATCCGGCAAAGGTGTGACCCAGTAATAGCTTCCGGAAAAATCTGCTTGATTTTGTGGAATGAGTGGAGTAGCGTTGATTTACTATTGGAATAAGTGGGGTTGCAGGCTGACATCAGCCTGTTTTCATTAAAGATATGGTTTTCAGAGAGGAGGTGGGAGAAGAGCAGGTTAAAGGGAGTTTTTCTCGCTGGGTTTTAAAAGAGGGTAAATTCGACATTCCATGAGGAGGAAAGAGATGAAAAGAACGCTGGCGGTTTTCGTAATGGTGGCTCTGGCTTTCACGATGATTTCCGGTTGTGCATGCTCCCAGGATGCTAAGAAGTGCACCGAGCTTTGTCAGGCCGCTCTCGACAAGGCAGCTCAGATTGAGCAATCCTGTGCAGCAAGCGCCAGGGCAGCTGAAGCTTCTGCTACAAGAGCCGAGGCAGCGGCTCGTAGGGCTGAAGCAGCCGCCGACAAGTGCGAGCAGTACTTCAAAAAGGGCCTGAAGAAGTAGCTTCGCCTCAGCATCATATCAGCAATGAATTGAGCAATACACAGCATCCATAAAAAGGCCGACGGGTCAATGATCCGTCGGCCTTTTTGTTTGCCTCTCTATTGCTCCTACTGCTCCAGCCCCTTGTCCTTGTCCACGCTTCCAAACACAAATTTGCTGAGCAGTGCTTCTATGTCCAGTGGTGGCTGAGTGTCTTGAATCCTGCCATACGGCTTGATGTATTCATCGGATGCGCCCGGGCTAATAGACAAGTACTTATCGCCGATGATCCCTTTGGTCTTCACACTGGCAATGGCATCCTCTTCGATTTGAACGCCCTGGTTGATGCTGAGGGTCAGCAGTGCCTGACTGCTGCTCAGCTCAATCTTCTCCACCTTTCCAATCTTGACCCCGGCCATGCTCACATCCGCATTCTCCGTCAGGCCGCCAATATTGGAGAACTGCGCCTGGATTCTGTACCTGGAGCTGCCGAACCATTCCACATTGCCCAGCTTAAACGAGAGGTAGGCCATGCAAAGCAATCCCACCAGGAGGAACAATCCCACGCCCAACTCGATCCCTTTTCTCTCCATCATCGGCTTCCTTGTCATCAAAGGAGTAGAGATGTCACCATGTAGTTGCCAACGAGAATCCCGATGGATGACACAACCACCGCATCGGTTGTGGCTCGGCTGACCTGTTCGGGGCCAAAGTTCCCCTCATCCACTCCGGCGAAAAACCCTTTGTAAGTACTGATCCAGATCATGATCACAGAGAAACAAAGGGATTTCACAATACCCATGTAGACGTCAGCCCATTCGACGCTTTTGTACATTCCCTCAATGTAGGATCCTTCATTCACGCCCAGCAATTGAACTCCGATGACATAGCCACTGTATATTCCGGTCACATCGAAGAACGCGGTCAGCAGCGGCAGGGCCATCAGACTGGCGATGAGACGAGGCGTGACCAGGTAGGCATGAGGATCGATGGCCATGCACTCCAGAGCGTCGATCTGTTCGTCAATCCTCATGATGCCGAGCTCGGCACACATGGCCGAGCCCGCCCGCCCCGTGACCATGAGGGCGGTGAGGACCGGGCCCAGTTCGCGAATGATACTGAGGGCCACGGCGGAACCGAGCATGCCCTCAGACCCGAATTTCGAAAGAGTGTAGTATCCCTGCAGTCCCAACACCATTCCCGTAAAGGCCCCCGTAAAACCCACCACGAACAGGGATTTCGTTCCTATGAACCACACCTGCTTCACCACGAACAGGAATTTGCCTGGCGGTCTGAACAGCCCTCTCAACATGTAATGAAAAAACAACCCCAGGCGCCCCAGGTCCCCCAGTTCGTCGAGAGCACGGGCTCCGAGTGACTGGATGAGTTGGATCATTTGGGTCATGGTTGCTCCCTTATTGCAGAGTCATGATTCAGACTCATCTCACAAGGATGGAATCGCGACGACAGATAGGCTTGAAATCTCCCGAGGCGCATCTCCGGATCAGCCGGCACGGAGCAGTCCCTCCAGGTAACTGGAGTGATCCGTTTCCTCCTGGTCGGCTTCCCTCCGAAGAAATTGGACCACCTTCGGATCCGTGCTGGCTCGAATTTCGTCGGGACTGCCCAAGGCAAGGACCCTGCCTTCGTCGAGCACTGCCAGTTGGTCCGCAATGAGAAAGGCGCTCTCCAGTTCGTGGGTCACCACGATGATCGTCATGCCCAGGGTTTCTTTGAGCTCGACGAGCAGTCGATCCAGGCCGGCTGCCGTGATGGGGTCCAGACCTGACGAGGGCTCGTCCACAAACAGGATCTCAGGGTCCATGGCCAGGGCTCTCGCGAGCCCGGCTCGCTTTCGCATGCCTCCACTCAGCTGGGACGGCATGTAATTGTCGAATCCGGACAAGCCCACGAGGTGCAATTTGATGAGGGCCATGATGCGGATCGTTTCATCCGCCAGTTTGGTGTGAACGCCGAGGGGAACAGAGATATTCTCGCGCAGGGTCATGGAGTTGAACAGAGCCCCGCTCTGGAAAAGAACTCCGATCCTTCGGCGGTAGCGCTTCAAGGCGTCCTCGCCGAAAGCTCCGAAATCCTGCCCATCCACGAACAGCTGCCCGCGGGAGGTTTGCTTGAGCCCGATGAGATGCCGCAGCAGGGTGGTCTTCCCACAGCCGCTTCGGCCCATGATCACCGTCACCCCGTTCCTTGGGATGCCTAAGCGGATGTCGTGCAGAACCTTGCGCCGGCCGTAGAAGCTGGTGAGTCCCCTGATTTCGATGATGTCATCCGCTGCCATGGCTCAGCTGCTTTCCCGAGTGTCGTGGTTGATCCCGAAGGCCTGGTTCAGTCTGGCCAAACTGAACAGCCGCTGCTGATCCTCTCTCAGTCCCGTCAGTCGAAGGCGACGTCCCGTTGCCGAGAGGATTCGAAGGAGCTCGACCATCATGGCTACTGCTGAAGTATCCATGGATGCGATGCTGGAGAAATCCACCTCCAGACTTGACGGTCCTCTGGCGCCAAGGAGTCGGAAGAGCTGTTTTCTCGCCTCGGGAACGGTATCCATGTCGAGATTTCCGACGATCCGCACAAGGGCCTGCCCGACTCCGCTCTTTTCAACAGAGAGTTTCACCATTTGCCTCCCAGAAACACTTCACGCTCGCCCGAATTCGCGGCTCAATTCAACAAGATCGCCGCACCCTCCATGCTTTTGGAACTGGAGGAGAGATTGGCGGGTACTGTAGAGCCACTTGTGCCCCATATCATCGCAGACGAGCATTCGATAGCACAGGGCTCCCCCCTTGATAAGAAAAAACAAGGTTCACGTCCTTCTCGATTCAGCATTGTTCAATCGATCTCTTTACGCTCAGGTCCCTTCAGGAGCTTTCCGGCGGCGACCTTCACCAGACTCCAGATTCCCGAAGCCGAGAACACTTGCTCAATGGATCGTTCGAACAGAAGCGTCATCTTGGGTTGAAACTCGTCGTCCCCCTCGTACAGGAGGAAGCAGACCGGAACCCGCGGAAAAGGATGCAGCTTGAAGGCGGCATCCGCCATCTGCAATGGCTCACCTTTGAGGAATCCGGCGGATTCCCGGAATCCAGCGGCGTCATAACCGTAGCGCTCGTTGAGTGCACGCAGGTCGATGGCGTGGGGGCCCCTGAAATAATGAGCCTCCCTCAGGTCACTCACGCCTATGAGGTCCTGTGAGCTTCGATCCATGAGCCGAACGTTCATCAGGTAGAGAAGCGTCACGAGCTCCCAGATGTCGTCGTCAAGGTCGATCCATTGTTCATTCGCCCGCCGGCAGCATCGCTTTCCAGAGGTGTCCACCCACACATGTTCATGGAACGAAGGGATCACGAATCCATCTCGGGGACCCGGCGCGGCCTCCGCCGCCCTGCAAACCTCGGGGGCATCCAGAGCCGCCACTCTTTCCCAGTATTCATTGGGGATGGTCAATTTGGACCGGTTGTGTGTCAGCGCAGGGGGTGGCTCACTGCGGCGCCTCTCCTGCATGGTCAGGAAACCCTGGCTGAAGGGGTAGGGACCGGATCGGAAGTTCGCACACGGGAACTCCGCACAGTCTCTGAGGCAGAAGTCGAGCTTCTTCATGGAGGCGCAGGCCAGTATGGGACAGGGATTGCCCAGAATGCGCTTCTGAGCCTCGAGCTTCTTTGCCGCTTCCGGGCTCCTCCCCGCACCGCAGGTCGAGCAGATTTCCATCAGCCGCAATTTACACACATCACAGTCAACGCCGCATGCCCCCGTCGGCATGGCCACACCTCGCGCATGGAGTTGAGTCTGAAGTCGAACCGTATCGGATGAAGGGTTTGAAGGCTGTCCGCAGGCCGCTGGGACGGAGCTCTCACAACCTTGCGTCTCATATCTCACGGCGGGGGGCGGCAGGTCAACAGCACAACGCCGGCTCCCGGCATTTTCCAATGGGCAGAAGGCTCAGATGGCGGGACCATTCGTTGAAAAGTGCAAGCCGAAAAGGGCGGGGGTGTCGTTTACAGGAAAGCGAAAAGGCAGGTCGGATGTCCGACCTGCCTTTCCTGATGGCGAAAGACAAGGGCAGCGAACGCCTTTCTATGGAGATGGGAGCGCAGGTGATATGGAGTCGGACGATTGCCTGCTCCCTTTGAGTGGATGCGGTGCCCTCCTGCCGGGCAGGCTTTGGGGCTTGACCGCCCGGAAAACCGCGTGATCTAAGCGCGGTCACCAATTGGGCCGGCGTAGCTCAGGGGTAGAGCAGCTGATTCATAATCAGATGCCTGCCCCTTTTTTGTTGCGGGTTTGGAAAGGTATGGAGCGGATTTGGATCGCGAGAGAGAAATGACGCGATGTTTGAGCCAGACTGGCTGATGCGGGTTTGCCGGATGGTGGTGTCTCGTTTGTAGGCTTCCTATTTAGATCCAGCCTCTTATGGTGTAGGGCTACTTCAGTTTATCCACTCATCCTGCTTCAACCGGTCCCACGCAACTCTGATATGCTTGTCTTGGAACATCCTGCGCTTGCGGTGAGTCCATTCATGAATCACTTTGATCGCTGATTCGACATTCTTCGCAGGAGGATCAGAGTGTGATGCGGCCCAGTGAACAGACGCAAGCAGCTCCATGCCATATGGGGTCTCAAATCCTGCAATAAGATCGCCCACCCT
>Ga0105093_10000999_pt1 | contig 10779 bp, 6 predicted proteins | sample PPLLak3March2015_2_FD_79111 | JGI IMG/M metagenome (GOLD analysis project Ga0105093, IMG submission 79111) | Freshwater sediment microbial communities from Prairie Pothole Lake near Jamestown, North Dakota, USA - PPLs Lake P8 Core (3) Depth... | ecosystem: Environmental > Aquatic > Freshwater >... | reverse complement strand
GAGAGGCTCTCGTAGGATCCCCAGGGCCGGTAGACCTTGACATGGGTGTCCGCTTCGCTGCGCCCTTCCGCGGCAATTTCTTCCAGAACCTTTTTCACTTCCTCCGTCCGCGACCAGTCGGCCACGAGCACCGCATCGGCCGTCTCCACGACCACGAGGTCCTTCACCCCCAACGTCGCCAGCAGCCGGTGGGTCGAATGCAGGTAGCAGTTATCGGAGTCCAGGGTGACGACGTCCCCCACCCGGGCGTTGCCCCGGGCGTCGTGGGGGGAAACCTCGTAGAAGGCCTTCCAGGATCCCAGGTCGTTCCATTCGGCCGTCAGCGGCACGACGCAGGCCGACTGCGTCCGCTCCATCAGGGCGTAGTCGATGGAGTCCGACGGGGATGCGGCGAATTCCTCCTTGCCGATGCGCACGAAGTCCAGATCGCGCGAGCGGCCGGACCACGCCATTTGGCAGGCGTCGTGGATGGCGGGGGCGTAGCGCGCGAGCTCGTTCAAAAACGTCGAGGCCCGGAACAGGAACATGCCGCTGTTCCAGGTGTAGCCGCCGTCGGCCAGTAGCTTTTCGGCTTCCTCCCGGCCGGGCTTTTCAACGAACCGATCGACCCGGTAGACCCCCGGCCCCGCCTCGGCGCCCTGCCGGATATAGCCGTAGCCGGTTTCCGGCCGGGTCGGGGCGACCCCGAAGGTGACGAGCGAGCCGTTTCCGGCGGCGCCGGCGGCCGACGCAACCGCGGACGTCAAGGCCTCGTCGGGATCGATGACGTGATCGGAGGGCAGCACGAGCAGAAGCGGGTCCTCGTTCCCCTCCCGGGCGGACATGGCCGCGAGCGCAACCGCCGGCGCCGTGTTGCGGGCCAGCGGCTCGAGCAGAATGTCGGCCGCCACCCCCAGCTCCTGGAGTATGCCGGCCGCAAAGAAGCGGTGGTTTTCGTTGCAGACTACGATCGGCCTGCCCGCGCCGGGTAGCCCCGCCGCGCGTTTGACCGTGCGGCCGAACAGGCTGCCGGCCTCCAGCTCGATGAACTGCTTGGGGTGAAACGTGCGCGAAAGCGGCCACAGCCGCGTCCCGCTGCCTCCACATAGGATCACCGGACGGATGGAAACATTCATCTGCGATCGCTCCGGCCTCGCGGCCATAAATTTCAGGACAGGCTATCGGAAAAGAATATACCATCAATACCGGGGACAGACAAATTCGTCGACGTGCCCGGAAACAGGCAGCTTTGCTGACAGCCCTGGGTTTTCGAAATTATTTAGGGTATACTGTTGGATAAAATCCTACGAAGGCAGCCAAACCATGTACAACGAATTCTATGGATTCACCAAAGACCCTTTCATGATCGTACCGGATCCGAACTATCTCTACATGAGCCCCAAGCACGAGGAGGCTCTCGCCCGGTTGGTCTACGGCCTCAAGGAGCGCTGCGCCATCATGCTGCTGACCGGCGAGGTGGGCGCCGGCAAGACCACCCTGATCCGCTACCTCACCGGGCATCTGCCCGCATCCATCCAGGCCGCCACCATTTCCAACTCCAACCTCTTTGCCGAAGCCCTGCTGCGGATGATCCTGGTGGAGTTCGGGCAGCCCGCCGCGCCCGAATGGGACAAATCGGTGCTCATCAAGAACCTTCAATTGCATCTCGATGCGCTGGCCGCTCAGAATCGCAGAAGCCTGCTCATCATCGACGAGGCCCAGAACCTGCCGCTCGACGCGCTGGAGGAAATCCGGATGCTGAGCAACTTCCAGGCCAATACCCGCAGCCTGCTCCAGATCCTGCTGGTGGGTCAACCGGAACTGCGCACCCGCATGAAGGACCCGCGCTGCCTGCAGATCGCCCAACGCGTCGCGATCAACTACCACATCACGGCCCTGAACCTGGAGGAGACCCGCGCCTACATCGCCTACCGCCTCAAACGCAGCGGCGCCAGCCCCCAGCTTTTCACGGCAGATGCGATGGAGATGGTGTTCCGCCTGTCCCGGGGCATCCCGCGATCGATCAACCTGACCTGCGACAGCGCTCTCATCTACGGGTTTGCAGAGGAAGTGCGGACCATCGACAGCGAGGTGGTCTCCAAGGCGGCCAAGCAGCTGGACCTGATGGGTCTGGTGCGGATCGAGGATGCCGACGGCACGGCGGCGCCCGGGCCGGCGCCGGCTGCGCAGGGCAACGGCGACGGCCGGCTCATCGCTAAAAGCATCGACGGCCTCGAAAAAAGCCTGGCCGCTTTCATCGGCGATCTGAAGCAGGAAATCGGAAAATTCGGCGAACAGGCAAGCTCCGTCGCCAACAGCGCCACGAAGCTGGTCGAGCTCCTGGAAAAGCACCTGGCCCGGGCCGACCGGGACGCACCGTAAAAAGCGGTTTCCGCTCCCGGACACCTGCGGCGCCGCACCGCCCCGGAGGCCCCCCTCTCATCGGTTCATTGCCGCCAGCTCCTTGAACTTCGATAGAAGCGTGCGCACCGCAACGCGCTCCTCCGGAAACTTGGACGCTGCCAGGTAAGGCTTCAGCGTGAAGCGCGCCTGCGCATGGACGGAGTCCCACATGGGCGCTGAACTCACCCGGGCCTTCACATCGTCCAGCTCCGCCAGGATCCCGCCCAGCGCCTTGGAAAGCCGGCGCTGCGCCAGCGCTTCGTAGATCCGCAGCTCCGACAATCCGACGACCGCCCAGAAATCGGGATCCTGCACCGCTTTCTTCTGCAGCGATTGGCGCACCGCCGCGAGGTCGGCCGCGTTGAAACCGGACCAATCTTTTTGGCCGCTGTTCAGAATGAGCTCCGCGCTCATGCGGTTCATGGCCGGGTAATGCAGATTGTCGGCATCGTTCCGGCGGGCCAGATTTTCGGCGTTGCGATAATGCACGGCCATCTTTTCAATGGCCCGGCGGGCCTGCGCTCGCCGACGGCACCGCTGCTCCAGCATCGCCAGCCTCTTGAACGCCGAACCCAGGAGGCTTTCGCGCTCGCTGGTCGCCTGGACGGCGACCAGGTGCAGCAGGATCTTGACCGCGGCCGCGATCTCGCGGCGCCCCGCGGCGGCGTCCTTCATCTTCTCGCCGCGGCGCGCGCGCAGGTTGCCCCATTGCTCGCCGGCGCGCAGCGCCGCGCCGCCGTTCTCGGCGGACACGGCGCGGGCATACCAGCGGATGGCCTCGTCGTGGCCGCCGATTTCCGCGTGGGCCGCGCCGAACGCCTCGGCGACCTCGCCGTTCGCCCCCCAGCGGTCCGCATACATGGCTTCGAGCTGCTCCAGTCGCGTCCGGGCGGCCGACGCATCGATGTCGCCGTACTTCGACTGCACCGCCAGCGCCTGCAACTCGATCTGGAGGGCGGCCGCCGATACGACCTGCGGCGGCGGCGCTCCGCGGCGCGGCACGCCGCCGCCGCCCGGTTCGTAGCGCCAGTCCGGATCGCCGTAGCACTGGTAGGCGGCCCACGTATTGCTGTTCGGATGGTTCTTCCACGTCTGCTCGCGCGCGCGGCCCACCGCCTCGACGAATCGCAGCCCGCGCTTGAGCTCCTGGTAGAAGTGCCTGGCAAAATCCATGGCCGGCGCATCGTCCACGGCCCAGCCGGCCGCGACGACGCAACGCACCCCGATGCGGATCAATTCCTCGGCGACGCTGGCCGCGAACAGCGGCCGCCGGCCGCCGAGCGCGCTCTTCAGGGCGGTTGAATCCAGCATGCGCCCCAGGTGGCAGCAGTTGATGAAGGCCAGCTCGGGCACGATGTGCATGGTCTTGATCTCGCGCGCGCTGAGCATGGCGCCGTTGGACAGGACGACCCCGCTCGTGCCATCCTTCAGAAAGTCGCCATGCCCGGCGATATGGACAATCCGATAGGGGCGTTCGAGCACGGCATTGACGACCGCGAGCGCGTTCTTCTGCAGCCGCGCTTCCGTGCCGAGAACGGCGGCGACGGCGCGCGCCTCGTCGCTGGCGCCCGGCAGCGACGGGTACCGGCCCGCATCGCAGAGCGGCTCGCCGATGACGAGGGCCTCCGCCTCGGGCCGCGCACCGGCGGGCCGGCCGCGGAATTCCGCCGTGCGCAGCTTGCGCAGCAGGCGGCTTCGCACGGCCCACGGCCGCGCATCGTGGCGCGGGTTCGCTTCATCCCGCGGCGTGTCGAGCAGCTCCCAGGGGTAGGCCGCCGCTGCCTTGTCCAGCTGCAGCAGCAGTTCACCGGAGCCGGACAGAAAAGGCTCGAGTTCGATCGGCACGAGCAGCTGGAACAGGCTGCGGCCGATCTGTTGATTGCGGTTGCGGTCGTCGGCGCCGACGCGCACGAGCTCGTCGACGAGCTTGCACTGGGTCGCCTGGCCGCGCACCTCGCTGCGCGCCCGCCGCGTGTCGAGCGTGAACTCGATCACGGCGCTGTCTTCGTCGCCATGGCGCTGCACGGTGATGAAATCGTACCCCGTGCCGCGGTACCCCGCGTCGGGCGGCCGGAGCAGTCCACCCTGGCCGGGCGTGATCTGGGGCGCCAGCTCGAAGCCTTCCGGATCGCTCTCCGCCAGGACATTCAGCGCCTGGTGCGCCTCGCTGGCGCGATCCAGGAACAGCTCGATCAGCTGCAGGTGGGACACCACCGACCATTTGACCGCCGCCAGCCGCTCGTTGGCGTGGCGCACGCCGGTCGCGATGGCTTGGGCGGCGGCCCCGACGCTCATCCCGCTGCCGCCGCTGCCGATCACCGTGGCGGCCAATTCGAAGCGGGTCGGACCGCCGGTATGGCCTTCGCTCATGCGCTGGGCATAGGCCAGGGCGGCTTGCCGCACCGTTTCACTGAGCTGGGGGGTGCGCAGCTCGCCTTCTTCGCCGAGTCCGACCACGATCACGGCCTCGGGCCGCGGCAACACGAAGGGGTTGTCCGGGTCGCGGCGGGTGTTGACGAACACCTGCTGCGATCCGACGGCGGCGGGATACAGGCCGGCGCTGAGCGATTCAGACATCGCGCGATCCAGCAAGCCATCCATGGCATACTCACTGCCGGTCAATTTGAGCGACTGGTAATGCCCCAGCATGAGCGCCGACCGGACGAATTTCAGATTCCCGTTCATCACCGAGATCCGCAGCCGCGGACCGGACGGCCGGCCCGGCGCCGCCGCGCGCGGGTCACGGATGGCGAATACGTCGCGCGGGGCTGCGGGCGGCTCCGACTCGCGCAGCGCCCGAGCGGGCCGGCTGGGGGCCATCCCCGCCGGACCCGGCGCGCCGTCCCCGGCTCCCCGGACCCCTTCTCCGGCCTTCGGCAGGGGATCGAGTTGGGTGGTCTCGCCGCGCGTCAGGAGCTCCAGATACCCCCCGAACGCGTCTTTGGCGTCGGCCAGATCGCTGTGGGCCGCATCGACTTCCCAGGCCCGCAGGCCGGGAAGGCAGGCGTTCGCGTGCGTCACGCGGCCGTCGCCGCCCCGACGCACGTCCAGGTATTCGACGCCGTCGTCCGTGACACGGACCCCGGCGGGGGTCCAACGCGCCCGGCCGACGACCAGCACCAGTTTGGACGCGTCCGCGCCGAGGGCTTCCTGCTGCGCATCCAGACGTTTGCGGAGATCGACCGCCTGGTCCAGCACCGTCTGCGGCGGCACCCCCCACTTGTAGGGCTCGAGCTGCAGCTTGTCCTTGTGCCACCAGCTGCCCTCCTGGATCCGCTCGCGCACGCCTTTGAGATCGGCGTCCGCCAGCTGCTGCCAGCCCGCCGTCTGGTCCAGACCCAGCGGCCCGTCGAGCAGGCCCGCCTGCAGCTGCAGCAGACCGGGCATTTCGGCAATGATCTGGCGCGCGCCGCCATCGTCGAACAGGGAGCCGACCCCCGTCAATAGGTTGCCGAAGGTGTCGTCGCCGCTGAGCACCTGCATTGGCGCCCACGAGCCGCCGTTCGGCGTGCCGAGCATCAGCACCCGCGCCCCTTCGCGCGCCAGCATGCGCTTCCAGGTCTCCGGCCGCACCAGCTGCATCGCACGCGCGACCACGCCTCCCATCGAGTGCGCCAGGAGGCGGACCGGATGCTGCGAGACGTTGCGGGCGGTGAGCGCGGCCTCGACCGCGTCGGCCAGGCGGCGCGCCTCGTCCTCGATCGGGCGCCGCCAGTCGAAACTGAACGGGATCACCTCATGCGTGTCGGCCAGGTAGTCGATGAGATCGTCGTAGGACATGCCGATCGGCCCATCCGGCTGCACGCGGCCGGACTTGCGCGGATCCCATTTCAACGCCTCCAGTTGGTTGACGAAGCGCAGGCTCAGCCACACGCGCTTGCCGTCGACTTTCAAATGCGACCCCAGAATGCCGGGCAGAAGGATGACGGCCGGTCGATCGGCGGCAGGGCCGCGGCGCGCGCGGGCGGCCGCGGCGCGGGTGCCGCTCGCATCCTCGCCGGCCCACGACAGCGGTCCGATCGGACGGAACGCCTCCGGCTGCTCCTGCAGCAGGCCGTTCGTGACGGCGCCGGCGGTGCGCTCGTTGGCGAAGTAGTTGAAGTGCGTGACCCGGGCGCCGCGGTCGAGCAGAAAGCTCGCTGAGCCGCCGGCGCGCGGCGTGCCGCCGTACATGGAGCGCGTCTGCACGACGAGGTCGTTGTCGGTCCAATGGAAGGCATCCGACAGCAGCGTCTTCAGCCAGGACACGACCGAATCGCCGGCGATGTCTCCGGCCACCACCCGCAGGTCGCCGGGCACCGGCTCGGCCGGCGCATTCAGCCACCGGGTGACCGGGCGGCCCGGCATCATCGCTTCCAGGCCCGGCAGTTCGGTCGGATCGGTGCGCCGGCGCGCGACTTCGGACAAGAAGGCGATCAGCTCCGGTATCACCGGAATGCCGGCGAGCTCGATTCCCCACTTCAGCACCGACAGATACGCATCGAGCCGGCGCGAGGCGAGCAGGCTGCCGCGCACGGGGCAGGCGACGCGCACCACGCGCTCGACGCGGATCTGCTTGCGCTCGGCGAGCCGGGCGAGCGCGTCGAGGTCGGCGCGGTGCTGCCGGTATTCCTTGGCGCCGAAGAGCGCCAGATCCTCCGGACGCAGCCCCTGGCCGCCGCAGATTCGCGCCAGCGCCTCGGCGACCAGGCCGCCGCGCGAATGGGTCACCATGTGCAGCCGGGCGCCGGGGGGCAGGGCTCGCGCCAGCGCCAGCGCGTTGGCCAGAGGGCTGGTGCCGAGCGTGGCGTGGTCGAATGCGTAGACCCGGCCGCCGTAGTGCTGGAAGACGGCGCGCACCCGGGCCGGGTGCAGGGCCCACAGCTTGCCGAACGTGCTGGCGGTGTCGAGGAAGGTGCCGTGGACGAACACCAGGATCGGGCTGCCCTCCGGCGGCGCCGGCAGGGCGCCCAACTTCCGGCCCCTGCCCTTCAGCCTCGGCAGTTCATCCGGTGACAGCAGGTACACCCCGGAATCGACCTGGCCGTCGAGTTTTTGGGTCACCGCGGCGGCGAGCATGTCGGCCGCTTGGTCCTGGAGCAAGCCCGTGACGATTTCGACCGCATCGATCCATGCTTCACCGAGCCAGTCGCGCAAGCCTCCGCGGGTCGATGCGGAGGCGTCCAGCCCGCGCCAACTCAGTTGCGGGAGCACGGCCACATCGCTTTCGACCGGCGGCTTTTCGCTGCGGCGGCGCGCGGTGGAGGACAGACCCCCTGTCTGCGCGCGCAGCAGGTCGCGGGCGTCTTCCGGGTGCAGGTAAAGCGTCGGGCCGTTGGCGATGTGCAGCAGCACGATGTCTTCGTCCGGCCGCGCCGTCATGCGCACCGTCTCCCCACCGCCCCGCCGGGCACCGACGCGCACCGCCGCCTTGGTCGTGCCCATGGCCGCGGCCGAGACCTGCCCGGACGGCAGCGCCTGCCCGGGAACCGCAAACGTGATCGCTTTCGTTGGAGTCGCCATATGCCCCCGCAGACAGGGTTCGAGGAATGTGAAAGGCTCAGGGGTGGGGGTAGGGGTCGAGTGGGAATTGGGTCGTTGGAGATGCCGCGCCTGACGCGCACAGCCGATTCGGAAAAAGCAGTCACCCCCCCAAACCGTTTTATTTTTTATAGCACGATGGGGATGGAGCGTCAACCGACGGCAGAACGTCAACGGGCTGTTTCCTCAGCTTTTTTTTACGCATCCGGTTGTTAGGAGAGTGTCGCCGGGGGCCGGTTTCTCTCCGCCGGAGTCCTTCGACCCGCCGGTCTCCTGGGCCTTGACTTTCTTTCGCGGCTGGCCCTGCAGGCGGATGATGACCCGCTCGGCAATGGGGCTGCGATATTGGGTCTTCTGGAAAAGGCTCTTGGCCGGGCAGGCGTCCACGCACACCCCGCAATACACGCAGGCGAAGGGATCGCAGGTCCAGATGCAGGCCTTTTGGTCCACCTGGATGCACTGGGAGGGGCACTTGACCTCGCAGGTGCCGCAGAAGATGCAGCGCTCGATGTCGTTGATGAGCTCGCCCCGCACGCGGGCGAAGGACTCGCGCACCTCGACCGGATACATGCGGGTGGACTTCTTGACCACCAGGTTGCGCAGGATGTTGGACGTCATCTTGAACATGGGCAAAAACCTTCCGTTGGATGACTCCGCCAGAAGCCCAAGTTCAAGGCGCGTGAGCTTCCGCCGAGCGAGGCGTACTCCCATTACGCCGCAGGGAGCGCGGAGCGAACGCGACGCCGAAATTGGGTTTCTGACGAAGTCATCATCGTTCGGTGCAGCTGATGCACGGATCGATGGACAGCGTCACCACCGGCACATCGGACAGGAAATGGCCGGGCAGCATCGCCAGCAGCGCCGGAATGTTGGCGAAGGTGGGGGTGCGGATGCGCACGCGGTCGAGCGTCTTTTCCCCGGACCCTTTGAGATAGTACAGAAGCTCGCCCCGCGGCTGCTCCACGCGGGTGACCGTTTCCCCATTGGGAGGCTTGACCCCCTTGATCTTGGCCCGCACCTCGCCCTCGGGCAGGCGCTTGACCGCCCGGCGGATCAAATCGATGCTGGCCAGGGTTTCCCGGAACCGGACTTTATTGCGCGCCCAGCAGTCCCCCTCGGTTTCCACGACCGGTTCGAAATTCAGCTCGCCGTAGGCGGCATAGCCGGTCTGGCGGGCGTCCTGGGCCACGCCGCTGCCCCGCGCCGTCGGCCCTACGGCCCCGAGCTCATAGGCCTGCTGCCGGGTGAGGACCCCTTTGCCCACGGTGCGCTTCTTGACCGTGTAGTCTTCCAGCATCGTGTTTTCCAGGCGCTGCAGCTCCGCCTCCACCCATTCGAGCTGCGCCAGCACCCAGCGGATCTGCTCGGGGTCCGGGTTGCGGCGCACGCCGCCGATCACGTTGACCGACACGATCACGCGGTTGCCGGTGGTGGCCTCGCTGATGTCCATGATTTTTTCGCGCACGCGCCAGAACTGCATGAACAGGCTCTCGAAGCCGAAGCTGTCGGCGAACAGCCCCAGCCACAGCAGGTGGCTCTGCATCCGGTGGATCTCCGACCAAATGACCCGCAGATAGTTCGCCCGGGGCGGCACCTCGATGCCCATGATCTCCTCGATCCCCTGGCAGTAGCAGGCCGCATGGATCATCGAGCAGATGCCGCAGACGCGCTCGACGACCTGGATCATCTGGTGGAAGTCGCGGATGTCGGCCAGCCGCTCGAGGCCCCGGTGCACGTATCCCAAATTCGGGATGGCTTCGATGATGCGCTCATCCTCCATCGTCAGCTGGAGATGGATGGGCTCGGGCAGCACGGGGTGTTGGGGCCCGAAGGGAATCACGGTCTTGCGCATCCGCAGGCCTCCGCGTTTTCTGGATCGCGGCTGGAAAGCCGCTCCCACGGGTTTGTAGCCCTACCGGAGGGCGGCGGCCGCATCATGGGATCTTCCGGTCCCGGGCGGCCCCTTCTGACAGGGGTGCGGCCGACTCGTCCAACCCCGGCGCAGCTGGGCCATCCGCCGATTCTGCCGTCCGCAGGCTGAAGCGGCAGTAAGGCGTCTTGATCGCTTCTTCTTCCAAATAGAGGGTGCCCCCGTAGTCCACCGCCAGGCCTTCGAACCGCAGGCCGAAGAAGTCCTGGATCTCGTTTTCCACCAGCAGCGCGGCAAAATAGACCGGGGAAATGCTCGGCACCGCCTCTGATTTCGGCGCCGTCAGCCGCAGGTGTTTCATACGGAGGTCCTTGTCGAAGTGATACAGGAGGTCCAGGGTGTCCGCGTCGATCTCCGTGCAGGACAGCGTCACCAGCCGATAGCCCAGCACCTTGAGCGTGGCCGCCTCCCCGACCAGTGCCTCCGCGCTGACCGCGGTGATCTCTTCGCGCATCGTCTAGTCCTCTCTGCGCGCATGCAGCGCCTGCAATTGGCCCAGACCGAGCACGACCCCGTCGATGATCGCCTCCGGCTTGGGCGGACAGCCCGGTACGTAGACGTCCACCGGGATGACCTTGTCGATCCCACCTACCACGTTATAGGCCTCCCGGAAGATGCCCCCTGAAAGGCCGCAGGCCCCGACGGCCACCACGATTTTGGGGCTCGGCATCTGGCTGTACAGATTGGCCAGGACCTTCTTGTTGCGATGGTTCACGGTGCCGCTCGTCAGCAGCAGGTCGGCGTGAAAGGGATTGCCCACGTGGATGATGCCGAAACGCTCCACATCGTAGACCGGCGTCAGGCAGGCCAGAATTTCGATATCGCACCCGTTGCAGCTGCCGCAGTCGAAATGCAGCAGCCAGGGGGACTTGGCCCGAAGATGGTTGATGAACCTTCTCATCGCTTCCATGGAGCTTATCCGTCCTCGAATGCCACCGCCAATCGTC
>Ga0105093_10000997_pt1 | contig 10786 bp, 8 predicted proteins | sample PPLLak3March2015_2_FD_79111 | JGI IMG/M metagenome (GOLD analysis project Ga0105093, IMG submission 79111) | Freshwater sediment microbial communities from Prairie Pothole Lake near Jamestown, North Dakota, USA - PPLs Lake P8 Core (3) Depth... | ecosystem: Environmental > Aquatic > Freshwater >... | reverse complement strand
TTCAGGAGAGATCGCCGCCGGCAGCGTGGCCGTCGCCGCCGGGCGGATCGTCGGCATCGGCGACTATCCCGCCCGAACGACCGTCGATTTAGGCGGGCGCTTCGTCGCCCCCGGGTTCATCGATGCCCATGTGCACATCGAAAGCGCCATGACCTGCGTCGCCGAGTTCGCCCGGGCGGTGGCGGTGCGCGGCACCACCGCGGTGGTGGCCGATCCGCATGAAATCGCCAACGTGCTCGGCGCCGACGGGATCCGCTACATGCTGGCCTCCGCGATCGACCAGCCGATCAACGTCTTCTACGCCCTGCCCTCCTGCGTGCCGGCCACCGACATGGAGACGGCGGGCGCGCGGCTTTCGGCAGTCGACCTGGAGCCGTTTTTTCAGGACCCGCGCATCGTCGCCCTGGGCGAGATGATGAACTACCCCGGGGTGCTGGACGGCGACCCGGAGGTTTTTAAAAAGCTGGAAGCCGCCAACCGGCACGGCAAACCGGTCGACGGCCACGCCCCCGGCCTTTCCGGAAAGGATCTGGCGGCGTATGTCGCGGCTGGTATCAGCAGCGACCACGAATGCACCACAGCCGCCGAGGCGCTGGAGAAGCTCGCGGCCGGCATGCACATCATGATTCGCCAGGGCACCGGCGCCCGCAACCTCGCGGCGCTGCTGCCCATCGTCACCGAGCGCAGCTCGCGCCGGCTCATGTGGTGCACGGACGACCGCCATCCCCACGATCTGCTCGAGGAAGGCCACATCGATTCCATCGTCGCCGACGCGATCCGCGGGGGCGTGGACCCCGTGACAGCGATCCGGATGGCCACCCTCAACCCGGCCGAACGCTTCGGCCTCACCCATCTCGGGGCCGTCGCCCCGGGCCGCCAGGCGGACCTGGTGGTGTTTTCGGATCCATCCCGCCTACAGGTCGAGGAGGTCTATGTGCGCGGGGAACTCATCGCCAGGGACGGAAGGATGGCCGCCGGAATCAGGACCCCGCCCTCCCCGCCGGTACAGTCCTCCATGAACGCCAGCCTTCATGGTTTGGATTTCGGCCTGGTCGCGGCCGGGCGGCGCCTGCGCGTGATCGATCTAATCCCCGATCAGATCCTGACGCGCCAGTCGATCGAATCCGCGCCGGTGGAAGGAAGCCGGCTGGTGTCGGACCCCGGCCGGGACCTGCTCAAGATCGCCGTCGTCGAGCGCCACAGAGGCAGCGGGCGCATCGGACTGGGGATGGTCCGAGGCTTCGGGCTCCGGCAGGGGGCGCTCGCCTCCAGCGTCGCCCACGATTCGCACAACATCGTCGTCGTGGGCGTGGCGGATGCGGACATGGCCGCGGCCGTGGGCGAAGTGGTGGCGATGGGCGGGGGGATCGCCGCCGCGGGAGGCGGCCGGATTGCGGCCAGGCTACCGCTGCCGGTGGCCGGGCTCATGTCCCTGGAGCCGGTTCAGGCCGTGAGCGCGGCCATGGACCGGCTGGTACATGCGGCCCACGAGCTGGGATCCCGGCTCAAGGACCCGTTTATGACGCTCTCGTTTCTGGCCCTGCCGGTCATCCCCGAGCTGAAAATCACCGACCGGGGCCTGGTCGACGTCCTTCAATTCCGGCCCGTCGGCCTTTTCGTGTGATCGGAAGTTGCTTCAGCTCGGGTCCATCCAGAAATGGTGGATTTCGGTTTCAGGCCAAGGCCGCAGCGATTTCGCAACCGCAGGCGTAGTGTTTCTACGCCGAGGATTGCGAAGAGCGAGAACGCCGGCATGAGCCGAAAGACGCCGTTTCTGGATGGACACGCGTCAATCCTGGCGGAAAGGCCGGCCCAGCGCCGCCGGCGCCATTCCCGATAAAAACCGCAGCAGTGCCGAAGTCCGACCGCGCTGCGCCGCCCAGCGCCGGACGGATTCGTTCTGGGCCATGGACATGAGCAGCAGGGTGAAGATCATCAACGGGAAGGGGGCCACTTGAAAAACCTGAGCCGGAACGCCGGGCAGCCAGCCCTGTAAGTAGATGCCCATCAGCTGCAGAAATGAAAAAAGGTAGGCGCCGACCGCCGCCTTGAGCGGGTGCCACCCGCCAAAGATGACCAGTGCGAGCGCGATCCAGCCGGTGCCCTCGGCGCCCTGGGGCCGCCCCCAGCCGGGTTTGGTGCAGAGTGAAAACGTGGCGCCGGCCAGCCCCACCAGAAGGCCGCCGCAGACCGCATAGAGCATCTGAATCTTCCGGGGATCGATGCCGCGCGCATAGGCTGCCTTCGGGTTTTCGCCGACGGCCCGAAGCTTCAACCCGGGAGCGGTCTGGTAGACGTACCACCAGCTGATGCCGACCAGCATCAGACTGAAGTAAACCGGAAGCGGGTGGTTGAAGAGGACCGGGCCGAGAAACGGGATCTGGTCCAGCCCCGGCACCGGTGCCGAAACCGTCTGAGGCCCCGGGAGGCGGGTATAGGGGTTGCCGAGGAAATACGCCAGGTCGCGGGCCATCAAGGTGAGCACGAACCCGACCGCCACCTGGTTCTGGCGCAGAAAGATGCTGAACACGGCAACGGCGGCGGCGAGCGCCGCTCCCACCAGGGCGCCAGCGGCGAAACCCGCCAGCAGGCTGTCCGCCTTCCGTGCGGCGACAAATGACGTCATGGCGGCGAGCAGGATGGAGCCGTCGAGCGACAGGTTGATCAACCCGGATTTCTCGGTGACGGTCTCCCCGATGGCCGCCAGGACGATCGGCGCCGCGCCGGCGATCACGCCCGCAATGATGAGAGTGAGATCTAATTCGGTCACATCGTCAACGGTTTCGAGTTGAGCCGAACATGTCGTTGGAAATCTCCCCTGGCCCCTCTTTTCCTAAGAGGGAGATCCCTCCCTTTGGCAAAGGGAGGTCGGGAGGGATTTCTCGGAAAGCTGATCTTGAAATCCCCCTATCCCCCTTTTTCAAAGGGGGAAACAGAAGGGCGGCCACCTGCCTGCGTTGAGCGCGCCTGCCGCCACCCGTGCATCCCGAGGGTCGCCAACACGAATGCACCTTGAATGACGCCGCCGAGAGAGGAGTCCAGCTGCAGCATCATCGGCAGCTGGATGCTCCCGACGTTCAGACAGGCGAAGAAAAGTGCCACCGGCGCCACCAGCCAAATACGGTAGTTGGCCAGCATCACCACCAGCAACGCGAGGTAGCCGTAGTTGCTCGAAATGGCCGGAATGAGCCGGTGGTAGACGGCCGTCACCTGAAGATTCCCGGCCAATCCGGCGAGTCCGCCGGCGAACAGCATCGCCAGGACCATAAGCCGCGACGGTTTGAGGCCGTAGAGAAAAGCAGCACCCGGGTTGCGGCCGACGGCCTTCAAATCCAAGCCGATCCAGGTGCAGCCAAGTATCAGGCCGGTTGCAACGAGGGCGGCTATCACGAGGGCCAGGGCCGACGGCGGTATTCGCAGCAGGGCCGGGGCGTTCAGCCAGAGCACGGTGGGAACAGTCTCCGTCCCGCTCATCGAGGCCACCCCGGGCTGTTTCCAGGGACCGAAGATCAACCACAGCAGGATGCCCTGCGCCACGAAGTTGAGGCCCAGCCCAGCAAAGATCTCGTTGACGCCGCCTTTGGTTTTCAGGAAACCCGCGACCGCCGCCCACATCGCACCGCCCAGCGCGGCGGCCGCCAGGGAAAGGACAATGACCACTGGAGCCATGTCCAGGCTGTCCATGCCTGCGCGCAGCGCCCAGGTCGTAAACACGGAGCCCATCATGACCTGGCCCTCCACCCCGATGTTCCACAGGCCGATCCGAAAGGTGAATAAAAGCCCGCAGGCGCATAGGGTCAGGGGGATCCACACCTTGACCACGTGGGTGAACTTGACCCATGAGCCCAAAGACCCCAGAAAAAGATGGGCATAGGTATCGAGCGGCGGGGCTCCGGAGACGATCAGCAGCAGAGAGGTAAAAACCAGCACGACCGCAACGGTCAGCAGGATGTCGCGCAACGGCGCTCGGATGAGGGGATGGACGGCGGAGTCGTCTGAAGCCATGGCCCTAACCCCTTCCGGCGATCGCGCTTCCCAGTTTCTGAATATCGGTGGCCGCGGCGGCCACATCCAGGATGATCCGGCCATCGAAAAAGACCAGCACCCGGTCAGCCACCATGAGGATCTCGTCCAGCTCCGGCGACGAGAACACGATGCCGGTCCCTTTCCGGCTGTAAGACTGCAGGTGCTGCCAGACCCAGTTCACCGACTCCAAGTCCAGACCGCGCGTGGGGTTTTCCAGCAGGAGCAGGCTCGGATCGGGCGGGAGGAACGACAGCAGGAGGCGCTGCTGATTGCCGCCGGAGAGGGCTTCGACCGGCGTTTGGGGACGGCCTTTGATGCGGAACGTTTCGATCCGCCGGGCGGCGTCTTCCGCCGCCGCCGGATAGGGCACCCGGAACGTCCGGCGCTCTTGCTGAAGCGCCGCGTGCTCGCTGATGGTCAGCTCGGGGATCAGGCCTTCCTCGAGGCGCGCCGACGGGACGAAATAGACCCCCAGTTTATTGAACCCATGATAATCCTGTCCGGACATTGATTGTCCGCCCACCTGGACCGACCCCGACCGGGGCGGTTTCAGTCCGCCCGCCAGCCTTAGAAACACGTCCTGGCCGCTGCCTTCGAGGCCTGCCAGGCCGACCACTTCGCCTTGGCGGATCGTGACGCTGCAGTCCACCAGCCCGCACCGGCCCCCTGGGCTCGACACCTCCTCCAGCACCAGCACCTTGCCGCCGGCCCGCTGTGCGGAGCGCGCCGGCGTGTGCGGGGCTGCGCCGAACATCATCTTCAAAAGCTGCTCTGTGTCAAACGGCCGTGCCATGGCGCCGGTCACCCGGCCGAGTCGCAGGACGGTCACCCGGTCGCACAAAGCTTCCACATCCTCAAGCTTATGGGATACCAGCAGCACGCTTTTGCCTTCCCCCGCCAAGCGCCGCAAGGCTGAATAGAGCACCCCTTTCTGGGCGGCGGAAATCCCTGTGGTGGGCTCATCCAGGATCAGGAGCTTGATCCCTAAAGCCAGCAGGCGCAACAGCTCCGCCTGCTGGCGCTCGCCCACGGTCAGGCTGTTGACGGCGGCCTCGGGGTTCAAACGGAAATGAAACGAATCGGCCAGTTCCAGAAAACGCGCTTTGAAAGCCCTCCGGGCCAGCGCGAACGTTCCGGTCTGCCCGATAATGAAATTGTCGATAACCGGGAGTTGAGGAAAGTCGAGGGGGTCCTGGTAGAGCATGCCGACGCCGAGGCCGACGGCCTCGGCCGTCGTGCGGTAGTCGGCGGGTTTCCCATCCACCTGGATCGATCCCGAAGTCCGGGCGGTGAACCCCGCCAGGATCTTCATCAGCGTGCTCTTGCCGGCGCCGTTTTCACCGAGAATGCCGTGCAGTTCCCCGGGCGCTATCGTCAAGCTGACCCCGTCGTTGGCCTTTACGGCGCCGTAGTGCTTGTGGATGTCAACGAGCTCGACCTGCATGGGCCATTATTTCTTGGCGCTGCTCTGCCCCTGCATGCCCTGCAGCAGCTGCTCCATGTGCCAGATCTGTTTGTCCCCGGCGGTTGCACCGGCCTTCACGAACACCGTGCCGTCCTGGAAGTTCAGCGGCCCCTTGAACAGGTTGACCGTACCCGAACCGAGGTCCTTGACGAACCGGTCCAGCGCCGGCTTGGCGCCGGCGGGCAGGGCCGTTCCAGGAACGAAGCCCACGATGCTCGTGTCGGGGTTGTTGATGTCCTTCCAATCCGGGCCGAGCCACAGCCATTCCTGTTTCCAGGTCCTGTCTCTGGCGGCCTTCACGAATGGGACATACGCCGGGCCCCAGTTGAAGTAAGGCACGCCCAAACAGACATCCGGGGCGCCCTGGCAGGCCCCGATATAGTCATAGGGAACGGCCCAGACGCTTTTGCCTTCTTTCTTCTTCTGGCCGGCCACGCTGAGCGCCTCGGTGGTGTCGATCCCGGAGAGGACCACGTCATAGCCGGTGTTGAAGAAATTCTGGGCCACCTGGGTCGGATCGGAGGTCACCCCCGGAATGTTGAACCAGAACCCGATCCAGGTCACCTGGAATTTCAGGTCCTCGGGCTTCTTCTTGAGCACGGTCTCCCAGGCGTATTTGGCGCCCAGATACGCCGAGGCCGCCAGCCGGCGCGTCTCCTCGTTGATGAGCGGCCCCAGGTAGCCGATTTTGCCGGTCTGGGTGGTGAGGGCCGCCGCAAAACCCGCCATCATTTTGGCGTACTCCATCTTGCCCATGAGGTTGCTCAGGTTGGGCGGGGCCTTGCCGGAGAGCACATCGTCGCCGGAAATATGCAGAAAGTAAGTATTCGGGTGCTGGCGCGCGGCCTCGCGGGTGCCGTCCTTCATGTCGTCGGAGTTGGCGATGATCAGCCGGGCGCCCTTCTCGACCATGTCGTCTACCAGCTGCGGAATGGTGACGCCCGGCCGGTCCGCCGGATTGACCTTGTCGATGTAAATCATCTTGGCGCCGGGCACCCTCTTTTCGACGTATTTGCCGCCCTCGTAGTGAGCCTGGCTCCAGCCGTGGTCGTTGTAAGGGCCGACCAGGAGCAGGCCGAAGGTAAAGGCCTCGTCGGCGGCGGCGCCCGACGGCAGGACCGTCGAGAACAGCGCCAGAATCGTCAGAAATAGCAAACCCTTTTTCAGCATCGTCGCCTCCCTGGGGTCAAGCGGGTGTTCGGTTCGGTGCGGTACAGTAGACGCGGAATATATCAAAGCTGCAATCAGGTCAAGAAGCTTTAACACCAGGCGTACGCGGAGATGCATGGGTTGGGTTGCCCACATTATCTGCCGGGAGATAGAGCATCGTAGATTTTTTTTATGATCGGGCTGCGATTCCCTATTTTCCATTCGAATGGTATATAAGCTGCCAACCCATCTATTCCTGATTTTTGATGGAAGGGGTCCAATAGGGGTCTTCTTTTATATAGTAAGAGGCTTTCAGCCGACACCGTTCCTCGAAGGATGCTGCCATGCCGATCGATCTTGCGAAGTTTAAAGCCGCATACGCCAAGTGGGTAGAGGAGGGCTTAGCCGATTTTCAGGCCGGCAAGGTGCTGGAAGTCGTCAAGCGCTACCCGCTGATCGTCAGCGAAGACGTGCCTTGGACTCCCTACCGGGGAAGACCGTCGGAGCAGACCGTTGCCCTGGTCACCAGCGGCGGGCTTTATCTCAAAGGCAGCCAGCCGCCTTTCAACACGGGCACGATCCATGGTGACCCCGCGTTTCGTGAAATCCCCAAAACGGCCCGGCAGGAAGATTTCGGCATCGCCCACGCGCACTACGACCACAGTCTCGCCGAGCAGGACATCAATGTGATTTTTCCTCTTCAGCGTCTGATCGAGCTTGAAAGCGAGAAGGTCATCGGCAGCGTGGCGGAGACGCATTACAGCTTCAGCTACGTAAACGATGTCGTGACGCTCATCACCGATTCGGTTCCGAAGCTGCTTGCAAAGCTGAACAGCGCCGGAGTCGACATTCTTCTGCTGGTACCGGTCTGACCCAAGTGTCATCAGACCGTGGGTCTGATTCAGCGGATGGCCGAGGCGGCGGGGATTCCTACCGTTTCCATGGGCAACGAACCCGAGCGGATGGCAATGATCAAACCCCCACGGGCCCTGCGGGTCAAGTTCGGTCGGGGCAGCATGTTCGGGGAGCCGGGGAATGTGGAGCGCCAGCGACGAATCGTGATGGATGCCATAGATGCACTGCAGACCATGGACGTGCCGGGTGCTATTCGAGAGCTGCCTTACCGGTGGAAGCGGCCCGATAATTTTGGAAAATATTAAAAAACATGAGGTGTTGATGAGGTACCGCCCGCCGGGGGCGGCCGCCTACAGGCCGGTTGAGATCACAAGGTCCGTGATCGGCCCGCGCGACTTATCGCCCTTCAGGACGATGTGGGAGTAGTTCCTGCTGCCCTTGAACTTCTTGACCACCCAGTTCAACCCGTTGTTCTCCTGGTTGAGATAGGGGTTGTCCACCTGCCGGGTGTCCCCCAGGCAGAAGCACTTCACCCCGTCGCCCATGCGGGTGAGCAGGGCCCGACACTCCGAGCGCGACATGTTCTGCATCTCGTCGATCACGACCACGGCGTTCTCGATGTTCATGCCGCGGATATATGCCAAAGGCAGGAGCTCGAAGGTTTTGGGGTTGAACTGCGGCGGGTAGAGGTCGCCGTCCATGAAAATTTTGTTGGCGGGCCTCAGCCGGTGAAGCTTGGCAACCAGGTCGGCGATGTAGCGCGTGTAGGGCTCCAGCTTCTCCTCCAGTTTTCCGGGCAGGTAGCCCAGTTTCTGGCCGATCTCGATGGTGGGCTTGATCACGAATATCTTCCGGTGGGACTTGCGCTCGAGCACGAGGAAAAGCGCTGCCGCGAGCGCCAGGTAGCTCTTGCCGTATCCGGCCTCGCTCTGCACCGAGACCAGGTCGATATCCGGGTGGGTCATAAGCTCCAGTGCCAGATTCTGGAAAACATTGCGGGGAGTCACTTTCCAGACCTTGTGCTGGTAATCGATGATCTTCTCTCCCTGAGGTCCGAAAAACACGGGTCTGCCCTGCTCGTTCCACCAAAAGGCGTTCGGCACGGATTCCGCGCGGCTGGCCACGAAACCGGTAAAGTATTCCGCCTCGGACTTGAACGGCACGGACTCCTTGTAGATCTCGCTCTTGATGCCCCGCAGCCGCGCCTGGAGTTGGAAGATGCGGTCGTTGGTGACCAGGATGGGCTTGTCGATTCCGCTCGACTGGATTTCGTCCAGGATGAACTTGTCCACCAGGTTGACAAAAGGGTCGGCGACGGAGTCGGTGTTGAGCACCTTGAAGGCGTCCGGGTTCTGCACGAGGTATTCGATCACCCGGGCGACGATGTGCCGGAGCTTCGGATCCTTTTTGATCTTGTTCAGCTCCAGGAGCACATGGTAGGGGATAAAGACACTGTTCTCATTTCCGTTGCGCAGCTTGACCAGAGAATTCGGATCTTCCAGCAGGACATTGGTATCGATGATGTAGTTCTTCTGTTCCATGTTCCGTCGCACCTCGCATAGGTTGAGTGGAAACATCAGAATGCGCGCAACGATCGGGACGCGGCAGGTTCGTCTGGATATGAATTGTATCCGAAATTGGTCCCAGGGTAAAGAGACTCTATCAATATATCGTAAGCGGCGAGTTAGTTGACCACTAAATATTGATGAACCCGTAAAAAGCCATCAATCTTGATGAATGAGACGGCGGCAACCTGCTCAAGTGCATGATCGAAAAATGAAAAAGCCCGAAAGGCCAAAAAAAACTAATTTGGCTTCACCCGGGGAGCCGAAGACGATTCTGGAAGGCGCAAAATGACCCTTGAAGAATTAAAAAAACATGTCTCCAGGGGCGAGTCGGACACGCTTGAACTCAAAAAATCTACGGTTCAATTGCAAGGATGTGCTGGTTCTTGAAGCGGCTGCCAATGCAGAGGCGATGCCGTATAACACAGTTCCGGCGCTGGGAAGCTCAATGAGCGAGATATCTTGGCTAACGCTGGAAAAGTTAGCAAAGAGCTGGCCGGTCAACTGGCTCTCGAACAATACGAGATCTTTCATCAGCATCGATTGGCAGAGGAGGCCAGGCAGGAATCGTTAGATGACGATGCCGAACTGAAACGCTATCTGAAAAGCAAAAGGGTTAAATCGCCATGAGATGTGGATTAAGCCTGGAATCGGCTGCCTGGCTGTCGATTTGTACCGGCGTCGGCTTTTATTGGAATAACGGCGTGCGGACACCTAACCAAATCTTAACCATGCGCTCATATTCGGCTAAACGTCCATGGAAATAGTACGCGATGTTAACATGTCTGCCTTTTCCGGAAGGATGATTCTATGACCAAGCATTTTCGCAGAGAACTGGACAACATTAAGAAACGCATCCTCATCCTGAGTTCGCTGGTCGAGGAGCGGGTGCAGCAGGCGGCCAAGGCCATCGAGGACATCGACGCCGAACTCGCCCGGCGCATCATCAAAGCCGACTACGAAATCGACGAGATGGAGGTGGAGATCGAGGAGGAGTGCTTGAAGGTGCTGGCGCTGCACCAGCCGGTGGCCGTCGATCTGCGCTTCATCATCGCCGTCATCAAGATCAACAGCGAGCTGGAGCGCATCGGCGACCAGGCCGTGAATATCGCCGAGCGGGTCGAGGTCATCGCCAAGCGTCCCAAGCCGCCCTTCATGTTCGACTATGCCGAAATGGGCCAGAAGGCCCAACGCATGCTGAAGATGAGCCTGGATGCCCTGGTCAACCTGGATGTGGATATCGCCTACAAGGTGATCACCTTGGACGACGAGGTGGACCGCATCAAGAACGAGGCCTACGACAAGATCAAGCAGGCGATCAAAGACCTGCCCGAACGCGTGGGCTATTACATCAACCTGCTGTTGATCTCCCGCCATCTCGAACGACTGGCCGACCACGCCACCAACATCGCCGAAGAGGTGATCTACCTCGTGGAGGGCGAAATCTACCGGCACGTGGAATATTAATCGAACAAAAAGGGGCGCTGCGGTTGCCCGAAGCGCCCCTTTTTGTTTTTCGGATTAGGCGCTGCGGGGGCTGCGCCGGGCGGCCCATGGCCGCGGCTTGGCGCTGAAGGATCGGGGAGTCGAGGGCCGATGGGCTGTCACCCGAACCCGGGCCTGCGCACCTTCTCGAATCGGGTCGGCGCCGCCGAATCTCTCCATCATTTTGTATTTATTCTGGTTTCCCAGCAGCTGCGTGATCGCGCGCAGCAGCCCCTGATCT
>Ga0105093_10000996_pt1 | contig 10798 bp, 8 predicted proteins | sample PPLLak3March2015_2_FD_79111 | JGI IMG/M metagenome (GOLD analysis project Ga0105093, IMG submission 79111) | Freshwater sediment microbial communities from Prairie Pothole Lake near Jamestown, North Dakota, USA - PPLs Lake P8 Core (3) Depth... | ecosystem: Environmental > Aquatic > Freshwater >... | reverse complement strand
TTCCGCTCGCGGATTTGATTGGGAGGCCGGTGATGATCGCTACTGGGGGCCACGCTGAAATTCACCCAGGTCCGAACAGTGAACATCCATCCATTACACGCTGAAAACCAAAATGTTCATTCCTTACGTTATTTGAAAAATATCCCAACGCTTAATTAACCTGACACTTCCGCCAAACTGAATCAAATCTGCAATCTCCTAAACCGGCACCTTTGATCTGTAAATCCCAATCCCCTTCTGCCAGAGTCAGGGTTCGACACAGGCACGAATGACTATGGTTCTATTCTGGCCCCTAAATGAAATCGACTGCTTGAAATTTCTACACTTCTGCCTCTTTTTGAAAATTCAGGCCGCTGCATCTAAAAAGATCAATCCAGTTCGACGGTAGCAGGGTTTTCATCAGTCCCTAACTGGAGCTTTTCATTTTGCTCCCCACTCCCTTCAAAACCATGCCAATAAATTGAAGCCGAATCAAAAAAACAACGCGCATGAAAAAATGGTTGACAAGTTCTTCGCATTGTAGTTCATTTAGGTAGAACAGCGTTCCACATTATGGAGCTTTAAAATGATTCTATCTGTTGAAAAAGCTATCGGGATACTATCCCTTTTTTCCTTCTCTCAGCCGCGCTGGGGCATCTCCGAGATTGCCAAGGCGATGGGGCTGCCAAAGGGGACCACCCACAATATTGTTAGCACCCTAACGGTGACAGGCTTCCTGCAGCAGGACCCCGAAACCCGACGGTACAGCCTGGGGCCCAAGCTGTTCACCATGGGATCGATCATGGTTGGAACGCTAGAAATCAACCAGAAGGCGAGCGGGCCGGCACACCGGCTTGCGCAGCAAACCGACTTGATCTGTCGGGTCGCCATCTGGGACTCGGATGCTGCGCTCATCACCCTTAATGTGTCGCGCCAGGACACCGAAGCCACTGCAGCCCGGATCGGACCCCGGGTGGCGGCTTATTGCTCGGCGCTCGGCCGTGCACTGCTGGCCCATCTCGATCCGCCAGAGATGGAAACCTATCTTAAAAAACTCCAGCCGGTGGCCTACACCGCCCGTACCCTCATCTCAAAAACGAAGATCAAAAAGGAGATCTTGGAGACCCGCTCACGGGGCTTTGCGATAAACAACCAGGAGCTCGCCCGGGCACGCGTAAGCTTGGCGGTACCTCTCTTTCAAAGCGGCGGAAGCCTGGCGGCGTCAATCAGCCTGACGGGCGGTGAAAACGATCTGTGCGGCAAAAAACAGTCGCCTCTGGTGGAAGCCTTGATGAAGACGGCGGCCGAGATCAGCCGCTACATGGGGTTTTACGAAGCCCAACCCTGATGGCTTTGCAAAAAGCGAGGGAGTACGCCTCGCGTCGGGGGTGCTCGCGCGCCTTGAACCTGGCCTTGAGTTGGAGGACACATGACCGAAGTGGTTCGGTTTCCATTCGCCGGCATCCCGATACCTGAGCGGACGCCGAAGCCCCGGCGCAGGGGTCTGACGATGATGATCGACTGGGGCCTGCCCCTCGGCCTGCAGCGCGACTGTCTCGAGGCCTTCGGGCTCTACGTGGACGAGGCCAAGATCGCCGCCGGCATTCCGCGCATCATGCCCGCCGAAACCCTCAGGCAAAAAATCGACATCTATTCCCGTGAAGGCATTTTCACCTTTCCAGGAGGGTTGTTCACCGAGCTGGCCCTCGCCCAGGGCAATTTCGAGGTATTTTTGGGCGAGGCCGCGGCCGCAGGTTTCAAGGGTATCGAGGTCTCCGACAATCTGCTGCGGATCGATCCGAAGGAAAAAAAGGCGGTGATCGCGAAAGCTGTCAACGACTTCGGCATGCAGGTCATGGGCGAGGTCGGGCGCAAGGAAGGCGGCATGACGGACGAAGCCCTGATCGCCGACGTGGAAAACTGCCTGGAAGCCGGGGCATCGCTCGTTCTGCTCGAGGCGCACGAGCTCTTTCACGGTGAAATCCGGACGGATGCGATCGAGGCCCTCGCGCAGCGGGTAAGCCTGGAGCGGATCATGTTCGAGCTGCCCGTGGCCGTACTTCCGGACGTGACCAAGGCCTACAAGACGAAAGTCCTCTTCTGGCTGGTCAAGCAGTTCGGTACCGATGTCAACCTCGCCAACGTCGAGTGGGACGAGATCTATTTCACGGAAGTCAGCCGGCGCGGCATGTCGGGCAGCGCCTCGCATCCACAAGGGGCTTATCGCCTGGCGGGAATCGAGTCAACCGAGTAACCCAGCTCTCCGGGAGGTGAAGCATGAACACGAGGCGGTACATTTCATTGGCGGCAATCGTTCTGATGGGGATCTGTTTCGGCGGCGCGCCGGCGTTTGCGGATTATCCCGAGCGGCCCATCCAAATGGTGGTGGGCTTTCAGGCCGGCGGCAACGTCGATGCTGTGGCGCGGATTCTCGCCAAGTCGACCGGCATCCTGCTCGGCCAGCCCATGGTGGTCGAAAACAAGCCCGGGGCCGGAGGCGGCGTGGCGGCGACCACCCTGAAGTCCGCCAAACCGGACGGCCATACCCTCTGCCTGAACATGTCCACGGCCTACACCTACAACCCGGGGGAGACCACCTACGCGCCGGATGACTTCATTTTCATCGCCGTGGCCGGCAAGGCCCAGGAAGCCTTTGTTTCCAACAGTGAGGCGCCGTGGAAGGAATGGAAGGGCATGATCGCCGAGGCCAAGAAAAGAAGCATGACCTATGCCTCCATGATGCCCATTGACAAGGTCTTCACGCGCGCCATCGCCAAGAAGGAAGGCGTGCAGTTTTCCGCGATCCCCACCAAGGGCGGCGCCGAGATCATCACTTCGGTCCTTGGCAAGCATTCGGACTTCGGCTTCAGCGGCGGGATCCATTACTCCTATGCCAAGGCCGGACAGGTCACGGTGATAGCCGGGCTCGGGGCCGAGCGCCTGGCGGACTTTCCCGAGGTGCCCACCTTGAAGGAGCTCGGCTACGAAATCGTTTTCGAGAACTATGTCGTCATCACCGCGCCCAAAGGGGTGCCCGATCCCGTAATCCAGAAGCTTTCGGCGGCCTTCGCCAAGGCTATCCAGGACCCGGAATACGTGACCTTGATGAAGGACAACATCCACTGGGTACCGATGTATCTCGATTCAGCCAAGACCACCGCCGCCATGAAAAAGATGAGTACGGATTATAAAAAGATGGCCGAGGAGCAGAAATAGCCTGGAGATTGCATGAAACGAAAAACCGATGCGCTGACCGGTGGCATCCTGGCGCTCTTCGCCCTAACGATGCTGGCGGTGGTCATTCCGGCCCAGATCCCTTACGCCTCCGATCCGAGCTCGCTCCCGCCGGCCTTCATGGCCAATCTTGTCATGGGCATCGTGCTGGGGTTGTCGCTGCTGCTGATGGTCCGGGCGCTGCTTTTCGGCAAACCCGAGGCCGGTCCGGTCGTCACGGCTTCCGGCCTGCGCTGGCTCGCCTTCACGGTGGTTTCCCTCGCCGTGTCGGGGCTTTTGATCCATGCGCTCGGGTTCCTGTGGGGCGGGATCCTCGTCGTGGGAGGCTTCATGCTCTGCATGGGGCTGCGACGGCCGGCCATTGTTTTGCCGGTCGCTGCCGGCACGGCCGGCCTTTGCTACGGCGTGCTCAAATATATTTTAAAGGCGCTCTAAACCGACATTCGCCCGCAGAGGGAGGCATAGACGCATGGAACACCTGACGGGGGCTTTTTCGGACGTCTTCAGCTTCGCAAGCCTCTTTGCGCTCCTGGTCGGCCTGATCGTCGGCTACATCGTCGGCGTCCTGCCCGGCTTGAATCGGGTGACTGCGCTCGCCATCTGCCTGCCGTTCACCTATCATCTCTCGCCGCTCGCCGCGATCGCGCTTTTGATCGGCATCAGCAAGGGCGGGGCGGCGGGCGGGGCGATCACCTCCATTCTACTGAACGCGCCGGGCGAGCCCTCCTCGGCCGCGACCTGCCTGGACGGCTATCCCGCGACCCGCCAGGGAAAGGCGAAGAAGGCGCTCGGGGTTGCGCTCTATGCCGCCTTCTTCGGGGACCTCTTCGCCACCGTCATCCTGGTCTTGAGCGCAGCCCCGCTCGCCAAAGTGGCGCTCAAGATGGGCCCGATCGAAATCTGCGCAGTCCTGCTCTTTTCGCTCACCTTCATTGCGGCGCTTTCGGGCCCCTCGCTTATCAAGGGGCTGATCGCCGGCCTCCTCGGCCTTTTCTGCGCCAACGTGGGGCTCGACGCGGAGACTGCCGTGCCGCGGCTGACCTTCGGGTTCGTCGATCTCCAGGACGGGATCCCGCTGCTCGCGGTCGGGGTCGGTGTGCTGGCGCTCTCGGAGATGATGCTGCAGATCGAGGCCTCGCTGACCGCCCCGGCCGGGACAGCCGAGGCCGACGCCGTCCGCATCCAGCCCCAGGATGGGATCACCTGGGGCGAGTTCAAGGGCTATTGGCGCACCCTCGTGCGCGGCAGCGTGATCGGCACGGTCATCGGGATCCTCCCGGGGCTGGGGGCGACGATCGCCTCCTTCCTCAGCTACAGCTTGGCGAAGAAGGCCTCGAAGCACCCGGAGCGATACGGGCAGGGCGAACTCGAAGGGGTGGCGGCCGCGGAGTCGGCCGACAACGCCGTTACGGCCGGAGCCCTGATCCCGCTTTTCACGCTCGGCATCCCCGGCTCGGTGGCCGCCGCGATGCTGATCGGCGCCTTAATGGTGCACGGGGTGACCCCCGGGCCGCTCATGTTCGCCCAAAACCCGCGGCTGATCTACGGGATCTACGGCACGATCCTGCTCGCAAGCTTCCTCATGCTGCCGATCGGCCAGGCCGGGCTCAAGGTCTTCTCCCAGCTAACCCGCATTCCGGATGCGGTCCTCTGCCCGGTGGTCGTCTATCTCTGCTTCATCGGCGCCTTCATGGAGGGCAATGGGATGTTCGCCGTCTGGCTCGTGATCCTCTTCGGGGTGCTGGGGTACCTGATGAAGAAGCTCGATCTCTCCTTCGTGACCTTTCTGATCGGCTTCATCCTCGGGCCCATGATCGAACTGCGCCTGCGCCAGTCGCTCATCACCCTTCAGGGCGACTGGACGCGGCTCTTCCAGCACCCGATCGCCCTCGCTTTTCTACTGCTAACCCTCTTGTCGATCTGGCGTCTCTCGCGCGCCGGCCGCAACCTGGCGAAGGTCTGAGCTTTCCGGCGGCCTTCGATGGAAAGGAAACGAACCATGGACGTGCTTCCCGTCTTGAAAAAACATCTGGCCGATATCGTCCTCGCCTTCGGCAATCACCCGGGCAAGGGTCGCGAGGAGGCGGCCTATGTCTATATCGGCCCGCCAGAGGAGGTCGCGCCCGGAGTCTTCCATGTCTACAGCGTCGCGAATTCGGTCTCCTTCGCCTGCGGCGACCGGCTGCTCCAGGTGGACTGCCAGCTCGGGTTCAAGGCGCCGGAGGCGATCGCGGCCCTGCGCCGGCACACGGATCTTCCGTTCGATGCGATCGTCGTCACGCACGGCCACGTCGACCACTGCCTCGGGGTCGCGCACTACGTCAAGGACAACCTCGGCCGCGGCTTCGCCCGGCCGCGGGTGATCGGCCACCGCAGCCTGCGGCAGCGGATCGACAAGAACAAGCTCCTCGAGGGCCACCGCATCGCCACCGACAAGCGTCAGTTCCAGGTGGATTTCGACCTCGAGGACATCTTCGTATACCCCGACGTCGAATTCGAGGACCGGCTGATGCTCAGCCTCGGGGAATTTCCTTTTCTCGTCGTCCACGGCCACGGGCACACCGAGGACTCGGTCTGGGTCTACGATGTCAAGCGACGGGTGCTCGCCTGCGGGGACCTTTTCCAGTGGACGGCCCCGAACCTCGGCAATCCCTTCAAGATGCAGCGCTTCGCGCTCGAAAACGCCAGGGCCTGCGAGGAGATGGCGGCCCTCGGGGCCGAGGTGCTCTGCCCCGGCCACGGGCCGGTGGTCTACGGCGCGGATGCGGTCCGCGACTGCCTGCTGACGACGGCGCGCTACCTGCATTTCATTCAGGACCACGTGGTGGCCTGTCTGAACAGGAGCCTAATCCTGGAGGAGACGATCAACAGCCTGAAGCTTCCCGAGGAGCTTGCGCGCTCCAAGTGGCTGCCACCGGTCTACGGGCATCCGGTCTTCGTCGCCCGCGGGGTGTTCAAGCGCTACGCCGGCTACTACTCGGGCCGGCCGGCCGAACTCTTTCCGCCGGACTACGCCGATCTGGGTTGTGAGGTGATCGGGCTTGCGGGCGGAGCGGATGCGATGCTGCGCCGGATCGAGCGGCTGCGGGCCGAAGGCCGCACAGCGCTCGCCTGCCAGCTCGCCGAGTGGTTGGTGGAGGCGGCCCCGGACAATGCGGCGGCCTGGGGCTGCTACGGCCTGCTTTTTAAGGAGCGGGCCGAAGCCGAGGTGAACGTCCAGGCCCGGGGATGCTGGAACAGCGCCGTGCGGCGGGCCGCGGCACAACTCGAGCGGGTCAAGAATTGATGACTTCGCAAAAAGCCGGTTATGGCGCCGCGCCATCCTATAGGTTAGGTTGTAAAGATATCCCTGTGGGAGTGGCTTTCAGCCACGATGATCGCGGCTGGGAAGCCGCTCCCACAAGAGAATAGCGGAAGAGGAGCCCTCATTCATGCCCGCGGTTGCCATGCGCAAGAAAGCAAGCCTTCTGATCGTCGGCTGCGGGACGCCCTCGCCGACGCCCGAGCGCTTCGGAAGCTGCCTGGTCTTGACGGCCGGCGGCGAGCGCCTGATGTTCGACTGCGGGCCGGCCGCCACGCACAAACTGGTGAAGTCCGGGATCGCGCCGACCGAAATCGAGCATCTTTTTTTCACCCATCACCATTACGACCACAACGCCGACACCCCCTGTTTTCTGCTCTGCCGCTGGGACCACGAGCGGCCCGGCGTTCCACCGCTCAAGGTCTACGGGCCCGCGCCGACCGCGGCCTTCACCGCGAAGCTGATCGGGCCTGCGGGCGCCTTTGCCGACGATTGGCGCGCGCGGGTCGAGCATCCGGCGAGCCGCGCGGTCTATGCCGGCCGCGGCGGGCGGCTGCCGCGGCCGGCCCCCGCGTTCGAGGTGCGCGAGATCGCTCCCGGCGCCGCGGTCGCAACCCGCCGCTGCCGGGTGAGCGCCGGCCATGCCGTTCACCTCCAGCCGCTGCTCGACTGTCTGTGCTACCGGATCGAATGGGAGGGCGGGGCGCTTGTCGTCACCGGCGACGCCGGCCGCAACCCCGGCCTCGAAGCCTTCGCGGCCGGTGCGGACACCCTCGTCGTCAACGTCTGGGACCACCAGGCGAACATGTCGGAAACGCTTCTTTCGGGGTTCTGCGGCACGCTGGACTCCGCCGAGCTCGCGCGGGCGGCCGGTGCCCTGCGTCTTATCGTCGCCCACCAGGGCCCGCGCCTCGCCCGTCCCGGCGACCGCGAGCGCGCCGTCGCCGACATGGCCGCGGTCTTCAGCGGGGAGATCGTTTTCGGTGAAGAGGGGATGGAGATCGATCTCGCCCCGGAGCTGATCAATCAAAGGATGAGATGATTATGGGATGGTCGCCTTTTCGTAAGACCGGTTTGACCCATCGCGACGCGCGCTCGGAGGGCGGCTTAACGCTCGTCACCCCGGTCGGCGGCGGAGCCACCTATCTTATCGACGCTGCCGGCCGGATCGTGCACTCCTGGTCGGCCCCGGATTTCATGCCCGGCTACGGCTATCTCCTGCCGGGCGGGACGCTGCTCGTGCGCGGCCAGCAGAAAGTGCCCGAACACCAGGTCGGCGCCGGACAGGCCGCCGGCACGACCGATATCCTGCTCGAAATCGACAAGGACAACCGCGTGCGTTGGCGTTTCGAGCATCCGTCCTTTCACCACGACATGTTCCGCCTTCCGAACGGCAACACGATCCTGATCACCTGGGCGCAATGCGATCCGACGATCGCCGAGTGCGTGATCGGCGGCATGAGCCGGGAGGAGGAGAAGAACCAGTGGGCCGACCCGGAGCACGTCAGCTTCTTCATGGCCGGCCTGGGGGTGGGCGGGCGCCCGCGGGACCTGAAGGGGTTTCTATCGGATACGATCGTCGAGATCACGCCCCAGGGCGAGGTGGTCAAGAGCTGGAACGCCTGGGAGCATTTCAAGGTGGATGAAGACCATTGCTGTGCCCGGGAATTCCTGCACGAGTGGACCCATTGCAATTCTGTGGACATACGCGGCGGCAAGCTGCTCCTGAGCTTCCGCGAAATCAGCCGGGTCGCCATCATCGACTGGGAAACCGGCAAGCTGGAGTGGAAATGGGGCCGGATCCACTTGAGCCACCAGCACGATGCGAGCTTCACTCCGGAGGGCAACGTGCTGGTCTTCGACAACGGTACGCATCACCCGGTGGTTCCGCACTCGCGTGTGGTGGAGATCGACCCGGCCACCAACAAAATCGTCTGGCAGTACCAGCCACAAGTGGTCTTCAGCTTTTTTTCAGGCCACATCGGCGGCGCCGAGAGGTTAACAAACGGCAACACGTTGATCTGCGAGGGCCAGTCGGGAAGGGTATTCGAGGTCACCCCGCCGGGAGAGATCTGCTGGGAATGGATCAACCCCATGATCATGCCATTCAAGAACGTGTTCTGCCAGATGCTGTTCCGAGCCCACCGCTACGCCCCTAACTCGCCGGAATTGGAAGGGCTGGCGTGCGATTTCCGCCGATATGAGGAACTGAACCGCAGGTGGGGGTTGTCGTAGCAGCGAGAGTCCACGACAGGCTCAAACGGGAGGTCGCGGTGAGGGTCATTTCACCCTGGAAAGAAAAATGAATTATCTACTATTTTCGTCTTAGCCACGACGATCAAAGCCTCCCTATCGGTGGCTTCGGGAAAGCCCTTCATCAAGTGCTGTAATCTTTCCTGTTCAGGCATTCTTTCCGATCTTGCAGGCAGCGACTTCAAGGGGCCAGGCACAGTTGGCCGCGCTTTCCGTTCCCGGCTCTGCAAAGCGCCCCATCGGTCCGCTGGATTGAGCTGCCGATTGTCTCTCGGCATCACCTTTTAGGGCGGGAACTGCTGAGCTGATGATGCAGGCGACGGGATGATGGAGAGGTTTCCCATAAAGCAGCCAGTTGTGTCATAGCTGGCCGGATTTTCTGGTTGGTCAGTTGGGTGCCATATGCAGGCCCGCCATGTCATCTGCCAACAGTTTTATCATCTATGATTGCCACCCCCTCAAAGATGCCCTCGATCAGACCAAGCGGGTAGCTGGTAATCCGGAGCATGCATTCGTGGACGCGGGCTACCGGGGCCATCTCAAGGGAGTGGTTAGTGAACAGCTCAATGCCATTCTGAACAGTGCTGGGATGAACTTTCACAAGCTGCTGCGGTGGAAAGCAGCATTTTTACGCCAAATTTTCTATTGGCTCCTATCGTATCAAAGAGCAACGACCATCGCGGCGAATTCCGCGAAGTGGGCTTTTCAGGATCGACTACTCCAGAAAGGTATCACCCGATCAATATTATCCGTAGATGCTGACGATTTGGCTTCGGCGATATATCCAGTCTCTAGTGTTTTGAGGGTGTTGTTCAGATAATCTCAACCGCTAACCGGATAATTTCGGCAATAGTCCTGGCCCTGAAAAAGCCTGACTGGGCGCGATGTTGCGAATAGGAATAGGAACCTGGCGAACGATCACACCAGGTCTGAGCAAATAATGGATTGGGGCGATTGACAGACGATGTCATTTCGTCTAAAAGACTCAGACGTAAATAATAAATGATTTCAGAATGTTTATGAAGGGGAGCCGCCGGTTATCATATGGCGGCTATTTTCATTCCGACGTTAGAAGGAAGTTATGGAAACAGCTTTAGAAACATCTGATCTCACGACCCTGACTCATGCAAATACAGCGTTCAAAGTTTTGGGGGCTATCAGTTTTTCTCACCTGCTCAACGATATGATACAATCTTTAATACCTGCAATTTACCCTCTCATAAAAAATTCGTTGTCCCTTGATTTCACACAAATCGGGCTGATCACATTAACTTTTCAGTTCACCGCTTCATTGTTGCAACCATTGGTCGGCCTTTATACAGATCATCACCCGCTACCTTACTCATTGTCCATTGGAATGGGTTGCACACTGATCGGCCTGATTATTCTATCGTTCGCACCGAGTTATGGAATCCTTCTGGTTGCTGCGGCAATGGTGGGAACGGGCTCATCCGTTTTTCACCCCGAATCTTCGCGAGTGGCACGAATGGCCGCTGGTGGCCGCTATGGACTGGCGCAGTCCATTTTTCAGGTGGGGGGGAATGCAGGCAGCGCAATTGGACCGCTATTGGCGGCCCTGATAGTTGTCACCCAAGGACAACGCAGCATCGCGTGGTTCTCCATCGCAGCGCTGATCGCCATGGTTGTGCTGTGGAAGGTCGGCGACTGGTATAAACTTCGGCGGTCCCAGGTTGGAGGGTTTAAGAAGTCTCAACTACCTGAACGAGAGCTCCCTTACCCCACCATTGTTCGATCGGTGGCAGTTTTGCTAGGGCTCATTTTTTCAAAAAACTTTTATACGGCAAGCATTACCAGCTACTATATGTTTTACCTCATCACCAAATTCCATCTTTCGATACAATCTGCCCAGATTTACCTTTTTGTGTTTCTATCGGCCGTGGTCTTAGGCACCCTGCTCGGTGGGCATATCGGCGACCGCATAGGCCGCAGACAGGTGATTTGGGTATCCATCCTCGGAGCCGCCCCCTTTGCGCTGATATTGCCACACGCTGATCTGGCATGGACGGGGCC
>Ga0105093_10000995_pt1 | contig 10801 bp, 8 predicted proteins | sample PPLLak3March2015_2_FD_79111 | JGI IMG/M metagenome (GOLD analysis project Ga0105093, IMG submission 79111) | Freshwater sediment microbial communities from Prairie Pothole Lake near Jamestown, North Dakota, USA - PPLs Lake P8 Core (3) Depth... | ecosystem: Environmental > Aquatic > Freshwater >... | reverse complement strand
CAGGCCCTTGGCGCGTGCCGTGCGCACATAGTCCTGGTTTTCGACCTCGAGCATCTGGCTGCGCACAAAGCGCGACAGCACGGCGATGCCGCCCGTGGCACCGAGGATCGACGGCAGCAGCATGTGCCAGAGACGATCGTTCATTCTGAAAAGCCAGGAGGTGTCGGTCATGCCGAACGTCTGCATGCCGATCACGGGCACCTGGAATCGGCCCACCACAAAGATGATGAGCATGTAGGCGAAGAAAAAACCGGGGATGGAGATCAGCACGTAGGAAAGAAACGTGGCGCTGCGGTCGTATATCCCGCCCCGGAAAATGGCCGAGCGGATCCCGACGGGGAAAGAAACGGTCCAGGTGATGAGGGTGCCGACGATGAACAGCGGCAGACTGTTCAAAAAGCGCTCTCCAATCTTATCGAGCACGGGCTGGTTGTCTTTCCAGGAGACCGTATTCCCGGTGAGGAGGTCGCGGTAGAAAAACGCGTACTGGATGTAAAGCGGCCGATCTAGATGAAACGCCTGGCGGAATAGCGCCACCATCTCGGGGGTGAACTTGGGATTGAGCGGATCGACCTGGCTGGGCTCCCCGGGAGCGATGTGGATGATGGCGAAGGAGACGACCGACACGAAAAATAGCGTGACCATTTTTTGGATCACGCTGCGACCGATGAAGGCGAGCATCCGATCAATCCTCCTTTACTGATGGAGCTGCGGAACTTCCGCCAGCTTGGTCCATTGGTTGAAGGTGAACATGTAGTTGCCGGTCCGGGTCGGTTGGATCGGCCTAAACCGCTCCTTGCCGTCCGGACCGGTATCGCGGATGACGATGCGGCGGTCCAGTACGGCCGTCCACTTGCCGACGTAAAGAAAGGTGTAGGGCTGATCCTCTGCGATGACCGCATGCAGCCGGTGGCACAGTGCGATCTTGCGGTCGAAATCGTATTCCTGTCGGATGCGGATGATGAGATCGTCGGCTGCGGGGTTGCGGTAGCCAGCGAAGTTGAGCTGGTGCGGACCGGCCTGGCTCGAATGCCAGATCTGATAGAGGTCCGGGTCGATTCCCATGGACCAGCCCAGCACGACGGCGTCGAAATCGAGCTTGTTGATCCGCTCCTTGATGAACACCGACCATTCCACCAGATCGGTGCGCACGTCGATGCCGATCTGCTTCCAGGCATCCTGGGCGATCGCCAGGATGGATTTGCGGGTGTCGTTGCCGCTGTTGGTGATCAGGGTGAATTGCAGTTTCTGTCCGTTCTTTTCCAGGCGGCCGTCGGCGTTGCGGCGCCAGCCGGCCTCGGCCAGCAGCGTTAATGCCGCATCGGGGTCGAACGGGACCGGTGCGATGGCGTGGTTGTAGTATTCGGTCTGTTTGAGAAAGGGTCCTGTCGTGCGCTCCCCCTGCTGGTAAAGGACGAAATCGATGATGCGGTCCACGTCGACGGCCAGCGACAGCGCCCGCCGTACCCGCGGGTCGTCGAAGGGAGGCCGCCGCAGGTTGTAGCCGATGTAGGCATAGGCGTAGGAGGTGCCCGAGAAACTCTGAAAGCGGGAGTCCTGTTTGAGCCTGGTCACTTGATAGGGCTGCACGCCATAGGCGTCGATGGTGCCGGCGTAGAACTCAATTTCCTGGGTCAGCAGGTCGGGGATGACCCGATAGAGGTAACGTTTGTAGTTGGCGGCGCCTTCCCAGTAGTCTGCAAAGCGGTCCAGGATGATGTATTGGTCGGACTTCCATTCGCGGAAGACGAAAGGCCCGCTGCCGACCGGCCGCCGGTTGAACTCGCTCTGCCGCATGGAAAAGGCCGCCGGATCCTTGCCGGCGCGCAGGGCTTCCTGGCGCAGCCGGTCTTGGTTCAGCAGATGCTCTGGCAATAATCCCATGGCCCAGGTGCCCACGGCGGGCGAGTGAAGCCGCTTGTAGACGACGCGCACGGTGAAGGGGTCGATGATCTGGATGTCTTTGACCGGCTCGTAGTCGGCCACCCGCGGTGAGAGATTCTTCGGATCCATGATCGCATCGTAGGTGAATCTGATATCTCTCGCCGTAACCTCCCGGCCGTCGTGAAACCTGACGCCGGGCCGCAGCCGGAACTCGATCACGGGGTTGTGCTCGACCGCCGGCAGCAGCTCCTGCGCCAGGCGATCGAGCTCGGCCTCCAAGATGGGGGCGGACGCGGAGACATGGCGCCGGGACTGAAAGGAGGTGAAGTAGTCCGGCCCCAAAACGTCGGCCAGGTGTGTGAAGAGGTCCGGATCGACGTCCCGCAGGGTTAGTTTGACTCGGGGCGGAGCCGTCACCTGGATGGTCCGATCGACCGCATCCCGGCCGGCCGCCGCTGGCCGCTGCCGGCGGACGGTATCGGTGCGGGCCGGAACCAACGATATTTCGCGGATATTGCCGAACGCCTTCTGAAGGGTTTCAGGCAAAGGCTTCGGCCGGGCCAGCAGTGCTTGGAGATAGGCCACCAGAGCCTCGGCATCTCCGTCCCCGGAACCGGGAACCGATCGGGCGGCATTGACGAAAAAATAGGCCTCTTCGGAGACCGTCCATGATTCGGCCACGCGGCCGCGGAAGCGCAGGTTTTCATCGCGGTCGATGAGGCCTTCGAAAACGAGATTCTCAATTTCGGAGCTGGCCGAATCGGCTGAGAGGATCGGATTGAGGATGCTGGCATCACCGATGGAGGCGTTGATGAATTCCTGAAGACGGCTGGCGTTGCCCCGGGATTGTTCCTCGTAAGTGGGCACCCAAAAATAGGACTGGAGCAGGATCAGACTGAGCCCAATGGGAACCATTATGAGGAAGCGACGGGTGCTCAATCAAAAAAATTCCTTTGCGGCCATTCGGGTTTAACCTATAATTGAAGAGCATGCCGGTTGGCAGGTGGCGATTTGGCGGCGCAACGCCTATCGCGGGCAATTAGGACTACTACATCCATATAAAAGATCGCTGCTCCGGTGTAAACACCCTTTTGACGAACCGCCCCTCAACCAAACGGCGGTGGTGGTGATCGCCTTGATCGCGGCTAAAAAAAGACGCCTGATCGAAATTCTCAAAAGTGATTCGACCCTGGCCGTGGCTTTTTCCGGCGGAGTCGACAGCACCTTTCTGATCGCAGCGGCCAAGGAAGCGTTGGGAGACGGGGTGACGGCGGTCACGGTGGATTCCCCCATTCATTCGCGCCGGGAGATCCGGGAGGCGCGTGTCATCGCAAATGATCTCGGTGTCAAACACATCGTGATCCCGCTCGGAGAAATAACGGTTCCGGGATTCGTCACCAACCCGCCCGAGCGCTGCTACACCTGCAAGCAGCTCATTTTTGCCGAAATCATTCGTGTGGCGGCATCGCTGGAGATCCGGCGGGTCGCTCACGGTGTGAACATGGATGATCTGGAGGATTACCGCCCCGGGACGAAGGCCGCGCAGGAGATGGGCGTTTCCTCGCCCCTGGCGGAGGCGGGGTTGACCAAGGCGGATATCCGTGCGCTGTCCCGAAAAATGCAGTTGCCGACTTGGAACAAGCCGTCCATGGCCTGCCTGGCCTCGCGCATTCCGTACGGCCGGCCGATCATGCGCGAGGCCCTGATGATGGTGGAGATGGCTGAGGAGTCTCTTCTGCAGCTGGGGTTTGACGGATCGCGGGTCCGGCATCATGGGGAAGTGGCGCGGATCGAGGTGGCGCAGCGCGATATAAAAAAAGCCTTGCATAAAGAGATGCGCGCGGAGATTTTGAAGCGTTTGAAGAAGATCGGATTCAAGCATGTCGCCATTGACCTGGAAGGCTATGTTCAGGGCAGCTTGAACCGGGCGATTGAAGGCCAAGGGGTCGGGGGAGCAGGGGGGCGGGGAGTCCGGGGTGCACAGCCGCTAGGAGGGACACCGAAGACATGAGAGGGCGCGTGGTACAATGGGCGCTCGTGGCATTTGCCGCCTGGCTCTGCTGGGGGGGCACGACGAACGCCGAGTTCTATAAATACACGGACCGCAGCGGCAAGACCTACTACGTCGATGAGATCTGGAAGGTGCCCGAGGCATACCGCGGGCAAGTCGACCGTTACCGTGAAAGATACGACCATCTGCCGGATGGGCAGAAGGAGGCGGTGGTCGAAACCGAGCAGAGGCGGCAACAGCTATTGGAAGTCGAACGGCAGCGCCAGGCCGAGATGCATATCGAAGATCTGCATCAGCGCCAGGAGGCCGAACGGCTCCACCAGGCCGAAAACGAGATGCAGCGGCAGCTCAAAGCCGCCGAAACCCCGATCACCATCGCCGATAACCAGATCCTCGTGCCGGTCTCTTTTGTGAACAACGGGTTGACGGCCGCCGCTCACCTCGTCATGGACACCGGCGCAACGCACACGGTTGTCTACCGTTCTTTCGCTGACCGGCTGAACATCATCACCCTGTCCAAGGGCCAATCCAAGGTCGCCGGAGGGCACTTCATCCACTCCGAGGTCGGCAAGGTCGCATCCATGCAAATCGGTCCCATTACGGCCAGGGATTTTTCGGTGGTCATCCTGGCTTTCGAGGGAAGCTCGCCGGCCCACGGCGGACTGCTCGGCATGGATTTTCTCAGCCGAGTCGAATACAGCATCGACTACGAAAAATCAGTCATCCGCTGGAAGCTGAGATCTCGATGAAATCTGAAACTGACTTCTTTCCAGACGATGACCGCGAAGAAGAGCTGAGCCCTGAACGCATCAGCCGGGCTTGCCCGGAACCAGGCGGATCACCACGCGGCGGTTCTTGCTGCGGCCCTGCGGGGTGTCGTTGCTTTCGATCGGCTTTTCCGACCCGAATCCGGCGACGGACAGCCGGGAGATGGTAATGCCCTGCCCGACCAGAAAGTTCTTAACTGCCGCCGCCCGGTTTTCCGATATTAGTTTGTTGTAGGCCGCGTCTCCCAGCGAATCCGTGTGCCCTTCAATAACCGCTAAGATGGTGGACTGGCTTTTCATCAACGCCGCCGCAGAGGCGAGCATTTCGTTGGCGTAGACCGGTATTTCAGTCGAGTTCTGTGTGAAGAATACGGTAAACCCCTTCAACGTGAAAGGTTCTGCGGCAGCGGTGACGGCGCTCTCGGGCGCAGCCGGCTTGGCGGGCGGCGCAGCCGCAGGCGCCGGGGGCGGTTCGACGGGTTGAGGTGCGGCCTTCGCCGGAAGCGCTTCGGCCGGCTGAGGCGCCGGTTTCGCCGGAAGCGGTTCGGCCGGCTGAGGTGCGGATTTCGTAGACGGGGCAGCGGCGGTTCGAGGTTCCGCAGCCGGTTGGATCGGCTCGGGCGGGCTCGGCTGAGGCGACCGTTGTTTGGCCTGCGCAGCCGGAGGGACCGATGCTGCGCGCTCGCGCGGGCCGGCTTCCGCCGCCACCGTCGGCGTGCGGGCAGATTGGTCGGCCGCCTGGCTTTCCTTCGGGCTGCGCGCCTCGCGGGTCTCCCTGGCCTTGCCCAACCGGGCAAGGCCGTCGGAAATCGAGTCTCCCCAAATGTACCAGCCCAATCCCAGCGTCAGCAGACAGACCGCGAAAAACAAAGTGCTGCGCGATGAACGCGGCCGGTCCGCTGGTTCGGAGGCCGATGATGCAGCGACCGGTACGGCAGCTTCCGACGCGGCGGGTGTCGGTGCGGGGGCTGGAAACGTCGCATCGGCTGGTTTGCGGCCGATCGTTATCTTGAGTTCCTCGGCGCATTCATGGATAATTTCAGCATCAATTTGGTTTAGTCCGCGCGAATAGCCGGACATCAGGGCATGATCGCAGATGATATTGATCAGGCGCGGATAGCCCTGGGTGGCCTGGCTCACGGCCTTCAAGGCCTCCGCCGTGAACACGGCGCGGGACGCACCGGCGACGGTCAGCCGGTGGTCGATATACTGGCGAACCTCCTCTTCCATGAGCGGTGCCAGATGGTAGCTGACGGTAATCCGCTGGCGCACGGCGCGGTTTTCCTGGCGGGCGAGGATTTCCCGGAATTCGGTTTGCCCGACGAAGAAAATGTTGATCAACACCTTGCCGGACAGGTCGATGTTGGAGAGCAGGCGGATCTCCTCCATCAATTCGTGATTCAGTCGCTGGGATTCGTCGATGATCAGCAGGACCCTGCGGTAGGAGGCAAACGCATTGAGGATCAGTCGTTTGAAATGGATCAGAAAATCGCCCTTGTTGGTGAAACTGCGGTCCATGTTGAGCTCGGCCGCCATAAAGTTATAGAAATCCATCAAGGTCATGCCGGGGTCCGGTATGGTCACCACGATCGCCCGGGTCTGCAGCTCTTTTTCGATTGCGCGGATGAGGGCGGTTTTGCCGGTCCCGACGTCTCCGGTGATGAGCAGAAAGCCCTTGTTTTCCAGGATGCCGTACTTGAGAATGGCAAGTCCTTCCCGGTGCTTTTCCCCCAACCATAAGAATTCCGGATCGGGGCTGATATCGAAAGGCTTCTTTTTCAGACCATAGTGGTTTAGGTACATCGGTCGTATCCTTTCTCAAACGGGGATGAAGAGCGCTCACCGATGAGTATAGCAGATGCTGCGCGGGCTCGCCATAAGATATTGCTCCGGCAAGTCCAGAACAGGCCACGCCAATGGTTGACAAGCATAGTTGCTGCCGGAGTCATATTCAGCGGGAGGCGATCCCGGCTGCCAGGCGCATAACATGAAACATGATCTCCTCGATGTCCAGCGTTTGCAGCTGCCGGTCCTTCATCAACAGCCGCCCGCCTACCATGACCGTGTGCACGTCCGATCCCTTCGCGGCGTAAACCACTGCGGACGCCGGCTGATGCAGCGGAGTCAGGTGCGGCACGCGGGTGTCGATCACGATCAAATCAGCCTGTTTGCCGGGTTCGAGCGACCCGATTTGTTGATCGAGCCCCAGCGCCCGGGCCCCGTCGATGGTGGCCATGCGGATCGCGGCCGGGGCCGGCAGAACCGTCGGGTCGCCCCGTACGGCCTTTTGGAGCTTGGCGGCGAGGTCCATGGCGTAGAATAGATCCATGTCGTTGTTGCTGGCGCAGCCGTCGGAACCGAGCCCGACACAGATTCCGGCCGCCAGCATCCGGGCAACCGGTGCGACCCCTGAAGCCAGCTTCATATTGCTTTCGGGATTGTGGGAGATTCCGGCACCGCGTTCGGCGATGATGGCCACATCCGCGTCGTCGACCCATACGCAGTGGGCCAGCAGGGTGCGTTCATCGAGCACGCCGGCCTGGTCGAGATGACCGATGGGGGTTGTGCCGGTGGTCGAGCGGATGTGATCGACTTCCCAGCGGGTTTCGGCTGCATGAATTTGAAACAGCAGGCCGAAATCGCGGCAGAGCTGTTTGGCTGCGGCCAGCGTTTCCCGGGAGCACGTGTAAGGCGAGTGGCAGAAGACCGACGGCCGGATCGTTTCCGCACGGTTCAGCCATTGTTGACAGAAGCGGCGGGCCACCATGATGTTTTGGGCCGGGTCCGCCACGCCCGGAGCAGGGTGATCAATGACCCCCTGGGCTAGCACCGCCCGCAGGCCGGCCGCCCGCACGGCCTGCGCCACGCAGCCCTCATGGAAATAACCGTCGCAGCAGGTGGTCGTACCCGAGAGGACCATCTCGGCGCAGGCCAGCAGCGTTCCCCAGCGCACGGATTCCGGGTGAATGGCGGCGCGTTCGGACGGGAAGATATGTTTCTCAAGCCAGGTCGTCAGCGGCAGGTCGTCGGCCAAGCCCCGGAAAAGCGTCATGGGCAGGTGGGTGTGGGTGTTCACCAATCCCGGCATCACGATGCCGCCGTGCGCGTCGATGGCTTCGAGCGCTTCGGGCGGCTGCCAATCTTCGGACGCCGCACCCAGAGCCCCAATCCTTCTGCCGCTGACCCCGACCCAGCCCCGCTGGATGATATCGAAAGACGGGTTGCAGGTGATGAGGATGGCGTTGTGGATGAGGGTGTCGAATTGCATAATGGTCGAATCATCCCCGGCTTGCTATCTGCAGGGCGATCGCGTTCACCTCGTCCATGGCCTGCTGTACGTCGAAGGTAAGGATTCGCCCATTTTCCATGACGAGCCGGCCGTTGATGATCGCGGTGGTGACATCGCTGCCCCTGGCGGCATAGACCAGCTGCGACGCCGGATGGTAAAGAGGGGTTAAGTGCGGCCGGCGGGTGTCGACGAGAATGACGTCCGCCTGTTTGCCGGCCTCAAGGGATCCGATGCGTTCCCCGAGGCCGAGAGCCCGGGCTCCTTCGCTGGTTGCCATGCGCAGCACGGTTGCGGCGTTCAACAGGGTGGGATCGAGGCGGTGGACCTTGTGCAGCTTGGCGGCGGTATCCATCTCGAGAAAGAGATCCAGATTGTTGTTGCTCGCCGCCCCGTCGGTGCCGAGTCCAACGCATACGCCGGCGGCCACCAGCTCGGGGATCGGCGCGATGCCCGAGGCCAGCTTCATGTTGCTTTCGGGGTTGTGGGAGACCTTGACGCCATATCGCTGCAGCCGTTCAATATCGACTGCGGAAAGCTGCACGCAATGGCAGGCCAGCACGTTGGGTGCCAGCACCCCCAGGGTTTCGAGGTGTTCAACCGGAGTCTGGCCGTAGCGCTGCCGGAGGGTTTGGACTTCGCTTTCGGTTTCCGCCAGATGGATCACCATGGGGAGCCGGTGCCGGGCGGCCAGTTCGAATGCGCGTTGCAGCAGCTCGGGGGCGCACAGGTAGGGCGAATGCGGCTCCACGGCAACCGTGATGAGCGGGTCGCCCCGGTAGGTTGCGATCAACGTTTCGGTGCAGGCGAATCCCTGATCCAGCGGTCCGTAGTGCGGGGAGGGAAAATCGAAAAGAACTTCGCCGACCACGGCGCGCATGCCGGCGGTACGGGCGGCCTGGGCCACCGCGTCTTCAAACAGATACATGTCGCAGAACGTCGTGGTCCCGGACAGGATCATCTCGGCGCAGGCCAGCAACGCTCCCCAGTACACTTTGCGATGGTCCAGGTCGGCCTCGGCCGGGAAGATGTAATCGTTCAACCAGCTCATCAGGGGCACGTCGTCGGCCAACCCCCGGAACAGGGTCATGGCTGCATGCGTATGGGTGTTGACCAGCCCGGGCATGATGATCCCGCCGCCAGCATCAATCACTTTCCGGGCGCTGCCGGTGCCGACCGTGGCCGAGGCGCCGACGGCGGCGATATGGTTCCCCCGGATGGCGACGGCGCCGTCGGAGATCACGGTCTGATCCGGGTCCATGGTCAGCACCCGGCCGTTGCAGATCAGAATGTCGACGGGCGTGTCAGTCATCGAGCCGCCCCATAACGGCTGCCAGAAGCTTTTCGAGCGAGGGGGCCGCCTGACGGGCGGCGGCAACGATATCCTCCACGGTGGCGGGGACCGGGTGGTCGGGGTCGTTGACGTTGGTTATGATCGAGAGGCCGAAGACCTCCATGCCGCCATGGACCGCCGCAATCACCTCCGGAACCGTGGAAAAGCCCACCGCGTCGGCCCCCAGGGCTCTCAGGAGCCGGGTTTCCGCCGGCGTCTCCAGAGAGGGCCCCTTCAGGCCGGCGTATACCCCTTTGTGAACAGGAATCCGGGCGGACCGGGCGGCCTCTTCCGCCAGAGCGATCATTTTGCGGTTATAAGCCCGGGTCATGTCTGGAAGCCGTGGCCCCCACGCCGCAACGTTGGGACCGGCCAGCGGGTTTTCGCCGGTCAGGTTGATGTGATCGGTGATGACCATCAGGTCGCCGGTCCGGAAAGACGGGTTGAGGCCGCCGGCGGCGTTGGTTACGATCAGGCGCCGGACGCCCATTTCCTGCATGACGCGAACGGGGAAGGTAACGTCTGCGGGCGAGTAACCTTCATATAGGTGCAGGCGGCCCTGCATGACCACGACCGAACGGTCCTGGATGTCGCCAAAAAGAAGCCGGCCGGCATGGCTCTGAACCGTTGCGACCGGGAAATGAGGGATGCTCTGGTAGTCGAAAACCGTCGTGATGCGCAGGGATCCCGCGGCATCGCCGAGGCCGGTTCCGACGATCCACCCGCTGCGGGGAGCACCTGTGATCCGCGCGCTTAGAAAAGCCGCAGTTTCTGCCGCGTTGCGCCTGTATTCATCCGATGGCATGCATCTGGCCCGAGCATGAGGTTGCCGACCGGACGGATATTAGTTTATACGGGTTTTGCCGTCAAGCCGGGGAGTTGCCGGCGCCAGGCAGTCATTGACTTTCGTTTTTAGGTGTGAAATAAATTCCGGCCTGCATAGGTGTTCATCCGCTGAATTGCATCTTCATCCCTGAGGGAGGCTGTATAAGCATGGGAACCGATTTTCATCCAAACCATCCCGATATCACTGCAGATATGTGGGAGCGGATCGATGCCGTCGTAACTGCGAATCAGGGCGTGCCGGGTTCGGTCATCGGCGTCCTGCGCGAATGTCAGGAAATCGTAGGCTACCTTCCGGTGGAACTCATCGATTATATCAGTACCGGCCTCAATCTTTCGCGCAGCGAAGTTTTCGGAGTGGCATCTTTCTATGCCTTGTTTTCGCTTTATCCGAAAGGCCGCAACCTTGTCAAAGTCTGCATGGGGACCGCCTGCTACGTGAAGGGCATCAAAGAGGTGATCAGCCGGATCGAAAACCATTTCCAGGTCAAACAGGGCGCTACGACCGCCGACCGCCGTTTCTCCCTGGAGCCGGTCCGCTGCCTGGGAGCCTGTGGATTGGCGCCGGTCATGGTGGTGAACAGCGACACCTATGGCGATGTGAAATCGGACAAGGTCCTGACCATTCTCGACAAATACGAGTAAGCGACCGACAGGGTTCACTGGTATGAAGATAT
>Ga0105093_10000993_pt1 | contig 10805 bp, 7 predicted proteins | sample PPLLak3March2015_2_FD_79111 | JGI IMG/M metagenome (GOLD analysis project Ga0105093, IMG submission 79111) | Freshwater sediment microbial communities from Prairie Pothole Lake near Jamestown, North Dakota, USA - PPLs Lake P8 Core (3) Depth... | ecosystem: Environmental > Aquatic > Freshwater >... | reverse complement strand
TGGCGAGGGTAGTCGCTTAAGAACACTTCAGCGACTTCTTTAAAAAAGCCCCAATCGTTTCCGAACGCCGACAGGAGATCAGGCGCGGCGCCGGGCAAGGCGGACGGCCCTGGCGGAGAAGGAGACCCGGTCAGCCGCTCGACGATTTGCTTCAGCATCTCGGCATCGATCGGTTTGGAGAGATAATCGTCCATTCCTGCCGCCAGACAGCGCTCTCGGTCGCCTTTGACGGCATGGGCGGTCATGGCGATCATGGGCGTGTGCCGGCCTTGGTCCTCTTCGTAGCGGCGGATGGCTGCGGCCGCCTCCAGCCCGTCCATCTCCGGCATTTGAACATCCATGAGCACTAGATCGAATACGCCGTCGGTCGCCGCCGCCACAGCCTGGCGGCCGTCTTCAACCAGCACCGCCGAATGCCCCCAGCGGTCGAGCAGCCGCAGAATGAATTTCTGGTTGAACGGGGTGTCCTCCGCCACGAGTATCCGCAAAGAAGGAGTCTTCCCCGCTGCGGGCGCGACGCGGCCGGACGCCGGCCGGGCGGCTTCGGGTGGCGCAGGCGGGGGGGAGGTGGCGCCGCCAAGGGTGCTGCACGAGAAGTCGGGTGTCGCGGCCTGTGCATCGGCGAGAGCATCCATGAGCTCTCGAGACCCGAACGGCTTCAGCAGGGTGGCATTGACTCCGAGCCTCGCACACTCCGACTTGCGCTTGAGGTGCACGAAGGTCAGCATTAGAATCACCGGCCCGCTGAAGCAGGCTTCCTGGCGCAGCCATGCGACATAAGCGAACCCATCGGTCCCGGGCAGGTTGGAATCCACCAATACCGCTTTCGGCGGCGGCCCGGCCGAATATGCCTGCCGCGCTTCATCGGCACTGCCGGCCGTGCGGACGCCCACCCGGTGCCGCTCCAAAATGTCGGCAACAATGCGACGGGCAGTCGCGTTGTCGTCCACCACCAGAACAAATCCATTCTGAGCGGCGCCCGCCGGGTCGATCACGGTCGCCGCTCTGGATTCCGGAGCAAGGCCGAAGAGCGCTGTGAAGCCGAATGCGCTACCATGGCCGGGACGGCTGGTCAGAGCCATTCTTCCGCCCATCATTCGGACCAACTGGCTGGAAACGGCGAGCCCCAGCCCCGTCCCGCCAAACCGCCTGGCCATGGACGGGTCGCCCTGGTCTTACCGCACGAAGATTCGCTGCTGCTGGCCCGGAGGCAAGACGACACCGGTGTCCGTCACCGTGAATTGAAGCCGGACCGCCGCTGGTGTCTCAGCTCGTCTGGACACGTGCACGATGACCTCTCCGCGCTCCGTGAATTTGATGGCGTTGTCCACCAGGTTCAGTATCACCTGCCGCAACCGGTTGGGGTCGCCGATGAGCTGGTCCGGAACCTCCGGATCCATGCGATAGGCCAGCTCCAAGCCCTTGAGGTGGGCTTTCATGGCCATGATGCGGGCCGATTCATTGAGGAAGGTTTCGAGGCTGAAACGTGTTTGCTCCAGCTCAAGCTTGCCGGCCTCGATCTTGGAAAAATCCAACACGTTGTTGATGATCGAAAGCAGCGCGTAGGCCGAGGATTTGACGACATCGAGGTCTTCGCGCTGATCGGCCGTGAGCTCGGTGCCCAGCTGCAATTCAACCAGTCCGATGATGGCGTTCAGCGGCGTACGGATTTCGTGGCTCATGCTGGCCAGGAACTCCCCTTTGCTGCGACTGGCGGCTTCGGCCGCCAGCTTGGCCCGCATGAGTGCTTCCGAGCGTTTGCGCTCGGTGATGTCGCGCATGAACACGCTGAAGCCCAGAGGACGGCCCATAGGGTCCCTGATCAGCGATATGGACGACTCCGCAAATCGTTTAAAGCCGTCACGACGGACAATGACCCAGTCCACAAACTTGGCCGTCTCCGCGGAGGCGAGCACCCGTTTGAACGTTTCTGTCAAGCGGCTGCGGCTGGAGGCATCGGCCACCTCGCTTTGGTTTTTATGCCCCAGTTCGTTCGCGGAATAACCGAGAATATCGCAGGTGGCGTCATTGAAGAAAGTAAAGCCGCCTTTGAGGTCGAGCTCGAAATATCCCACCGGCGAATTTTCGATGATGTGCCGAAATCGCTCTTCGCTCTCGCGCAGAGCGGCCTCGGCCGCTTTGCGCTGGTTGATGGTGTATTGGGCGTGCGAGCCGAAAATCGCGAAAAGACAAAGAACGGTCAGGCGACTGTAGATGGTGCCCGGGCCGGTGCCGAATATGCGTTGCATGAAATCGACGTTCACCTGCAGGAATATGGAAAGAATCGATTCGAAGATGGTGTAGAAGAGCGCCAGCCCGATGCCGATAAGCACCATCTGGTCCCAAAAACGAACACGGATCTTGGGCATGCGTTTCATCCGCATTTCACCATCTGGCAGTCCGGCTCGGGTTCTATCGCCGCTTGGCCCGCTTTGTTGAACGGGAATTTCCATAGCGATTTTTTTCTGGATCTTGGTTATGAGGACGAGCTATGGACGATCGGGAGGGCGTTATTTACGCTTTAAAAAGAGCTTTTTATTTCCACCCAATATTCTTGGCAGTTATAACTTCACCCCAGCGCATCTGGCGGAGGATGGATTCCCAAGTCCTTTATTTTATACAGCAGCGTCTTGTAGCTGATCTTGAGGATTTTAGTCGCCTTGCTGCGGTTCCAGGCCGTCTTTTTGAGGACGTACGATATCACCTCGCGTTCGGCCTGGTCCATGGCTTTCTTGCGCATCTTTTTGAGCGAAAGTGCCGACAAGTCTCCGATCTCGCCGGGATCGAAGGCTTTCGGAGGCGGGATCGTCAATTCATCCGATGTAGCTGTTTTGGCAGGCTCATTGATAGTGCCAGCTGTATTCATCAGCGAGCTGATGTTCTCTTCGGCATCGCCCAGAATCAGGATCCGCTTCAGCATGTTTTGAAGTTCACGGACGTTCCCCGGCCAGGAATAGGCGCATAGCCGATCGATCGTTTGTTGTCTCGGCATCACCAACTCCCGGGTGTTGAACTCGCGCATGTATTTCTGAATGTAATAGTCGATTAGATAAGGGACATCCTCCTTACGATTGCGCAACGGCTCGATATAGATCCTGATGGCGCTCAGTCTGAAGTAAAGATCCTCCCTGAATCTTCCGGCCGCAAGCTCCTTTTCCAGTTCGTGGTTGGTTGCGGCAATGACCCAAGCATTTGTTTTGACTGTTTTTTCGGATCCAAGCGGGGTGAAGTCTCCGCCTTGAAGGACATGCAGCAGTTTGGACTGCAGCGGAAGCGTCATGTCGCCGATCTCATCGAGAAACAAAACGCCACCGTGCGCTTGCTCGAATTTGCCCCTGCGCCGACGCTCAGCACCGGTGAACGCGCCCTGCTCGTAGCCGAACATCTCGCTTTCAAGTAAGCTGTCGGGCAGCGCGGCGCAATTCACTTTCACAAAAGGTTTGCCGACACGGTCGGATTTTTGATAAAGGCTTTGGACAACCAGTTCCTTACCGACACCGGTTTCACCGCAAACAACTATATTCAGTCCGGTTTGCGCAACCCGGTTGATGAGCTCGCGTATCCGGCTCATGTTCTTGCTGATGCCGATCAACTCGTTATCCATGGGATCCAGCATCTCCTTTGCAGATCTGGAGGAGAAGGATTGAAAAAGAGGTATGTACCAAACTACATAATACCGGTGAAAGTCGGTTTTGACAACAGCTAAAATCAAAGATAGAGTTTCATCGCATCGTTAGGTTTCGATTCCATCTGCCCATTAATTTGAAGGAACATCTTATTTGCATAGAGCCTGGACCAGATCTAAGTCAAACCGGGTGTATTCGACGGAGGCAACTCCTCCCGGCAGACCAGCGCAGCGTTTTTCTTGACTTCCAAAGCATTTTATGAATTAATTGATAATGTTAGTTAACACTCAATGATTCTTACGCCCCGCGATCGACGGGGACTCCGATTGCGGCTTCCTTCGAGCCGGCTCCAGCAAGCGATCAGCGCTGTTCAAATGCCTTAAAGCCGTCGGTCATAAGCGTTACGTGAACGCTCTGCTCCGCGGCGGAATTGATTTCAACGGAGAAAATAGCCTTGGCCAAGCAGGATGAACTGTCTTCAACCGAGAGGCTCTTAGAGCTGATTCGCGACTCGGATGCAGAGAACAAACCCGGGCAGGCTGAGAAGCCGGGGGGCCGCCGCTGGCGCTCCCTGCTGGACAGTTCATTCACTTTGACGCGCGGAAACCTCACGGTGGGAGTGGACCTGGGCCGAGAGGATCTGAAACTGGTCAAGGTCAGGCGCGTTTCCGACCGAAAAGCAGATCTGCTTGAGTTCGCACGCATACCCTACGACCCCGAGATCCCGAAAGACCACCCAGGCTTCCCGCAGTTCCTCGGTTCGGCGTTGCTGAAATTCTGCGGCCCTTCGAAGGGGATCGAGTTTTGGGCGACCATCCCATCGGGTCGTGTGGAGACCCGTTACCTAAAGATCCCCAAAACATCTCAAAACCAGATCGCCAACGCCGCATTCTGGTCTTATCAAAAGCACTCGCCGTTTAAGGAAAAGGAGACCATATTCGACTTCGATATTCTCGGAGAAACCGAGGAGGGCGGCGTAAGAAAAATTGCGGTGATGGCCTACGCGGCTCCACGCCAAGTGGTCGATGAATTCCAGGCGATGTTCGTTCAGGCCGGCTTCCCGCTGACCGGCATCTCCATCGTTCCATTCGCCGTTCAGACCCTGCTGCGGTCCAGACGCATCCAAGCAGACGGGGCGGCGGTTTCCAGTCTCTACATCGGCCGGGACTGGTCGCGCATCGATATTTTCTCGGATGGGAATCTGCTGCTGTCGCGTGGCATCAAGGCGGGTATCCGCACCATGGTCGAAGCCCTGCAGCACGAAATCGAACAGAACTGGTTCGAGCTGACGCTGGCCAAATCTCCGACATCCGACCAAAACCGGATCCGAGCCATAAAGACACGATTGAAACAGGAGTTGGAGGCATCACAGAATGTTTTCTTCGGCCCCGTGCACCGCCCCGAGGCGAAGGAGCCTGCCGACAAACAGCTCGCCATAAAGGAAGACCGAATTTTTCAGATGATTCTGCCGGCATTGGAGCGGCTCGTGCGACAGATCGAGCGCACCATCCGGCATTTTGGGATCAATTTCGACAACGCCCGGGTAGAGAAAATCTACATCTCCAGCGGCGTGGAACTGCACCCGCGGATCCTTGATTACATCAGCGACGAACTCGGCACCCCCATTGAAGTCATAGATCCCTTTGCGGAAGGCGAGAATTTCATTATACACGCGCCGCGGCCTGAATCCGTTTCGGTGAAAAGCTCGTTTGCGCCGGCGCTGGGAATGGCGCTGGCCAGCAATGCCATCACGCCCAACTTCCTGCACACCCACAAGGATAAGCACAAAGCATCCATCGCCCGCTACATCAACCGCGGCATGCTTGCCTGCTTTCTGGCCATCATGCTCGCCTGCACCGGTTTTGCCTTCTGGCAGGATCAGCAGATCCGGGATAAGGATCTCAAGAGGGCCAGTCTGCAAACCCAGTTGAGCAGCTTTGATCTCCGAGTGGACAAGAGCCTGATACTCAAACTGGTCGATCGAATCCGCGCGCAGAATCGAAGCCTCCAGGGGATCGGCAACAACTTTCTCGGCCTGGCCATACTGGGCGAGGTGTCCAATACGACTCCTGAAAGCGTCCGGCTGCTGAACATCACCGCCCGACTCAGCGAGCATGCCCCTCCATCTCCGGCGGGCAGAGCGCCCGGAAAAACCGAATCCGCGAAGAAGATACTGATTCTGGAAGGCGTCATCTTCGGCGACCGCGCCACACTCGAAGCGGACCTGGCGGCCTACCTGATGACCCTTAAAAACTCGGCCCTCTTCAAACAGGCGACCATCAGCAAGAAATCACTGGAAACCATGGACAATCAGACGGTCATCCGGTTTACCGCCCAAATGGACCTAGCGTAGATCATGAAGACAGGCAAACTCGGCTCCCTTCTTCCCGCCCAGACCTTGATTCTGATGGTTCTTTGCGGCGCCGGTATTCTGGTCTTCCTGCTGTGGCTCATCCTGCCGACCCAGCAGCTTTCCGCCGATCTCGACCGGGACATCGAAAACCTGCAAACGCGCATCGAAGAGCAGAAGATCCTTGCCCCGGTCTTCAAGACCCTTTTTGCCAAGACCAAGACTGCGGAGCCTCAGGCGCTGCCCGCTCCGGCCCGGTCCAAATTGACCCGCGATGAAATCGCCGGGGTGCCGAAACGGCTGCAGCAATTGGCGGCAGCGCATCATCTGAAGGTCCGGGAAATCTTTCCCGAGGTCGGCACTCTGACCGATGCCTCGGGCCGGTTTCTCACCCGGTTCGCAGCGACCGGGCAGTTCATGGATCTGCGCGGCTTCTTGATCGATGTGGGTGCGTTGCCCTACTTCGACAGCATCGAGGAAATTGAGGTCCGCGCGATCGAAGACAGCAGGGAATTCGGACTGAAAATCTGGATGTCCAGGGAATAGGCACTGCCTTTTATGACCAAGCGGGAAAAAATCATTGTCGGGATCATGGTGCTTACGGTCGGTTACGGCGCGATCGAGCTTCTGCTGCCCCGGGCCAATACCGGCGCCGCTGTGCCCGCAGCGCCCGGCACGGAAAGCCTGAGCGCCTTTATCGCCAAGGTGGCGGACACCGCCAAAGGGGCCGCTTCGGAGTCCAGCGCGCTCGTCATCAAGAAGGCCGAAGCGAGCTGGAAACAGGATCCTTTCTTGGTCATACGCAAGCCCCCTCCGCCGGCGGCGGCGGAGGCCCGCACCCCGAAGGAGGCTGTCCGGGCAGGGCCGAATCTGGCCTACAGCGGGTTTCTCGAAACCGGCCCCAAGCGCCTGGCGATCATCAACGGCATGGAATACGAGGCCGGGGACCGTGTGAACCCGGGCGGTTTCATTCTCAAAAGCATCCTTCCCAACAAGGTGATCATGTCCTCCGCAGAAGGGGAGATCGTGCTTCCACTCCAGGAAAGCGAATAGGATGGGCTGGCTATGATCAGATTGCACTGTTTGCGGCAAGTGGCCATCACCGGAATTCTCGGCGCAATGCTGGCAATGGGCTGCGCCTCTCTGAAGAAGCCCGAACCGGCGGATCCTCTTATGGACAAGTGGAAGGCCAAGGCTTTAGAGTCCAGAGGGTTTTCACCCGTCGCCTCCCAGCCGTCAAAGGAGCTCGCGAAGGAGGCAGCCGTGCGTCCGAGTGAAATCAAGGTCGAAGCCGAGCGACCGCTGCCGGTCAAAAGCGTCAGCCTTAAAATGAGCAATGTCGATGTCTCGGTGCTCTTGCGGGCATTGGCCCGAGCCGCGGATGTAAACATCATCCTGAACGACAAGGTCACCGGCCGTTCCAACATCAACATCACGCAGGCGCCATGGGACCAGGTGTTTCTGGGGATCCTGCGCACTCACAATCTAACATATGCCTGGCAGGGCGATATCATCCGTATCATGACGGCCGACGACCTGGAGGAAGAACTGCGCAAGGAATCCCGCCGCCGGGACCTGCAGCTCGCCGAAGCGCCAGTCACGCGTATCGTGCCGGTCAAATTCGCCGAGGCCGCCAAGCTCCAGGAAAACATGAAGGCGTTCCTGACACCGGACAAGTCCAACAAGGCGATCGGCTCGGTCCTGGTCGACCAGCACACCAATTCGCTGATCATCAACGCGCTGCCACGGGACATGAGCTCGATCCTGTCGGTCTTCGAAAAGCTCGACAAGCCCACGGCCCAGGTGCTCATCGAAGCCTTCATCGTGGAGGCCAACAAGGACGTCGCCCGCGACCTGGGCGTGCAATGGGGCGGGGCGTATCAGCTCAGCGGGGGAGACAAGCGGGGGTTCATATCCGGGCGAGACGGCCGACCCTCTCCTCCCGGCCGCAATGCTGACCTCGGCAGCCGCGAGGATCCCAATACCGGAAGTATCGTCAACAATCCCTTGACGGATGCGGCTGCCACGAGCTTCGGGCTTTTGTACCAAAATGTCGGCAAAGCCCTTTTATCGCTCCAGCTGACGGCGCTGCAGGATGAGGGCAAACTCACCATTCTCTCCAGCCCCTCGATCACGACGCTCGACAACCAGATGGCCATGATCGAAAGCGGCCGTGAAGTTCCCTTTCAGACGGTGGAAGACGGGGAGGTGAACATCGAGTACAAGAATGCGGTTCTTAGACTGAACGTTACCCCGCACGTGATCGACGAGCAGACCCTCAAGCTGGCCGTAAAGGTCAACAAGGATGAGGTGGACTTTTCCCAGACGGTTCTGGGGAACCCCACCATCATCACCAAGAAGGCCGAAACCACCGTGATTCAATTCGACGGCCAGACGCTGGTCATCGGCGGGTTGAACAAGGAGCAGACCTTGGAAAGTCGCACGGGAACCCCCGGGTTGCTGGACGTGCCGATCCTGGGCTGGTTGTTCAAGACGGAAGGAAAAAGCGCCGCCAAGGAGGACCTGTTGATCTTCATCACCCCGACCATTCTGAGGCCGCCGCAGGCCTCCGCACCCGCGGGAGGCTGATGAAGAGTGCCCGAGCATGGACTACTTTGCCATTCTGAACCTGAACCGCGAACCGTTCTCGAACTCGCCGGATCCTGATTACTTCTACCACTCCCGGCAGCACTTGGACTGCCTGCAGAAGCTAGAGCTCTCCCTGCACCTGCGCCGAGGCCTGAACATCATCATCGGCGACGTCGGCACCGGCAAGACCACCCTCTGCCGGCAGATCATCCGGCGCTTTGCGCAGCGCAAAGAGATGGAGACCCATCTCATCCTCGACCCCTTGTTCAAAGACAGCAGCGATTTTCTGGCAACCGTGGCCAAACTGCTCAGCGGCCAGAAGCCGCCTGGAAACACGACCGACTGGCAGGTCAAAGAGCTCATCAAACACCACCTTTTCCGCAAGGGCGTCGACCAGAAAAAGACTACCATTCTGATCATCGATGAAGGCCAGAAGCTCCCCGTGCTTTGCCTGGAGCTGCTGCGCGAGTTTCTCAACTACGAAACCAACGAGTACAAACTGCTGCAGATCGTCATTTTCGCCCAGAAGGAATTCGAGGACGTCGTTCGCCAGCACCCCAACTTCGCGGACCGGATCAATCTCTTTCACCGCCTGAAGCCGCTCGACCTGCGGGACACACGCATGATGATCCGCTTCCGTCTGGAGAAATCCGCCAGCACCCCGAAGAAACTGGACCTGTTCACGCTTCCGGCGGTTTTCGCGATCTACCGGGCCACCGGCGGTTTCCCGCGCAAGATCATCAATCTATGCCATCAATGCATCCTGACCATGATCATCCAGAACAGGCCCAAGGTGCGCTATGGCGTCGTTCAGCACTGCGCCGGGCGGGTGTTCGCCGCCGAGGGCCGCAGCCGGTGGCGGCTTCCGGCGGCTGTCCTGGCTGCCGGGTTGCTGGTCGGGGTCTCGCTATGGATTTGGCAAACCGACCGCTGGCCGGCCAGTGCCATTAAAGCGGGATTTCCCGGCGCCGAGTGGGCCTCGCGGAAGGCCGAGGCCACGGGGTCGCAGATGATTCCGGCCGTCGCCACCTCTCGCCTGCCGCCGCCGGAGCGAAGGGTCCCGAATACCAGTGCCGAACCCGAGCCAGCCGCAAGCGAACCGGCTCCGCCGCCGGTAGCGCCGGCAGCGCCTCTGCCGGCCGCTGACGCATCGAAACCCGACCTCGCAGCGCTCGCCCCGGCGACGGCGCAAGCCCCCCGGCCGCCGGACCTGCTGGGGACGCTCAGCCTGCGTCGCAGCGAGACGATCTCCGGCTTGATCCAAAGGATTTACGGCAACTACTCCAACAAGAACTTCCGATCGGTCATCCTGGCCAATCCCCAGATAGAAGACCCCGACCGCGTGGAGGTAGGCCATCTCATCCGCTTTCCGGCGATCCCGGCCAGCGTCGTGCCGTTGAGCCGGGAGGTCTGGTGGGTTAAAATCGCCGAAAGGGACTCATTGAACGAGGCGCTGGAGCTCCTGCGCAATCACCCGGAATCGGCGGCCCCCGCCCGTATGATCCCCTCCTGGAATCCGTCGGCCGGAATGCGGTTTACGCTGGTTCTGAAGCAGCTGTTCACCACGCCGGAAGCTGCCCAGGCGCAGCTGCGGCTGCTTCCCGGAGACATGGCAGCCACCGGCCGGGTACTGTCGTCCTGGGGCGAGAAGAACGTGTTCTTCTCGGACCCCTATTATGTCAACAAGTGAAGCGCCTTTCGTCGAGAGGAACCTCCCGTGATCGCACGCAAGAAACTCGGTGAAATCCTGATCGAAGGCGGGCTTCTGACCCAGAAGCAGCTCGAGCAGGCCCTCCCGTTCCAGAAGAAAAGCAACCTTAAGCTCGGTCAGTTCCTGGTGCGCGAGGGCATCGTCAGCGAAGTCCAGATTGTCGATCTGGTGTCGAATCAGTTGAAGCTTGAGAAGTACCGGCCGGACAAGCACCTGATCGACATGGAGATGACCCGCCTCATCCCGGCCGATATTGCCCATAAGTACGGGGTCGCGCCGCTTCAGAAGAACGGGATGCTGATTTCCGTCGCCATGACCGACCCGCTGGACATCAACGCGTTGGATGCCATCGAGGTCTTCACCAACTGCGAGGTCGAAGCGGTCATCTGCACCGAGCAGCAGTTGAACCTGCTGCACACCACGCTATATGGAACCTACGCCGGCATCGGCGGCGTGCTCGAGGAGCTGGAAGACGTCCAGATCGACAAAGGGCCGGAGAAGACCGCCGCGCTGGAGGATGTCGAAGTCA
>Ga0105093_10000992_pt1 | contig 10806 bp, 7 predicted proteins | sample PPLLak3March2015_2_FD_79111 | JGI IMG/M metagenome (GOLD analysis project Ga0105093, IMG submission 79111) | Freshwater sediment microbial communities from Prairie Pothole Lake near Jamestown, North Dakota, USA - PPLs Lake P8 Core (3) Depth... | ecosystem: Environmental > Aquatic > Freshwater >... | reverse complement strand
GCGGCAGATCTTATGGCTCTGCATCTCGCTGAGCGTGCCGCCGTAGATGGTGAAATCCTGGGCGTAGATGTAAACCGGGCGGCCATCGATTTGCCCATAACCGCTGACCACGCCATCGCCGAGAAATTTCTCCTGCTTCATGCTCAAGTCATCGCCTTGCTGGGTGATGAAGGGTTCGATTTCGTGAAAGGTTTCGGGATCGAGCAGGGATTCGATCCGCTCGCGGGCGGTCATCTTGCCCCTGGCGTGCTGTTTGGCGATCCGGTCGGCGCCGCCGCCCTCGCGGGCCTTGGCGCGCATGCTGCGCAGTTCGAGGATGCGCGGGTCTTCGTTTGTCATGAGAGTCCTTTCGTGTCACTTGTCATTGCGAGCGAAGCGAAGCAATCCCCATATTTGCTGAGACTGCTTTGGCAGAAGAGTATCGTCTCGCAGTGACACATCAATTGTGAATTAAAGCACAAACCGCCGCAGTATAGCAGGGCTTTCGGGGATGGAATAGTACTACAAGTCAGGGGAAAGGGGTGCTATTTGATATATGTTGTCTGACAATAAGGAGTAAGATAATTACTTCCTTGTTGTGAGTGGATTCTCAGTCGGGTAGCAGCACAAAACCGTATCCAAATACTCAACTCCACAAAAATACGGGCAGATGGAGATATTCTTGACGGCACATTTGTGCGAAGTTGTTCCTTCTGTTGAATTCCATGGGCAAGTATCTTGCTGCCACGCGATCGTACTCGCTGGGGTTGCCAGATCGATATCCATGTTGGCACCGGTCAATTTTCTGATTTTCGAGTTCATTGTCTTCTCAAATTGAATTTCGCTTTCTTTATCAGCCTCACAGGTTCCCGCGTTACACCTTGGCATTCGTGGCTTTATCCAGTTCTGCAAGCAACGGCTGGTGCCAGTGTTCTTGGTTCTTGGAAACGAAGGCAGTCGGTTGAGGTCTGCCAGGAACGACATGATAGGCGCGCTCGACATCTTCCGGCTTATCATAAGCTGTCAGAATGATAACGGGAATATCCATATCACCCAGGTAGCGGGCCAGAACAAGGCCGCTCCAGTCGTTGGGATCCTCGTCATCGAGAAGATGAACATCCACAACTGCTGCTGCATAGGATCTGGCCTGCAACAGTTTTTCTGCTTCCTCCCGCGATGAAGCAGGATATCCCTTGTATTGCCTGGTATTTTGGATATGCTCCTGGATGGTTTTAAGGAAATTCTTGTTGTTTTCAACGATCAAAATGGATGTGTTCATGTCATCTCCCGTGGATTTTTGGTTGGCTGCCTTTGAAAATTTTCTTAGCAGCCTTTCTTCCGATGGTGGTGAAAGCCCCTGCCAATAATTCTGCAAGTACGCTGCCCGTCAAAGCCACAATTCCCGCGATCAATTCTTCCCCAAAAATGATCAATAAGACAATGGCGATAACCGCGACAGGTATCAGCCAGATGGTAATGGCCCTAAGAGAAAGTGGTTTGGAGGATTTAGGTTCTGCCTCATCATCCTTTGGTAGGTATAGTGCAATTGTCGTTTGGATCGCCTCCAACCCATCACCTTTGAATCGGTATGCCTTGGGGAGAACCTTACCAGGGGCTGTTTCGTATGCGGTGCGGATCACTTGGGCATCCTCGTATGCGGTCAATACGATGACCGGTATTTCTTCGGGCAATCTTTGGATCAACCTCAATCCACTGTGGTCGTGCGGGTCATCATCATCCACCAGCCTTACATCGACGGTGATCAGGGCAGGTTTTTCTTGTACAACTTTTTCGAGTGCTTCCTCGGCATTCCGTGCCTCGATAATGTGATAGCTATTTTCCTCGAGGTATTCCCGCAGGGTCTTGCAATATGCCTCGTTGTTGTCCACGATAAGAATAAGATAATGTTCAGGCATTTACGTTTCCTCCACAAGGAACGGTATCGCAGGAAACTCGAGGGCTATGGTAGTACCTTTCCTGTTGGTGTTGATCAAGCGGGCATTTCCATTGTAAAACCGGGCGATGAATTTGGTCATGAGACAACCGGCGCCGCGCCCGATCCGGCCAGCATGTACCGGGATCACATCCAAGAACAGGTAGGGTTGAGCGGCCTTCGGAATCCCGCGTCCGTTATCCTGGATTTCGATCAGGATCACATGATCAGCGCAGCGGCTTCGCAGAACAACCTTTGGGTGCGGTTTTTTATAGGCAGCACGGGCTGCATTGGAGATCAGGTTGTCAATCCCGCGTGTCAACCAGTTGCGATTAGCCTCAATACAAGCTTGGTCAGGCGCCTGGATATCAATAGAGATATCAATATCCTGGTTCCTTATCTTCCATCGGTCAAGTACTGATTGCAGCCATATGTTGACAGGAATGCATTCCAGATCATCTCCTGGCTGGGAAAATTGAATAGCGTTATGCACAGAAGCCGTGCTTGCGCGCATACGTTCGAACCAATCTTGGATCTTCATATCATCCAAGCCAATCCCCCTTCGGCTAAGAAGGGCAGCAAGCTTTCCTTTCCAACCTTCTCGTCGTTTTTTGAGATACAGATCGGATATATCCAATACCCCACGGATGGTTGCGCCTGCCGTCTTCCAGGAGTGACCGTAATCCACTGCAGCAATCCCCATCAGGGCCAGCGCGGAGGCTTCCTGGCGGGCGAGTTGTTCGTCAACCAGTTTGCGGCTTTGTTTTTCCAACACTGCGACAACTATCGTCTGGTTTGCCAGTGTTTCCAACAATCGTTGATCTTCAGCGGTCAACGCCTCTGGTTTTGCGTATTCAACATTGAGGATACCGATCACGCTGCCGTCGGCAGCCATCAATGGCACTGCGAGCTCTGCCCTGGTTTCAGGGTGGAAAGCGATGTAATCCAGATCCTGTCCTACATCCCCTACCAATTGGGATTTCCGTTCCAGGGCTGCCCGAACAACGATCCCGCGCGGCTGACCCGATGCCGGGTACATGGGTAGTACGCGACCAACAGCTTGGTGCACTTTTGCCAGAACATCCTGCGGGTATGCAGAAACCAACTCCAGACCATTTTCGATGAGCAAGAAGACGGTTGTGAATGTTGGGTAGCCACCTGTCAAGCCGGCAATTTCATGAGCCTGATGGGTAAGGATATCCAGCGCTTTTTCCGGTTGACGGGCGGCTTGTAGAGTGGCTTGCATGATGGTTTCGGCATGTTCGCGGCGGCCGGACGCGCCCAATGCCACAGCCAGTTCATCGGCCACCCTTTCCAGGAAAATGCGATCTGCATCATCGAAGAAATTGATTAGCGGCGCTTCGACATCCAAAACGCCCAAAAGGCTGTTTCCCAGTTTGATGGGAACACACAATTCAGATTCTGTACCCTTATACATCTTCAGGTAGCGAGGATCTTTCCGAACATTCGGAACGATCACCGATTGGCCTGTTTCTGCCACCCAGCCGGTAATTCCCTCCCCATACTTGACTGCCCTACGGCCGCGTTCGGTATCGATGTCAACAGGGAATTTATCAATGATCTCTTCAGCAAAGATCAACTGCCGGTTGGCCGGATCTGCGAAGAGCAAACCCGGCAGAACTTTTTTCTCAGGCCAGGCGGTTTCAATGGCATTCGCGATCTCTGACAGCATCCTCCGGGCATCTTCAGGGCTTTGCACCTTCCGGATTGCGAAAGAGGCCTGGTGTTCTGCAAGCATGCGTTGTTCGAAGGAACGCGCCCGTTCGAGCAGCCAGTAATTGTTGATAGCCAGTGCTGCCCGGCGGCCAAAGACCCTTAATTCCTCCTTGGCGCTCTCGTTGAAATGGTGTTCAGATCGATAATTGACAACTAAAACCCCCACTTTGACAGGAGGGTTACCGATGGTGAGCGTTACCCCATCGCTGGATATAATATTATGTTTTTTGACGAATTTGCCTTTGAAAACATCATCGTTCTTTGATATGACCGCGAAGTGTTCATCGCGCGCCAAGAGTCTTTCCAAGGCGCGGTTTTCATCTCCTCGGAAACGCGAGGTGGATAAACTTTCCGGTAAACCAAACCGAACGCGTTCAGGGGTGAATTCCATTCGTCTGGGATCATAGGGGTGAATGGTGACGATATCGGCCTGCGTGGCTTCTTGTACTTCTTTGCCAATCTCGGTCAATATCTGAACCATTGGTTTGGTTGCCAAGTCGACCAGCAAACGCTCCCGGATGCTTGCGGTGCGGATTCGCTCGATTGCTAGGGCTACCTGCGTAGCAAGGTTCCTAATCACCTGGCGGGTGGTCTGGCTAAACGGGTGGGGAATATATCTCTGAATGGAAAGCACCCCAATGATCTTGCCGGAAGGCAGCCGGAGCGGAACCCCAAAGAAGACTTTGGGAAGTTCCAGGGTTCCGATCGGCTTTGGTCTTGCAGGAAGTTGATCCTTTTCGAGATCATCGCTGCCATACTCTTGCCCGGTACGCAGAATATGACCGGTGAGGCCGCCCTCTTCAACGCTGTCTGGCCGATCCTCGGTGGGATAAGGCTCTCCCTTGTCAACGAATATTGGAAAGGAGATGGCATGAACCTTTTCATCATGCAGAGCCAGGTAGAAGGTCGGGATCTCGAAACCATCTTGAATGGTTCTGTGAACGATTTCAATGATTTCATCCTGGGAGTGCGCTGCTAACAATTCCTGGCCCGAACTGGTCATCGCCTGCAGGAGTTTTGTTTGCCGCACGCGCTCCATGGCTGTTCCCACTAGCCGGGCGAGGGAGATGAGTTTCGCTTTCAGGGCCAGGGTTTGTTCATTGCCAAGGGCGGCATGGAAATAAGCATAAAGAATGGCCCCTGCTCCCGGGGCTTGCGGGCAGGCTGCACCGCAAAACGCTTCTATACCGGTTGCCACTAGGTCGGGGTGAACTCCGATTTCGGTGCGAACATTCTGCACGATGGTGTAGCCACCAGACTCCATTAGTTCTTCCGAAAGTTGTCTTCCTTCAAAATGGTGGCTGAATTTCAGGGCCTTTTCTCCCCATGTGATGGCTTGTTTATCTTTGATCTCGCCAGTCTCAATGTCCAGTGGAACAATCTGGCACTCATCTGCGCTTAGAAATGTTGGTGCTTCCTGGCTGACCATTTTCATCAGGCTGGAAAAATCTTCTGCCGAGAAAATAGCTGATGAGAGTGCAACGAGGGATGGGTGATAGGACTCTTCGGCCTTGACACGTAGTTCTGCAACTTGGTCGGTAGCCACCCGCCAGCGCGCAATCGAGCCAATGAGAACCTCAGCCTCAACCAGGTCGAGAGGTTTTTCCAGATACCAATATGCACCTGATTGTAAGGCCCGCGTGGAGATGGTGCGGTCTTCAACACCTGTAATAACAATAATGGGAAGATTTTCCTGTTGGAGGCGAAAGCACTTCAGCAATTCGATCCCGTTTTGTATATCGTAGCCGGGCAGATAATAATCCAGTATTGCCAGGTGGATATTGCCCTGGCTGGCTAGGAATTGATCCAGTGCTTCATCTGCATTTTCCGCCTCGATTACCGCATGCCCCAAATCCTCCCTCAGCCAATCGGCAAAGCCCTGGCGAAATCCAGTAGTGTCATCGGCGAGAAGGATATTCAGCCTTACTTGCTTCATTGTTTCTCCAAGTATTATAAGTGGTTGTGATTGGCATTCTTCATGTTATCCGGCAATTCAATCAGGAAGGTGGTGCCAATTTCCATGATGCTGCGCTCAACGGAAATTTGGCCATGCATCGCATCGATCAAGGCACGTGCAACGAATAAGCCGAGTCCGGAGCCCCCTTTGCGCGTGGAAAAACCTAACTCGAAGATGCGTTGTTGTTGCAGTTGGTAGTGGATACCAGGGCCGCTATCCGAAATACGAACCTGGGTTGGTAAAGGAGAATCCGCTTCTGTTTTTGTAACAACTTCGACGATGCGGATACGGCGTTCTGCACACCATTGAATAGCGTTAAGGAGTACGTTATCCATGATTTGCTGGATGTGAGCGGAATTCAAATGTGTCAGAGGCAAGGTATGATCTGGGGAGAAACTCAAAGCAACATTGTAATGGTGTGCAAGCAGACTCAGCCTTTCGACGCTGCGTCTGGTAATCGTGTTGATATCCACATCCTCCAATTGGGCGCTCTGTCCCAAGTCGCGGAAGGAATCCAGTGTCTGCTTCATTTGAGCGGAGATCGATTGCACTTCCCCGATCATTTGAGCAGCATCGGCGATCAACTTCGGAGAGGGTGAATCTTCCAGTTCGTTCATTCGTCCAGCCAGGCGAGTGAGTTTGAACTGCATATCTCCCAATGAATTCCGTACATCGTGCAGTGCTCCGGCTCGTAATTGCGAGCGCAGGAGCTCACCCTGCGCGGAGAGCAGTTTATCGAAAATGCTGTGCCGGAAGAGCAGGAGGGCAAGTTCAGAGAGGTATTCTTTGATGATGGATTGGGTTTGCTCGGAAAACTTTCCGGGCGTATCTTCGAACAGGAAGAGGGCAAACGGCTGGGAACGATCTGGAACCTGGACAGGAATGCCGACGCAAGATTGGAAAGCGACTGCCTTGTAGAGGTATTTTGTCAATCCTGGATTCTTCCTGGCGTCAGCGACTAGGTAAGGTTTTCCGGTCAATAGAACATCACCGACAGGGCTGAAAATCAATGTGTTGTGCGTTTCTTCGCTTTCTGAAATTTGGAGTCCTTGAGGATAAAGCCATTCGATGGAGCCTTTTTGTTCATGTGATTCGCGGAAAAGAACTGCTTTCGTTGCTTCAGATTGAACCATTATTTTACGAAGGAATTCTTCGATCTCGGCATCGCTAAATTTTTGCAAGCTTATGGATTTGGGCGATATCGGTTGCCTCTCCTCACTGACTGGTAATGGCAGTTTGGCTGTATTTTCCAACCCACGCAGGTAAGCAACCAGAGTTTCTGAAGGAATTGGTTTATATTCCAATGTGACGCCCATGTGATGGGCTTTTTGGATGATGGCATCCTCCACATCCAGACCGGATAAGATCAAGATGTGTACCTGAGGGGATGTTTCTCTGATTTTGGCTGCCAGGTCAACGGTTGGGCCTTCGCTCAAGTAGAGATCAAGGATTGCCAGATCGATATTCTGGTCAGCGGTCTTTTCGAGAGCTGCATTCCATCGATCCACCTCCACGACGATATATCCCCATTCCTGAAGGAGTTGTGCCAATGATGTGCGGAATCCTTCATGATCATCAACGATCAAAACCCTGCGAATGAGTTCCGGTTCGGGCCAGTCTACCTCCTGGGGTATATCTCCCCGGGCGCGGCTAACTTTACGCAAGGTGTAGGCATCCAGGAAATCACTCAAGGTGGAATCCTCCCTAGCCTGTTTCTTGCCGGGTTGTGTATGGGATTTGAGATAATCCCTGATGCTCAGTGTCAAGCGGCGCTGTGAGGGATCGATTTCTTTAACGATTGCAACAACATGGTCGCCAGCCCATAATGCCTGGTGTGCTTTCTCTACTCTCTCCGTACTGATTTCGGAAACGTGAATCATCCCCTCGATACCTGGTTGGATCTCAACAAATGCACCAAATTCACGCACATGTTGAACAATGCCATCTACTATGTCGCCGGCCTTGCAGGTTTTACCGAATTCCATCCATGGATCACGTTGCGTCAGGCGCAGGCTGAGTTCTATGCTCCTCCCCTCGATATCATGGCCAACAACAATGGCATCAATTTCCTGGTCAACTGTTACTAATTGATATGGGTCGGGATGCCTATCTTCCCAGCTCATTTCCCTCTGGCGTATGATTCCGTGAATATCCCCTGGCAGATGCAAAAGGATTCGGTCTGAAAGGATACGATACACCTTACCAGAAACCCGGTCGCCGATCTTGTATTCTTGGGTAAATGATGCGGATGCAGACACACTTCCTCCCCGGAGAGATCGGGTCAATGATGAATACGGTTGCTACAATTGTACCCCACTAGAGATACATGTGTTGCCATCAAAGGGAAGATGTATCCTGCGGTGATCAGGGATCAGATGGCTTCGTGTAAGGCATTATCCGATCTCTTCGCCGCTTCAGTTCACTAGCATAGTGCCTCCCGAGCCTATCCTTATGCTGGCGCGCCCAATCGGTCAGGCGGGTCTGGCCGGCGGGGGGCGAGTCGGTACACAAGAGATCAGCCATCAATCCTTTCACTTCGGGCCAGGTGATCATCACATCCCCGACCAGCTTGCCGATGATCCAGCCGGCCAGGTAGCCGATGATGGATGGCATGGACAGGATTGGGCGATTGACGCCGATGATCCCGCCGATGGTTTTAACCAGTTCACGGTAGGTGAAGGTCTCCGAGCCGATGGCATCGATGATGATATTCTCGCGTTTCTTCCCCTGTTCCACGGCCAGGGCAGCCAGGTCATCCACGTAGATGGGCTGGAGGCGGTAGCTGCCATCCCCGAAGATGCCGAAGACCGGCAGGTGACGCAATGCCCAGGCGATGTTGTTGATGAGGATATCCTCCTTGCCGAAGAGCACGGTCGGGCGCAGGATGGCGTAGGATAAGCCAGATTGAATCAACGCTTTTTCCATGCGGGCCTTTCCGGAGAAATATTCCAGTAAGGAATCTTCGGATGGATTGGTGATGCTGATATGAACGATGCGTTTCACCCCGGCCATCTTTGCAGACTCGAACAGGGTCAACATATTCCGAACTGCATCCTCGTGCTTGAAAAGGGAATGGTTGAAGCGCACCCAGTAGGTATTGTAGAGTACGTCCGCCCCGCGCAGGGATTCGACCAGTTTCTCCGGCTGGTCGAAGTGGAAGGGGTGTGCCGCTACCTTATCGCCAAATGGGTTGGCGCGCTGGAGCGAGTTGGTCAGCGTGCGGACGCGGTGGCCTGCATCCAGCAGACGGGAGGTGATGTATTTGCCGGAGTAGCCGAATGCGCCGGTGACGATGTGGAGTTGGGGCATTGTTTATGCCTCTTTAACCGCGGAGATTGCTGAGTTCCATTGCAGTTCTCTGGAACGCGAAAGGCGCGAATGGGGCGAACATCGCGAATTTTTCTGTTTTTTTTCGCGGCGTTCGCTTTGTTCGCGGAATTCGCGTTGAGAATCACCATCGTTCGATCCTCGGGCTTCACGGCCTTCGCGGTTCATGATTTCATCAATGATATTGCCAACGCAACAGCCCCTAGCACACCTGAGCGAGTGCCGAGGGCGGGCGGGACGATCAGGGTTTCGATGTTTTTTGTAATAACCGGGGAGGCGATATAGCCATTGAGGATTCCCTGCACCCGTTGATGGATCATCGGGAAGAGGTGTTTGCGCTGCATGACGCCCCCGCCCAGGACAATGCGCTGCGGGGATAGCATGCAGATGGTGTTGACCATCGCCTCGGCAATGTACTCTGCCTCCAATGCCCAGGCGGGGTGATCATCCGGGAGGTTTTCGCCTTTTTCCTTCCAGCGGGCAGCAATGGAGGGACCGGTGGCCAACCCCTCGAAGCAGTCCCCATGGAACGGGCAAACGCCGGGGAAGGGGTCTTTTGTCCGATCGTGGGGGATGCGCATGTGCCCCGCCTCCGGGTGGACCAATCCATGCACGAGGCGGCCATTGGCCACGATCCCCGCCCCGATGCCGGTGCCGATGGTGAAATACACAAGCGGGTCGCAGGCGTGGTTTTCCTCCACCCAGTACCATTCCCCATAGGCGGCGGCATTGACATCCAGCTCGAACGCGACCGGGAGCTGGAAAGCCTGGCGGATCGGGCTGAGAATATCTGCTCCCGACCAGCCGGGTTTTGGGGTGGCCGTTACATGGCCATATGTTGAGGAGGCTTGGTTTAAACTGAGAGGCCCGAAACTGGAAAACCCGATGGCGGCCAGGTCAGATGCATGAGGTCTGAAGAAATCAATAACCCGTTCCATGGTCTCCCCCGGTGAAGTGGTGGGGAAGCGAGTCTCTTCAATGATATCTTGTGGATTGCGGGCAACGATGCAGGCAAACTTGGTTCCACCGCCTTCGATGCCGCCGTAAAGGTTAGCCTGCATGAATCACTCCAATATTAAATATATCTTTCTGACTTCCTAACAGTTTGGTTGAAAGTCATATCGTTGGTCAAGTAGGCGGTGCTCTCCCTGCACTTGCACGCAGGGCAAGTGTCCGCCGTATCGAGACCAACAAGGAGCAGAAGATACCTAAATGTGGTCTCGATACGCCCCACAAAGAACATTCGGGGCTACTCGACCACCACATGATTCAGAAGTTTCGGGTGGCTAATATTCTTCTTCACAACAGACATGAAGGCCCACAAAGGAGAACCCTTTTTCTTTCCTTTGTGCCACTTTGTGGCCTTTGTGGTGAGAATTTCAGCCTCCCCAGGGCATTTCCGAGTAAGCCTCGAAGGCTTTATCGTGCATCTCCTTGAACAGGGCTTCGTGACGGCGCTCCCAGTAGGCCAGGGTCTCGAGCACCTTTTTGGCATCGCCCTCGGCCTTGCCGGCTGCAGATTCATAGAACTCTGCAAAATCACGTTCGATCAGGTACGCCATGCGCAGGACGGGCAGGTCAGCCACCATCGCCTCGCTGACTGTCTGCTGGATGGCCTCGCTTTCCGCCCGGCTGGTGAAGAAGCCGGTCTCAATCGTGGACGGATCCGGGGGAACCTGCGATGCCTGACCCTGGTCGAGCAGGTCGATCTGGTGCTGGATGTACTCGATGTGCTTCTGTTCCTCGGCGACCAGCTTATGGAAGGCATCCACCGCCGCGGCAGATTGCATCCGGCCGGCGTTTTCTTCGAAGAAGCGTTTGCCTTCGTATTCGCGTTGCAGGGCGTATTCGTAGATTTTGCGGATGTTCATTT